>Ga0190265_10000088_pt1 | contig 98114 bp, 111 predicted proteins | sample Popmic124T_FD_133135 | JGI IMG/M metagenome (GOLD analysis project Ga0190265, IMG submission 133135) | Populus adjacent soil microbial communities from riparian zone of Indian Creek, Utah, USA - 124 T | ecosystem: Environmental > Terrestrial > Soil > Riparian zone | place: USA: Utah... | reverse complement strand
GCGCCCTCGTAGTGGAGCGCGTAGGTCAGGATCCCGCTCATGCCAGCAGCTTCCTCTCGTCGAGCCAGTTGACGATCTTCTCGACCGTCTCGTTGGTGTCCTCGTCCTCGATGATCTCGCCGGCCGACTTCGCGGCGGGCGGGTTGATCGCGAGGACCGCGGTGCGCGATCCCTCAGTCCCGACGCGACCGGCCTCGATGCCCACGTCGCCGGTGGACTTGGTGTCGAGCTGCTTCTTCTTCGCGCCCATGATCGCCTTCAGCGACGGGTAGCGCGGCTCGTTGATGGCGTCGCCGACCGAGATGACGGCGGGCAGCGCGACGGCCACGGTGTCGTAGCCGTACTCGGCCTGACGCTCGCAGCGCAGCTTGTCGCCCTCGACGTCCATCTTGATGACCTGGGTCAGGGACGGCATCTTCAGGTGCTCGGCGACTACGGCGCCGATCGTGTAGCACTCGCCGTCGTCCGACTGCTGGCCCAGCAGGACCAGGTCGGGGCTCTCGGCCTCGAGCACCTTGCCGAGCGCGTAGCCGGTAGCGGCGACGTCCGAGCCGGCGAGCGCGTCGTCGGTCAGGTGGACCGAGCGGTCCGCACCGAGCGAGACGGCCTTGTGGAGTGCGCGGAAGGCGCTCTCCGGGCCCATGGTCACGGCAACTACCTCGTCGACATCCACGGCGCCGCCCTCACGAAGCTGCATCGCAGCCTCGATGGCGTGGGTGTCGAACGGGTTCAGGTTCTTCTCGCCGCTCCGGTCGAGGCGCTTGCTGTCCGGATCGATGCGCTTCTCGACGGCGGCGTCGGGGACCTCTTTTACGAGGACGCAGATCTTCAAGGGTTCTCCTTTGTCGCTCCTGCGAGACGGGCTACAGGGGCCCGCCCGGGGGCGCTTCCCTCAGGAATGGGAAGCGGCGGCATTGTAACGCGGTTGACTGACGAGTCAGTCTACGGCGTTCTCGATGAACGAGACGATGTCCTGGACGGGCGATCCAGGGGTGAAGATCTCGGACACTCCGAGCCGCTTCAGCTCGGGGATGTCGTCGGCGGGAATCGTGCCGCCGGCGACGAGCAGAACGTCGTCCGCGCCCTCCTCCTGGAGGAGCTTGGCGATCTTCGGAACGAGCGTCATGTGCGCGCCCGAGAGGATCGAGAGGCCGACAGCGTCGGCGTCCTCCTGGATCACCGTCTCGACGATCTGCTCCGGCGTCTGGTGCAGGCCCGTGTAGATGACCTCCATGCCGGCGTCGCGCAGCGCGCGGGCGATGATCTTCGCCCCGCGGTCGTGGCCGTCGAGGCCGGGCTTGGCGACGACGACGCGGATCTTGCGAGCGGTCGCCGGGCGCTCCGAGGTTGTCTGTGTGTCGGCAGCCATGAACCGTGGGCGACTAGGCGCCAGCGACCTCGATGATCATCGCGTCGCCCTGACCGCCGCCGGAGCAGATCGCGGCGACGCCGAGACCGCCGCCGCGACGGTGCAGCTCGTGGACGAGCGAGCCGAGGATCCGCGCGCCTGAGGCGCCGATCGGATGGCCGAGCGCGATCGCTCCGCCTTTGACGTTGACCTTCGACTCGTCGACGCCGAGCATCCGCACCGAGTTGATCGCGACCGAGGCGAACGCCTCGTTGATCTCGAAGAGATCGATGTCGTCGATCGACAGGCCGGCCTGCTCGAGGACCTTCTTGGTCGCGTTCGCGGGCGTCCGCGCGAGGTACGGGAAGTCGTCGGCGACCGCCGCCTGGGCGACGATCTTGGCGAGTGGCTTGCGGCCGTTGGCCTGCGCCCACTCGTCGCTGGCGAGCACGATCGCGCCGGCCCCGTCGTTGACGCCGGGCGCGTTGCCGGCGGTGTGCGAGCCGTCAGGCCCAGTCAGGCCCGGGAGCTTGGCGAGCGTCTCGAGCGTGCTGCCGCGGCGCGGCGCCTCGTCGATCTCGACGACCGTCTCGCCCTTGCGCGACTTGACGGTGATCGGGGCGATCTCCTCGGAGAGCCGTCCGTCGTCGGTCGCCTCGAGCGCGAGCTCGTGGCTGCGCAGGGCGAACTTGTCCATGTCCGGGCGCGTGATCTCGAGCTCGTCGCCGACCTCGGTCGCCTCGACGAACATCTGCTTGCCGGAGAAGGGGTTGGTCAGCCCGTCGTGGACCATCGCGTCGAGCGCCTTGGCGTCGCCCATGCGGTAGCCGAAGCGGGCCTTCGGCAGCAGGTACGGAGCGCTGGACATCGACTCCATGCCCGCCGCAACTGCGACGTCGAGGTCGCCGGCGCGGACCTGCTGGTCGATGATGCCGGCAGCGCGCATGCCCGACGCGCAGACCTTGTTGACGGTCTCCGAGGAGACCTCCTTGGGGATGCCGCCCTTGATCTGAGCCTGGCGCGAGGGGATCTGCCCTTGCCCGGCTTGCAGCACCTGCCCCACGATCACGTGCTGGACCTGGTCGCCCGACACCTCGGCGCGCTCGAGCGCGTTCTCGATCGCGTGGCCGCCGAGGTCGGTCGCGTCGAAGGAGGAAAGGGCGCCACCCATCTTCCCGAACGGGGTGCGGGCGGTGCCGAGGATCACGGTCTGTGGCATGGGGGCGTCGGTCTCCTTGGGTCTGCCGGGGGTCGCGGACCATACCGGAGCACCCTGCTCTGCCCCTGTCCATAGACTGATTCGCCATGCGCGAGATAGCCGTGACAGTCCGCTCTGGGGCGCCGGAGGACACCGCCGCTGACACACGCGTGCTCGGCCTCTTCGACGGAGAGCACCTGCCCGAGCCTGACCTCCAGCAGCTCGTCGAGCTTGGCGAGGCCAAGCCAGCGCTCGGCAAGGTCGCCGTCGCACACGAGGAGGCCCCCGGAGGCGGCCAGCGCCGGGTGCTGATCGCCGGACTCGGCAAGCGCGAGGAGTTCGACGGCGAGTCGGCTCGTGTCGCGGCTGCGGCCGTGGCAGCACGCGCGAAGGAGCTTGGAGCCGTCTCGCTGTCCTGGGCACTGCCCGATGACGGCGCGGAGGTCGGCATCGCCGAGGGCACCTTGCTGAAGCTCTACTCGTTCGACCGCTTCAAGTCCAAGCGCGACGGCAAGGACGAGCCCAACGGCCTCGAAACGCTGGAGATCGCCGGCTCGGGAGTCTCCGAGGACGCCGCCGCGCGCGGGCACGCCGCCGCTACTGCGGCCAACCGCGCACGCGACCTGCAGAACCTGCCCTCGAACGTCGCCAACCCGGTCTTCCTGGCCGGCCGTGCCCAGGAGATCGCCGACGCTCACGAGAGCGTCGAGATCGAGATCCTCGACCGCGAGGCGATCGTCCAGCGCGGAATGGGGTCCTTCGCCGCCGTCGCTCAGGGCACGGACGCCGAGCCGCGCCTGGTCGTCCTGCGCTACTCCGGTGGCGACCACGGGCCTCACCTCGGCTACGTCGGCAAGGCCGTCACCTTCGACACCGGCGGGATCTCGCTCAAGCCCGGGGCGAAGATGGCTGAGATGAAGTTCGACATGTCCGGCGGCGCCGCGGTGCTCGAGTCGATCGGCGCAATCGCGACGCTCGGCATCCCCGTCACGATCACAGCAGTCGTGCCCGCCACCGAGAACATGCCGAGCGGCCGCTCGGTCAAGCCCGGGGACATCGTCACTGCGATGAACGGAAAGACGATCGAGGTCAACAACACCGACGCCGAGGGCCGCCTGATCCTCGCCGACGCCCTGGCCTACGCGGTCGAGCAGGGTGCTGAGCGGATCGTCGACCTGGCGACGTTGACCGGGGCGATCATCGTCGCGCTCGGCTCGACACACGCCGGCCTCTTCTCGAACGACGACGACTGGTTCGCCGAGGTAGACGCCGCGTGCACGGCAACCGGCGAGCTCGGCTGGCGCCTGCCGCTGCACAAGGAGACCGCCAAGCTGATCGAGGGCAAGTACGCGGACCTCGACAACGCACCCGAGGGACGCAAGGCATCGTCGATCACCGCGGCGCACTTCCTCGAGAACTTCGTCGGCGAGGTCCCCTGGGTTCACATGGACATCGCCGGCACCGCTTGGGGCCTCGGTCGGCCGTACGTCGGCGGCGGCGCGTCGGCGTTCGGGGTCCGCACGTTGATCGAGCTCGCGCGCCGTACCGCCGGCTCGTAGTGCGCCTGCTCCCACTCGCCGTCGTCCTCGTGGCGACGATCGCCGCCTGCGGCGCTCCCGACGAGCTGTCGCCATCCGAAGGGCGGGCGCTCGAGATCGCCCGTGACCGAGCGGTCGCCGCCGTCGAGCTCAACCGCCAGCTGAGCGAGTCCCCGGCCGTCGCCGAGCGTGTGCTCGGACGTGTGCGCAAGATCGTCGCGACCGGGGCCCTCGAGCCACAGCGCCTCGACGAGTTCGGCCTCGCCGCACTGGGCGAGTTGCGGCTCGTCGCGCCGAGCCTGGTGATCGTCGACCGCCAAGAGGTGCCGCGCGAGCTCGATCGGCCGGCGCTGACGGCGCTGCTGGAGAACGCCGAGACCGACGTCGACGCCGCGACACGGATCCCGGCCGAGAAGGAGGTCGCGGAGATCGACGACCTGCTCACCGCCCGGGACGCCGGGCCCGATACCAGGATCCCCGTTCTCGATGCGACGGTCTCCGACTACCGCGAGGAGCTCGCGGCCCAGCTACGGCTGGCCTGGCCGGACCTGGCAGACGAGATCTCGGACTAGCATCCGCCCAATGCGCGACCCCGGCCATATCGCCGTTGGCTCCTGGAGCGGCGGCCGCTTCATGCACTTCGGCGAGCCGATCGACGAGCCACGGCTCGAGTCGCTGTTGCGGCCCGGCAACGGCGTCGACACGGTGCTCACTGCAGACGTCTACGGCCAAGGCGCGGCCGACGAGCTCGTCGGCCGATCCCTGCAGGGGATCGGCCGTGACGACTACTGCCTCGTTGGCGCCCTCGGCCACGACTTCTACGCGGGCGAACGCCAGGGTGCCAAGGGCTTCCCGCGCTTCACCGACCGCGGCCTGCGCGGCCCCGAGGGCTACGCGGACTACCTGCGCGGCGCCGCCGAGCGGAGCCTCGAGCGCTGCGGAGTCGACTTCTTCGACGTGCTGCTGCTGCACAACCCCGACCGCACCGGCTACACCAGCGAGGCGGTCTGGGATGCAATGGCTCAGCTGCGTGAAGAGGGTCTCGCTGGTGCGATCGGCGTCGCGCCCGGACCTGCCAACGGGTTCACGCTCGATCTGATCGACTGCCTCCACCGCTTCGGCGATCGGATCGACTGGGCGATGGTGATCCTCGGGCCGCTCGAGCCATGGCCGGGCGAGCTGCCACTGCCGGCAGCGGTCGAGAACGGCGTCCGGGTGATCACACGAGTGGTCGACTACGGCGGCCTGATGTGGGGTGACCTGCGCTCGGCCGACGACATGGGCGAACGCGACCACCGCGCCTTCCGGCCCACTGGCTGGGTCGACAAGGGACGCGAGCGGATCGAGCGGCTGCGCCCGATCGCCGAGCGTCACGGATTGACCCCCCTGCAGCTCGCGTGTCAGTGGAACCTGGCGCACGACGCGGTCGCCTGCACGGTCCCGACGCTGATCCAGGAGAAGGGGCCCGACGTCCGTTCGATCGAGGAGCAACGCAGCGAGCTCGCCGCTACGCCGACTGAGATCGTGTTGAGCACCGCCGAGGTGAACGAGATCCGCGCGATCGGCGACAACACGGGATCGATGACCTTGAAGGGCGGTGCGCCCGACCACGAGGGCGACGAGCGGCCCGACCGCTGGGCGCTCTCGCCCAACCTCGTCGACGCTGCCGAGCGCTGGGGCATCGAGCCCGAGCGCGACCTCACTCCGCTGTAGCGGACTCCTTCAGCGTGCGCTTGAGCACCTTGCCGGTGGCGTTGCGCGGGAGCTCAGCGATGAAGCGGATCTCGCGCGGAACCTTGTAGCGAGCGAGGTTGGCCTTGACGTAGTTCTTGAGATCGCCCTCGCTGGCGCTCGCATCGGGCTTGAGCACGACGTAGGCGAGCAGTCGCTGACCGAAGTCGTCGTCGGGCATGCCAAACGCGGCCGCCTCGGCAACAGCCTCGTGGCGGGCGAGCAGGTCCTCGACCTCTTTCGGGAAGACGTTCTCACCGCCCGAGACGATCATCTCGTCGTCGCGGCCCTCTACGAACAGACGGCCCCCCGCGTCGAAGCGGCCGACGTCGCCGGTGGCCATCAGACCATCGATCTCGTCCTTGGTACCACCGCCGGTGTAGCCCTCGAAAAGCAGCTCGTTGCCGACGAAGATCCGGCCCGTCTCGCCCTGCTTGACGGGATCGCCCTGCTCGTCGTAGAGCTTGACGACGGTGCCGCGGGGCGGCGTGCCGGCGGTGCCGGGCGCGGCGCGCATCTCCTGCGGCGAGGCGATCGTCGCCCAGGCGACCTCGGTCGAGCCGTAGAGGTTGTAGAGCGTGTCGCCGAACTCGTCCATCCACTCAGTCGCCAGGTCCCCGGGGAGCGCGGAGCCGCTTGCCGCCACGACTGACAGCGACGAGGTGTCGTACTTGTTGCGCACCTCCTTCGGCAGGTCGAGGATCCGCTGCATCATCACCGGCACGACGACCAGCGAGTCGGCGCGCGTGCGCTCGATGTCGGCGAGGCACTCCTCCGGATCGAAGCGGTGACGCAGGACGAGCGTGGAGTTGATCAGCAAGCCGATCGTGAAGTGCGCGAAACCCCAGGAATGAAAGAGCGGAGCTGCTACGACGGTCGTCTGGCGGTGCTTGAGCGGGATCTTCGAGAGGAACGAGATCGCCGGCTCCATCGACTCCGGCGATGACCGGTTCGCGCCCTTGGGCGAGCCTGTGGTGCCAGACGTCAGGATCACCGTCCGTCCGACCCGGTCGACGGCCTTCAGCGGCGCTTCGCTCTCCGCCGCGATCAGCTCCTCGAGCGTGGCATCGTCGGCGTCGCCGCTCTCGTGCCAGCCGATGAGTCGCAGCCGTCCCTCGCCCGCACGGCCGAGCAGCCCAGCGAACTCCTCGTCGTAGACGAGCGCCCTTGGATCCTCGCGCTCGGCCACCTCGGCCAGCTGGGGACCGGCAAAGGCCGTGTTCAGGTAGAGCGCGTCCGCGCCGAGTTTCGCAACCGCAACGGTGGACTCGATGAAGCCACGGTGGTTGCGACACATGATCCCGACCCCGTCACCCTCCTTGACCCCTGCCTTGGCAAGCGATCGCGCGAGCGCGTTGGTTCGACGGTCGACCTCGCCGAAGGTCAGCGTGCCTAGCTCGTCGATCACCGCCGGATCGTCAGGACACGTGATCGCGCCGGTGATGTAGCCGGCGGCCGGTCCTCGGCCCCAGCGAATGAGCGCGAGCCCGGCACGCGCGAGTTTGTCCGGGCGGATGGGATGGATCACGCCCGCGTCAGCGAGCACCTTCACGCCGCCCGCCTTCTGGGCAAGTGCGTCGAGGATTGCCTTGCCGCGGCCACCGGCTGCGTTCGAGTCTGCCATCAGCGCGCGGAGTCTGCCACGCCCGCGAGCGATGCGGCGTCGCGCCTACGGCCGCGGACGCCTCCGCGGCGAGCCCAGGGAGCTAGCGGGTCAGCGTTGGCGCTTCTTCTCCCGGGGAGGACGGGGCGGGTTGGCCTTGCGCTCCGCGGTGGTCATCTTGCGAATCACCAGGGAGCCATCATCGACCTGTTGCTGAACCTGCTTCAGCTTCTCCTCGCGCCGTTTGTCCTGTTGCTCGCGCACGGTCCTGGCCATGGCTGGGAGCTCCTCGCTTTCGGTCTCCCATCAAGGTACCCACTCGCCCCTACGTTCAAGACCTCGGACTGTCGGGATCGCGGTAGGCGTCCTTGAGCCAGGGCGGCGCGATATCCGGGTCGAGGCGGCGATATGCGGCGCGATCGATGGTCTCCAGTGGCACCAGCCGCACGCTCTCCGGCGTCGTGGTGCGCTCATGGAGATCGACCCCCGGCAGCTGGGCTCGGTCCCGGGAGCCCACGGCGACATGGCCGGCATGGCTACCTCGCGAGACGCGCGTCCAGCCTGAGCTTGGGCCCCATCGCTCGCGACAGCGCGAGCGCTTGCACCACTGCCAGTGCCCGTGGGACGTAACCCGGATCGCCGGATGGCCGCCGTCCCCAACCCGTACCGAAGCCGCCTCCCAGTCGTCGCGATGGTATCCCGGATACTCGGTAGAGCCGTTGAGCACGAGCCCGCCGAGACGCAACAGGGGACTGTGTCTCCATATTCGGTCCGAGCTCGCGAGCGTGGTATTTGAGTCGGGGTAGTAGAACCAATACTGGATGTACCGCTGGTCGCCGCGCTTTACCAAGCGAGTGAAGGCGGTAACGCGATCGCCGGCATCAGTTCGGTGAACGTCCAGATCGATGTCATCCGGTGCGACTGCGCATCCGGTATCTCTACATTTCCGCCAATCGACGGGAACCTGACGCTCGCCGGGCTCGTACACGAGCCCCGGAAGGTGCGTCCTCACCAATGCGGCATCGCTTGGCCCGTAGGCCGCTTCAAGAGCCCTGTCCCTGCCGGCACAGCCGTCGCCGATAGAGCAGCTGAGCCTGCTGGCGATCAACCCGCCGAGCGACCGGCCGTCCACCTCGGGACGGGCGGCGATCGCCGCGGTGAGGATCAGCGCCACGACCGCCACGAGGCCCATCCACTCCACGATCGCTTGGCCGTCTTCGCGAGTCACCCGCCCGACTCTTGCATCTTGATCCGACTAGCAAGAGTTATCGGTATGACCACCTAGCTACAACCAGGAAACTTCTTGTTTACTTTCTGAGTGGAACGAAACCACATGTTGATGTAACTTCGTGGGAATGGAGCAACTGGACGCCCAGGTCGGACCCGCCCAGGAGAAGCTCCCGCGCGGTAGCCACGGCTTGCCGATCGAGTTCGTGATCCGCTCTCAACGCGAGCGGCTCTTCGCCGGGATCGCACGAGTCATGGCGCGGCAGGGTTACGCGGCGACCACCGTGGATGACATCGCGGTCGAGTCCGGGGTGTCCCGGAAAGCCCTCTACGCGCACTTCTCCGGCAAGGAGGACGTCCTCCTCCAAGCTCACCGCGCAATTACCGAGCGGATAGTTACGGGTGCCGGCCCGCTGATCGCCGAGCAGACCAACTGGAAGGCCTCTCTACGGGTGCTCTTCGACTGGACGCTCGAGTTCTTTGCCCGCGAACCGGCCTTCGCCCATCTCGCGTTCGTCGAGATGGCTGCCGCGACGCCCGCTTCGCGCCAGTTGCAACACGAGTCGCTCGCCCCCGTGCGCGCCTTGATCGCAGGCGGCATAGACCAGGGGGCACATCCCGTCTCGGATACCGCCATCGACGGGATGCTCGGGGGCCTCGCCTATGTGGTCGCGCACGCGGCGGAGGCCGGCGGGACGTACGTTCGTGAGCTACGTCCGAAGTTGATGGCGTGGATAGTGCTGGTTCTCGAAGGGCCCGAGGCAGCGGAGCGCGAGCTGGTCGAGGAGATCCCGTCGTCGTAGATCCGGGCTAGGGCGAGTCAGGCTCCAGCGAGCCGAGCAGCCCCAGTCGCTGCCCTAGTCGATCCAGTTGGCGGCGCGCCTCGTCGATGTCGATCTCGCCGCGCCAGATCTCGTTGCAGTCGTCGGCAAACTGCTCAGCCGCTGCACAGAGCGCGTCGTAGGCAGCAGCCCACAGGATCGTCCGCGGGCCGGTGACGCGAAGAGACACACCGTCGGGAGCCGTCTCCAACTGGTCGAGCAAGGCGTCGATCTCTTCACGGTGCCGCGCTCCCTCTGTCGCGTTCGTGGTCCGTTGCCGAATCGCGCCCAGGCTCGCGCGGACGGACTCTCGCTGCTGCTCCGGGATTTGAACTGTTGCCATGGACATTGTGTCCTCCTTCTGATGCCTCATTCCGACCCCGAACATACGTTCGCTCCAGGACGCCGACGTGACCACGGAGGGGAAGGCCCGGTCCCTGGTGGGAACCGTCACGGTTTATAGCCATGTCGTAGCATATCTGCTGTCTCTCGTATGCGCCAGCTGGCGTGTACGGAAGGGCCTGGGGTGAGCGTCGGTAGGTGCCTGGCGTCGCGACGATACGATCCGGCGCTGTGCTCGACCTAACCGATGAGCAGGCAGCTGTTCAACGCCTAGCGCGCGACTTCGCACAACAAGAGGTGAAGCCGGTCGCGGAGCAGCTCGACCGTGACAAGCGCTTCCCCTACGAGATCGTGTCGAAGCTGGGCGAGCTCGGGCTGATGGGGATTCCCTATCCGGAGGACTACGGCGGTGGCGGCGCCGACACGCTCTCGTACGCATTGGCGATCGAGGAGCTCGCACGTGTCGACTCGTCCGTAGCGATCACCGTGGCCGCGCACACGTCGCTCGGTACCTGGCCCGTGTACGCGTTTGGCACCGAGGCCCAGAAGCGCGAGTGGATGCCCCGGCTCACGGCCGGCGAGACGCTGGGCTCGTTCGGCTTGACCGAGCCGGAGGCGGGATCAGACGCTGGCAACGTTCGCACCCGTGCGACCCTGGAGAACGGGGAGTGGCGGATCGACGGCGCCAAGCAGTTCATCACCAACGCCGGGACGGACATCTCCGGCTTCGTGACGATCACGGCCACGACCGGCGACGGCGAGATCTCGAACATCATCGTGCCGCGCGGGACTCCCGGCTACGAGATCGGGGAGCCCTACCGCAAGATGGGTTGGAACGCGTCCGACACCCGGCCGTTGGCCTTCGACTCCGCCCGTGTCCCGGAGGACCATCTCCTCGGTCCGCGCGGCATGGGCTTCAAGCAGTTTCTCCAGACCCTCGACGGTGGCCGGATCTCGGTTGCCGCGATGGGTGTGGGCCTTGCTCAGGGCGCGTTGGACGAGGCGCTCGCCTATGCGAAGGAGCGCCGGGCGTTCGGACAGCCGATCGCCCGCTATCAGGCGATACAGATGAAGCTGGCCGACCTCTCCACCGAGATCGAGGCAGCACGCCTGCTCACATACAAGGCGGCCGTGCTGAAGGATCGCGGCGAGAACTTCACGCTCACCGCGGCCCAGGCGAAGCTCAAGACGGGCCGACTCGCAGTCCGAGCGACGGAGGAGGCCGTCCAGATCCATGGCGGCTATGGCTTCATCGAGGAGTACCCCGTCTGCCGCTTCTACCGCGATGCCAAGATCCTCACCATCGGCGAGGGAACGGACGAGATCCAGCAGATGGTGATCGCCCGCGCGCTCGGCGCCGGCTGACGTCTGCGCTAGAGCTCGCGCTCGAGCAGCTTCGACGCCGCGCTCGACGGGTCTAGACGGCGCGCGACGACCTCGTCGAGCAGCTCGCGGACCGCGGGATCGTCACGGATCGAGTCCTCGAGACGGCGCCTGAGACGGCCGGTGGCGAGCGCCATCACCTCGTTCATCAGGTTGCGCCGGCGTCGCTCGGCCAGCGTTCCCTCGGCCTCGATGTGCTCGCGGTGAGCGCGCAGCGCGTCGGCGAGCTCCTCGATGCCCTCTCCCCTCGACGCCTCGGTCTTGACGATCGGGACACGCCATCCTTCCTGCGGGCCGAGCGACAGCACGCCACGGATCTCGCGGATCATCGTGTCGGTCAGAGGGTGGTCGGACTTGTTGACGACGATCACGTCCGGAATCTCCATCACGCCTGCCTTCAGTGCCTGGATGGAGTCGCCGGAGCCCGGCATCAGCGCCAGGACGACCGTGTCGGCGTGGTCGATGATGTCAACCTCCGCCTGACCGACCCCCACCGTCTCGAGCAGGACCACGTCCTTGCCCGACGCATCCATCAGCAGGGCCGCTTGCAGGCACGCCTCGGAGAGACCGCCGAGCGCGCCACGATTCGCCATCGAGCGGATGAAGACGCCGGCGTCGAGGAAGTGCTCCGTCAGCCGGATGCGATCGCCCAGCAGCGCCCCGTGGGTGAACGGCGACGACGGGTCGATCGAGAGGACCGCAACCTGACGATCGTCGCGGCGGAACTCCGCGGTGAGGGCCCCGATCAGCGTCGACTTGCCGACGCCCGGCGGCCCGGTGAACCCGACGACGGCGGCCTTGCCGGTGTGGGGATAGATCTCGCGTACGAGCGCCCAGCCCTCCGGATCGTCGTTCTCGACCAGCGTGATCGCACGCGCGAGCGCGCGCCTGTCACCCGCGAGAAGCTTCTCGGTCAGCTCGGCGGCGGTGCGGGCGGCGGGCATGGGCGCAGCAGGCTAGTACACCGCCCGGCGCCAGCCGCCACGCCGGAGGCGGCTACTCGTAGGCCAGCGCGTCGAGCACGTCGAGCTTCGCCGCGCGGCGCGCCGGGCCGATCGCGGCCAGGACCCCCGCGAGCGCCGCCAACAGGAAGATCACGACGAGCTGACCGACCGGGTAGGCGAGCTCGAAGCCCTCGTCGGCCAGCGGGCGCGAGATCAGCGCCGCGAACAGGATCCCCAGAGCAGCGCCGAGGATCGCTCCGATCAGCGCCGTTATGACCGCCTCGTAGCGAATCACCCGCCGCACCTGACGGCGGGTCATGCCGACCGCGCGCAGCATCCCGAGCTCGCGCGTGCGCTCGTGGATCGACAGGGCGAGCGTGTTGACGATCCCGAAGATCGAGACGATCACCGCCAGCGACAGCAGCGCGTAGATCAGGCCGAGCAGGCCGTTGATCTGCTCCTCCTGGTAGTCCTTGAGCTCCTCCTGGTTGAGCGCCTCAGCCAGCGGATAACGCTGTTTGACGAGGTCCTTGACCCGCTGCTCGACCGCGGCGGCATCGGCGCCGTCGGCGATGTTCGCGAGCACGTAGGTGTCCCGGCGCTCGCCGAAGTCGCGGGCCATGGCGGCCTGGGTGATCACGAAGGCACCGAGCCAGTCGGTCCGATCCTTGATCTCAGCGACGATCTCGAACGAGGCCCGTCGCCCGGTCGGCGTCAGCACCCCGAGGCTGTCGCCGATCTCCAGGCCGGCCGAGTCGGCGTATGTCTCATCGATCACGACCTGGTCGTTGCGCAACCCAGCCATGTTCTCGAGCGGGCCCTTCTTGAAGTCGAACTCGAAGGCTCCGTCGATGTTCGCCGGATCGACGCCCGAGAGCCGGCGCTGACCCGACTCGTCGCCCACCTTGGCGTAGCTGTAACGCAGCGAGCCCACGTCGTCGACGCCCTCGACGCCAGCGACCTCGCGGGCGATGCTCGCGGGGATCGGCGAGAAGCCGTCGGTGTTCTGGACCGTGACGTCGTTCTTGAAGCTCGTGTCGATCGCGCTGGCGATCGAGCGGTTGAGCCCCGCGGCGAAGACCGTGACGAAGACGACCAGCGTCAGGCCGATCATCAGCGCGGCCGAGGTGACCGCCGTACGGCCGGGCTTGCGCATCGCGTTCTCGCGCGCCAGCCGGCCCGTGAGTCCGCGTAGACGCTCGAGCGGCCAGCCAGCGATCGAGGCGAGTGGGCGGACGAGGCGGGGGCTGTAGAGCGACGTCGAGAAGAGCATCGCCGCCATGCCGCCCCCCATCAGGCCCGCAGCCTGGCCGGAGGACTCGAGACCGCCGAACAGGCCGAGCAGGAGCATCGCCAGGCCACCGATCCCGAGCAGGGCGGCCACCGCAGCGGTCACCCGGCCACGGCGCCGCGCCTCTGGAAGCGCCGCCTCGAGCAGCGCGGCCATCGGCGACACGCGGGTCGCCCGCAGCGCCGGGGCGACAGCAGACAGCATCGTGATGCCCATGCCGAGCAAGAGGCCGACGATCACCGTGCGGCTCTCCAGCACCAGGCCCGTGGTCGGCAGGTCGATGCCAACCGCCTTGAACAGGGCGTTGATCCCACTGGCGAAGCCGATCCCCGCGATGACCCCGAGGACCGACCCGAACGCACCTACGACGAGCGCCTCGATCAGAACCGCCGAGAGAACCTGGCGGCGCGACGCACCAAGCGTCCGCAGCAGGCCGAACTCACGGATCCGCTGGGCGACGGTGATCGAGAACGTGTTGAAGATCTGGAACCCACCGACGATCAGGGAGATGCCCGCGAAGATCAGCAACGCGACGCGCAGGAAGCCGAGATCGCTCTTGACGTCGTCCGTCTGACGCTGCGCGTTCTCGCTACCCGTCTCGACCTGGACCGTCGACGGGACGACCCGTGCGATCCGGCGCTGCAGATCCCTCGGCGCGACACCCGCCTCAGCGGCCACCGCTATCGAGTCGAGCTCGCCGACCTTCCCTGTGACTCGTTGAGCCTCGGGCAGGGTCAAGGTCACCCTGCTCGCGTTGCCCATCGCCGTATCGCCGAGCCGGTTGATGCCGACCACGCGGAACAGGCGCAGAGGGCCCTCAGCCACTACGCCGATCCGGTCCCCGATCCCGATGCCCTGACGATCGGCGTTCGCCCCGTCGAGAGCGACCTCGGTTGCGGACCTCGGAGCGCGCCCCTCGACATAGGTGAGCGGATCGAACGGCTTCTCCTGTACCGCGACGACGAACTGGTACGAGAAGCCGTCGGTGAACGGCTCGCCCTCCGCGTCGGTGATCCGCACGACAGACTCGATCCCGCCCTCGGCCTTCTCGACGCCCGGCACGCGCTCCACCCTGTCGAGCAGGCTCTCCGCCAACGGCGGCCGCTCACCGGAGTCCTGTGCGACGATCTCCTTCGAGCTGACGACGACGTCCGTGCCCTTCAGCGCCGTGTCGAAGATCTCGTCGAACGATCGGTTGATCGTGTCGGTGTAGACGTATGTGCCCGCGACCAGCGCGACGCCGAGCGTGACGGCGAGGATCGTGCTGATCGCGCGCAGCTTGCGCGAGGCGAGGCCCTTCAGGGCGACGGCGACCATCTGGCTAGGCCACCGCCTTCATCAGCTCGAGGATGTCGCCCTCGTCGCCGCAGTCCCCGTCGTGGGCGACCTGGCCGTCGCGCAGGACGAGCAGGCGGTCGGCGTAGGCGGCGGCGTGCGCCTCGTGGGTGACCATGATCACCGTCTGGCCGAGCTCGTCGACGGAGTGGCGCAGCAGTCCGAGCACCTCCTCCGAGGACGTCGAGTCGAGGTTGCCGGTCGGCTCGTCGGCGAAGACGACGGCCGGCTTGGAGATCAGCGCGCGGGCGACGGCGACGCGCTGCTGCTGGCCGCCCGACAGCTCCGCGGGGCGGTGGGTGCGTCGGTTGCCGAGCCCGACCACCTCGATCAGCTGCTCGAGCCACTCGGGGTCCGGCTTGCGCCCCGCGATCGACAGCGGCAGCCGGATGTTCTCCTCGGCCGTCAACACCGGCAGCAGGTTGAAGAACTGGAAGACGAAGCCGATCTTGTCGCGGCGCAGCTGCGTTAGCTTGCCGTCGTCGAGCTTCGAGAGGTCGGTGCCCTCGAGCGTTACGGCACCCCCGGTCGGCTTGTCGAGTCCCGCGAGCACATGCATCAGCGTCGACTTGCCAGAGCCCGAGGGACCCATGATCGCCGCGAAGCGGCCGCGGTCGAAGCCCGTCGAGACGCCGGCGAGCGCGTCGACCGCCGCCTCGCCCTCGCCGTAGCGGCGGTGGACGTCGGTCGCGACGACGATCTGGCCGTTGACGGTCTGTGGGCTCTCCGTGCTCGATCCGTTCATGGCCAGCACTCTCGCAAACATGCCCGGCGAGCGTGTTACGGGAGGCCCGCTTCCGACTGGTGGGGTTAGCCGTACCCCGCCCGGCTTGGATCGCCTAGCTGCGGAGGTACGTCACGCGCCAGTACGGCTACCACCACACCTCACGCGCCTATGATCCGCTGCCGATGCGGACTACCGCAACCGAACCCGCACCGGCGCCTGAGATCCGGCGCGCCCCGCCGCCAGCGGCGGGCGGGCCGCTCGCGCTGCTGCGGTTCATGCGCCGCAACGGCATGCTGAACCGCAAGTACGCGCGCATGCTGATCGGCCTCGGCCGGCGTCTCTGGCTGACACGCTACGGCCGGCGCCTGCACACCGACGGCATGACGTTCGTCGCCCCCGACGTCGTGATCCAGATCGGCCCCAAGGCGCGCGTCGAGCTCGGTCGCTGGTCGTGGATCGGCCACGGGACGAAGATCCGCTGCCACGAGGGCGAGGTCTCGATCGGAGCGAAGACCGTCATGGGCCAGGAGTGCACGATCTCCGCCTACCAGCACGTCTCGATCGGCCGCGAGTGCGTGATCGCCGACCGGGTGATGCTGATCGACTTCGACCACGGCATGGTCGAGGTCGACCGTCCGATCCGCCAGCAGGGGATCTACAAGCGCGACGTGCGGGTCGGCCACAACGTGTGGATCGGCTACGGCGCCTGCATCCTGCGTGGCGTGACGGTGGGCGACAACGCCGTCGTCGGCACCAACGCCGTGGTGACCGAGGACGTGCCCCCCAACGCCGTCGTCGGCGGCGTGCCGGCGCGCGTCATCCGGCTGCGCGACGAGCCGCGCTCGATGCGATGGGAGTGAGCCCCGACCGAGACCCCGGGATCCTCGCCCGCGGCCCGTGGGAGCCTTCGAAGGTGGGTTGCACCTGGCGCGAGCAGCCGTTCGAGGCCGGAGCCGAGGCCGAGGCGGAGGCCGACGCGGCGATCGCCGAGCTGCGCGACCGAGGGTCGCCGAGTCACGACGGCCTGGCGGCGCGGCTCGTGACCGTCGAGCACACCGGCACCGGCCGGCTCGAGCTCGAGCTCGAGCCGGTGCGCTGGTCGCTGCGCCTGCGCGGCGACGCGGCCGACAGCCTGTCGGCGCTCTGCGTCGTGCGCGACGCCGACGGCCGTTGGCTGGCAGGGAGGCGCGCAGGGTGGGTCGCCAGCTGGGCAGGCCGCTGGGCGCTCGGCGCCGGCGGAACGGTCGAGGTCGGCGAGAACCCGGCGGAGACGCTCGTGCGCGAGCTGGACGAGGAGTGGTCGGTGACCCCCGAGCGGATCAGCGCGGAGGCGTTGATCCGAATCCCCTCGGGCCTCGTGCTGTTCGTCGGGTTGGCGCACGTCGCCGCCGACACCGAGGTGACGATGGATCCCGAGCACGACGCGCACGCCTGGTGGCCCCGCGACCCGGCCGACTGGCCGGACGAGGCCGATCCACCACTACGGCTGATGGCACGGCTGCTCGCCGGCTAGCTCACGCGGGGACGGGGCGTGACCAGACCGCGGTAGACGTCCGCGGTCTGGCGCGCCACGTCGGCCCAGTCGAAGCTGAGCACGTGCTCCGAGGCCTCGGCGACGAGGCGGTCGCGCAGCTCGGTGTCGGTGAGCAGGCGCTCGGCCATCTGCCCGAGCGAGTCGGGATCGCGCGAGCGGAAGCGCAGGCCGACGTCGTCGTTGGGCACGACCTCGCGCAGGCCGCCGGTGTCGGCGACGAGGCAGGGGCAGCCGGACGCCATCGCCTCGAGCGCCACGAGCCCGAACGGCTCGTAGATCGACGGGACCACCGTCAGGTCGGCGATCCGGTAGAGCGAGTGCAGCACGTCGTCGCCGATCCAGCCGACGAACGTGCCGTGGTCGTCGAGCCCGAGCCGGCTCGCCTGCTCACGCAGCTCCTGCTCGGCGGTGCCCGAGCCGGCGACCAGGAAGCGGACGTTGCCGACCCGCTCGATCAGCCCCGGGAGCGCCTCGAGCGCGAGTTGGAAGCCCTTCTCGTAGACGAGCCGGCCGACGAGCAGGACCAGCCGCTCGTCGGGCGCGGCGAAGCGGGCGCGCAGGGTGTCGAGGTCGTCGACGGGAACGAGCTCCGAGGGGTCGATCCCGTTTGGGATGACCGCGATCCGCTGCTCGTCGAGCCCGTAGATGTCTGAGATGTGCTCGCGCATGTAGGCCGAGCAGGCGACCACCCCGTCGGCGCGGTTGGTGATCCAGCGCTCGACACCGTGGATGTGGCTCTGCGGATGCTTGTCGACCCAGCCCTGATGACGGCCGTACTCCGTCGCGTGGATCGTCACGGCGAGCGGGCAGCGGAAGCGGTTGGCGAGATGGTCGCCTGCGACCGCCACGAGCCAGTCGTGGCAGTGGACCAGGTCGAAGGCGTAGCGATCGCCGACCTCGACGCCGGTGGCGAGCATGTCGGCGTTCATGTGCTCGACCCACGTGACGAACTCGCCGAGGTCGCGTGGCCGCTCGGGCTCGCGGACGTGATGCACCTGGACGCCTTCGATCTCCTCGTCGGGGGGCGAGCCGTCGACGCCGCGTGTCAGGACGTGGACCTCGATGTCTTGAACGACGAGGTTCTCGGCCAGCTTGCGCACGTGACGAGCCAAGCCACCCTCGATCAGCGGCGGGTACTCCCAGGAGAGGATCAGGACGCGCATGCTCAGGGTGCGACAAGCGAGGCGAGGGCGAGGTCCGGCGCCAGATTGCGGAGAGAGGGCTCCGGCACGGCCGCTGAGTCTGCCAGAGCCAGTAACGCCGCGTCGAGCGCGTCGCGGTGTCCTTCGATGCGCTCGAGCGGATATCCGCCGGCGAGACCGCGCGTCAGCTGGAACGGCCAGTCGCTCGCCTGGAGCGCCAGCAGCTCACGCGCGGCCCGTTCGAGCGCTGCACCGCCGTCCATTCCACCGCTCGCCGCGGCAACCGTCTTCAGCTCGGCGCGGCGGGCGGCGAACGCAACCTCGGCGACGCCTGGCGAGTCCCAGGTCGAGAGGTCCTTGTCGGTCCCCCACGTCGAGGCCTCGAGGCCGCGCTCGACGGGATCCAGCTGCTGGAGGCCATCGCCGACGGCGGCCAGCTCGAGCCCCTGGCTGCCTGCCTCGGCGACCACCTCGCGCAGCCAGGCGAGTCCCTCGTACCACCAATGGCCGAGCAGCTCGGTGTCGAACGCGCAGCAGAGCAGTCCTGGCCGATCGCGCTCGGACGCATAGCCGTCGAGCCGCTCGATCGCGCGTGCCACGAAGTCGCGGGCGTGCTCGCGAGTCGCCACGCGGGCGTGCTCCGGCGAGTAGCGGCCGCCGTCGTTGCTCCACGGCCGCATGTGGTGGACGGTCCCGCGGTGGTAGTCGCGATAGCGCGGATCGGCGGGATAGCCGCTGCCGTCGCTCCAGACCAGCTCGACGGTCTGCCAGTCGATCGGCACCGCCACGGTCCCCGCCGGGGTCCGCACCGGCTCGAGATGGTCGTGCGCGCCGAGTCCCCGTGCGGTCGTCTGGTCGACGCAGAAGGCGTGCACGCCGTTCCTCGTGAGCGCGTGCTCCAAGCCGGGCGCATAGGCGCACTCGGGCAGCCAGAGTCCCCCTCCCCATGCCCCGAAACGGCGGCGGTGCGAGGCGGTGCCGCTGGTGAGCTGGAGGTCGAGCCCCGCATCGGTGGCCAGCAGCGGCAGCACGGCGTGCGTGGCGGACGAGCTCCACAGCTCGACGGCACCTCTCTCGGCCAGCGCACGGAAGCGGGTCAGCAGGTCCCCCCCGCTGGTCTCGATCGCATCGGCCGCCCGCGCGTAGTCCCCGGCGGCGCGGCGGACCTCGGCGGCCAGCTCGGGCTCGTCGGCGCGGTCGAGGCCGTCGGCGTCCTCGGCGTGAACGCGCAGCCGGGTCCCGCGCAGATACTCGATCAGGCGCTCGCCAGCCGGACCCGGCAGCGCCTCGAGCTGATCGCACAGCACCGGTGTCATGCCGAGCGTCAGCGGCGCGCCGGTCTCCTCGAGCAGGTCGAGCAGCGGCAGGTAGACACAGGCCACCGCCTCCCACAGCCACTCCTCGCCGAACGGCCAGGTGCCGAACCCCTCGACGTACGGCATGTGCGAGTGGAGCACGAGGCAGAGCGCGCCCCGGTCGCGGCTCATCGGAGAACGGCGACGAGGTCGAGCGCTCGATCGAGCGGACCCTCGCGGAGGGTGAAGTCGCTCGCGGCGATCGCGGGCGTGAACCAGTCGTAGAAGGGCTTCGTCAGCTTCAGACGTGGGTGCACCGAGTCCCAACCCGCCTTCAGCGCGATCTCGTGGACGCGCAGCTTGCGGGCGTGGAAGAGGCCGAGGATCCGGACGTCGTCGAAGACGCCTTCGCAGAGCGCGCGGAACTGCTCGGGGCGGTACTCGCGTAGATGCCACGGGTTGTCCGACTTCTCCGCGCCGGGAGGAGCGAGCGTGAGGACGTTCGGCGTCGAGACGTAGGCCGTGCCGCCAGGGCGCAGCATGCCCTTGAAGTGACGCAGCACGCCCGCGTCGTCCTCGACGTGCTCGATCGTCTGGAGGAAGACGACGGCGTCGCACTCTTGGGTGTAGGAGTCGACGAGGTCGCGCACGAACTCGACGCCGGGCCGGCCGTAGCGGGCGCGCGCGTGCTCGAACGCCTCGGGGTTCGCGTCGACCCCCGTGACGCTCTTCGCCGCGCCCGCGAGGATGCCCGTCCCATAGCCCTCGCCGCAGGCCATGTCGACCACGTCGAGGCTGGCGCAGCGCGCCGCGACCCAGTCGTAGACCGCCTGGTGGCGGCGGTACCAGTAGTTCTCCTCGGGAACGTCGGGGAGCGTGCGCTCGCCCGTCAGAGCGAGCGGCGGCACGCCCTCGGGCTGGTCGCGCTGAACGTATTCCTGGGCCTGGGGCACGGCGGGCAGGAGTCTACGGACGCCCGTCATCCCCTACCCTTCCCGCGCCATGGCTGCCCCCGCCACTTCGGAGGAGATCCACGAGGTCAACATCCGGTACCACGACCTCGCCGCCGAGCACTACGACTCGAAGTGGGGCATCGACTACGGCGAGCTCGGGCAGAGCCAGGTCACCGCGAAGATCGCGAAGGCGCTTGGCGGAGAGCTCGGTCACTACGGGCGCGGCCTGGAGATCGGCGCCGGCACGGGCTACTTCGGCCTCAACCTCGTCCTGGCCGGCGCGATCGACTCGTACGCAGCCGCCGACATCTCGCCGGGGATGCTCAAGGTCCTCTCCAAGACGGCCGACGCGCTCGGCATCGAGGCGGAGACGGCGTGCACCGAGGCCGCCGAGCTCCCGTTCGAGGACGAGTCGTTCGACATCGTGTTCGGGCATGCGGTCCTTCACCACCTCCCCCATCTGGAGGACTCGTTCCGCGAGTTCATGCGCGTCCTCAAGCCGGGTGGCGTGATCGCCTTCTGCGGCGAGCCGTCGCACTACGGCGATCGGATCGCGCAGTACCCCAAGCGCGCGGCATACCGCGTCTCGCCCGCCTGGCGCACGCTGATGCGCGCCCGCCCGGCCGATCGCAACGGCAGCGACGTCGCCGAGGAGGACATGCTCGAGGGCGTCGTCGACGTCCACGCCTTCACGCCGAGCACGCTCACCAGCGCCGCGCGTGGCGCCGACCTGGCCGACGTGAAGGTCCGCGGCGAGGAGCTCGCGGCAAGCCTGTTCGGCTGGGCCAACCGCTCGCTCGAGGGCACCGCGCGTCCAGAGGACGTCCCGATGCTGTGGCGCAAGTACGCCTACCACGGCTACCTCACGCTGCAGAAGCTCGACCGCGCGGTGCTCGAGCCCCGTCTGCCGGCCGCGGTCTTCTACAACCTGCTGATCTCGGCGCGCAAGCCCGCCTAGCCCGCAATCGCGGTAGCGCTCGAGCGCTTCAGGAAACGGACTCGACGGCGCCGCCGCGGCGCGGGTCGCCGCCCCCGGCGAGCGTACCGTCAGCCTCGCGCACGACAGCCTGGACACCACCGAAGTAGAGGTTGCGCTCGTCCCAGCGGCGCAGCGTCCAGCCGCTTGCGCCGAGCGACTCCAGCGCCGGGCCGTCGACGCCCGGCTCGGCATCGATCAGGTTGCCCTCGACGTGCACCCGTGGCGCGTCGACCGCATCCTGGGCCGACATCCCGCCGTCGATCACTGCCGCGATCGTCTGCACGATCGCCGAGCGGATGCGGTTCGACCCCGCCGAGCCGAGCGCCATCTCGACGTCACCGTCGGCGAGCACGACGGTCGGCGCCATCATGCTCGGCACGCGCGCGCCCGAGCTGTGCAGGTGGAAGCCGGACGGGTTGAGGTCCTCCTCGCCGAGCATGTTGTTGAGGTGCACGCCCGTCCCGGGGACCACCACGCCCGAGCACGAGCCGTTCGAGCAGGTGACGGTCGCGCACGCGCCATCGGCGTCGATGACCGAGAGGTGGGTCGTCGACCCCAGCCGCGACGCGATCTCCGCGGAGACCTGGTCGAGTGCCCCCGGAGCCAGGAAGGTGTCCGCATAGTCGTCACGCCCGAGCCCCTCGACGAACTCGCGGTCACGGGCGCGGTTGGTCGAGGCGATCACCTCGACGAGCGCGCGCCTGTCGCCGGGGCGGTCGATGCGGTCGAGCAGCTCGAGCGCGTCTGCGATCAGGATGCCGCCGGAGGAGGGCGGCGGGTTCGTGAGGACCTCGCGGCCGCGGAAGCGGGCGCGAACGGGACGCCGCTCGATCACCTCGTAGGCGGCCAGGTCCTCGCGCGTCACCATGCCGCCGCGATCGACTAGCCAGTCGCTGACGGCCGCCGCCACGTCGCCGCGATAGAGGAAGTCGGGCCCCTCGCTGCCAAGCCGGTCGAGCAGGTCGCCGAGCTCGGGCAGGCGGACGCGCTCACCGACCCGCGCAGGCCGTCCCTCGGGCTCGTAGATCGCGCTCGCCTCAGGCGTCGAGCGGAAGATCGGGCTAAGGATCTGGAGGAGCAGCTCCTGCATCGGGCCGACCTCGACGCCATCGCGTGCCGCCTGCGCCGCGGGCGCGGTGAGATCGCCCAGACGCGCGGTGCCGAAGCGCTCGAGCGCCTCGGTCAACCCGAGCGTGGTCCCGTAGACGCCGCACGACGACGGCCCTACGTGGAACACCTGTGTCGAGTCGGCCGCGAAGACGACCTCGATCGGAACCAGCGGCGCCGGCTGCGAGCCGGTCAGGCCGTGACCCGGCGCGGCCACGAAGAAGTCGAGCAAATGGCTCTCGCCTGAGGCCGTGTGAACCAGCATGAACCCGCCGGCGCCCGGACCGGTCAGCGGGGACTCCGCGGCGAAGGACATCAGCACCGCGGCTACGGCTGCATCGACGGCGTTGCCGCCATCGCGCAGCACTGCGGCTCCCGCTCGCGCGGTCTCTGGATGTCCGGCTGCGACAACGCCCCTCATCGAGGGGCGAGCCTAATGACGATCAGCGGGGACGCGGAATGAACTCGGGCACGTCGAGGTCGCCCAGACCCGCCGTCACACGCTCGCGACGCGGTGCCGAGCGGGTGACGCGCGGCTCGCGATCGACGTCCGCCGGGATCGACGGACGCTCGCGACGCAGCCGGCGGTCGTCGCCGTAGCCGGTCGCGACGACGGTGATCCAGACCTCGCCCTCGATCCGCTCGTCGACCATCGCGCCGAAGATGATGTTGGCGTCCGGGTGGGCCGCCTCGGCAACTGCCTTGGCGGCCTCGTTGACCTCCCAGAGCGAGAGGTCGCGGCCACCGGTGATCGACAGCAGGATCGACTTGGCGCCCTCGACCGAGGTCTCGAGCAGCGGCGAGGCGACGGCGGCCGTGGCCGCGTCCATCGCACGGTTCTCGCCGCTTCCCATGCCGATGCCGAGCAGTGCCTGGCCGGCCTCGCTCATGATCGTGCGGACGTCGGCGAAATCGAGGTTGATCAGGCCCGGGAGGGTGATCAGGTCGGAGATGCCCTGGACGCCCTGGCGCAGCACGTCGTCGGCGACGCGGAAGGCCTCGACCATCGAGGTCTTCTTGTCGAGCACCGACAGCAGCCGCGTGTTCGGGATCGTGATCAGCGTGTCGACCTCGGCCGCCAGCGCCTGGATGCCATCGTCCGCCTGAGCACTGCGGCGAACGCCCTCGAAGGCGAACGGCTTGGTGACGATGCCGACGGTCAGCGCACCCACCTCGCGGGCGATCTGGGCTACGACGGGTGCGGCACCCGTTCCGGTGCCTCCGCCAGCGCCGGCGGTGATGAAGATCATGTCGGCGCCCTTGAGCTCGCCCTTCAACTCGTCGTACTGCTCGAGCGCGGACTGCCTGCCCATGTCCGGGTTGGCACCGGCGCCGAGGCCACGAGTCGCGTCGTTGCCGATGTGGATCCGGGTCGGCGCGCCTGACTGCTCGAGCGACTGCATGTCGGTGTTGACCGCGATGAACTCGACGCCCTCGACCTGGGCCTCGATCATCCGATCGACGGCGTTGACGCCGGCACCGCCGACGCCCACGACGCGCAGCACGGGATCGTGCTTGAGCGGTGAGACCGGCTGGTGGATCGGCTCCTGGTCGGCGACGGGCTCGGCGCCACGCTGCTGCGGCGCCCGATCGAGGATGTTCTCCGGGATGTCCGACGAGAAGACGGAGCGCAGGCGCTCCTCGGGCGTCGGCACGCCGTCATAGCGGCTCGCGCTCGCCTGCTCACGCGCCGCCGGGGTCTCCGGAGCGGGATCGCGACGCGGCTGCTCGGCACGCGGCTCGGCGGCCTTCTGGCGCGGCGGCTGCTTGTCCTCAGCACGCTTCAGCGCCTTCGCGCCGTCCTGCAGGCCCTCTTCCTCGGTCTTGCGGAACAGGGCCGCGAGGGGCCCCTCCCGCATGCTCGCGCGCTTACCGCTTGCCATTACCGAGGACCTCCTTCGCCAGCTGGCGGTAGGCGTAGGCCGCCTTGCCGTCAGGGTCGTACTTGAGCACGGACATTCCCTTGACCGGCGCCTCAGCGAAGCGGACGGTCTTGGTGATGCGAGAGGCGAAGACCTGGTCGCCGAAGTTCTCCTCCAGCAGCTCGATGGCCTCCTTGGCATGGACGGTCCGGCTGTCGACCAGCGTGGGCAGGATGCCCTGGATCTGAACGTCCGGGTTCAGGTTCTCGCGGATCATCGAAAGCGTGTTCTGCAGCTGCACCAGTCCCCTCATGGACAGATACTCGCATTGCACGGGGACGATCACCTTGTCAGCGGCCGTGAGGGCGTTGATCGTGAGCAGTCCGAGGCTCGGCGGGGTGTCGATGCAGATGAAGTCGTAGTCCTCGCGGATCGGGTCGATCGCCTTGGCCAGCGAGCGCTCGCGCCCGATCTTCGTCGACATCGCGATCTCCGCTCCGGCGAGGTCGATCGACGCGCAGGCGACGTCCACCTCGCGCTTGCGGATCACCTCACGGATCGACATGTCGTGGACGAGCACGTCGTACATCGAGACCTCGAGCGAGTCGGGATCGATTCCCTGGCTCATCGTCAGGTTCCCCTGCGGGTCCAGATCGATGCACAGCGCACGGTGGCCGCTCTCGACGAACGCCGCGGCGAGGTTGAGCGTCGTGGTGGTCTTCGCCACGCCGCCCTTCTGGTTGGTGAAAGCGATTACCTCGGCCTGGGCGGTCACGGGTGCCTCCGACTCGGCGGGCTGCTTGGTCGACTTAGCCATTACGTGGTGCCTATTCGCACGTGCAGAGGCGATTCCTTCCCGCCGCCCCATAGCCTTGCGCCCGGTGCGGGACCTCCTGGACAAGCGGCTGATCTTCGTCACGGGCAAGGGCGGGGTCGGCAAGACCACGATCGCCGCCGCGCTCGGGCTCGCGGCCGCAGGGGCCGGACGGCGGGTCCTGGTGTGCGAGGTCGCCGCCGAGGAGCGCATCACAGCAGCGTTCGGGGTGCCCGCGATCGGCTTCGAGGAGGTCGAGATCGAGCCGCGGCTGAGCGCGTTCTCCGCAAGTCCCGACGGTGCGATGCAGGAGTGGCTCCACGACCAGCTGCCGTCGCGCACGCTCGCGGGCTTGCTCGGCGGGAACCGGATCTTTCAGTCCATGACCGCCGTGATGCCCGGCCTGGCGGAGATGGTCACGGTCGGAAAGCTCTGGGAGCTCGCACAGCTCGAGCGCAGACAGCCGAGCTCCGCGCCGTACGACCTGGTCATCGTCGACGCTCCCGCGACCGGTCACGGGCTCGCTCTGCTGGAGACCCCGAGGAACTTCACCGAGCTCGCGCGAGTCGGGCCGATCCACCGCCAGGCGTCGATCGTCGACGCGTTCGTACGCGATCCCGCCACGACCGCCGTGATCGCCGTCGCGCTCGCCGAGGAGATGCCGGTCAACGAGACGATCGAGCTCGAGCGGCGCCTGAACGACGGCCTCGGCCTCGAGTTGGAGCGCGTGCTGGTCAACGCGGTCCTCCCGAAGCGCTTGAGCGCCAGCGAGGCCAAGCGCCTCGAAGCCGCTGAGCGCATCGGCTCCCGCGATGCCCAGCGAGCGATCGAGGTCGCGCTCGCCAGCTACCGCAGTGCGCACGTCCAGCAGTCGCAGCTCGCCCGGCTGCGCCGTGGAGTCGACGCGAAGACTGTCTCGCTACCGCATCTGCTGACCCCCGACGTCGACCGCGCCGGGCTCGCCCGGCTCGCCGCGGTGCTGGAGCGCAAGCTGTGACCGCCACCGGCATCGAGACCGCGATCGCCGGCAAGAGCGTGGTGGTCTGTGCCGGGGCCGGCGGCGTGGGGAAGACGACGACCTCCGCTGCGATCGCTGCCGGAATGGCGGCCCGAGGCCAGAAGGTCCTCGTGCTGACCATCGATCCGGCGCGTCGCCTCGCCGACTCGCTCGGCCTTCCCGACCTCGGCAACGACGAGCACCGTGTCGACCCACGCCATCTCGAGCGCGCCGGTCTCGGAGGCAGCGGCGAGCTGTGGGCGATGATGCTCGACGCGAAGCTGACCTTCGACGACGTCATCAGACGTACCGCCCCAGACGCCGCCACCCGCGACGCGGTTCTGGCCAATTCGATCTACAGGCAGATCTCCAGCGCCGTCGCCGGCTCGCAGGACTACACGGCGATGGAGAAGCTGTTCGAGCTCCACGACTCGGGGCGCTACGACGTCGTCGTCCTCGACACCCCCCCCACCCGCAACGCACTCGACTTCCTTGACGCCCCGGGACGGTTCATGCGCTTCGTCGACTCCCGTTCGCTGCAGCTCTTTCGCGCTCCAGGCATTCCCGGCATCGAGCTGTTCGGACGCGGGGCGAACACGATGCTGTCGTTGCTGCAGCGCGTGACCGGCGTCGAGACGCTGCGTGAGATCACCGACTTCGTGACCGTGCTGGGCGCTATGCCAGAGGAGGTCCGCAAGCGAGTCGGCGTCCTTGAGGAGCTGTTGCGCTCGAGTCATACGACGTTCCTGCTGATCGCGTCCCCGAGGGCTCCGGCGATGGCGGACGCCAGCTACTTCCACGCGAAGCTCGCCGAGGCGGGGATGCCGTTCGGCGGCGTCGTCGTGAACCGCATCCACGAGCAGGCGGGGGTGGAGACGAGCACGGCACTCGATGCGGAGCTATCGGAGCTGCTCGACCCAGGGCTGGCCCGCAAGGTCACGCGCGACCTGAGCGACCACAACAGGCTCGCGGACCACGATGCGCGCAACCTCGAGCTGCTCACCGAGCGGATGGCCGGCGCGATCTTCACCGTGCCCGAGCTGTCGGGCGACGTGCACGACGTCGAGGGCCTCGGGCGCGTGGCCCGGCACCTCTTCGGCTAGACGGGTGCGGAGTAGCCGGCTGGGTCGTCGTCCCAGTCGTACTGGAGCTGGGTCGCCTTCACGGTTGGCTCGACCTCGGGCACCTGCTCGCGCTCGACGGCGAATGCCGTGACGGGCTCGCCCGCCGGCTCGGGCGGGACGATCGGCCGCGGCTGCTCGAGCAGTAGATCGTCCGAGACGGCGTGCAGGTCAGGATCGAGGTATCCGCAGAGGACGTCGCGCAGCAGCGCCCGGAGGTGACGCTCGACCTCGTCGACGAGCGTGCGCGGCGAGTCGGAGCCGATGGCGTCGACGTAGTCGTCGTTGGGCGCGTCGCCCATCAGGAAACGCTCCAGTGCTTGAGCGAGCTCGATGCGGCGCTGCACCCGCCGGCGCTCGCCCTCCTCCGCGCAGAGCACGGCGACTCGCAAGGCGAGGTTGGACGTCGCGGTATCCGGTCCACGCTCGAGCAGCGCACGCAGCGCGAGCAGGTAGTCCGACAGCGCCTCGGCCTCGCGGCGACGCCCGCAGCCCATCTCGAAGCGCGACAGCGCCCAGGCCACAGCCCCCGCCGGCCGCCGCTGGGCGATCGCGGTCAGGAACTCGCGCAGATCGCCGTCCTCGCCCTCGACGAGCGTCCACGGGATTCCACGCACCTCACCGCTCGGCTCCAGCTCGAACGGCTGCCACACGCCGTCGCCGGTACGGCGCCAGCCGACCCCGGCGAGCGCAACGCCACCGGACTTCCACAGCCGCAAGCCGCTGAGCAGTGCGCGGAAGCGATCGCGCGCCTCGTCGATCGGCGGCGTGTCGCCGGGACCGACGTCGCGAGTCAGGGTGATCAGGGCATTCGGCTCGCGGCGATTGCCGTCCTGAAGTCCGTCATCGGCCGGTCCGCCCCATAGCGCGTCGTCGGGGGCGTCGGTCGATCCGCCACGCACGAGCGCCACGCCGTCGACGAGCTCGACACGGTCGGCGTCCAGCTCGAGCCCATAGACCGCGGCGAGCACCGTGGCAGGCTGGCTGCGCTCGTAGAGCGTGCGCTCGACCTCGGCGTAGACGCGCTCGAAGCGCTCCTCGGGAAACGATAGATCGGTGGCGTCCTCGTAGAGGCGCTCGAGCATCGCGCGCAGCGCGGGCTCGGCCTCGGCACCGCGGAGCCCGTTGATGCGCAGGTAGGCCGACGCGCCCGCTCCGAGCGCGATCGCCGCACGTTCGCAGGTCGGCAGCTGACGCAGCCGTGGCCAGCGATCGCTGACGAACTTCGCCGTCAACGGCCGGTAGTTGTAGAGCGCGGGACCGCCTCTGCGGCTCGCCTCCTCGAGGTCGAACTCGATCTCCGCGCCCGCGGCCTGATCGTCGCTCAGGAGCGCGGCTGACTCCAGCGCGAACGCCCGCAGGGCGCCGTGAAGCTCTCGGTTCCGCATGTGCGCGACTTCAATGTGAGCGCGCAGAACCCTGCAAGCGGGCAGAGCTCGAGCGGTCGGTCAGTCCCTGCGGGCTGCGGCGATCAGTCGGTCGTTGAGCGCACGCATCGCGAGCTCGTAAGGCAGCGGAACTTGCGCTGGAACCGCCGCAGCCTTCGCGGTGGCGCGTCCGATCCCGCTTGCGGCGCCTGTGATCAGGCAGCGCTTGCCGCTGAGCTCCTTGACAGCCACGTGGCCTACCGCCCCCGCTCGCGGCGGCGCGCCACGATCCGCAGAAGCCGCGCTGTCTGCGGCGGATCCTCGGCGGGCAGGCGATCGATCTCGACGCCGAGCGAGTTCAGCGTCATGGCGAGCATCTCGTAGTGGCCGACGAGCATGCAGAGCTCGATCAGCTCGGCCTCGTCGAGCAGGTCGCTGAGGCTGGCCCAGAGATCGTCGCCGATCCGCCTCGTCGCGTGCAGCTCGTCGGCGGTGCGCAGGAGCAGCTCCTGGCGTGGAGTCCACCCGGCAACCGACGCGCCCTCACGGACGCGCTCCACGTCATCGCCGGTCAGCCCCGAGTGGAGGGCGATGCGCTCGTGATGGCTCCACTCGTAGGCGCAGTCGGTGTTGTGCGCAACGCGCAGGATCACCAGCTCGCTGTCGGAACGCGGGAGCCGCCCGCCGGGCATGAGCCCCGCCGCGAAGAACAGCCATCTCCGAAACAGGCGGCGATTGCGCGCAAGGGTTGGGAAGAGGTTCGGCGGACGGCCGCCGGCTGCGACTCCCAACAGCCGGGCGATCGCGTGGTTGATCAACCCGACGTCGGCGCGGCTCCCTGGGGCGATCCGCGGACCGCTGCCTGCTCCCATCGAGGGGAGGCTACGCGACGGTCGCCGCGGCGCCCGACTCGGCCGTGACGAGCTCGCCGCCGCACTGCGATCCGAGCCACTCCCGGCCATAGCGGCGCATGTCCTCGATCAACGGCAGCAGCGCGCGACCCTTGTCGGTCAACGAGTACTCCACCCTCGGGGGAACCTCGGCGAAGGTCTGCCGCTCCACGATCCCCTCGTCCTCGAGCGCACGCAGGCGCAAGGAGAGGGTGCGCGGCGAGATCCCGTCGAGCGAGCGCTCGAGCTCGCAGAAGCGTGAACGCCCCTCAGCGAGATCGCGGATGACGAGGATCGTCCACTTGCCGCAGATGATGTCGGCGGTCGCGCAAACCGGACAGGTCACGTCAGTAGAGGAAGGAGAGGGAGTCACGCATTGCCCAGCTTAGCGCAATGCTTTACCAACTGAAGCATTGAAATCCGCCCTTCTGGCGGCAACTCGACTAGCCTCGCGGCGGTGAGGGTGAGGCTCGGACTCTGGCTGGCCGCGCTTGTGGCGACGCTCGCGGCCACGTCAGCAGTGGCCGCGGAGCCGATCATGCCGCTCAGCGAGGTACGCGCCGGCATGGCGTGCACAGGCCTGTCCGTCGTCCGCGGCACGACGCCCTCCGAGTTCGGCGTCGAGATCGTCGACGTGCTGCGCGGCGAGCCGGCGACGCTCGGCCCGCGCATCCTGTTCCGCGTCTCGGGCCCGACCGTCGACGCCACCGGCATCGGACCCGGGTTCTCCGGTTCGCCGATCTACTGCCCGGCCGCGGTCGGCGTCCCGCGCGTCGCCGGCGCGATCTCCGAGAGCATCGGCCAGTACGGCAACAAGGTCGCGCTGGCGACACCGATCGAGGAGGTCCTCGGGGTCGCGCCGCTCGCGCCTCACGGGGCGCGCGGCGCGGCGGCGCTGCTGCGCTCGGCACGCCCGCTGAGCTCTCCGCTGACCGTCGCGGGCCTCGCTGGACCGGTGCGCCGCGCAGCGGCGATCGGGGCGCAGCGCGCCGGCATCCCGCTCGCCGTCGCGCCCTCCGGAGCCACCCGCTTCTACGCGCCCTATGACCTGAGCCCCGGGACGTCCGTCGCCGCCGGGCTGATCAGTGGCGATGTGACCGCTTCGGCGATCGGCACGGTCACCTACCGCGACGGGCCCAAGCTGTGGGCCTTCGGCCACCCGCTGTCCGCAGCCGGGCGCCGCTCGCTGCCGCTGCTCGACGCCTACGTCTTCTCGATCATCGACAACCCGATCGGCATGGATCCGCTGACCACCTACAAGCTGGCCACCGCCGGGCGGACAGTAGGCACGCTCACCAACGACGGCCTCGGTGCGATCTCCGGCCGGATCGGCGCGGGCCCACCGACGATCCCGATGACGGTCTACGCGCGCGACCTGGCGAGCATGCGGACGCGGACCGTGCGGATGAACGTGGCCGACGAGCGCACGCTGCAACTCGGATCCCGCCTCGGGCTCGCCAGCGAGCTCGGCCTGGCGACCTCGATCGTCGACGTCCTGCGTGCCGCGCCGTCGCGGATGACCATCCGCACCTGCCTCGAGGTGCGCGTGCGTCAAGCGAAGCGACCGCTCGGCTACTGCAAGCGGTACTTCAACCCGACCGACACGTTCCTCGACATGTCGAGCGCCATGAGAATGGTCAACGGCTACCGCTTCGGCCCGCTCGACGTCCGCGACGTCTCGATCCGTACCGGCGTCCGAGCGGGAGTCCGAGAGGCGTTCATCCTGCGCGCGAAGGCTCCCCGGCGGGTGCGACCAGGGCAGCGGATCCAGATCCGCCTGCGACTCCAGCGAAGTCGCGCAGGCCGCTTCGGGATCTCGTTCCCCTACCGGGTCCCGCAGGGAGCCGAGCCAGGCCGGCGGACGCTGACGATCCGGGGGACCGGCGCAGGCGGCTTCGACCTCGTCGAGATCTTCAGCCTGCTCTTCGGCGGCGGCGCGAGCAGCCGTCCCGCACGCTCCGTGGACGAGCTGGCAGCCCGAATCGCCGATTTCGGCGGCGCCGACGGCATCCGCGCGACGCTCGCGCGCAAGGGACGGGGTCGCGTCGTGCACCCGACCGGCGAGCTGCGGATCCGCGGCAAGGTGGAGGTCCCGCTGATCGTGCGCAAGCGCGGCTAGCTCGCGGCGAACGCCTGCTCGACGGAGGTCGAGCGCTGGCCGCCGGAGGAGACCAGCAGCTTGAAGTCGTGTGGATGGGTCGCGGCCTTGAGCGCGTCCTCCATCGAGACGCGGCCGTCCTGGACGTGCTTGAGCAACGCCTGGTCGAAGGTCTGCATGCCGTAGAACGATCCCTCGGAGATGACCTCCGGCAGCTTGCCGGTCTCGTTCTCGTTCATGATCATGTCGCGCACGCGGCCGGTCATCCGCAGGATCTCGCAGGTCGCCACACGGCCGTTGCCGTCCGGAGTCGGGACGAGCCGCTGGGAGATGACTCCCTTGAGCGTGCCCGCGAGCATCGCGCGCGCCTGGCGCTGCTCGGACTCGGGGAAGAAGTCGATGATGCGGTTGACGGTCTCGGGCGCGTCGATCGTGTGGAGCGTCGAGAGGACGAGGTGTCCGGTCTCCGCCGCGGACAGCGCGGTACGGACGGTCTCCTCGTCGCGCATCTCGCCGATCAGGATCACGTCCGGGTCCTGACGCAACACGCGCCGCAACGCGCGCTGGAAGGAGTTGGTGTCCTCACCCACCTCGCGCTGGTTGATGATCGACTGCTTGTCCTGATGGAGGAACTCGACCGGGTCCTCGATCGTGACGATGTGCTTCGCGGTGCTGGTGTTGATCTGGTCGATGATCGCCGCGAGCGTCGTCGACTTGCCCGAGCCGGTGGTGCCGGTCAGCAGGATGATGCCGCGCTCCTCCTGGGCCAGCTCGGTGATGACGGGCGGGAGCATCAGCTGCTCCACCGTCTTGACGTCGAAGGGAATCGCGCGACAGACGACGGAGATCGAGCCGCGCTGGCGGAAGGCGTTGACGCGGAAGCGCGCGAGCCCGGGGATCGCGTAGGAGAGGTCGACCTCGTTGTCCGCGCGGAACTCGGCCATCTTGCGCTCGTCGGTAACCATGTGGGCGACGACGCCCTCCATGATCTCCGGCGTCAGCGGCTCGGCGCCGTCGATCGGCGCCAACCGTCCGTGGCGCCGGATCATCGGCGGCGAGGGAACCTTCAAGTGGAGGTCTGAGCCCTCCTGCTCGATGAGCGTGCGCAGGGCCTGATCGAGATCGAACACGCCCCTCTCATCGGCCTACCGGCCGCGATGCTTGAGCCCCGCGGGGCGAGCTAGGCCACGTCGCGGAGCTTCTGAGCCTCCGCGAGCGACTGCAGCTTCTTGAGCGACTGGTTCTCGATCTGGCGGATCCGCTCGCGCGTGACGTTGAACGTGCGGCCGACCTCGTCGAGCGTGCGGGGATGCTCCCCACCGAGCCCGTAGCGAAGCTCGAGCACGCGCCGCTCGCGGTAGCTGAGATTCTCGAGCGCCTCCTTGAGGGCTTCCTTGGTGAGGATCTCGGCGGCCCGCTCGTAGGGCGACTCGGCGCGCTCGTCGGCGATGAACTGACCGAACTCGGACTCCTCCTCGTCGCCGACCGGCTTCTCCAGCGAGACCGGTGCCTGGGCGGAGCGCTTGATCGAGTCGACCTCCTCCGGATCGATGCCGGTTACCTCGGCGATCTCCTCGGGGGTGGGCTCACGGCCGAGCTCGGTGACGAGCTTGCGCTCGGCGCGGCCGATCTTGTTGAGCTTCTCGACGACGTGCACGGGGATGCGGATCGTGCGCGCCTTGTCGGCGAGCGCACGGGCGATCGCCTGGCGGATCCACCAGGTCGCGTACGTGGAGAACTTGAAGCCCTTGCGGTAGTCGAACTTCTCGGCGGCGCGCACGAGGCCGAGCGTCCCCTCCTGGATCAGGTCCAGGAACGGCAGGCCCTGGTTGCGGTAGTTCTTGGCGATCGAGACGACGAGACGGAGGTTGGACTCGACCATCTTCTGCTTCGCGTCGAGGTCGCCGCGCTCGATGCGCTTCGCGAGATCGACCTCCTCCTGGGCGGTGAGCAGGCGGACCTTGCCGATGTCCTTGAGGAACAGCTGGAGGCTGTCCGTCGTCATGTCGGGCTTGAGGTCGATCGTCGCCTTCTTGCGACGACCGCGCTTGTCGGGCGCGCGCTCGACCTGCTGAGCGGCTGCCAGAGCGGGGTCGATCTCCTCGACCAGCTCGATCTCCGACTTCTCGATGAAGCCGTGGAGGTCCTCGATGTCCCCCTCGTCGAGGTCGACCTCAGCCAGCGCGCTGGCGACCTCGGCATAGGTCAGGACGCCAATTTGGCGACCCTTCGTGATGAGGAGCTTTACCTCCTCGAGCTCTTGCAGTTCCCCTACCGACATGCAGTTTCACACCCTTGTGGCGTGCCCGGGGCCGTGCCTCGGGCATTCAAAAGACCTTGTCAAGCATAACGACCCGCGGCCCCACGTCAATCAGCCCGCAATCCCGCTCGCAACCGGTTGACTGGCTAGTCAACCGGACCACCTACTACGCCCCTATCGTCCGCTGGTTACACCTTAGCGACGAAAGATCTAGATCTGGGGATGAGATCGATCTGGGGGCTCGCGCCCCCAGGCCCCCGGGAGCGCTGGCCGGTTTGGCAAGGGATCAGCGTTTTCCAGCCCCAGTGTTGCTCGGCCGGTGAATGGCGGGCGGTGGTTGTTCGCGACCCTGTCCCCAACCGGCCAGGCAACAGTGGGGCTCGAAGACTGCGAGCCCGTCGCCCACCGGCCAGCGCACAGCGGGGGCCTGGGGGCGCGAGCCCCCAGATCCACTCCCCAGATCTACTTGGTCTTCTCGACCTTGATGAGCTCGGGGTTCTCGGGGTCGCCGAGGGCGACCTTGAGCCCGCCGGCCTTCGCGCGGTACATGGCCTGATCGGCGGTCTCGAGCAGGGCATCGATGTCTGTCCCGTGCTCTGGACAGGAGACGACGCCGATCGACACGCCGACGCCGGGGTCCCCCTCGGCCTCGGCCTCGACTGCGTCGGCGATGCGCTGGGCGAGCGGCTCGGCGGCCGCGGCGTTCTGGTTCGGCGCCAGGACGCAGAACTCGTCGCCACCGATGCGGGCCGGAGTGTCGGTCGTACGCAGCGTCCGTCGCATCGCGACCGACACCTGGACGAGGACGCGGTCGCCGGCCTTGTGGCCCTTCGAGTCGTTGACCCGCTTGAGCCCGTCGACGTCGAGCACGAGCAGGGCGAACGGGGTGTCGTAGCGCTTGTGCACCGCGAGCGCCTCCAGCAGACGGTCCTGCAGCGCGCGGCGGTTGGCGAGCCCGGTGAGCGGGTCGCTGTTGGCAAGCGACTCGAGCTCGTGAACCTTGCGCTCGACGAGGCCCTCGACGGCGACCGACTGGACCGCTCCGACAGCCTCGGACAGCCGCAGCGCGAGGTCTGCGAAGTCCTCCACCTCGAGGCCCTCGGGATCCTTCGCGAGATTGCCGAGAATGGCCGCCTGGATCGCGGTCAGGTCACGTGACATCTCAGCGGCCGAGTGCTCGCGCGCATCGCGCAGGTCCGCGATCCGGGCGGCGCGCTCGCGGGCGCCTGGTGGAAGCTCGTCGGAGTCCTTCGCTCCAGCGGCCGTGAGCGCAAGAACGTCCGAGATCAGCTCGGGGAGCTCGTCGGCGAGGCGGTCGGTCGGCAGCTCGCGTATCTCGTCGAGCGAGGCGCGCTCGATCAGGCGGACCATCCACGCTTTGGCCAGCTCGTCACGCTCCCGATCTAGTCGGGCGAGCGGCCCGCGAAGCGGGGATTTGCGCTTTTTGTCTGAGCGGTCAGGCACGAGTGGGGCTCCTGTGCAGGCAAAGCCACTGTAAGCCCAACTCCGGCGGGAAGCCCAATGGCTACGCAGCTTTGCGCAGCTTTGCGGCCGGGTATCTTGGGTCGCGCGATGAGACGACGAGATCCGAGGCGGCGGCTGCGCCGGCGACGTCAGGCGCAAGCCAGGGTCGAGATCGTCCGGGAGACCGAGTCGGCTGCGCCCTCCGATGGCAGCGTCACGACGAAGCAGGTCGCCGACGTCACGCTGCCCCGCGTCGAGCTCGATCGCATCTGGAGCCCCCAGTACCTGGAGCGCCTGGCGGCGACCTACTGGCGCTTCCTGACGCGCGTCTCGCTCGGGCTGCTGCGTGTCCTCTACACCCCGGCCGCGCGCGAGGTGGTGCTGCTGACACGTCCGTTCGTGCTGCTCCGCTTCCGAGTACCGGAGTACGAGGCGAACGGGAACCGGGGAACGGTCACCTGGCGAATCGACCGCGGCATCCTCGTCGCCCCCGCCGGTCGTGGGCGCGGCTTCCTGCGGATCACCGTGGAGCGTCCCGAACCGGAGCGCGACGGCGAGGAGGATGTCACCGGGCGGGTCACCTCAGAGGTCGCGAACTTCTATCCGACGATCGCCGGCTGGGGCTGGTTCGCCCGCATCGGACGCCACCTGTACCGCGTCACACAGCTGAAGATCCACGTGATCGTCACGCACGCCTTCCTGCGCAGCCTGGCCCGGCTCGACCTGGCGCCCAGCCACGTTGGCGCACTCGCCGATCGGCCGGCCGAGGCCGAGGCGCCCAGCGAAGTGCCGTAGCTAGGCCAGCCGGTCGCCCATCAGCTCCTGGAGCTTCGCCCGGTCGTGGGTTGCGCTGATGCGACGCACCGTGCCCGATCGCGAGCGCATCACCAGCGAGTCCGTCGTGGCGCCCTCCGGGCCCTTGAAGTGGACGCCGCCGAGCATGTCGCCATCGGTGACGCCGGTGGCCGAGAAGAAGACGTCGTCGCCGGAGACGAGACGGTTGGTGTCGAGCACCTCGGCGAGGTCGTAGCCGAGGTCGAGCGCGGCCTGGCGCTCGCTGTCGTCGCGCGGCCACAGCCGACCGATGATCTTGCCGCCGATGCACTTGATCGCGGCCGCGGAGAGCACCCCCTCGGGAGTCCCGCCGATGCCCCAGAGCAGATCGACCGGTGAGCCTTGCGTGACCGCGAGCAGCGCTGCCGAGACGTCGCCGTGCGGGATGAAGCGGATCCGCGCGCCGCTGTCGCGGATCTCCTTGACCGCGTCGTCGTGGCGCGGACGGTCGAGCATGATCACCATCACGTCGCCGATTGGGGTGCCCTTCTCCTTGGCGATCAGCGCGAGCGTCTCGCTCAGTGGGCGCTCGAGGTCGAGCAGGTGCGCGAGATCCTTGGAGGTGGCCATCTTCTCCATGTAGACGCACGGTCCCGGGTCGAACATCGTGCCGCGCTCGGCCATCGCGATCACCGCGAGCGAGTTCGGCAGACCGCGCGCGCAGAGATCGGTGCCCTCGAGCGGATCGACGGCGACGTCGATCTCGGGCCCCGAGCCGTCGCCGACGCGCTCGCCGTTGTAGAGCATCGGCGCCTCGTCCTTCTCCCCCTCGCCGATCACGACGGTGCCGTCCATCTGAACGGTGTCGAGCATCAGGCGCATCGCGTCGACGGCGGCTCCGTCGGCCGACTCCTTCTGGCCGCGGCCGATCCAGCGCGCGGCCGCGATCGCGGCGTACTCGGTCGTGCGCACGAGCTCGAGCGCGAGGTTTCGGTCCGGCTTGGTTGCGGGGAGGGTCTCGCTCATCGGCCGGACCCTACGAGAATCGCCGCCGATAGGCTTGCTCTCCACGCGGGGAAAGGGCCGGTCGCAGTGACATTCGCCGAGACCGACGCAGCAGGCAGCAGGGGGGTCGAGTCCAAGCACAGGGCGCGCATCGGTGCCGCGCTCGCCGACGCGCGCGAGCGGACGCTCGCACTGGTCGAGCCGGTGAGCGACGCGGACCTCGATCGCGTCCACTCGCCCTTGATGTCGCCGCTTGCCTGGGATCTCGGCCACATCGCCGCCCAGGAGGACCTGTGGCTGTGCGTAAGCGCGGCGGGACTCGAGCCGCTGCGGCCCGACCTGATGGCCCTCTACGACGCGAGCGAGACCCCGCGCGCCGACCGCGGCGACATCCCGTACCTGCGGCGGGCCGAGGCGCTCGCCTACATGCGCGCGGTGCGCGAGCGCGCGCTGGAGGTGCTGGAGCAGGCCGACCTCTCCCCGCGGTCCAGCCCTCTCAACGCCGGCGGGTTCGTCTGGGATCTCGTCATCCAGCACGAGCACCAGCACAACGAGACGATGCTCCAGACCCTTCAGCTCGCCGATCCCGGCGTGTTCGCTCCACCGCGCGTCGGGCCCGCGGGCGAGGCCGTCACCGGGAGAGTCGCGATCGATGGCGGGTCGGTCGCGATCGGTGCCGAGGGCGAGCGGTTCGTCTACGACAACGAGCGGCCGCGCCACGGGATCGGCATTCCCACCTTCGCGATCGATCGGGCGCCTGTCACCAACGGCGACTACGCGCGCTTCGTCGAGCGTGGCGGCTATCGCCAGCGCGACCTGTGGGACGACGAGGGCTGGGCGTGGCTGCAAGCCGAGAGCCTCGAGCGGCCGCTCTACTGGACGGCGGACGGGCGCGAGCGCCGCTTCGACAGGGTCGAGCCACTGGAGACCGAGCTGCCGGTCATGCACGTGTCGTGGTTCGAGGCGAACGCCTACGCGCGCTGGGCGGGTGGGCGACTGCCGACGGAGCATGAGTGGGAGCACGCGGCGACGACGCTCGCCGACGGCGAGCGGGGAAGCATCGACCAGCTTGCCTTCGGTCCGGGCGTCGCGGGCCCATTCGTGGGCGACTGCTGGGAGTGGACTTCGAGCGTCTTCGGCGGCTACCCGGGATTCCAGGCGTACCCCTATCGCGAGTACTCCGAGGTCTTCTTCGACGCCGGCTACCGCGTGCTGCGCGGCGCCTCGTGGGCAACCCGGCCGAGCGTCGCACGCGAGACCTTCCGTAACTGGGACTTGCCGCAGCGGCGACAGATCTTCAGCGGGTTCCGCTGCGTATACGAGCTGGAGGGGACCCGGTGAAGACGATCAAGATCGACAATCGCAAGCGCGACGGAGTGCCGACCGCACTCACCGACGAGATCCGCGACGGACTGACCCGCGAGCTCAAGGAGCTGTCGCCACGCCACTTCTACGACGAGCGCGGCTCGGCGCTGTTCGACCAGATCACGACTCTGCCCGAGTACTACCCGACGCGCTGTGAGCGATCGATCCTCAACCGCCGCGCGCCGGAGATCGTCGCCCTCACAGGCGCGCGCGATCTCGTCGAGCTGGGATCGGGGACTGCATCGAAGACGCGCGCCCTGCTCTACGCGATGGCTGGCGCCGGGACGCTGCGCCGTTACGTGCCCTTCGACGTCGACCCATCGGTGATCGAGGCGTCCGCCCTCGAGCTCACGCAGCTCTACCCCAGCCTCGAGGTACACGGCGTCGTCGGCGATTTCGGCCACGATCTGCACCGGATCCCGCCCGGCGACAACCGGCTGTTCGTCTTTCTCGGCGGGACGATCGGCAACCTCTATCCACTCCAGCGCGCCGAGTTCCTGGCCCGACTGCGCGACCTGATGTCCGCGGGCGACCGGCTCCTGCTCGGAACCGACCTGGTCAAGGAGAAGGCCGTGCTGGAGAGCGCCTACAACGACTCTGAAGGGATCACGGCGGCGTTCAACCGCAACGCGCTGCTGGTCCTCAACAGCAGCTACGGCGCCGACTTCGACCCAGACGCCTTCGAGCACGTCGCGTTCTTCGACGAGCGCAACAGCTGGATCGAGATGCGCCTGCGCTCGACCTGTGCGCAACGGGTACGGGTCGAGGCGGCGGGAGTCGACGTCCGCTTCGCCGCCGGCGAGGAGATGCGGACCGAGATCAGCACCAAGTTCACTCAGGTGGGAGTCGAAGCGGAGCTGCACGAGGCGGGACTTGCCCTCGAATCGTTCTACACCGACGACGACGGCCTGTTCGGCCTGTCCGTCGCCGCCCTTGCCTGAGCCCAGATCCTGGCCGCTCGGCCAGTAGGGTGCCGCGCCATGGAGATCAAGGGAGTCGGAGCATTCGTATCGGGCGGGGCCTCAGGGCTCGGCGAGGCAACCGCACGCGCCCTCGTGGCGCGCGGCGCACGTGTCGCGATAGCCGACGTCAACGACGACAAGGCGAACGCGCTCGCCGCCGAGCTCGGCGACGCAGCGATCGCTCTGCACTGCGACGTCACGTCCGAGGACGAGGTCAAGGCCGCCGTCGATCGGGCAGTCGAGAGCTTTGGCGAGCTGCGGCTGACCGTCGGCTGCGCCGGTGTTGGCTGGCCGGAGAAGATCGTCTCCAAGCGCGGACCGCACCAGCTGCTCCCGTTCGAGACGGTCGTGCGCGTGAACCTGATCGGCATGTTCAACGTCCTGCGGATGACTGCCGCGGCGATGAACGACAACGAGCCCGATGGCGAGGACGAGCGCGGCGCGATCGTGATGACGGCCTCGGTCGCCGCCTTCGACGGTCAGATCGGCCAGGTCGCCTACTCGGCTTCCAAGGGCGGGATCGTCGGCATGACGCTGCCGGCCGCACGCGATCTCTCGAGTCGCGGGATCCGCGTCTGCTCGATCGCCCCTGGCCTGTTCGACACGCCACTGCTCGCCGCCCTGCCCGAGGAGGCGCGCCAGGCGCTCGGCGCCGGCGTTCCGTTCCCGCAGCGGCTCGGCCGCCCCGACGAGTACGCGGCGCTCGCGATCTCGATCGCCGAGAACTCGATGCTCAACGGCGAGACGATCCGTCTCGACGGGGCCCTCCGTATGCCCCCGAAGTAGAACCGGGGGCTCCTGGCCGGCCGGAGGCGGCTTCCGCCGCGGCGCCCCGCGTAGAGTTCCAGCCCAAGACTTTCGTCTCTCGTCCCCGTAAGGAGAAGACTCGCTCATGCCTGACGCAGTGATCGTCGACGCCGTCCGGACACCGATCGGACGCGCGTTCAAGGGCTCGATGGCCCCGCTGCGCCCCGACAACACGGGCGCCTTCATCGTCGACCAGCTCCTCGAGCGCAACCCCGGCGTCGACCCAGCCTCCGTCGAGGAGGTCGTCGCCGGCTGTGGCCTGCCGCAGGGTCGCCAAGCGTTCAACATCGGCCGGATCATCTCGCTGCTGTCGGAGAAGCTGCCGCAGGAGGTCAACGGCTCGACCGTCTCGCGCTACTGCGCGTCCGGGCTCGACGCGATCCGCATCGCGTCGAACAATGTCAAGGCCGGCCAGGGCGACGTCTACATCGCCGCCGGCGTCGAGTTCGTCTCGCAGTACAACGAGCGCCAGGAGGCAGCCGGCCTCGCCGATCAGAACGAGAACCTCCAGGGCAACGACGGCCAGCCGAACGTCTACATCCAGATGGGCGACACCGCCGTCAACGTCGCGAAGAAGTACGGCGTCTCGCGCGAGGATATGGACCAGTACGCCCAGCGCTCGCAGGAGCTCGCGGTCGAGTCGCAGGAGAACGGCTTCTTCGAGCGCGAGATCATTCCCGTCACGCTGCCCGACGGCACCGTCGTCTCCAAGGACGACGGCCCGCGCGCATCGTCGACGCTCGAGAAGCTCGCCTCGCTGCCCGAGGCGTTCGCGGGTGGCGGCGGCGTGACCGCTGGCAACTCATGCCCACTCAACGACGGTGCCGCCGCGGCGCTGATCATGTCCTCCGACAAGGCTGCCGAGCTTGGCCTGAAGCCCCGCGCGCGGATCATCACCGCCGCCACCTGGGGCAACGAGCCCGAGTACATGGGCGTCGCTCCGATTGGCGCGATCAAGAAGGCGCTCGATCGCGCCGGCATGACGATCGAGGACATCGACACCGTCGAGCTCAACGAGGCGTTCGCCGCCCAGGTCATCCCAATCATGGACGAGTGCGGGATCCCGCTCGAGAAGATGAACCCGCACGGCGGCGCGATCGCCCTCGGTCACCCGTTCGGCCAGACCGGCGTGCGCATCATGACCACGCTGATCAACGGCCTCGAGACCGACGACAAGACGATCGGCCTCGAGACGATGTGCGTCGCCCAGGGTCAGGGCGAGGCGATGATCGTCGAGCGCCTGAGCTAGAGCTCAGATCGCGATCAAGAGGGCCGCCGCGCTGGCGATCTCGATCGCGAAGTAGGTCCAGACGGGATATAGGCCGGTCGGCCACTCGCGCAATGCGCTGAGCAGCCGGCCGGCCGCCATCCCGAGTAGGGAGACGGCGACTGCGACGACGATCCCCTCCGCGGTGCTCGGATCGCCTAACGCAGCGACAGCGAGCACTGCCGCGATCGCGATCCCGAAGCCGCCGTAGACGGCGCGGACCTCGTTGCGGCCGTCGGGCGTCTCGACCGCCACACCGAACTGCGCGAGCACGACGGCTGGGCGCAGCAGCGCGCCGATCCCCATCAAGCCGAAGCCGGCGGCGACGATCAGGACGAGTGCGTCGCTCATGACCGCGCCGCCTCCGGCTCGCGGACGAAGCTGGCGATCAGCTCGCTGAGATGCGCTGGGTTGTCCTCCATCGAGAAGGTATAGGCGTCCTCGACGAACTCGAGCCGTGAGTTCGGCAGGTCGCCGGCGAGGCCGTGGGCATCCTCGACCGGGAAGGCGCGGTCATCGCCGGACCATGCGATCAGGGCCGGCTTATCGAATTTCGGCAGGAGGTCGGCCGCGGCGTTGGTGTCGGCCTTGTCCGCACCGAGGATGAAGCGGCGGGCGTCCTCGCGGATCGCGCGGTCCTGGAGCCCCGGGAAGACGTAGGAGTCCTCGGCGTCGCGGTCGATCGGCCGCTTGGTCAGCCAGCCGAAGGCGATCGGCGATCGGCGCGGCGCGCGGAAGCGCATCGGCTGGAACATCAGGTACATCAGCAGTGGAGCCTTCGCGACCGGTGTGAAGTAGGAGAAGAGCTTCGGCGGGAAGTTGTCGCGGTAGTCGCACGAGGTCAGCACCAGGCGCCCGATCCGCTCGGGCCGCGTCGTCACGACGAACTGGCTCAGCGTTCCGCCGCTGTCGTTGCCGACGAGCGTCACGTCCTCGAGCTCGAGCGCATCGATCGCGTCGGCGACCATCGTGGCCACCGCCTTCGGCGTGTTGTCGGTGCCCGGGGCGAGCGGGAGCAGGTGCGACCCGAGTGGCAGGTCGAGCACCACGCAGCGGAAGTCACCCGAGAGGCGCTCGACGACCTTGCGCCAGAGGTTCGCGTTGACGAGCAGTCCGTGGACGAAGACGATCGTCGGCCCAGAGCCGACGTCATGGTAGGCGATCCGCCCCGACGGGAGGTCGAGCACCCGGCGCTCGCCGAGCACCGGTGCACGCCACTCCCTCCGCTGGTCCGTGCTCTGCGCTGCCATCCCGGCTCCTCTCGTCGAATCGGTCCGTCGCTCGCTATCCCGAGTAACATACAAACTGTTTGTATGTGATGCAACGCGGTAGGGTCACGCCCCCATGGAGACGCGAACGAGCAAGGCCGAGCAGGGCGAGGCGACACGCGCCAAGCTGATGCGCGCGGCCCGCGAGCTCTTCACCGAGCGCGGCTACGCCGGCGTCGGCACCGAGGAGATCGTGCGCCGCGCACAGGTCACGCGCGGAGCGCTCTACCACCACTTCGCCGACAAGCGCGAGCTCTTCCGCGCGGTCCACGAGCAGATCGAGGAGGAGGTGATCGCCTCGATCGGCACCGCGATGGCGAACGCCGGCGATCCGATCGAGCTGCTCGAGATCGGCACGCGCGCCTACCTCGACGTCTGCACCGACCCGACGATCACACGCATCACGCTCGTCGACGCGCCCTCGGTGCTGGGCTGGGAGACGTGGCGCGAGATCGACCTCCGCTACGGACTCGGGCTCGTCATGGCCGGCCTGCAGGGCGGCATGGACTCCGGGGTCCTGCGCCAACAGCCGGTCAAGCCACTCGCCCACCTGATGCTGGGGGCGATGGGAGAGGCCGGGATGATGATCGCCAACGCCTCCGATCCGGCTGCCGCACGCGCCGAGGTCGAGCCCGCCCTGCTCGGCCTGATCGAGGGGATGCGGACCGCTAAGGGGTGACGATCGGAAAGGCGAAGTCGGGCTCCTCGAGCAGGCCGAGCAGCGTCCCGACCTTCGCGCCGTCGCCCTCGATGACCAGCCGCTGGGTGGTCAGCAGCTCCATCACGTCGGCGGTGCCGATGACGATCGAGTCGAGCGCCGCGCGGTCGAGCGTGATGACGGCGTCCGGCTCGCGATCGCGCTGACCGACCGTGTGCGTCAGGACGCCGTTGCGCAGCGTCATCGCGAAGCGCTCGTCGAGGTCGCGGAAGACCCAGTCGACTGCGATCTGCTCGTCCCAGGCGCGTGGGCCGTCGATGCGGATCGCCATCCCGTCGAAGATCTGGCCGACCGTGAGGCCCGCGACGAGATCGGGCGGCGGCTTGCCGGCGCCCGCCGCGGCACCCTGGGGGCCCTCCTCCAGCTCGCGCGCCCCGGTCAGGAAGAAGTTGCGCCAGGTCGCGTTCTCCGCGCCGTAGCCGAGCTGGCGCAGCGCAGCCGCCTGCAGCTCGCGCGCCCCGGCGTGGTCGGGCGCGGCGAACACGACGTGGTTGACGACCTCGGCGACCCAGCGGAAGTCGCCGGCCTCGAACGCCTCCCGCGCGCGCTCGACGACGGCATCGGGGCCGCCCATGAACTCGACATAGCGCTTCGCGGCCTCCTCGGGCGGATGCGACCAGAGGTGCGCGGGGTTGCCGTCGAACCAGCCCATGTAGCGCTGGTAGATCGCCTTCGCGTTGTGGCTGACCGAGCCATAGTAGCCGCGGCAGTGCCACTCGTGCCCGAGGGCGGGCGGCAGCTCGAGCAACTCGGCGATCTCGGCGCCGACGTGGCCCTTGTTCATCAGCCGCACCGACTGGTCGTGGATGTAGCCGTAGAGGTCCCGCTGGGTGGCGAGGAAGTCGGCGACCCGGTCGCTGCCCCAGCGCGGCCAGTGGTGGCCGGCGCAGATCACGTCGGCGTCGGAGCCGAAGAGATCGATCGCCTCGCCGAGGTAGTGCGACCAGGCGCGCGCGTTGCGTACCTGCGCCCCACGCGGAGTGAGGATGTTGTGCAGGTTGTGCGTGGCGTTCTCGGCGACCATCAGAACGCCGTGATCGGGGAAGTGGAAGTTCATCTCCACGGGCGCCTCGCTGTCGGGCACCATCTGGAACCGCATCCGGACCCCGTCGACCGTCTCCTCCTGACCGGTGTGGTCGATGTCCCCGGTCGGCGGGACGAGGGTGATCCTGCCGAGCGAGGTCGTCATCCCGATGCTCGCCGAGACCTGGTCCGCCGGACCTCGGTCGAGCAGCGCGCCGAACATGTAGCCGGCGCGGCGCGACATCGCCGGCCCTGCGTAGAGGTTATCGCTGACGGCGTGCTCGGTGAACCCGGCGGGCGCCAGCACGGGGACGCGCCCGGCGGCGACGTCCTCGACGTCGACGACCCCACGTGCGCCGCCGAAGTGGTCGACGTGCGGGTGGGTGTAGATCAGACCCGTGACCGGGCGGTCACCGCGGTGCTCGCGGTAGAGGGCGAGGGCAGCCGCTGCGGTCTCGGCCGAGATCAGTGGATCGATCACGACGACACCGCGCTCGCCCTCGACGATCGTCATGTTCGACAGGTCGAGTCCACGTACTTGGTAGAAGCCGGGCGCGAGCTCGTACAGCCCGTGGATCCGGACGAGCTGCGCCTGGCGCCAGAGGCTCGGATTGACCGTGTCCGGGCATTCGCCGTCCAGGAACCCATAGGACTCGACGTCCCAGACCACACGTCCGCCCGTTCCCTCGATCAGGGCCGGGGACAGTGTGCCGACGAAGCCGCGCCGCGCATCCTCGAAGTCCTGGCGATCGTCGAACGGCAACGTCATCGCAAGCGCCCGGTTGGCGTCGGCTACGGCGGCGCTGACACGGTCGGCCATTTGGTGCTCCCTCTAGGTGGTCAGGATGATCTTGCCGAGCTTGCCGCCGGCGGTGAACCGCTCGTAGGCGGATTCAGCATCGCCGAGCGGGAACGTGGCAGCGACCGGAACCGTGAGCGTGCCGGTCTCGAACAGCGGCAGCACCTCGGCCTCGACACGGCGCATCGCGATCGCCTTCTCCTCGAGCGGCCGTGCGCGCAGCGTCGAGCCGCGCACGACAGCGCGCTTGCCCATCACCGCGAGCAGATTGAGCTCGGCCTTGAAGCCGGCGCCAACGCCGATCACGACGATCCGCCCGTCGGTGGCCAGTGCCTTGACATTGCCCGCCATGTTCGGCGCGCCGATCAACTCGAGGACGACGTCGAACGGACCGTGCTCCTCGAAGCCCTCGGGATCGATCGCCTCGGCACCGAGACGCTCCACCTCAGCGTGCAGAGACTCGTTACGGACCGTCGCTGTGACGCGCGCGCCCGCGCAGCGCCCGAGCTGGATGGCAGCGGTGCCGACGCCACCCGCACCCCCGTGGACCAGCAGTCGCTCGCCCGGGCGCAGTCCGCCCTGACCGAGGATGGCGTCGTGGGCGGTCACGAAGACCTCGGCGAGACCGCCGGCCTCCGGCCAGTCGAGCGTCGACGGCACGGGCATCGCGGCCCGCTCGTGCAGGACCGCCAGCTCCGCCTGACCGCCCCCACCGGCGATCGCCATCACCCGGTCGCCCTCCGAGAAGCGGTCCGCGCCGGGACCGCGTCCGACGACCTCGCCGGCGAGCTCCAAGCCGGGGATGTCCGCCGGCGCGCCTGGCGGGGCCGGATAGGCCCCCTTGCGCTGCAGGATGTCGGCGCCGTTGATGCCCGCGGCCTTGACGGCCACCAGGATCTCGCCGGGCCCGGGTGAAGGGTCTGGGCGCTCGGCGAGCGTCAGCGCGCCGTCCTCGATAGTCACTGCTCGCACGGGCGGACAGCCTAGAGCGGACGGCGTCTTCAACGTCTCCGTGTCATAGGTCACAGAGTTGCGAAGTCCGGAACTCCGCCGCATATCTCGATATAAAGAGGGCGTGTCATCGGGCCTTCGACACGGCGCGCCGCCCTCCCGGCGCCGCCGCGAGCATCCACTCGGGCGCGAGCCCGAGGGCGGATCGCCCCGCTTCGCGGCCCGGATCGCCCAGCTGGCCGTCCACAATCCCGAGCCGTCCTACACCCAGGACGAGATGCTCGAGCTGCTCGGTCTGACCGGCAACGAGTTCGCCGAGCGGATCTTCGGCGTCTGTGGCGTCGAGCGCCGGAACTTCGCGATCACACCGGAGCTGCTCGCCAAGCCGCTGCAGGCGCGCGTCGAAGAGTCGGAGAACCTGCTGCTCGAGATGGCGCTGCAGGCGATCGGCGACCTTGACTACGACGCCGGCGACATCGGCACGGTGATCACGGCGACCTACTACTCGCTCGGCGGCCCGACCCTCGCCCACCGGCTGGTCGACGCGCTCGACCTCGACCCGTCGACCGACAAGTACCACGTGCTCGGCGTCGGCTGCGCGAGCGCCGTACCGCTGTTCAAGCTCGCCTCGCAGGCGCTACTGGAGAAGCCCGAGTCGCGCGCGCTGGTGGTCGGCTCGGAGAGCATCACCGGCTTCCTGACCGCAGTCGGCCCCGACGACGAGAAGACGAAGATCGTCGGCTCGTCGCTGTTCGGCGATGGCTGCGCCGCGGCGATCCTCACCCGCGATGCAGCGGCGTCGGGCCCAGCGCTGCTCGCCGCGCAGGTGCACCAGATCGAGGACTCGCTCGACGCGGTGCGCTTCCGCGTCAGCGCCGACGACAGCTTCATGCACATGGGCCGCGAGCTGCCGACGATCGCCCGCGAGGGCTCGCCCAAGCTCGTCGACGACTTCCTCGCCGAGCGCGGCCTGACGCGCGACCGCATCAAGCACTGGATGATCCACCCCGGCGGGCGCGGCATCATCGAGGGCGTCGAGCAGGGTCTCGGCCTCAGCCGCGAGCAGGTCCAGGTCAGCTACGACGTGCTCGCCAACCACGGCAACATGGGCACGCCCTCGAGCTTCTACGTGCTCAAGGGCGTGAGCGAGCGCAACGACCCCAAGCCCGGTGAGCTCGGGCTGATGCTCACCGTCGGGCCCGGGGTCACCGTCGGCCTGATGCTCCTGCGCTGGTAGCTAGCTCAGCGCCGGCAGACCGACCATCGCGCGGAACGACGTCGCGTCGTTGAGGTGCGGCATCGGGCTGTCCGGCACCGGAACCTCGAGGAACTCGCAGAGCGGCTCCCAGCCCTGCTTGATCTCGTAGACGAGCAGCTTGTCGGCTGGCACCTTGCCCTTGACGTCCTCGTTGTGGCGGTTGAAGACGTCGATCGCGAACTCCTTGTCCTCGAAACGGCCGTCGAACGTGCCGTTCCAGATGATGCCGTTGATCATCTTCATCGCCTCGGGCGAGACCTCGACGCTGCCGCCCTCGAGCTCACCCTTGGCGGCGGCCTGCGCCGACGCACGGATGCTCTTCTGGCAGCTCTCGTACCAGGACTCCGGCTCGCGCACGCTGAGCAGCACCTTCGCATCCGGGAACGTCTCCCAGATCTGCTCCCAGTAGGTACAGGCCGGCCAGTCGACAGTCGACTCCCAGCCCTCGAAGACCTGCTTCCAATCCACCGGCTGACCGTCAACCGCGGCCTGCCACTGGGGCAACAGCTCAGGCTGGCGCGCAACGTCGATCATGTGGAAGGAAGGGCCGAAGCCGAGCTGCTCGAGCGCCCCCTTGAGGGACATCGTCCCCGTCCGGCCGAAGCCGGCGCCGATCACCTTCATTGGTGTGCTCCTCCTCGCATAGTGGTCGGGGAAAGCTATCCGTCCACCCCGGCCGTGAGCATTCCGGCCGATGGCGAGCGCGAACCAGAGCCCCGGCGCAGATCCAGCCGAGCGCGCGGTGCGCGCGCTCGAGCGTGGGGCCACGGCGATCAGCATCACGGTCGCGCGTTCGCTGCACAGCCGTTGGCGGCGGATGCCGAGCGCGCGCCGCGAGACGCTCGCCCGGATCGCCGATGACGTCAAGCAGCGTGCACTCGACGTCCGTGGCGAGACCGACCGGGACGTCGCCGACCAGGAGCTGCGCGCGGCCAACGAGAAGCTCGCCGACGCGATGGTCGCGTCGGCCAAGGCAGCCCCCGACGTCAGCGAGATCGAGGTCCGCGACCTGCGCAACGACCTCGCACGCGAGCTCGAGCGGCTCGCCGGCGGCGAGGTCCGCGCCTCGCGCCCAGCGCGAAGTTCCTGAGCCCCGACTCAGCCGGCCTGTAGGTTGGAGGCTCCTCCCAGGCCCTACGTGACCTCCTTCGACACGTCCTCCGCCCAGGGCAGCGGCGACGGCACCAGTGCCGCCGCGCTTGAGTTCCGCGCGGCCACGAAGCTCTACCCCGGCCAGGACGAGCCCGCGGTCGACCGCCTGTCGCTCGAGGTCCCGGCGGGCGAGATCTGCGTGCTCGTCGGCCCGTCCGGCTGCGGCAAGACGACCGCGATGCGGATGGTCAACCGGATGATCGACATCACCGACGGCGACATCGTGCTCGACGGGCGCAGCGTGAAGGAGCGCAAGCCGGCCGAGCTACGGCGCGAGATCGGCTACGCGATCCAGCAGATCGGGCTCTTCCCGCACCTGACGATCGCGGACAACATCGCGACCGTTCCGAAGCTGCTCGGCTGGCCGAAGGACCGCATTCGCGCTCGCGTCGACGAGCTGCTCGAGCTGGTGCAGCTCGATCCGGCGGAGACGCGCGATCGCTACCCGGCGCAGCTCTCGGGCGGCCAGCGCCAGCGGATCGGCGTCGCCCGCGCGCTCGCGGTCGACCCGCCGCTGATGCTGATGGACGAGCCGTTCGGCGCGATCGACCCGATCAACCGCGAGCGCCTCCAGAACGAGTTCCTCCGCCTCCAGCACGAGATCCGCAAGACGATCGTCTTCGTGACCCATGACATCGACGAGGCGATCAAGATGGGCGACCGGATCGCGATCCTGCGCAAGGGCGGCAAGCTCGCCCAGTACGCCCCGCCGGCCGAGCTGTTGATGTACCCGGCCGACCCGTTCGTAGAGGACTTCGTGGGCTCCGACCGGGCGCTCAAGCGGCTCGCGCTCCAACGCGTGCGCGACATCGACCTCTGGAAGCCGCCGCTCGTCCGCGTCGGCGAGCCGGTAGCGGAGGCGCGCGCAAAGGTCGCGGACTCCGACTTGCCCTATCCGCTGCTCGTCGACGACCAGCAGCGGCCGATCGGCTGGCTCAGCGAGCGCGCGCTCGCCGGCGAGCGCGTCGAGCACGTGCTGCGCTCGGAGGCCAAGCCGATCGTCGAGCTCGACGACGTGCTGCGCGACGCGCTGTCCGACCTGCTGCAGAACGAGGCTCAGTACGGGCCCGTCGTCGACGCCCGCGGCCACGTCGCGGGAGTGCTGTCGATCGAGGTGATCGGCCATGCGCTGAAGACCGACCCGAGCGACGTCCTAAGCGGCGCGGACTCGCTGCTCGCCGAGGAGTAGCGGTGCTCGGCCCACTCGCACAGGTTCAGCTCCAGGACCGCTCGGGCGGCGACGGCAGCTGCGTCGCGGACAACGGCTTCTGCCCGTCCTGGATCTTCGACAACTTCGACCGCTACGTCGATCCGCTGCTCCAGCACGTCTTCCTGACGGTGGTCTCGGTGGCGATCGGCTTCGCGATCTCGTTCGCGCTCGCCCTGCTGGCCTACCGCCGCCGCTGGCTGATCGGCCCGATCACCCAGGTCACGGGCGTGATGTACACGCTGCCGAGCATCGCCGTGTTCTTCCTGCTGCTTCCGATCACCGGGCGCGGCGACGTGACCGCGATCATCGCCCTCGTCGCCTACACGCTGCTGATCATCTTCCGCAACGTCGTCGCCGGTCTCGACAACGTGCCCGACGAGGCGAAGGACGCCGGCCGCGGCATGGGCCTGACCGACCGCCAGCTGCTGTGGCGCGTCGAGCTGCCGCTCGCGCTGCCCGAGATCATGGCCGGCCTGCGCATCGCGGCGACGACGACCGTCGGGCTCGCGACGCTCGCCTTCTTCGCTGGCGCCGGCGGACTCGGTGAGGCGATCTTCGCCGACATAACGTTCAAGTCGAACGTCGTCGTCGCCGGCGGACTGGCGGTGCTGCTGGCGGCCGTGCTCGACGGGCTGATCCTGCTCGTCCAGCGGACGATCACGCCGTGGACGAGAGCGAGAGCGACATGACCGCGCTCGGCTTCCTCGGCCAGTTCGGCGACGCGATCCAGTTCATCTTCCAGGGCGAGACGACGCGCGAGGGGACCGAGGTCGGTGGCTCGCAGTTCCTCACGCTGACGATCGACCACCTCGAGCTGTCGATCGTCGCGATGGCGGTCGCCTGCGCGATCGCGATCCCGCTCGGGCTCTGGCTCGGGCACAAGGGCCGCTGGCAGTTCCTCGCGATCAGCGTCTCGAACATCGGCCGCGCCGTCCCGAGCCTCGCGCTGATCGCGTTCTTCGTCGCCTACCTCGGCACCGGGTTCGTCAACGTGACGCTGGCGCTCGTGCTGCTGGCGATCCCCCCGATCCTCACCAACGCCTACGTCGGCGTGACCCAGGTGAATGCGGACACCGTCGACGCCGCCCGCGGCATGGGGATGACCGAGGGCGAGATCGTCCGCCGGGTCGAGCTGCCGCTGGCGCTCCCGCTGATCTTCGGCGGCATCCGGATCTCGGCCGTCAACGTCATCGCCACGGCGACGATCGCCCCGCTCGCGGGCATCAACACGCTCGGCGACCCGATCATCAACTCGTCTGGCTACGGCGAGACCGGTCAGCTCGCCGCGGCGATGCTGGTCGCGGCCCTGGCCGTCTTGGCGGAGCTCCTCCTCGGCGCAGCGCAGCGCGCCGTGACGCCCGAGGGGATCAAGCTCGAAGCGACCGCGTCACGGCGCAAGCGAATACCGACAACGATCAGGAGGCAGGCACAGACATGAGGACCAAGCGCTGGTTGGGCGCGCTGCTCGCCATGCTGCTGCTGGCGTCGATCTCACTCGCCGCGTGCGGCGACGATGACGACAGCAGCAGCGATGGCGGCGGCGACACCACGGCGGCCGACAGCGGGAGCTCGGAGGCGATCGTCTCCAATCCCGACAACGCGGGCACGACGATCGTCGTCGGGTCGAAGAACTTCACCGAGCAGAAGGTGCTCGGCGAGATCTTCGCCCAGGCGCTGACGGCGGCCGGCTACACGACCGACAAGCAGCTCAACCTCGGTGACGAGAAGACGGCATTGAAGGCGCTGGAGAGTGGCGAGATCGACGCGTATCCGGAGTACACCGGAACGGCGCTCGGCTCGTTCTTCGGCGTGGCGTCGAACGAGATCCCGACGGATCCCGACCAGGCGTTCGAGGACGCGAAGGCCGGCTTTGCCGAGAAGGGCTTGACGGCGCTGTCGCCGACCCCGTTCACCAACTCGAACGAGGTGGCGGTGACCAAGAAGACGGCTGACGAGCTGGGGCTGACAAAGATCTCCGATCTCGAGGGCCAGTCGGAGGACCTGACGCTCTACGGCTCGCCCGAGTGCCGTCAGCGCCAGGACTGCCTGCTTGGTTTGCAGGAGGTCTACGGACTGGAGTTCGGCAAGTTCACCCCGGTGGACGTCGCCTTGCGCCACGACGTGCTGACCAATGGCCAGGCCGACCTGTCGATCGTCTTCACGACCGATCCACAGATCGAGCGCGAGGGCTTCGTGCTGCTCGAGGACGACAAGGGGATCTTCCCGCCGTACAACTCGACGCTCGTGCTGCGCGACGAGACCGTCGAGGAGGCGGGCCCCGATCTCAAGACGGTTGTCGCCCAGGTCGAGGAGGGCCTCACCGCCCCGGTGATGCAGGAGCTCAACGCCCGCGTCGACCTCGACAAGAAGACGCCCGAGCAGGTCGCGAGCGAGTACCTGCAGGAGAGCGGCCTGGTCGAGTAGGCCAGCCGCAGTTCCGCTCGACGACGGGCGTCGGCCTCCACAGGCCGGCGCCCGTTCGTCTTTGTGACGCCAGTCACTTCTGCGAAGTCTAAGTTCTGATATTAAACGCAGTATGCAGTGGACCAGGCACGTGCTGAAGGACGGCACCACGGTGGTGCTGCGACCGATCCAGGCGGCCGACAAGGCCGAGCTGCAGCTGGGCCTCCAGCGGCTTTCGCCGGAGAGCGTCCAGCGGCGGTTCCTCTCCGCGAAGCCACGCTTCACGAACGCCGAGCTGCGCTACCTGACCGAGGTCGACGGCCACGACCACGTGGCGATCGTCGTCGAGCTCGAGGACCGTCCCGGGATGGTCGTCGGCGTGGCCCGCTACGTACGGCTGACCGACCAAGGCGGCGTCGCCGAGCCGGCGATCGTCGTCGCCGACTTCCTCCAGGGCAACGGCCTCGGCAAACTACTCGCCGACGCCCTCGCCGTCGAAGCGGTCAAGAACGGCATCCACCGCTTCGCCGCGATCATGCTCGGCGACAACGTCCCCGCCCAGCGCCTGATGGGTCGCCTCACCGACCACCTCGAGCTGCATACCGACGCGGGCGTGACCGAAGCCACCACCGATCTGGCCGCATAACCACAACCGGCCAGGCAACACTGGGGCTCGAAGACGCCGAGCCCGCCACCAACCGGCCAGGTGCCCCGGGGTCCGGGGGCGCAAGCCCCCGGTTCCTATCCCCGCGGGCGCGGAAACTGGGTCCGCACGAAGGCGTCCCACATGCGATCGGTGGAGATCTTCCGCTGTCCGAGCGCCAAGTAGGCCGACGGCGTCACGCGATAGCGCGTCTTGGGTCGCCTGCTCGCGATTGCCTTCTCGATCGCCTTCGCGACGCGCTCGGGACCGCCGCCGATCAGCGCCGCGGGGCCGCCCTCGTAGGCCCCGGCGGTGAGCTTGCCGACCGCGCCGTTGAACGATGCATAGGGCCCATCGCTCGCGGCACCCTCGCTGAGCGCAGTGGTTGCCGCATTCGCGAACTCGGTCTTGATCAGTCCCGGCTCGACGATCGCGACGTCGATGCCGAAGCCCTTGACCTCGAAGCGCAGCGCGTCGCTGAACGCCTCGACCGCGTGCTTGGTGCCGTGGTAGGCGCCCCCGCCGGGGAAGACGAGCTTGCCGCCGATCGAGCTGATGTTGACGATCCGGCCCCACCCCTGGCGGCGCATCCCCGGCAGCACGAGCTGGCACATCCGCACGAGGCCGAAGACGTTCGTCTCGAACTGCCTGCGCACCGCGTCGAGCTCAAGCGACTCGACGGCGCCGGACTGGCTGTAGCCGGCGTTGTTGACGAGCGCGCCGACCGCGCCCTCGGCCTGCTCGACGGCGGCCGCCGCCGCGCGCATCGAGTCCTCGTCGGTCACGTCGAGCGCGAGCGTCTTGCAGCCCTTCGCCTCGAGATCGGCGATCGAGTCGAGCCGGCGCGCGGTCGCGTACACGGTGTGCCCCCTGGCCGCGAGCCGCTCGGCCGTAGCGCGGCCGATGCCCGTGGAGCACCCGGTGATCAGGACGGCCTTCGAGATCTCAGACATGTTCGGAACTCTGTCACCTCTGTCGAGCTGTAGCGTTCGCCGTCGATGCGAGCCGTCACGTTCCAGGGGCCAGGCGAGGTCCGAGTAGACGAGAAGCCAGAGCCCGAGCTGACGGGACCGGCCGAGGCGATCGTCCGCGTCGAGGCGACCGGCGTCTGCGGGTCGGACCTCCACATCTACCACGGCCGCGTCGGTGTCGAGCCCGGCTTCACGATCGGGCACGAGTTCGTCGGCGAGGTGATCGCGGCCGGCGACGGCGTCACCGAGGTCGCCGTCGGCGACAAGGTGCTCGGCTGCTATTGCACGGCCTGCGGACGCTGCTTCTTCTGCCGCCGCGGCGACTTCCACAAGTGCGACGACGGCAGGGTCTTCGGCCACGGGGCGGTGCTCGGCTCACTCCAAGGCGCGCAAGCCGACCAGGTGCTGGTGCCGAACGCGAACCTCACGCTGCGCAAGGTCCCCGAGGGGATGTCGGTCGACGCCGCGCTTTTCGCCGGCGACGTGATGGGAACCGGCTTCCACGCAGTCGACTCGGCTGGGCTCGAGCCCGGTGACGTCGCCGTGGTGCTTGGGCTTGGCCCGGTGGGACTGTGTGCCGTCCAGGCCGCGCGCGCCGCGGGCGCCGCGAGGGTCCTGGCGGTCGACTCCGTCTCCGACCGGCTCGCGATGGCCGAGAGCTTCGGCGCCCAGCCCGTCCACCTCACCGAGGAGGACCCGCGCAAGGCGGTCAAGGCGGCCACCGAGGGACGTGGAGCCGACGTGGTGATCGACGCCGTCGGCCACCCCGACGCCTTCGACATGGCCTGCCGGATGGCGCGCAAGGCCGGCAGCGTCTCGGCGACCGGGGTATACGCCGAGCGGATGGAGGTCCACATGGGCGTCATCTGGATCAAGGCGCTCGACATCCACACCGGCCACGCCAACGTGATCGGCCACGTCGACCGCGTGCTCGCGATGATGGCGACCGGCGTGCTCGATCCGACGCCGCTGGTCAGCGCGCACATGTCGCTCGACGACGCGCCCGAGGCCTACGCTGTGTACGACCGCCGCGAGGCGCTCAAGATCGTGATGACTCCCTGAGGAGGGGATGCCGATGACCGCGACGCTGCCCGACGCACTTTCCGAGCCCGCCCGCGCATTCGCGGCGGGGCCGCACGGCATGCTGATCGGAGGCGAGCGCGTCGACGCCGCCGATGGCCGGACCTTCGAGACGCTCGACCCGTCGAGCGGTCAGCCGATCGCGACCGTCGCGCTGGGCGGAGCCGAGGACGTAGGGCGCGCTGCACGGGCCGCGCGCGCGGCGCTCGAGGGCAAGTGGGGATCGCTGGTCCCTGCCAAGCGTGCCGCGCTGATCGACGGCCTCGCCGACCTGGTCGAGCAGAACGCAGCCGAGCTCGCGGAGCTGGAGTCGCTCGACACCGGCAAGCCGGTCAAGCTCGCGCGCTTCGTCGACGTCGGCAAGACGGTCGACCACCTGCGCTACTTCGCCGGCTGGCCGACGAAGATCGCCGGCCAGGTCGTGCCCGTCTCCCAGCCCGACGTGCACGTCTACACGCGCCGCGAGCCGGTCGGCGTCTGCGGCCAGATCATCCCGTGGAACTTCCCGCTGCTGATGGCGGCCTGGAAGATCGGGCCGGCGCTCGCCGCGGGCTGCACGACGATCCTCAAGCCGGCCGAGCAGACGCCGCTGACCGCCCTGCGGCTCGGCGAGCTGGCGCTCGAGGCGGGCTTCCCGGAGGGCGTCCTGAACGTCGTCACCGGCGACGGCGGCACCGGTGCGGCGCTCGTCGACCACCCGGGGATCGACAAGATCGCCTTCACCGGCTCGACCGCGGTCGGGCGCGAGATCGGCGCCAAGGCCGGCCGTGCGCTCAAGCGCGTGACGCTCGAGCTCGGCGGGAAGTCGGCCAACATCATCCTGCCGGACGCCGACCTCGACGCGGCGGTCAAGGGCAGCTTCCAGGGCATCTACTACAACACCGGCCAGGCCTGCAACGCCGGCTCGCGGCTGTTCGTCCAGAAGGACCAGTTCGACGACGTCGTGGCCCAGCTCGCCGAGGCGGCCGGCCAGGCGCGCGTCGGTCCGGGCCTCGCGGACGGCACCCAGCTCGGCCCGGTCATCTCGGCCGAGCAGGAGCAGCGCGTGCGCGGCTACATCGAGCGCGGGGTCAGCGAGGGCGCAGAGCTGGTCACCGGCGGTGGAACGCCCGACGGCGTCGACGGCGGCTACTACATCGAGCCGACCCTCTTCAGCGCCACCTCCGACGACTACGCGATCTCGCGCGAGGAGATCTTCGGCCCGGTGCTGGTCGCGCTCCCCTACGAGAGCCTCGAGGAGGTCGCGGCGCGGGCCAACGACAGCGAGTACGGCCTCGCCGCGGGCATCTGGACGCGCGACGTCGGCAACGCGCACAAGCTCGCCGCCCTGCTCCAGGCCGGCAACGTCTACGTGAACATCTGGGGGCCGAGCGACGCTGCCGCGCCGTTCGGCGGCGTCAAGGCGTCCGGCATCGGTCGCGAGCACGGGCTCACCGGCCTCGAGTCGTACCTCGAGGACAAGACCGTCTGGATCGGGCTCTAGCTCGTCGAGAGCGTCTCGGGACCGCTATCGCGCGCCGCCACGTCCGCATCGGCAGTCGCGAGGCGCCAGTACAGCAACCGGGCGCCGTAGAAGGACACCGCGAGGCACGCAGTCAGCGTCAGCGCCACGAAGACGGTCGGCTTGGACGGACCCCCGCGGTAGATACCGACGCCGATCGCCACGGCCGCTGCGTATGCGACCGCCGCGAGGTGCTCGCGCAGTCCCGCCTTCGCAGCCCGCTCGCCATAGAGCCCGAGCGCGGCCGCCGACAGGATGAGCGCGCACAGGCTCACGGGCAGGGCCAAGCGCACGAACGGTGCGATTCCGGCCCAGTCGAACGTGTAGTGGGGACTGCCGGCTGCCCGTACGGCGTAGCCGACGAAGAGCGCGGCCAGGAGCGCGACCGCATCGACGAACGGCAAGTCGCGCGCGGGAACGGCCGGGCGGATTCCAATGCGCGCGAGCGACGGCCGGCTCATCCGCTCACCGTCACGCGGCTGGCCGTGCCAAGGTCGGACGTAGCCGGCGGCCCGTCGTCGCGCGTGTCGTCCGCGATCAGGAAGAGCGGGCGGCCCTTCACCTCGTCGTACATCTGTCCGAGGTACTGCCCGATGATGCCGAGGCAGAGGAGCTGTGCCCCACCGAGGATGAGGGCGACGACGACCACCGACGTCCAACCCGGAACGGCGGTGTCGGAGAGAAGCCGCACCGCGATCACGTAGGCGAGGTAGACCGCGCCAAGCGCCGAGGCGACGAAGCCCAGCAGGCTGGCGATCCGCAAGGGCACGGCCGAGAAGCTGACGATCGCACCCAGGGCGAAACGGACCATTCTGCGAAGCGTGTACTTGGACTGGCCCGCCACGCGAGCCGGCGACTCGTACGCGACGACACCCTGCCGGTACCCGACCCATCGGGTCATGCCGCGCAGGAACCGGTGACGCTCCGGCATGGCCATCAGGGCGTCGACGACTCGCCGCGACATGAACCGGAAGTCGGCCGCCCCCTCGGGAAGGTCGAGCCGGGCAACCCGATTCAGGAACCTGTAGAAGCCCGTCGAGGCGCGAGCCTTGAACCAGCCCTCGCCCTCGCGCCGCAGGCGGATCGCGTAGACGACGTCGTAGCCCTCGCGCGCCTTCTCCAGCAGCGCCGGGATCGCCTCCGGGGGATGCTGCAGATCCGAGTCCATCGTCACCGTGCCGTCGCCCGACGCCACCGACAGCCCTGCGGTGAGCGCGGCCTGGTGCCCGAAGTTCCGTGACAGGCGCAGCGCGCGGACCGTCGCGTGGGTCGTCGCAGCGTCACACATGCGCGACCACGTCTCGTCGCGCGATCCGTCGTCCACGAGGATGACCTCCGACTCGTCCGTCAGGGCGTCCAGGACGCCACACAACCGGCCCACCAGCTCGGGGAGCGTGTCCTGCTCGTCGTGTGCTGGGACGACCACGCTGAGCTTCATCGCGGCGAGTATCGCATCCGCGATAGCGTGACGTCGCATGCGACCGAAACCCTCGGCTCGTTGCGCCTGAAGCGTCCGCGGGCGTCGACGCTGGCCGTCGCCGCCGGATTCCTGATCTCGCTGGGCTACGCCATCTGGCTTCTATCGCCGCGCTTCGGCATCGCGACGCCGTCCGTGATCGACGACTGGAACGGAGCCAGCCAGGGCGCGCGGTCGCTCGGAGACCTGCTGCTCCCCTTCGTCGAGAGCCCCGCACGGCGGTTCCGCCCGGGCTTCGGGCTCTTCGACTACATCGAGTGGCACACGCTCGGTGCCCCCTTTGACATGACGGGCCCCAATTTGTGGAACATAGGGCGCGTCGCGCTGCTCGTGGCTGGGATCGGGGTGGTACCGGCGCTCGTCGCGCGCGCCATCAGGCCTGAGTTGTCGCCGCTCGCGCTTGGCGCCCTGACCGCGCTTTCTCCCGCCGCGGTGATCACCGGCACGACGATCCCCGTCGACCTCGCGCGTCTCGCCCCCCAGGAGCCCATGCTCATCGGAGCGACGGTCTGCGGGGCGGCACTCGTGCTGCTCGGACTCGACCGCCACCTCTCGGGTCGCCGGCTGCGCGCTGCCCTGCCTCCGGCGGCAATCGGCTGGTTGCTGTTCGTCGTCGGCGTCACCTCCAAGGAGGCGTCGATCTCGTTCCTGGTCGCGGTGCCGTTCCTATACGCCTTCCTGGTCGGGCGGTGGCGCGAGCGCGGCCTCGTCCACTCGCTCTTCGGGCCTTTGCGCAACGGCGGGTTCCTCATCTGCGCGGTGGCACTCGCCATCCCTCTGCTGTGGGTCGCGTTCCGTGCCGGGAGCATCAGCGGCGAGGGCGCGGATCTCTACGAGGCAGGAGCGCCGACCGGGACGGGCGAGTGGACCGACCGCCTGCGCGCCTCGTGGAACCTTCAGCGTGCGAGCCTCACCGGGACCGTCGGCAGCCCCATCTGGCACGCGCTCGCGGTCGGTCTCCCGTTCCTCGCGGCCGCCGTCGTGCTCGATCGGCGCCGGATGCCGTGGCTGGCGCTCGGGCTCGGGCTGGCCGCGGCGGTCATGCTCGTCCTCCAGGGCCTTCCAGCGGTCGTCACATCGCGCTACTTCCTGCCCACGATGGCGTTGCTCGCCATGTCGGCGAGCCTGCTGCTGGCCCAAGCGCAGGGCTGGCTGCGTTGGACGGCCCTTGCCGCGACCGCCATCCTCGTCGCTACCGGAGCCAGCGCTGCCCGTCAGTCGGTACAGGCGTGGGCGGCCGACGAGAAGGCGACCTCGTCGTTCGTCGATCAGGTCGCAACGCTGACGGAGAGCGGCTGCACCATTCACCTCGCCGGGGTGGACATCGAGCGCAGCGAGGCGCTCCCGCGCCTCGTCGCCCTGAAGATCGACGCGATCGGACGGCGGTGCGCCAACGACGCGGACGCGCTCGTCGTGACCCTGCCGAGCGGCGCACCGCAGGCCGTCGGAGACACCGGCGTGTGGAGCGCGTGCCGCGAGCCGTGGAAGCCGGAGGCTGCGGCGGGAATCTGGGTTCTCCTGCGCTGCGACGCTCTGAAGGAGCGGGTCGGAGGACAACGAGCGGCGACGTTCCTGCGCCCAGCGCTCATGGTCCCGGGCGTCGGCCCGACGCTGCGCAACGCCTGCCTGGAGCTCGATCGGGACGACCTCGCTTGCGATCGGCCAGTGCTGGAGCGCGGGCAGAGCTGGCCCTAACGCCCGCTAGCGGGTCGCATTCGGGCCGAAGGCCCAGAGACGAGTCGCGGTGAACGTCACCGCGATGACGGGCGGCCAGCTCAGTACGAGCGCCGGCAGCTTCGGCACGTCGAGCTGCTCGACGAACATGGCTGTCAGTCCGACGGACAGCAACAGGCCCGTCGCCTGAACGACTGTGTAACGGGATAGCGAGCCAACCGAGAAGCGACCCGCCGAGAACGTCCAGCGGCGATTCCAGGTGTAGCCGTTGGCGAGCCCCACGGCGTAGGCGACGACCACGCCGGCTATGTAGCCGACCCCGACGGCGAGCAAGCCGGCGTAGGCCACCGTCGAGATTGCGGTGTTGGAGATGCCGACCAGCGCAAACCGGACCGCCTCGCGCGAGATTCCAAGCGGAGGGCGGGTGCGCAGGCCATCCTCACCGCTATCTCTCAGCCCCGCTGCCGTCGCTACCCCCGCCCCAACAGCAGGGCGATGCCCTGGCCGCCGCCGATGCAGAGCGTCACGAGACCGAGCTCGTGGTCCTCGCGCTCCATCTCGGACAGGATCTTGGCGGTGATCACCGCGCCGGTCGCCGAGATCGGATGTCCGAGCGCGATCGCCCCACCGTTCGGGTTGACCTTGGCCGGGTCGAGCTCCAGATCCTGCATCACGGCGAGCGCCTGAGCGGCGAACGCCTCGTTGAGCTCGATCACGCCGACCTCGTCGAGTGAGCGGCCCGCACGGTCCATCGCCTTCTTGACGGCGGGCACCGGGCCGATGCCCATCGTCTTGGGGTCGACGCCGCAGTAGGCGTAGGAGAGGATCTTCGCCCGCACGGGAGCGCCGAGCTCCTGCGCCTTGTCCTCGGACATCAGGACCACGGCGGCGCCGGCGTCGTTCATGCCGGACGCGTTGCCCGCTGTGACGGTGCCGTCGGCCTTGAAGACCGGCTTGAGCTTGGAGAAGCCCTCCATCGAGGCGCCCGGGCGGACGTGCTCGTCCTGCTTGAAGTCGACCTTGTCGCGCTTGACCTTGATCTCGACCGGGACGATCTCGTCCTCGAACTTGCCGGCCGCGATCGCCGCCTCGGCGCGGTGGTGGGACTCGAGCGCGAACTCGTCCTGCGCCTCGCGCGAGATCGAGTGGGACTCGGCGAGGTTCTCGGCCGTGATCCCCATGTGCACCTTGTCGAACGGGTCGGTCAGGCCGCCGACGACCGGGTCGACCATCTTCGTCTCCCCCATCCGCGCGCCGAAGCGGACGGCGGGCATCCAGTACGGCCCGCGGCTCATGTTCTCGGCACCACCGGCGACGACGCAGCTGGCGTCGCCCGTCTGGATCGCCTGCGTGCCCGAGACGATCGCCTGGACGCCGGTGCCGCAGAGGCGGTTGACGGTGACGGCGGGCGCCTCCTTCGGGATGCCGGCCTTCATGCCGACCACGCGCGCCATGTACATGTCCTCGGGCGCCGAGTGGATGACGTTGCCGAAGACGACCTGCTCGACCTGATCGGCCGGCGTGTTGGCGCGCTCGAGCGCGGTGCTGACGGCGGTCGCGCCGAGGTCGGTGGTCGGCACGCCGGCGAGGCTCTTGCCGTACGAGCCGACGGCGGTGCGCGCGGCGGACGAGATCACGACTCCGGTCACTTGCTTGCTTCCTCTCGGTGGCGAAAACGGGGGGCCTGGAGAGGCTACCGGCGCGGGGCAAGCCGCCACACGCCGCCTTGGAGCGAGAGCGCGTACACGCGGCCGCGGGCATCCTCGCCGAAGGAGACGAGCTGCGCCACGTCGACACCGAGCGTGCGCTGGCGGCGGGCGCCACGGGCGCGCAGGCGTGCCGCCCGGACCCGGCCGTCACAGAGGTCCCCATGGACATAGGTCCCGCGCAGCGGCCCCAGCGCAGGGTCGCGCAGGACGTATCCCCCGGTGATCGAGCAGCTGCCCTGGCCATGCGTCCGCTGGAGCACCGGCCCGACGTGACCCGGCGCGCTGCCCTCGTCGCGGTAGCGGTCCCTCCCCTCGAAGATCGGCCAGCCGAAGTTGACGCCGCCGCGCGGGCGCTTGGCCCGTGGCGACGCTGCCAGGAAGTCGATCTCCTCGATCTCGTCCTGCCCGACGTCGCCGATCGTCAGGTCGCCGGTCCGGCGATCGAAGGAGAAGCGGTACGGGTTGCGCAGGCCGTAGGCGAAGATCTCGTCCCGCCCGGCCCGCCCCCCGGCAAATGGGTTGTCCGCTGGGACGCGGTAGCCACCGCCGGGCTTCGGGTCGATCCTGACGATCTTGCCGAGCAGCACCGACAGGTCCTGGGCGTTGTCGTCGGGGTCGCCGCCACCGCCCCCGTCGCCGAAGCCGGCGTAGAGCATCCCGTCGTGCCCGAACTGGAGCTGACCGCCCTTGTGGTTGAAACGGGGATGGGGCTGGCGCAGCACGGTGCGACCCGAGCCGGCGCGTGTCCCGTTGCCGTTCGCCGTCGCACGGAACTGCGCGATCACGAGCGCGCCGTCGTTGGCCACGTAGTAGACGAAGTAGCGACGGTTGCTCGCGTAGCCCGGGTGGAAGGCCATCGACAGCAGTCCGCTCTCTCCACCGGTCTGGACGCGCGAGGCGATGTCGAGGAAGGTCGAGCGACGGCCGTCGCGCAGCATGACGATCCGCCCCTCGCGCTCGGTGACGAAACGGCGCGTGCGGTCGCCTGGCGGAGCCGCGAGGTAGGTCGGCTGGTCGAAGCTGCCCACCCGCAGCAGCCGAACGCCGGTCGCCGCGGCATCTGCCGGCGCGCGCTCCGAGGTAACCGGCGACGACTCGCTGCCACCGCCGTCGTCCGAAGACGCGCACGCGACGACCGCGAAGGTCAGGCAGCCGAGAACGGTCAGGAGGGCGACGGCGCGGCGCACGCGCGCCAGTATGGCAATCGAACTCGCGCGCATGGGTAGGTGCATTGAATGCGCGCCTTGGTCACCGGAGCAACCGGATTCATCGGAGGGCGCCTCGCCCAGAAGCTGGTCGATGACGGGATCGAGGTACGGGCACTCGTCCGCGACCGCCAGCGGGCTTCAGCGCTCGAGAGCGCGAGCATCGAGCTTCATGAGGGCGACGTGCTCGACGCGGAGAGCCTGCGCGGTGCCGGCGAGCAGATCGACGTCGCCTACTACCTGGTCCACGGCATGGGCCGCGGCTCAGCGGGCGACTTCGCCGAGCGCGAGCGCGAGTCGGCGCGCAACTTCGCGCGCATGGCCGCCGGCGAGGGGGTCGAGCGGGTGGTCTATCTCGGCGGACTGGGCGACGAGCCAGGGTCACAGCACTTGCGCAGCCGCCACGAGACGGCGCTCACGCTGGGGCGCGACGGCCCGCCGTTGACGTACTTCCGCGCCGCGATGGTCGTGGGCGCGGCGTCCGAGGGCTACCGGACGCTGCGCTACCTCGTCCAGCGCCTACCGGCGATGATCGCCCCCGCCTGGCTGAAGACGCCGACCCAGCCGATCGGGATCGACGACGTCGTCGCCTACCTCGCCGCCGCGCCGCAGGTGCCGGACGCCAGGGGGCGCGAGGTCCAGATCGGCGGACCCGACGTGCTCGCCTATGGCGAGATGCTCGATCGGATGGCGCAGGCACTCGGCCGTCGGCCACGTCCCAAGGTGCCGGTGCCTTTCCTCACGCCGTGGCTCTCGTCGCTGTGGATCGGCGTCGTGACCCCGGTCGACGCCGGCGTTGCCCGACCGCTGGTCGAGGGCCTGTCGACCGAGACCGTCGTGACCGACCCGTCCGGAGCAGCCCTGTTCGACGTCGAGCCGCTCAGCTTCGACGAGACGCTGCGCCGGGCACTCGCGGAGGATGAGCAGGGCGGCTCGCGATAGCCTTGTGATCGCCACGGGCTGTGGCGCAGTCTGGTAGCGCGCTCCGTTCGGGTCGGAGAGGTCCCCAGTTCGAATCTGGGCAGCCCGATTTGCCCGCGGCGAGGTCAGCTTACGTGACCTCGCGCAGCTCGCCGCTGTCCACGTCGTAGACGAAGCCGCGAACCCGATCGCGGTGCGGCAGGAAGCGCGAGTGCTTGATCCGCTCGATCGACTGGCGGACGTTGGCGTCGATGTCGCCGAACGACTCGATCGCGAACGACGGAGCGATCCCCGTCGCCTCCTGGAGCTCGGCGCGGAAGCCGTCGTCGGTGATCTTCTGCATGCCGCAGTCGGTGTGGTGGATCAGGACGATCTCCTCGGTGCCCAGCCGCCGCTGCGAGATCGCCAGCGAGCGGATCACGTCGTCGGTGACCACGCCGCCGGCATTTCTGAGGACATGCGCCTCGCCGGGCTCGAGCCCGAGCGCGGCGAAGACGTCGAGCCGCGAGTCCATGCAGGCGACGATCGCGAGCTTGCGCGCCGGATGGATGTCTATGTGGCCACGGTCGAAGCTCTCCGCGAAGCGTCTGTTCGCTGCCAGCAGGTCGTCGTTCCCGGCCATCGCGGGAACCCTAGACCGGAACGGCCCAGATCAGTCGGACGGGGGTGCTGGAATCGGGTTGGCGCATAGCGTCCGCGGCCGCCCAACGAGGTTCGACGACGCCGAGGCCGATGGCTCGAACCGTCACTTCCCTGTTTCGCCAGGGAGACGGTGGGTACGCCCGGTCTAACGCGGCGCGCAAAGTCGTCGCGATGTCTGGAGACATGATGTCGCTCCCCGCCTTCGCGAGAGATGGCCGGCGGATCGTGGACGACCGCGTTGGAGGCGGTGGCGAGTCACGGCCGCGCCCCGAGCCCCGACCGATCGTCGAGATCGAGGTCGATCCCGATCGTTCGGCGATCGAGCTGCGCGCCCCCGCCGACAAGGACGGCCTTCCGCTCGTCCGACAGACCTTGCGGGCGCTCGGACAGTCGGTCGGCGCCGACCTCGAGGCCGTGCACGACATGGAGCTGTCTCTCACCGAGGCCTGCGCCAACGTCGTCCGACACGCCTACCCGAGCGGCGGCGGCACGATCGACGTCGCCATCGAGGCAACCCCCGCCAAGCTGCTCGCGACGGTCCGTGACCGAGGAATGGGAATGCCTCGGGACCGAGAGCCCCCCAGCTCCGTCGGCGGTGGCCTCGGGCTAAAGGTGATCGACGCGGTCGCGAGTGACGTGACGATCAAGTCCGGCGAAGGAATCGGAACCGAGATCTCGATAGCCGTCGACCGGATCCAGGCCGCTCCCGCCGCGGGCGCACCCGCTGGCCGGCCGCTGACCGAGCGGGTCGCGCGGCGGACCGTCGCGATCGTGGCTGCCCAGTCGGAGATGCCTCCTTCGCGGATAACCGAGGCGCTGCTCGTCACCGAGCTCGTGATCCGTCATGTCGGCGCGTACCAGATCGGGCCGCGCTTGAAGCTGCGCATCCAGCGCGGCCCGACATGCGTCGAGCTGTACGTCGGTCCGCTGGTCCCCGGCGGTGCCGCGGCAGTCGTCGAAACCACCGAGCTGCCGGCACTCGGATCCGTCGTGACTCGTCTCGCCGACGCGGTGTGGAAGGTCCCACCCGAGACCGGCCGACCGATGGACGGCGAAGAGCTGGCAATCGGCTTCTCGACCTGACCCGCAAAGGAGCATCATGGACAGCAACGACCGCAGGACCGATACATCGCAGGACCCGCTCGTTCGCGAGCAGGAGGAGGCCGCGGCCGCGGAGGCCGGGGAGATCGGCGGTCATCCGACGCCGTCGAACGCCGATCCCGCCCGCCAGCCGCTCGAGGAGGGCGGCGAGGGCGAGGCCGAGGGCTTCGAGCAGGCGGAGCAGGAGCTCATCGAGCGTGCGTCGCACGGCGACGAGCGCTCGACCCCAGAGACCGATGCGTTCACGCCCGAGGACGAGCGCTCCGACGCCGTCTACGGCGAGGCGGACGAGCCCGAGCCGAGTGACGGAGCGCGCTAGGCCGGATCGCGGGCGGCCACCCTGCGATAGCTCGCCTGCAGGAAGTCGGCAACCGTCACGGAGCTGAGCGTCGCCGCGACCAGCCGCGTCTCACGCGGCGCCGTCACGAGCGCCGCGGTGAGGCCGGCGCCGACCCACATCGAGAGGCAGTGGGGACAGGTGACCAGCTGCCCGACCGCGCCCTTGAGGCCCTGTCCCTTGGCTCGGTCCTCGACCTCGCCAGGGACCGAGCCGCCAGCGCGCGGCTCCGCGAACGGCGCCCGGACGAACGCGGCGATCCTGTCCTTCGCCACCATGCGACTTACCTTGTGCGTGGCGACTCCCAATAGGAGGATGTCCGTCGGGTCGATTCGCTCGGGTAGGCCGCCCTCGCTACGCCGCCACGCGAGGAACGAGCCGTAGCCGGCCCCGAAGCAGGCGGCCAGCCCGCCATAGGCAGCCAACGGGCGCTCGCGCTCCGGGTTCACCCCAAGACCGATATCCGCCCCCAGGTCCAGCGAAACACCGGGGATTAGTCAGGCGGGCCGAGGGGTACAGGAACGTAGGCCCGCAGTGTGAGGCAGAAGCCAACCGACTCTCGCTGACAGCCACCGACATGAGTGCAAGGGACCCACAGCGATCCAAGAGGTCGCGTGGGGATCTCGCGTAACGGCAACGACTCGCGAGGAGCCCAATGACCACTGTCGTCGCATCGCCCCAAAGTCATATATCTAGCCCCACCGCGCGGCGGGGGAGCTCTGGCGGACCGACATCCCGCACCCGCGAGGCCGAGTTGCTGACTCGCTACCGCGAGCACGGCGACATGCGAGCTCGCGAGGAACTCGTTGCTGACCTCGTCCCGCTGGCCAAACGGCTCGCTGGTCGCTACCGCCATTCCGGTGAGAGTCAAGACGACCTCGAGCAGGTCGCTTGCCTAGGCCTGATCAAGGCAATCGACCGCTACGAGCCCGACGTCGGTCCTTTCGTGCGCTATGCGATCCCGAACATCCTCGGCGAGCTGCGACGTCACTTTCGCGACAAGGGCTGGGGCATGCACGTCCCGCGCACGGTCCAGGAGAACTTCCTCAAGGTCAACGAGGTCACCGAGCAGTTGCTCGGCGAGCTCGGTCGGACGCCATCCGTGCGTGACATAGCGAATGCATCTGGCATGTCGCTCGAGGACGTCATCGAGGCGATCGATGCAGGCCGTTCCTACAACCCTGCGGCGCTCGACGCTCCCCAACCCGGCAGCGAGGACAGCGATGGAAGCCGGGTCCTCGGCGACACGCTCGCCTCCGTGGAGCAGGGGTACGACTACGTCGAGCTCGGGCAGGCGATCGGCCCCGCTTTCAAGGTGCTGCCGGAGCGCGAGCAGCGAATCGTCTACATGCGCTTCTTCGAGGACCTCACCCAGTCCGAGATCGCCGCACAGATCGGCATCTCGCAGATGCATGTCTCACGTCTGCTGCGCCGCGCCATCGAGCGCTTGAGCATGGCCGTTGACGAGGCCCCGCACGCGGCCTGAGGACTTAGGCGGCTTGGCGGCCGAAGGGGCTGTCGTGAATTCGCTCGAGCAGCTCGGCCGCGGACTCGTAGACGTCTAGGGCGCCGGCGTCACGCAGCTCGCGTTCGGAGAAGCCGCCGGTCAGCAGACCGACAGCCGCAATCCGCGCTCGTTGTGCGGCGCGACAGTCCCAGACCGAGTCGCCGAGGAGGACCGCCCCATCAGCTCGTCCCGCCTTCTCGAGCGCGGCGAGCACGAGGTCCGGCTCCGGCTTCGTCGCGTCGACGTCCGCTGACGTCGTCCACCCGTGCACGGCATCTCGCGCCCCGAGCAGATCCAGGTAGTGGTCGACCTCGTCAGCCTTCGCCGAGCTAGCGAGAACGACCGAATGTCCGCGCGCGAGGAGCGCCCGCAACAGCTCACATGCTCCCGGCAGCGGCTTGACCTCATCGATCATCTGCTCGAACTGCTCGCCCTCGGCGGCACGAATCGAGTCACCGAGCCGCCGCTCGAGCTCGTCGCCGGCCACGGCGGCAACGATCTGGTCGCCGCCCATGCCGATGTGGCGGTGAATGCTCCAGGCCGGCACTGCCACGTCGTGTGCGGCCAACGCACGCTGCCAGGCGAGCGTGTGCTGGTAATTGGTGTCGACGAGCGTCCCGTCGATGTCGATCAGAGCGGCGATCCCCACGGTCAAGCCGCCTGCTCGACTGCCCGCGAGGACTCATCGCCGGCGATCAGGTCGAGTACCGCCTCCTCGACCGTTCGCTGTACGGCGGGCCAGCCCTCGGCATCTGCTGCTAGCTCCGGCAGCACGCCGCCGATCGTCATGCCGCCGTCGAACCGATCGAAGACGCGCGGATCGATGTAAGAGGCCCGGCAGACGGCCGGGGTGTTGCCGAGGTGGCGTGCGACCTCGTCGACCGCGCGCTTCATCGCCCGCTTGCGCGCGGCCTGCGAGCTCCCGGCCACTGGCGTCGAGACCGCGAGCGCGATCGACGCCAGCACCGTCGCGTTCCAGGTGCGGAAGTCCTTCGCTGAGAACTCGCCGCCGCTCGTCTCTCGGAGATAGGCGTTGACGTCCGGCGAGCGGACGTCGCGCCACTTGCGCCCCTCCCGGTAGGCGAGCAGCTCGTCGCCGCCCCCACGCCGGCGCAGGAGCACCTTGACGGCCATGGCAGCGTCGGCGTCGATCACTCGCTGGCGCCGGCGCGCGCCGCCCTTTGCCTCGTAGTCGAATGCCACCACCTCGCCGTCGACATCCACGTGCTCCTTGCGCATCGTCGCGAGGCCGTAGGTGCCGTTGTCCTCCGCGTAGCCCTCGGAGCCGATCCGAAACGAGCCGCGGTCGAGCAGCCGGACCGCGCAGGCGAGCGAACGCTCCCGCGGCATGCCCTCGCGCCCCAGATCCCTCGCGACTCGCGCGCGCAGATCGGGAAGGGCCTCGGCGAAGCTCACCATCGACTCGAACTTCTCAGCGTCGCGGCGGGTGCGCCAGAGGTCGTGGTAGCGGTACTGCTTCCGTCCGGCGGCATCGATCCCAGTCGCCTGGATGTGGCCATTTGGGTGCTGGCAGATCCAAACCTCCTCCCAGGCGGGCGGAATCGCCAGCGCGCGAATCCGCTCGACAGCGTCGCGATCGGTTACCGGCTTGTCGTCTGCGTCGAGGTAGCTGAAGCCGCGCCCCCTCCGACGGCGACGGATCCCGCGTTCACCGCAATCCACTCGCCGGAGCCTGGCCATGGCCCGCGGCTACCCGCGGGCCATAGCCGCGAAACGACGCTCAGCTAGGACGCTACGGCGTTGTAGTAGCGCACGGCGAGGCCCGTCAACAGCGTCTCGAAGCACGCCTCCTGGCTGAGGCCGTGCTCCTCCGCGTACGTGCGGATGCCCGCGCGCTCGATCGCCTCGCTCTGGAGGATGACCTCGTCGACCAGGTCGGGATGCTCGTCGCAGAAGAACGCCCCCATCGAGTACAGCCGCGTATCGGTCAGCGACTCGAGGAACGCATCCCCGCGTGCCACGGACTGCTCGGATCGGTGCGGGCCGTCGGCCATGCGCGTCCAGAGTACCCGCGCCTGTCGCGGCGGTACGGTTCGCCCGTGACCGCGCGCGACGAGATCGTGTCCTTCTTCGACGACCTGCTCGCCGCGCCGTCGTTTCCCGACTACGGGCCCAATGGCCTGCAGGTCCCGGGATCGGACGACGTGCGCCTGCTGGTGACCGGCGTCTCGGCGGGCGCCGAGCTGTTCGAGCGTGCCGCAACCGCGGGGGCCCAGATGGTGCTTGCCCATCACGGGATCTTCTGGGGCCCCGGACCGGGACCGATCACGCCACAGCTACGGCGACGGCTCGAGCTGCTGTTCGGCTCCGACATCTCGCTCGTCGCCTACCACCTACCGCTCGACGCGCATCCGGAGGTCGGCAACAACGCCCTGATCTGCGCCGCGCTGGGACTGGACGCGGCTGAGCGTGTCGGCGACTACAAGGGCGCGCCGATCGGCTTCGTCGGCCGCTCCGAGGCCGGCATCCCGATCGAGCGGCTACGCGAGCGCTGCACCGACGTCTTCGGTGGTCGCGAGCCGCTGATCCAGGGAGCTGGCCCCGACGTCGTTCACAGCATCGGCATCATCTCCGGCAGCGCCGCATCCTCGATGGGCGACGCGATCGCGATGAACCTCGACGCGTTCCTGACAGGCGAGCCGCGCGAGAACGCGATGGCCGACGCCCGCGAGGCCGGGCTCCACTTCATCGCCGCCGGCCACTACGCCACCGAGACCTTCGGCATCCGCCGGCTCGGCGATCTCGTCGCGGAGCGGTTCGGCATCGAGCACCGCTTCGTCGACATCCCGAATCCAGTCTGAAAGTTAAGAAGGGTTGCCGCGTACGTGGCGACGGGTAAGGATTCGTTGATCAGCAGTCGTCGACGGACGGGAGGCTGGATGGCGAATCACCTGACCCCTACGGAACTCGGCCGCGAGGCCGGGATGCACCGTAGAGAGGTGATCGGCAAATGCGTTGAGCTCGGGGTCCCGATCTTCCAGGGCAAGATCGACAAGACCCTCTTCATGACAACCCTCAAGGAGCGGCGCCCACCGCGCAAGTTCGTACAGGCCTGATTGCCGGAGCTGCGCCTGGCCGCTCCGATCGGGGTGGCCAGGCACTCTCCCGCTGACTAGGCTTCGTCCTCTACCCCGCAGCGTTCAGAGGAGGACGAGATGGAGGCAGCAACAGCCGCGTCGACGACCGGCACCGGCTCGAAGACGATGGCGGACCTGCTTCCGCTCGCAGCCAAGCAGTACGCGGATCAGCACGCCCTCAAGCACAAGGTCGGCGACGAGTGGGTCGATGTCGACTACGCCGAGCTCGGCAAGGCGGTCAGTGAGACCGCGCGTGGGCTGATCGACCTCGGCCTCGAGCAGGGCGACAAGGTCTCGATCCTCAGCCACACCCGGCCCGAGTGGACCTACGCCAACTTCGCGATCCTCTCGGCGGGTGCCGTCTCCGTCTCGATCTACCAGACCAACTCCGCCGAGGAGTGCCACTACGTCCTCGAGCACTCCGAGTCGAAGGCTGTCTTCGTCGAGGACGCCGAGCAGCTCGCCAAGGTCCGCGCTGTCCAGGACCAGCTGCCGAACCTCGAGCACATCGTGATCTTCGACCCGGCTGGCGACACCGGTGGCGCAATCGCGCTCGCCGAGCTGCGCGACCGCGGCGCGGCTCACGACCAGGCCGAGCTCGACGCGCGGATCGCGGCGATCGGCAAGGACGACCTCGCGATCAACATCTACACGTCCGGCACGACCGGCCCGCCGAAGGGCTGCCTGCTCACGCACGGCAACTACCGCGACGTGACGACGATGACCGAGTCCGCGGGCGCGCTCTCCAACGGCGACTCGGTCTACCTCTTCCTCCCGCTCGCGCACGCATTCGCCGTGTTGATCCAGTTCGTGACGATGGACCTCGGCGGCACCATCGCCTACTGGGAGAAGGATCCCCAGAAGATCATCCCCAACCTGCTCGAGGTCAAGCCGACCTACTTCCCGTCCGTGCCACGGATGTTCGAGAAGATCTACACGCTCGCCAACAGCGCGGCCGAGGACCCCGAGCAGCTCAAGCAGGCCGTCGCGCTCGGGCTCAAGGTCCGCGAGCTGCAGCGCCAGGGCGAGGATGTGCCTGCCGAGTTGCAACAGGCCTTCGACGCGGCCGACGAGAAGCTCTACGGCAACGTCCGCGCGCTCTTCGGCGGCAACATCCGCGAGTGCGTCACCGGCGCCGCGCCGATCGCGCAGGAGATCCTCGAGTTCTTCTACGCCTGTGGTGTGCCTGTGATGGAGGGCTGGGGCATGACCGAGACATCCACCATCGCCAGCGCAAACACGCCGGAGGACTTCAAGTTCGGCTCGGTCGGCAAGCCACTGAATGGCGTCGAGGCCAAGGTCGCGGAGGACGGCGAGCTGCTGCTACGCGGCTCGAACATCTTCCAGGGCTACTACAAGAACCCGGACGCCACGTCGGAGACGCTCATCGACGGCTGGCTCCATACCGGTGACCTCGGGCGGATCGACGAGGACGGCTTCATCTTCATCGTCGGCCGTAAGAAGGACATCATCATCACCGCCGGCGGCAAGAACATCACGCCGGCCAACCTCGAGAACGGCCTCAAGCAGAACCGCTGGATCTCGCAGGCCGTGGTGATCGGCGACCGCCGTCCCTACCTCGTCGCGCTGATCACGATCGACCCCGAGGAGATCCCCGCGTTCTCAGCCCAGTTCGGCGTCGACGCCGACCAGGTGCTGACCTCCGACGAGCTGCGCGACGAGGTCCAGAAGGCTGTCGACGTGATCAACTCGAAGGTCGGCCCCGTCGAGCAGATCAAGTACTTCGAGATCCTCGACCACGACCTGTCGCAGGAGACGGGCGAGCTGACGCCGACGCTGAAGGTCAAGCGCAACGTGGTCAACGAGAAGTTCGCCGACGTGGTCGACGGCATCTACGCGCGCGCTGGCGGCTAAGGCTGCTGTTCAGGCAGGGCCCGGGCGTTGGTGGCCGCGGGTCCTGTCGATGGGTTTCGCGGCCGACTTCGCAAGCTCCGCCGGTCTGTCGAAACCCACGCCACTCGCGGAAGCAGCGTTGCGGTAATCACATCCATACCGTTTGTGACGAGTCCTATAATGGCTTCAGATCAAAGTCGCGGCTTCGATGTCGCTGCTTGCGAGGGGCCCGGTTCGCCGGGCCCCTTGTCGTTTCGGGGAAGGTGTCTCGGCGGGCAGCCGAGACCGACGCCCGCCGAGACGGTTGCCTAGCTACCGATCACGTCTCGGTTCGATGACCGAGAGCAGCATGATCAGCGCGTAGATCAAAGTCGCTGCTTCGATCATGGCTACCTCCTACGCGGCCCGTTAGGGGCCACTTCCTCCGAGACCGCGGCTCGGTCTCGGAACCGCACTCGAAGGACTCGGAGGCTTCGCCAGAGGCCTTTTGAGCCTTCCTGTGACTGCGCAGCACGTGCGTGCGCTGCGCGACAGGTGCGTAACGAGATGGCGGCTAGTCGAGGGCCTTCTCGAGCGCTGACAGCAGGCGGTTCGTGGCGCCTGTGTCGCGAATGGCGGCGCGGACGTGGTCGTCGGCGCCGAGGGGGCCGCCGGGGGCGACGGTGATGTTCTCGCGTTGGAGGCGGTTGGCGAGGGCGGCGCCGGAGAGGTTCTGTGCCGTCATCCAGACGAAGTTGGCCTGGCTGGAGGTGCAGTCGACGGACATCGCGCGCAGGGCAGCCAGCAGGCGGTGGCGCTCCTCGATCACGGCAGCGCGGCGGCGTTCGATCTCCGGGTCGCTGATCTTCAGCGCCTGGATGACGGCTGCCTGGCTGAGCGCGTTGACGCCGAGGACCGGGGCGATCGCGTCGAGCAACTTCGTCGTGGAGCCCGAGCCGATCGCGTAGCCAGCCCGGAGCCCAGACAGGCCGTAGATCTTCGAGAAGGTGCGGACGACGAGTACGCGCGGGAAAGCGTCTGTCAGTCGAAGGACCGCGTCGAGCGGCTCGGCGTCCTGGAAGTGGACCAACGCCTCGTCGACGATCACGTGGACCTGCTCGGGCAGCTGGGACGCGAGTGCCGCGATCCGCTCGGCGGAGACGTAGGTGCCGGTCGGGTCATTGGGGTTGCAGATGACGATGGCACGGGTGCGGTCGGTGACCGCCTCGCGGAGCGCGTCGAGATCCTGCCCGTCCTCGCCGGTGTCGACCGGAACGGGACGCCCGCCGGCGCGGGCGGCCATCAGCGGGTAGAGCGGATAACTCGGCCACGGGGTCAGCAGCTCGTCGCCGCTCGAGAGCAGCGCCATTGTCGCCGCCTGCAACAGCTCGGCGGCGCCGTTGCCGACGACGATCCGCTCGGGCTCTACCCCGTGCCGCTCGGCGAGCCGGCGCCGGACGCCGGAGGCGTGGCGGTCGGGATAGCCGTTGACGCGGCCGCGTGCGGTGAAGATCGAAGCGTTGACGACCTCGGCATTCGGCAGCTCGGGCCACTCGGTGCTCGACAGGTCCAGGTCGGGCGCGCGCTCGAGCGCGAGGCGCTTCTCCTCGGCGCGCCGCGCGCGGCGTCCCTTGTTGAGCTCCTCCTCGGGCACGTCCTCGAACTGCTTGTAGTAGTCGAGCAATCCCATCAATCACTTCCCAGGCGCAACAGACGGCCCCGGCCCCTCGATGATCAGGAACCAGAACGTAAAGATTACGAACGCAACAGCGCAGGTCACGGCGAAGATCCGCTCCAGCGCCCCACGCTCCTGGTCATGCCCAGCAGCCCGTCGCACCAACTTCCACCACTCGTCCAGCCGCTTCCCCAGCGCCACGGTCACCATCAGCGACCCCAACGATCCAAACAGGATCGTCGCGATCCCCGCCGACACCGAATCCGTCCAGTACTGGACCTGCGACCCAAACCAGAACCAGAACAGAGGCTGCGGCCCAAACAAGCTCAGACAGAGAAAGACCTCCAAGGCCAGAATCCCTGCAGCGACGCCCCGATCCGCCTGCTGACGCCCCTTCCCCCGACGCTCCGGCGTCCCCCGGTAACGAAGCCCCCGCCGCCGCTCCGTATGAGCGCCAACGAACAGCCCCCCGCTCTCTGTCGGATCGTCCCTAGCCACGCCACAAAGAGACTAGGGCACCCAAGATCACCGATGGGCCCGCTGCACTCAGGCCTCCGCGGTGGCGCGGGTTTCGACGGACCGGCGAGCTTGCGAGCCGGCCGCGAAACCCGTCGACAGGACCCGCGGGCAGCAGCGCAAGAAGCTAGCCCGTCAACCCCCAGCGTCCTCCGACTGCCGCAGCAACGCCCCCGTCGTCTGCTCCAGAATCCGCCGCCAAGCCGCCGTCTTCTCCGGCTCCTTCGAGAACTTCCGCACCACCTTGCGCACCCGCGTCGCCGAGATCTCGATCCCGTGCTTGGCGCAGATCGCCTTGAGGTCGTCGTAGTCCTCGGCGAGCTTCAGCGTCACCGACTCGAAGCCGTGGCGCGCGATCGCGACCCGCTGGGTGTAGTTCATGATGTTCGTCTCGAACATCAGTTCGTCGTTCGGCGACGGCTCGATCAGGACGATGTCGACGCCGGGGTAGCGCTCCTTCCAGTGCTTGACGGCCTCGTGCAGGCGCTGGTGGGCGAGCAGCTTGAAGGTCTGGTAGCCGATCTGCGGGAACCCCATGTCGGCGACCCGCCGTACGCGCGAGCCGAGCGCCGTCGGAATCTGCTTCTGGAAGTCGTTGACGTAGGGGACGAGCGGGTTGACGACGACGATGAACTTCGCGCCGCGCTCGACCGCGATGTCGACGTTGGTCGTGGAGCGGATGCCGCCGTCGATCAGCTGGTGGCCCTTGATGTCGACGGGCTTGTAGACCATCGGCAGCGCTGTCGAGGCGCTGACGGCCTTGGCGATCGGAACGTCGTCCCAGTCTTCGCCACCGAGCACGATCCGCTCGCAGGTGTCGAGGTCGGTGGCTATGAGGTAGAGCTCGCGGTCGAGCATGCGGAAGTCGTTGACACGTCCCTCGTCGGCCAGGACCTCGTTGAGGTAGGCCTCGACGCCGCGGGTGCTGTAGGCACCAGAGGGCAGGCCCTGGGCGATCTCCACGGCGATGTCGACGAGCGACAGCTCGCGGAACTGCGTCACGACGCTCTTGGCCACCCCGAGCATCCGCAGTGGCATCAGCGCCGCCGACTGGATGAACTCCGAGTAGTTGGGCCGCATCAGCTGACCGCGGTCGACGTCGCGGAACGGGCTCGGCGGCTGCTCGTTGACGACCCGCATCATCTCCTCGGGCGTCACGCCGTTGGCGGCGAGGCTGCTGACGAACGATCCGGCGCTGGTGCCGACGAAGACATCGAAGTCGTTGACGGTGCGGTTGACGGCGAGCAGGTCGAGCGCGCGCAGCGCACCGATCTCGTAGACCCCTCCGGTGAACCCGCCGCCGCCCAGGACCAGGGCCGTGCGAGACCGCTTCGGGCGCCGTCGCCGCGGCTTGGCGGCTGACTTGGCGCCCTTGGGAGGCTTCTCGAGCTTGACGACCTCACCCATGGCTTGGCTCCATTATCCCTGAGCGGTGGGCGGCAAACCGCACCGCCGCTGCCTGTACCGTGTTCTGCCGTTGAAGATGGCTCGATCCAGGGTACTTCTGAGCGGCCCCAGGCTGACGCAGTTCGTGGCCGCAACAGCGCTCGCGCTGAGCCTCGCCGCACCCGCGGCAGCCGACGAGCGCGGCCTCTCGCGCACGCTCGGCGGCGCGATGTCGGGTGCCGGAAGCTGGAGCGGCGCGTACGTCGTCAACGCCGAGAGCGGCCGGCCCGTGTTCCGCTGGAGCCACACCAGCCCCCGGATCCTCGCGTCGAACACGAAGATCTTCACGACTGCGGCGGCGCTCGCGCGCTTCGGTACGAAGGGGACGCTCGCGACCGAGGTCCGCAGCGGCGGCGAGCTTGGCGCGCTTGGCGTGCTGCGCGGGAACCTCTTCCTAGTCGGTGGCGGCGACCCCACCTTCGGCAGCTCGAGCTTCGCCACGCGCGCCTACGGGGGCGGTGCGACCGTCGAGGCGCTGGCCGCACAGCTGAAGCGAGCGGGGATCGAGCGCGTCGCGGGCCGCGTGATCGGCGACGAGTCGCGCTTCGACACGCTGCGCGGCGGACCGGAATCGGGCTACGCGACCTCGATCTGGGTCGGCCCGCTGAGCGCACTCGGCTACAACCGCGGGCTCGCCGCGGAGAGCGGGACGAGCTTCCAGGGCAGCCCGGCGCCGTTCGCGGCCGCACGGCTGACCGACGCGCTGCGCCGCCGTGGCATCGCCGTGAGCGGCCGTCCGACCGCCGGGAGGGCTCCCGCGGACGCCGACACGCTCGCAGCGGTCGAGTCCCCGTCGATGAGCCGGCTGATCGCGCTGACGAACAAGCCGTCGGACAACTACTTCGCCGAGATGCTCGTCAAGGACCTGGCGATGCAGGCCTCCGGTCGGGGGACGACGGCGGGCGGAGCGAAGATCGCGGCACGCTTCGCCAAGCGGATCGGCGGCCGGCCGTCGAAGCTCGTCGACGGGTCGGGGCTCTCGCGCGGCAACCGGGCCTCCCCCTACCGCGTGGCGCGGCTGCTGCTCGCCTTGCGCCGACGCGACGACTTCCGGCCCTTCCTGCGCTCGCTCTCGGTCGCCGGTCGTGACGGCACGCTCGGTCCGAGGATGCGCAGCGGTCCCGCGCGCGGCCACTGCCGCGGAAAGACGGGCACGCTGTCCGACGTCTCGGCGGTGTCGGGCTACTGCCGGGCTCGCTCGGGCGAGACATACGTCTTCTCGATCCTGATGAACGGCGTCGATCCCTACGGCGCTCGCGCGATCCAGGACCGCATGCTCCAAGCCCTCGCCGGCGTTCGCTAGCTAGTCGCCGGCGAGCAGCGCGAGCAGGCCGTCCTCGTCGAGGATCTCCGTGCCCAGCTTCTCGGCCTTCGCCATCTTCGAGCCGGGATCGGCGCCGGCGACGACGTAGTCGGTCTTCTTCGAGACCGAGCCGGTGACCTTGCCGCCCGCCGCCTCGATCCGCTCCTTGGCGTCCTCGCGGGTGATGTTCGGCAGGGTGCCGGTCAGGACGAGTGTCTTGCCCTTGAGCGGGCCCTCTACGTCGCTCGGCGGCGGGCCCTCCTCCTCGAGCTGGAGGCCATGGGCACGGAGGCGCTCGACAAGCGCGCGCATCTCCGGCTCGGATAGCGACTCGACGATCTGCTCGGCGAGGATCGGCCCCATGCCCGGTACCTCGGCGATCTGCTCGGGGGTGGCGTCCAGCAGCGCGTCGATCGTGCGGAAGTGGCCGGTGAGCGCGCGCGCGTTGACGCCACCGATGCCCTGCATGCCGAGCCCGAACAGAACCCGGTGGAACGGCTGCTGCTTCGAGCGCTCGATCGCCGCGATCAGGTTCCCGGCCGACTTCTCCTTGAACCCCTCCAGCTCCAGCAACCGCTCCTCGGTGAGGTCGTAGATGCCGGCTGTCCCATCGATCACACCGGAGCGCAGGAACAGCAGCACGCGCTCCTCGCCGAGGCCCTCGATATCCATCGCTCCGCGGCTGACGAACTGCTTGACCGACTGGAAGAGCTGGCCGGGGCAGCCCGCACGGTTGGGGCAGATCGACCATGCGGCGCCCTCTGGCTTCACGGTCGCGGTGCCGCACGCCGGGCATTCCGCCGGCGGCGTCGGGACAGGCCCGCGATCTGGGTTCTTCTGCGCCTGCGGCGTCGGCGACACCACGCGCGGGATCACGTCGCCGGCCCGGGTGACGACGACCTCGTCGCCCTCGCGCACGTCCTTGCGGACGATGTCCTCCTCGTTGTGGAGCGTCGCGAGCTTCACTGTCACGCCGGTCACCTGAACCGGCTCCAGCTCCGCGAAGGGCACCATGTGCCCGGTACGCCCCACGTTCCAGGCGATCCGCCGCAGGATCGTCGTCGCGGTCATCGGCGGGAACTTCCAGGCGATCGCCCCGCGCGGCTCACGGCCGACGACGCCGAGGCGTCGCTGGAGATCCAGGTCGTCGACCTTGACCACTACTCCGTCGATCTCGAAGTCGAGCGCCTCGCGCCGCTCCTCCCAGGCCTGACAGGCCGCCACCACCTGATCGAGGCTGTCGTGGACCTCGACGCCGCCGGCGACCGGGAAGTCGCGCTCGCGCAGCCACTCGAGCGACTCGAAGTGAGTCTCGAACTCGAGGCCCTCCAATGCCCCGATCGAGTAGGCCCACATGTCGAGCGGCCGCGCGGCGGCGAGCTTGGGGTCCAGCTGGCGGATCGAGCCGGCGGCCGAGTTGCGCGGGTTGGCGAACGTCGGCAGGCCCTGGGCCGCACGCTCCTCGTTGAGCTTCGCAAACGCGGCCCGCGGGAGGTAGATCTCACCGCGGACCTCGAGCACCGCCGGCGCATCCGCGACCCGCTTGGGGATCGACTGCACGGTCATCAGGTTCTGGGTGACGTCCTCACCGATCTCGCCGTCGCCACGTGTCGCCCCCCGGACCAGCACGCCATCCTCGTAGAGCAGCGAGATCGCAAGGCCGTCGATCTTCGGCTCGCTGACGAAGCGGATCCCAGCCGCCTCGACGCCCTCCCGCTCGAGGAAGCGGTGGGAACGATCGAGCCATGCGCGCAGCTCCTCCTCGTTGCGCGCGTTCGCGAGCGAGAGCATCGGCTGGAGGTGACGCACCGGCGCGAACCGCTCCAGAGGGGTGGAGCCGACGCGCTGCGTCGGCGAGTCGGACGTCTTCAGATCGGGGTTGTCGGCCTCGATCGCGCGCAGCTCGTTGAGCAGCGCGTCGTACTCGTCGTCACCGATCTCCGGCGCGTCCTGCTCGTAGTAGAGCCGGTTGTGGTGCTCGATCTGCGCGCGGAGCTCGGCCGCGCGATCTGACGGGTCGGGGCTCACACCTCGCGAGCGGCCGGGGCGAGCAGGCGATCCAGATCGAAGCCGGAGAGCGTCTCGATGGCCGCGCGGTCGGTGAGATCGAAGTGCAGCGGGGTGACCGCGATGTGGCCGTCGGCGATCGCCGCGAAGTCCGTCCCGTCCTCGTGGTGATAGCCCGGAGCCTCGCCGTAGATGCGGTATCGGCGGCGGCCCCCGTCCTCCTCGGCCAGCTCGAGCGAGTCGCGGTAGATCCGCTTGCCGAGCCCGCAGGCCCGGGCGCCGGCGACCTCGCCCGCGGGGCAGTTGACGTTCAGCAGCGTCCCCTCGGGCATCGGGACGTCGTCGAGCTCCTCGACGATACGGGCCACGAACGCGGCCACGCTCTCGAAGTTCTCCGCCTCCCAGGCACGTCCGACGCGGAAGTCCATCTGCCCGTGGTCGGCCTGCTGCGAGACGGCGATCGCCGGGACCCCGAGCACGATCCCCTCGAGCGCCGCCGCGACGGTGCCCGAGTAGGTGATGTCGTCGCCGAGATTCGAGCCGTGGTTGATGCCCGAGACGATCAGCTCCGGCTTGGACTCGATCAGGCCGAGCGCCGCGAAGCGGACGCAGTCGACTGGTGTCCCATCGGTCGCGTGGCCGGTCGTGCCGTCGCCGAACTCGAACTCGTCGACCCACAGCGGCGTGCGAGTCGTGATGCTGCGGGCCGTCGCGGAGCGGTTCGAATCGGGGGCGATCACCGCAAGCTCGACGCCGGGTACCTCGAGCAGCGCCCGCCGCATCACGTGCAGGCCGGTCGCCTGGATCCCGTCGTCGTTGGTGAGGAGCACCTTCATGGCAGCCCCCGAGGATAGACCTAGTACCTGACTGCCTCGAGGTAGAGGCCGTGCGGGTGGGCGGTGTCGCCCGCCTCGGCACGTGGCCTTCCCTCGAGCAGCTGTGCGAATCCCTCGACCGATCGGTGCCCGGCCGCGACTCCGAGCATCGTGCCGACGAGCGTGCGCACCATGTGTCGCATGAAGGTGTCGGCCTCGATCCAGAAGGCGAGCACCCCGCCGGCCTCCTCGCACCACTCGGCCCGGACGACGTCGCGCTCGAAGCGCCGGTGATAGGTCTTGGTCGGCGTGAACGCCGTGAAGTCGTGGCGGCCGAGAATCGCCGCTGCGCACTCGTCCAGGGCGCCGCGCTCGACCGGATAGCGCCAGTTGAGCGCACGCCCGCGCTCGAAGACCCGCTCGACCGGGCCGGGCAGCACGCGGTAGCGGTAGACCCGGGCCGTGGCGTCACGGCGCGCATCGAACCCCTCAGACGCCGGGTCGCTTGCGAGCACTCGCAGATCGTGCGGCAGAACGGCGTTGAGCGCCGACGGCCACATCGGCTCGCCCGGATGCGATGCGACCTGCCCGCGTGCGTGCACCCCCGCGTCGGTCCGTCCCGCCACGGTCAGCTCGACGGGCGCGCCGCCGATCTTCTCGAGCGCAGCCTCCAGCTCGGCCTGCACGCTGCGCTGGCCAAGCTGACGCGCCCAGCCCGCGAAGCCGCCCCCGTCGTACTCGAGCAGCAGACGCGCTGTCATCGACCGCTAGCCCCGCTTGCGCGCGACCACCACGAGGTACTCGGCGTCGACCGAGAACGCACCGTCGCCACCGGCCCAGCGGCGGACGAGCTCGACGAAGTCGCCACGCATCTCGGTGTACATGTCGACCGGCATCGCCTCCTTGGCGGCAACCTGCATCGGCGAGTGGCGCTCCATGTGCTCAACGAAGGCCTCGGGCGAGTCGGCGGCGAACTGCAGTGCCCGGCGCTCCATCTCGATCGTGTTCGCGTAGGGCCCGAACCGCTCGCGCACGGTGTCCTCAACGCCCCACTGATCGTGCGTCGGCGCATCCGACGGCGGTGCGTACTTGCGCCCGATCTCGAATATCTCCCGGGCCGTCCCATCCGGCACCCATGCGACGAGCCCAACCGTGTTCCCAGGACGTACGACACGGAACAGCTGCTCGGCGACGACGTCCGGCTGCGGCGCCATCACCGCACCGAATACCGATCCGACGCACTCGAAGCGCCCGTCCTCGAACGGCAGCTCCTCGGCATCGGCCTCTACCCACTCGACCTCGTAGCCCTCGGACTCAGACCGCGCCCGGCCGCGCTCGACCATCCCTGGCGAGATGTCCGACGCCACCACGCTCGCGCCCTCGAACGCGCATGCCAGCGCGAAGTTCCCGTCACCGGCCGCCACGTCCAGGACCTCCTGGCCTGCACCGACGGCGCAGGCGTCACAGAGCGACTGCGCAGCCGGCCGCAGCACGTCCGACAGCCCCGAGTAGTCGCCCTTGCTCCAGTTGACCCGGGCGCCCTGCTTGATCTGCTCGACGTCCATTAAAGCTCCATCACATCGCCGTCGGGTCCAAGGTTCCTCACGAGCGTCTCCCCGATCCGCGACTCGTTCCCCCACTCCTCATGGATGTGCCCGCACAGCACAGCCCGCGCGCCCTTCTCCTCAACCGCCTGCGCCACAGCCGCACTCCCAAGCCCCTTATCCACATGTCCCTTCGGCGGTGAGTGGCTCAACAGCACCGAGCCCTCACCCATCCCAGTCAGCATCCCCTCCGCCTCCTCCTCCGTCAGATCGAAACTCCAATCCCACGGCGTCGTCGGCACCCCAGCCCCAAGCCCAAAGAACGAGACCCCATCGATCTCGGTGCCCTCGCCATGGAGAACCGTCGCGAAGTCACCGGCAGCCGCGCGCAGCGCGTCGACGGTCTCGTTGTTGCCAGGAACCAACACCACCGGCACCTCGACATCCCGCAACGGAGCAACCGTCTGCTCCAATCCCTCATGCACGCTCGCGAAATCCCCCACCCCCGCTACGACATCGACACCCTTCGCCTGCTCCACAAGAGCGGCAACCGAGCCCAAATCGCAATGAACATCTGAGAACGCAAGCAGCTTCACGCGCCGCAGCCTATCGCCAAGCGCCACCACGCTCCGAGCCGCGGGTGGCGTGGGTTTCGACGGACCGGCGAAGCCTGCGAAGCCGGCCGCGAAACCCATCGACAGGACCCGCGGACACCAACGCCGGACCCTAGCCGAGAACCTAGACCAGCTCTAGATAAACCATCTCGGTCGAGTCGCTCTTACGCGGACCGAGCTTCAGGATCCGCGTGTACCCACCCGGACGCGCCTCATACCGCGGCGCGATCTCCTCGAACAGCTTGTACACGACACCCTTGTCCTGCCCCAGCCGCGCCATTGCCAGCCGCCGCGAGTGCTGATCGCCGTTCTTCGCGAGGGTGATCAGGCGCTCCAGTTCAGGCTTGACCGCCTTGGCCTTCGCCTGGGTCGTCTGGATCCGCTCGTGGTCGATCACCTCACGTGAGAGGTTCATCAGCAGCGCCTTGCGGTGCGCCGCGTCACGACTGAGCTTCCCTTTTTGCTTCTGGTGGCGCATTACGAACGTTCAGGAGTGTACGGGGCCCGGCAAGCGCTATGCGGCTCGCAGGGCGAGGCCGCGTGCCTCGAGGGTCTCCTTGACCTCCTCGATCGACTTGCGACCGAAGTTCGGAATGGCGTTCAGCTCTGACTCGGACTTCTGGATCAGGTCGCCGACCGTCTGGACGCCGGCGCGCTTGAGGCAGTTGTAGGACCGCACTCCGAGCTCGAGCTCCTCGATCAGGATGTCGTCCATCCCGTCGCCGCCGGAGACGGCTCCGCCGCTACCGCCGAGGTCGGAGCCGTTGCCGACCATGCCGGCACCGACGAGCTGGGCGCCAGCCTCGCGGAGCGCCTCGACGCGCTCGGGCTCGCTGAAGATCGCCAGGTACTTGATCAGCGTCTCGGCGGCCTCACGCAAAGCTGCGTGCGGGTCGAGCGAGCCGTCGGTCTCGATGTCGAGCGTCAGCTTGTCGTAGTCGGTGCGCTGACCGACACGAGCCGACTCGACCGAGTACGCGACGCGCTTGACGGGCGAGAAGATCGAGTCGATCGGAATGACGCCGATCGGCTGCTCAGGCGACTTGTTGTCCTCGGCGGGCGAGTAGCCGGTGCCATGGCCGATCGTCAGGTAGATCTCGAGCTTCGTCTTCTTCTCGAGCGTCGCGATGTGCGCCTCGGGGTTGAGCACCTCGACACCTGAGGGGAGGTCGATGTCGCCGGCCGTCACCTCGCCGGGGCCGGTCACGACGAGCGGCGCCTCGATCTCGGACGCCTCCGAGTGCATCCGGCAGACGATGTCCTTGAGGTTGAGGACGATGTCGGTGACGTCCTCCTTGACGCCCTGAATCGTCGAGAACTCATGCGCCACGCCCTCGATGCGGACGCTCGTCACGGCGGCACCCGTCAGCGACGACAGGAGCACCCGCCGCAGCGAGTTGCCGAAGGTGTAGCCGAAGCCACGGTCGAGCGGCTCGATCGTGAACGTGCCACGCGTGTCCTTCACGTTCTCGGCGGAAATGTGGGGGGTCTGAAACTCGATCATGGGCGGTGTCCTTCGCGTTGGTGCGCACGCGCGCGCCCGATCGGGCGTCGCGCGCGGCGTGGACTTCTACTTCGAGTAAAGCTCGACGATGAGCTGCTCTTGAACCGGCACGGCGATCTCGTCGCGCTCGGGACGGCGCAGCACCTTGGCGGTCAGGCCGTCGTGGTCGGCCTGGAGCCAGGCGGGGACCACGGAGACCAGCTCGGTCGCGTCACGGATCATCTGGTCGGCCTGGAAGCCGGGGGCCAGGGTGATCACGTCCTCGGGACGGACCTGATACGACGGGATGTCGACACGGCGGCCGTTGATCATCCAGTGGCCGTGGCGGACCATCTGGCGGGCCTGGCGCCGCGATGCGGCGAAGCCGAGCCGGACGAGGACGTTGTCAAGTCTGGACTCGAGGATCCGCAGCAGGTTCTCACCGGTGACGCCCTCCTGACGGGAGGCGCGGTCGTAATAGCCGCGGAACTGCTTCTCGAGCACGCCGTAGTAGCGACGAGCCTTCTGCTTCTCGCGCAGCTGCAGGCGGTACTCGGACTGGCGCGGACGGCCGCGACCGTGATCGCCGGGCGGGTAGTTGCGCCGCTCGATGCCGCACTTGTCGGTGAGGCAGCGCTCACCCTTGAGAAAGAGCTTGGTTCCCTCGCGCCGGCACTGCTTGCACTGGGATCCGGTGTCACGCGCCATGGCTCAGACCCTCCGCCGCTTGCGCGGGCGGCAGCCGTTGTGAGCCTGAGGAGTCACGTCGCGGATGCCCGTCACCTCGAGGCCGGCGGCCTGAAGTGACCGGATCGCGGTGTCGCGACCGGAGCCCGGCCCCTTGACGAAGACCTCGACCTTCTCGAGCCCCTGCTCGATGCCCTTCTTGGCGGCCGCGTCGGCGGTCACCTGGGCAGCGAACGGGGTCGACTTGCGCGAGCCCTTGAAGCCGGCGCCGCCGGCGGACTCCCACGCGATCACGTTCCCCTCGCGGTCGGTCAGCGAGACGATCGTGTTGTTGAAGCTCGTCTTGATGTGGGCCTGTCCGAACGGAACGTTCTTCTTGACCTTGCGGCGCCCACGGGGGCGTGCTGGTCGCTGCTGTGCCACTACTTCGTCACCTTCTTCTTACCTGCGACCTGCATTCGCTTGGGTCCCTTGCGAGTGCGCGCGTTGGTCTTCGTACGCTGTCCGTTGACTGGGAGTCCGCGCCGGTGGCGCAGACCGCGGTAGGCGCCGATCTCCATCAGGCGCTTGACGTTCTGGGAGCGCTCGCGCCGCAGATCGCCCTCGACCGTGAGGTCGGTGTCGATCGCGTCGCGGAGCTTGATCACCTCGTCGTCGGTCAGATCCTTGACGTAGGTGTCGCGGTCGACGCCGACCTTCTTCAGCAGCACGTTCGACTGCGAGCGGCCGACCCCGTAGATGTAGGTGAGTCCGATCTCCACCCTCTTGTTGAGGGGAATGTTGATGCCAGCGATTCGCGCCATTTGTTTCGGTCAGCCCTGCCGCTGCTTGTGACGAGGGTTCTGACAGATCACGAGAACGGCTCCGTTGCGGCGGATCACCTTGCACTTCTCACACATGGGTTTAACCGAAGCTCGGACCTTCATCGCTGCCTTCCGTATAGAGAGATCGGGCGCCAGGCCCAGGAGTCGGCCAGGCGCCAACGGAGGACATTAGCACGCAGGCGCACGCGTCTCAGTCCGGTCCTATCGCCGGGCTGCGGCGGGAGCCGCGACCGGCTTTGCGGCGGCCTCGTCGTCGAGGTGCCAGGGGGTCAGTATGCGGGGTCCGTCGGCCATGATCGCGACGGTGTGCTCGAAGTGCGCGGTCAGCGAGCCGTCCTCGGAGTAGACGGCCCAGTTGTCGACGCCAATGTGGACCTCGGGCCCGCCGACGTTGACCATCGGCTCGATCGCGAGGACCATGCCCTCGTCGAGCACCGGCCCGGTGCCGGGAGTCCCGAAGTTGGGGATCTGAGGGTCCTCGTGCATGCTGCGCCCGACGCCGTGACCCACGAGCGAGCGGATGACCGAGAAGCCGTCTGCCTCGATCCGCCGCTGAATGGCGGCCGACACGTCGCCGAGGCGGTTGCCCACGATGCACTGCTCGATGCCCTCGAAGAGCGAATCGCGCGTCGTCGCCATCAGCTTCAGGGCAACGTCGCCAACCGGCCCGATCGGCAGCGTGACCGCAGCGTCTGAGACCCAGCCGTCGCGCTCGACGCCGATGTCTAGCGAGAGCACGTCACCACGCTTGAGCTCGTACTCGCCGGGGATGCCGTGAACGACCATCGAGTTCGGCGAGGCGCAGATCGATCCGGGGAATCCGTGGTAGCCGAGGAAAGCGGGCTCGGCGTCCTGCGAGCGGATGAAGCGCTCGGCAGCCATGTCGAGCTCGCCGGTGGTGACTCCCGGCCGCGCCTTGCTGCGCAACAGCCTGTGACAGCGCGCGAGCACGTCGCCGGAGGCGGCGATCTGCTCGATCTCCTCGGGTGTCTTCTTGATGATCGCCATCGTTAGAGCGTCTCCTCGAGGCGCAGCGTCGCGAGGGTCGCGCGGATGTGCGCGTGTACCTCCTCGGGCGAGCGGCTGCCGTCGAAGCGGCGCAGGACGCCCTGGCGCTCGTAGAAGTCGACGAGCGGCGCGGTCTGCTCGTGGAAGACGTCGAGCCGGTGCTTGACCGTGTCCTCTTGATCGTCCTCGCGCTGGATCAGCGGCGAGCCGTCCTGGTCGCAGAAGCCGTCGTTCTTCGGCGGATCGAAGTCGACGTGGTACGGATGCCCGTTCTTCTCGCAGACACGTCGGCCCGACAGCCGCCGCACGACCTCGTCGTCGGAGGCCTCGATCGACAGCACGGCGGTCAGGCGCCGACCGAGCTGCTCGAGCGCCTTGTCGAGCGTCTCGGCTTGGACGATCGTGCGCGGGAACCCGTCGAGCAGGAACCCGTCGCGGGCCTCTTCGCTGTCGATCCGCTCGACGATCACACCGCAGATCACGTCATCGGGGACCAGATCGCCCCGATCCATGTACTCCTTGGCTTGCAGGCCGAGTGGAGTCCCCTCCTTGACCGCCCTGCGCAGGATGTCGCCCGTCGCATAGTGCGGCAGGTCGAAATCGCCGACCAAGCGCTCCGCCTGGGTGCCCTTGCCGGCACCGGGCGGACCCAACAGGATGAGATTCAGCTCGCTCACAGACGAGGGACGTTACTTCAGGAAGCCCTCGTAGTTGCGCATCATCATCTGCGCCTCCAGCTGCTTCATCGTGTCGAGCGCGACACCGACGACGATCAGGATCGACGTGCCGCCGAAGTAGAAGTTGGCGCTCGTCTGGTTGATCAGGATCGTCGGGAGCGCAGCGACCGCTGCGAGGTAGAGAGCGCCGGGGAACGTCAACCGCGCGAGGATGCGGTCGAGGTACTCGGCCGTGGGTCTTCCCGGTCTCACTCCCGGGATGAAGCCGCCGTACTTCTTGAGGTTGTCGGCCTGCTCGACCGGGTTGAACGTGACGGCCGTATAGAAGTAGGTGAAGAGGATGATGAAGACCGACTCGCCGACGATGTAGGCCCAGCCGCCGGGGTTGAAGAAGGCCGACATGTCACGCGCCCAGTCGGCCTGGATGAGCTCGCCGACGGTCGGTGGGAAGGCCATCAGCGACGCGGCGAAGATGACCGGGATCACCCCGGCCATGTTGACGCGCAGCGGCAGGTAGGTGGCGCTGCCCGCCCGGACCTGCCGGCCAACGACCTGGCGCGCGTACTGGACGGGGATCCGCCGTTGCCCCTCCTGCATGAACACGATGAAGACGATGATCGCGATCGCCAGGAACGGCATCATCACGACGAAGATCTGATCGGGGTTGGTCCACCAGGCCGATATGCCGTTCGGGAGACCCGCCGCGATGCTCGCGAAGATCATCAGCGATATGCCGTTGCCGATGCCGCGCTGGGTGATCAGCTCGCCGAACCACATGATCATCACGCAGCCGGCGGTCAGCGTCAGGATGATCACGAAGACGGTGCCGAAGGTGAAGCTCTCGACGACGTCCGCCGAGCCGGCGGAGAAGCTGCGGAAGAGGAACACGTACCCGATCGACTGGGCGAAGGCGAGCCCGACCGTCAGGTAGCGGGTGTACTGGGTGATCTTCTGCTGACCGACCTCGCCCTCCTTGCGCAGCTTCTCGAGCGAGGGCACGACAACCGTCATCAGCTGCAAGATGATCGATGCCGTGATGTAGGGCATGATCCCGAGCGCGAATATCGCGAACCGCTGCAGGCTTCCGCCTGAGAAGAGGTTGAGGAAGCCGAGGACGTTCGAGCCGGTGAAGTTGTTGGCGATGTCCTCGACGGCGTCGACGTTGATGCCGGGCGCCGGGATGTAGGCGCCGAGGCGGTAGAGCGCGAGCATCGCCGCCGTGAACGCCAGCTTCTTCCGGAGGTCGGGGATCCGGAAGGCGTTGAGGAACGTCTGAAGCATTCGCCTAGGGCTTACTCGAGAACGTTGACGCTGCCGCCGGCTGCCTCGATCTTCTCGCGCGCGCTGGCCGAGAATCCGTGGGCGTGGACGGTGAGCACCTTCCCGAGCTCTCCCTCTCCGAGGATCTTGACTGGAATGTCGCGACGGGTCGCGAGACCGGCCGCACGGAGGGAGTCGGGGGTCACCTCGGCGCCCGCGTCGAAGCGGGAGTCGAGGTCACGCAGGTTGACCGGCTGCGTGTGGGTGCGGAACTTCTCGAACGGCATCGACTTCTTCATGTGCGGGCCGCGCAGCTTGCGCATCCGCATCTGGATCGGGTTCTGCCCTCCCTCGAATCCGACCCTGCTCTTCGACCCCGCTCGAGCGCCCGCGCCCTTCTGGCCGCGACCGGACGTCTTGCCCATGCCGGAGCCCTCGCCACGACCAACGCGCTTGCGCCGGTGCGTCGAGCCCTTGGCGGGCTTCAAGTTGTGGAGCCCGATCAGCTCCTCGCGCTCGTCAGCCATCCTTGACCTCCACGAGGTGGCGCACGCTGTGCAGCTGGCCGCGAACGGCGGGATCGTCGGGACGCTCGACCTGGCGGCCGATGCGGCCGAGGCCGAGCGTGCGAAGGGTGCCGAGCTGCCTCTTGGACGAGCCGCTGGACGACTTGACCTGAGTGATCTTGAGGCCGGCCATCGCTAGGACTCCTGCTCCCCACCAGCGGCTGCCGCGACGGGCTCAACGGCCTCCTCGACTGCTGGCTCGTCGGACGGAGTGGCGTCTGCCGTCTCGTCGCCGTCTGCAGCCTCGCTCTTCTTGTGATCGATGCCGAGCACCTCTGCGACGGTCAAGCCGCGCAGCGCTGCGACGTCCTCGGGTCGGCGCAGCGACTCGAGCGCCGCCATCGTCGCCTTGACGAGGTTGATCGGGTTCTGGCTGCCAAGCGACTTCGAGAGCACGTCGTGGATGCCGGCGAGCTCGAGCACGGCGCGAACGCCACCGCCGGCGATGACGCCGGTACCGGGCGAGGCCGGCTTGAGCAGCACGCGCGAGGCGGAGTGGATGCCAAGCGTCTCGTGGGTGATCGTCGAGCCGTGCATCGGCACGTCGAGCATGTCGCGCCGTGCCCGCTCGACGCCCTTCTGAATCGCGACCGGGACCTCGTTCGCCTTGCCGTAGCCAACGCCGACCTTCGACTTCTCGTCGCCGACCACTACAAGCGCCGTGAAGGAGAAGCGACGGCCGCCCTTGACCACCTTGGCCACGCGGTTGATCTCGACCACACGCTCCTGAAGATCGCTGTCGCGACCTCCTCGGCGGTCTCCTCTGTTGTCGTTACGTGCCATGAAGTTCCTGTCGCAGAGTAGCTAGAAGACGAGTCCGGCCTCGCGTGCGCCGTCGGCGACGGCCTTCACGCGTCCGTGGTAGCGGTAACCGCCCCGGTCGAAGATGCAGGTCTCGACGCCGGCCTTCTTGGCGCGCTCGCCGAGCAGCTCGCCGGCGCGCTTGGCCTGCTCCATCGACTGCAGGCCGCGCAGCTCCGGCTCGATCCACGAGACCGAGGCAAGCGTGTGCCCGGCGACGTCGTCGATGAGCTGGCACATGACGCCCCGGTTCGAGCGGAAGACCGACAGACGCGGACGCTCGGCGGTGCCACGCACCTTGGCGCGCACACGGCGGCGGCGGCGGAGACGGGAGGTTCCCTTGGTGACGGTGGTCATGCGCGCTTACCGACCTTCCTGGCGACGTACTCACCCTCGTAGCGGATGCCCTTGCCCTTGTAGGGCTCCGGCGGGCGCTGCTTGCGGATGCGCGCGGCGGTCTCGCCGACGACCTGCTTGGAGATGCCGCGCACGATCACCTGGGTGGGCTGCGGCACCTCGAACTCGACGCCCTCGGGAGCCTCGATCGGCACCGGGTGCGAGTAGCCGAGCGCGAGCTCGAGGTTCTTGCCCTTGAGCTGTGCGCGATAGCCGACGCCCTGGATCTCGAGGCGCTTCTCGAAGCCCTCGGTGACCCCGGCGACCATGTTGAAGATCAGCGAGCGGGTGAGCCCGTGCAGCGCGCGGTGCTCGCCGCGGTCAGACGGGCGGCTGACGACGACCGTGCCGTCCTCCTGCTCGATCGCCATGTCGCGGTTGACGCGCTCGGAGAGCTCGCCCTTCGGGCCCTTGACGCTCACCAGCTCAGGGGCGATCTCGACGGTCACGCCGTCGGGCACTGGGATCGGTTTCTTTCCAATGCGGCTCATCGAGCTACCAGACCTTTGCGACCAGCTCTCCACCGACGCCGGCCCTGCGGGCGTCGTGGCCTGTCATGACTCCGTGCGACGTCGAGACGATCGTCGTACCCATCCCGCCCTGCACCTTCGGCACGTCGCCGGCGCCGACGTAGGTACGACGGCCGGGCTTCGAGACGCGCTGCATGCCGTTGATGACTGGATCGCGGTTCTCGGTGTACTTCAGCGTCACGCGCAGTTCCTGGCCGACGCGACCGGGCTCGACGGAGTAGCCCTCGATGTAGCCCTGCTCGCTGAGGATGCGGGCGATCTCCGTCTTGAAATGGGAGTGCGGCATCACCACGGCGTCATGGTCGGCCTGGAGGCCGTTGCGCACGCGCGTCAGGAAGTCTGCGATTGGATCGTTGAGGCTCAAGGGAACTCTTCTCTTCTCGTCGCTTCTGCTACCAGCTCGACTTGGTCAGGCCGGGTACCTCGCCCTCGTGGGCGTGCTCGCGCAGGCAGATCCGGCAGAGGCCGAACTTGCGTATGAACGCGCGTGGCCGACCGCACTTGCGGCAGCGGTTGTATCCACGGGTCTTGTACTTGGGCTCGCGCTGCTGGCTAACCCGCTTTGAAGTCTTTGCCATCTCTAGTCCTCGGTGTCGGGTTGCTCGCCTGGGCCGCCGGGCTTGAAGGGCATTCCGAACTCGGAAAGGAGCGCGAACGCCTCCACGTCGGTCGCAGCGCTCGTCGTGATCGTGATGTCGAGACCGCGCACCTGGTCGATCCCGTCGTAGTCGATCTCGGGAAAGATGATCTGCTCGCGAACGCCCATCGACCAGTTTCCGCGCCCGTCGAACGAGCGGGGGTTGAGGCCGCGGAAGTCACGGACACGCGGCAGCGCGATCGTGATCAGCCGATCGAGGAACTCGTACATGCGCGCGCCGCGCAGGGTGACCGAGAGGCCGACGGGCATCTCCTCGCGCAGCTTGAAGTTGGCGATCGACTTGCGCGCGCGACGGATGTTCGGACGCTGGCCGGCAATCGCGGCGAGCTGCCCCTGAGCCGACTCGAGCGCACGCGAGTCCTGCTTGGCGTCGCCGACGCCCATGTTCAGCGTGATCTTCTCGACCCGCGGGATCTCCATCGGGTTGGCGTACTCGAACCGCTCCTTGAGCGCCGGAGCGATCTCGGCGTCGAAGCGCTCCTTGAGCCGCGGGGTGATCTTGGCGGTCGCGATCGGCATCAGTCGATCTCCGTCCCGGACTTCTTCGAGATGCGCTTGCGCTGGCCGTCCTCGCGCTTGATCGAGATACGAGTCGGGTTGCCGGTGCTCGGATCGATCAGCTGGACGTTGGATACGTGCACTGGCCCCTCGACCTCGATCACGCCTCCCGCCAGCTGCGATTGACGCTGGGTGTCCTGCAGCGTCTGCGCCTTCTGGTGGCGCTTCTGAATGGCGATCCCCTCGACGAAGACGCGCTCACGCGCCGGGTCGGTGCGTAGAACCCGGCCGGTCTTGCCGCGATCCTTGCCAGAGATGACCTTGACCATGTCGTCCTTGCGGATCTTCATGCGGGAGGCCATCAGAGGACCTCCGGCGCAAGCGAGACGATCTTCATGAAGTTGCGGTCGCGCAGCTCGCGAGCCACCGGCCCGAAGATGCGAGTGCCGCGCGGGTTGTTCGCCTGGTCGATCAGGACAGCGGCGTTCTCGTCGAACGCGATGTAGGTGCCGTCCTCGCGCCCGAACTGCTTGCGCGTGCGGACGACGACCGCCTTGACGACCTCGCCCTTCTTGACCGAGCCGTGCGGGATCGCCTGCTTGACCGTCGCGGTGATGACGTCCCCGACACCGGCGTAGCGGCGCTTGCTGCCGCCCGCGACGCGGATGCAGAGGATCTCGCGCGCACCGGTGTTGTCGGCGACGCGTAGCCGTGTCTCCTGCTGGATCACCGGGCACGCTCCACGACGTCGACCAGGCGCCAGCGCTTGGAGCGGCTCAGCGGCCGACTCTCGACGACGCGCACGGTGTCGCCCGCGTTCGCCTCGTTGCTCTCGTCGTGCGCATGCAGCGTCGACGAAGAGCGGACGATCTTCTTGTAGGTGCGGTGCGGACGTGCGGTGTCGATCCGGACGGTGATCGTCTTGTCGGCCTTGTCGGAGACGACGACGCCGCGCAGGATGCGCGGACTGCCAGTGGTGGCCTTCTCGGCCGGCGGGGTGCCCTGGCCCGTGCTGCTCGCACGACGGCGCTCGCGGCTCTTGACACGCCACGCGCGGCGCTCTTGCGCCTTCTTGCGGCGGCGCTCGACGCGCTCGGCCACGCGCTGCTCGACCGTCCGCTGCGGACTGGCCTCGCCGGTGTGCTGGGCGCGGGCGCGCTTGCGGCGCTCCTTTGGACCGACGGGAGCCTCGGGCTCGGAATCGTCACCTCCAGAGGGGGCAGGAGCAGCCTTGGTCGCCTCAGGGGCAGGTGCGGCTGCCTCCTCCGGAGCCTCAGTGGCCTCAGTTGTCTCGTCGACGTTCTCGGTGTTCTCTGCGTCAGTCATCGCGCTGCTTTCTGAGCTCTGCGTCCACGTCGATCCCGCGCTGACGCGCCACGGTGAGCGCGCGTGCCAGATCCCGCTTGGCGTTCTTCAACCCGGCTGTGTTCTCGAGCTGTCCGGTCGCGTGCTGGAAACGGAGGTTGAATGCCTCCTTGCGCGCGTTGTCGACGAGCTCGACCAGCTGGTGGTCATCGAGATTGTGCACCTCTACGGCTTTCACTGCTGTCCGGCCCCCTCGCGAAGGACGAACTTCGTCTTCACCGGCAGCTTGTGGCCCGCAAGGCGCATCGCCTCGCGAGCAAGTGGCTCCGGCACGCCGGAGAGCTCGAACATCACGCGTCCGGGCTTGACGACGGCGACCCAGCCCTCGGGCGAGCCCTTGCCGGAGCCCATGCGGGTCTCGGCCGGCTTCTTGGTCACCGGCTTGTCCGGGAAGATGCTGATCCAGACCTTGCCGCCACGCTTGATCTTGCGGGTCATCGCGATACGGGCTGCCTCGATCTGGCGGTTGGTGATCCAACCGCGCTCGATCGCCTTGAGGCCGTACTCGCCGAACTCGACCGAGGTACCGCCCTTGGCATAGCCGGCTCTGCGACCACGGTGCTGCTTGCGGTGCTTTACGCGCTTTGGCTGCAGCATCAGCGCTGACCCCTTCCGCCGCCGCGGCCACCCTGGCCACCACGACCGCCGGGACCACCGCCGCGGCCACCCTGGCCACCACGGCCACCTGGGCCACCGCCGCGGCCACCGGCACCGCCACGGCCACCTGGGCCACCGCCGCGGCCACCGGGACCACCACGGCCACCCGGACCGCCGCCACGCCCTCCGGCGGGCGCCTGCTGTGGCGCCTCGAGCTCGGTGAGGTCGGACGTGAAGCCCTTCGGCATGATCTCGCCCTTGTTGATCCAGACCTTGACGCCGATGCGACCGAAGGTCGTACGCGCCTCGTAGAAGCCGTAGTCGATGTCCGCGCGGATCGTGTGCAGCGGCACGCGACCGTCGGAGTAACTCTCGGTGCGCGCCATCTCAGCGCCGCCGAGCCGGCCGGAGACCTGGATCTTCGCGCCCTTGGCGCCGGAGCGCATCGCGGAGGTCAGCGAGCGCTTCATCGCGCGGCGGAAGGCGACGCGGTTGACGAGCTGCTCGGCGATCGACTGCGCGACGAGCTTCGCGTCGAGCTCGGGCCGCTTGATCTCGAGGATGTTCACCTTGACCGCGCGGCCGGTCATCTTGTGCAGCTCGCGACGGAGCGCGTCGACCTCGCTGCCCGACTTCCCGATCACGATGCCGGGGCGGGCGGTGAAGATGTTGACCTCGATCTCGCCCTTGTTCTTGCGGATCGTGATGTCGGACAGACCCGCGTGGGCGAGCTTGTCGTCGATGTGCTTGCGGATCCCGATGTCCTCGAGCAGGTAGTCCGCGTAGTCCTTCTCGGCGAACCAGGTCGACTTCCAGTCGTGGATGTAGCCGACCCGCATCGCCTCGGGATGAACCTTCTGTCCCATATCTACTTCCTCGCCTTCGGCGTGTCGGCCCGGCCGGCGCCGTCACCGGCGGTCGTGAGCGTGATCGTCATGTGGCTGGTGCGCTTGTGGATCGGCGTCGCGCGACCGAGCGCACGCGGCCGGAAGCGCTTGATCGTCGGTCCCTCGTCGACGGTCGCGCGGTGAATGCGCAGCTCGTCGGGATCCAGCTCGAAGTTGTTCTCCGCGTTCGCGACGGCCGACTCGAGCACCTTGCGGATGTCGGTCGCAGCAGCGCGCGGGGTGTGCGTCAGGATCGCGCGAGCGTCGGCGATGTTCTTGCCGCGGATGTGGTCCATCACGAGCCGCGCCTTGCGGGGTGCGATGCGCACGAAACGGGCCTTGGCGCGGATCTCGACGATTCCATCCGCGTTGGTCGGCGCGTCGGGTGCGGCGGCTTGCTTCTTGGTGCTCGTCTCGGCCGAGCCACGGCGCTTCGGCTGGTCCTCGGCCGGCTTGTCCTCGGCCTTCGCCTTCGCATCGGCCTTCGGCTTGTCGGCCTTCGCCTTGGTCGCAGCCTTCGGCTTATCGTCGGCCTTCGCCTTCGCGGCAGTCGCCTTCGGCTTCTCGGCCTCAGGCTCGCTCGCCTTGGCCTGCTTGTCCTTCGCGTCGGCCACTAGCGCATCCTCACCTTGTCGCTGCCCTGATGGCCGCGGTAGGTGCGGGTCGGAGCGAACTCGCCGAGCTTGTGGCCGACCATCGACTCGGAGACGAACACCGGGATGTGCTTGCGACCGTCGTGGACGGCGATCGTGTGACCGACCATCTCCGGGAAGATCGTCGAGGTACGCGACCACGTCTTGAGCATCTGCTTGTCGCCGGCCTCGTTCATGCGCTCGATGCGGTTCATCAGGCGCTCCTCGACGAACGGGCCCTTCTTGGACGAGCGAGACATCAGCGACCACCCTTCTTGCCACGGCGTCGACCGCGGACGATGTAGCGGTCGGAGGCCTTGTTCTTCTTGCGCGTGCGGTAGCCGAGCGTCGGGACGCCCCAGGGCGTCACGGGATGACGGCCGGCGGTCGTGGATCCCTCGCCACCGCCGTGCGGATGGTCGACCGGGTTCATCGCCGTGCCGCGCGTCTGCGGGCGGCGGCCCTTGTGACGCGAGCGGCCGGCCTTGCCGAGGGTGATGTTCTGGTGCTCGGCGTTGCCGATCGCGCCGATGCAGGCGCGGCACTCGACGCGCACCATGCGCATCTCGCCGGAGGGCAGCCGGAGCGTCGCGTAGTCGCCCTCCTTGGCCACGAGCTGGATCGACGTGCCGGCGGAGCGGCCCATCTGGCCGCCGCGGCCGGCCGTCAGCTCGACGCAGTGGACCGTCGTACCCGTCGGGATGTTCGCGATCGGCAGGCAGTTGCCGGGCTTGATCTCCGCGTCGGGCCCGGAGGACACGACGTCGTCGACCTTCAGCTTCGCCGGCGCCAGGATGTATGCCTTGTCGCCGTCCGCGTAGTGGAGCAACGCGATGTAGGAGGTCCGGTTCGGGTCGTACTCGATCGAGGCGATGCGAGCGGGGATCCCGTCCTTGAGCCGCTTGAAGTCGATTCTCCGGTACTTGCGCTTGGCGCCGCCGCCGCGGTGGCGGGAGGTGACGCGACCGTTCGCGTTGCGACCGCCACTCTTCTTGAGGCCCTCGACCAGCGACTTCTCGGGAGTCGTGCGAGTTACCTCGGCATGGTCCTGATAGGTCGCGAAGCGACGCCCGGGGCTGGTCGGCTTCTGCCGTCGAACGGCCATTACTCGCCTACCTCCTGGCCCTCGAAGAGCTCGATCGAGTCGTCAGCGTGGAGCGTGACGATCGCCTTCTTCCACTGACGGCGCTTGCCGAGGTTGATCCCGCGCCGCTTGGACTTCGGCTTGACGTTCTGCGTCCGGACGTCGAGCACGCGCACTCCGAAGATCGCCTCGATCGCCTGGCGGACCTGCGGCTTGGTCGCGTCGTCGTGCACGCGGAAGGTGTACTTGTTGGCGTTCAGCAGCGCGTAGGTCTTCTCGCTGATGACCGGCCGGATGATCACGCTGCGCGGGTTCACGCCGCGACCTCCTTTACGCGCGCTGCCGGGGCGGCAGCGATCGTGGCCAGGCGCTCGAGCGCCGTCGGCGACGCGATCAAGCGGGCCGATCCGATGACGTCGGCGACGCCGGCATTCTCGGCACGCACGACGCTGACTCCGGAAAGGTTGCGGAACGACAGCGCGGCGTTCTCCTCGCCCTCGACCAGGACGATCAGTGCGCTGCTGGCCGAATCGCCGAACCCACCCAGCTGCTCGGCTGCGAGCTTGGTCGTGGGCTTGTCGAAGGCGTCCGCGTCGAGCGCAGCGAGCGATCCACGGTCGACGTGCACCGAGAGCGCCGACCTCAGCGCGGCCCGGCGCTCCTTGCGGTTGATCTTGACGGTGTAGTGACGCGGCTTGGGGCCGAAGGCGACACCGCCACCGGTGCGGTGCGGCACTGAGAGCGCGCCGACGCGGGCGCGGCCGGTGCCCTTCTGGCGCCACGCCTTGGCACCGGTCATCGAGACCTCGCCGCGGGTCAGAGTGGAAGCGGAGCCCTGGCGACGGGCCGCGAGCTCCGCTATCACGGCGCGGTGCACGAGTGGCTCGTGGAACTTGGCTCCGAACACGGCCTCGTCGAGCGAGACCTTGCCGGTCTTCTTGCCGATGTACGGGATCTGCGGAGCCGCCATCGTCAGCTGGCCTCCCCGTCCATGCGGATCTCGACGATCCCGCCCTTGGGGCCGGGAACGCTGCCGCGCAGCAGGATCAAGTTGTCGTCGGCGCGCACGTCGACGACCGTCAGGCCCTTCTGCGTGCGGCGCTTGTTGCCCATCTGGCCGGGGCCACGGATGCCCTTGAAGACTCGCGACGGCGTCGCCGCCTGGCCGATAGAGCCTGGCGCGCGCACGTTGTGCGAGCCGTGCGTCACGGGACCGCGAGAGAAGTTGTGGCGCTTGACCGTGCCGGCGAAGCCCTTGCCCTTGGAGACGCCTGAGACCTTGACCGTCTGACCCTTCTCGAAGACGTCTCCGACCTTGATCTCGGCCCCGACCTCGAGCTCGGCACCGGAGTCACGGAACTCCACGAGACGTCGCAGAGCCGGAGCGTCGGCCTTCTTGAGGTGACCGAGCTCGGCGCGCGTGATCCGCTTCTCGCGGATGTCCCCGTAGGCGAGCTGGACCGCGTCATAGCCGTCGCGCTCGGCGGTGCGCTTGCCGGTGACCCAGCAGGGACCGGCCTCGACGACGGTCACGCGCTCGACGTGCCCGTCCTCGGGGTCGAAGACCTGGGTCATGCCCAGCTTGCGTCCAAGCAGCCCGGCCATCAGATCAGCTGGATCTGGATGTCGACGCCGGCGGGCAGGTGGTCGAGGCGCTGGAGCGAGTCGACCGTCTTCGGCGTGGGCTGGAGGATGTCGATCAGCCGCTTGTGCGTGCGGATCTCGAAATGCTCGCGGGAGTCCTTGTCCTTGAACGGGCTGCGAATGACGCAGTAGACGTTCTTCTCGGTCGGCAACGGCACCGGCCCGGAGATGCTCGCCCCCGTCCGCTGAGCCGTCTCGACGATGTCGCGGGCAGCCGTCTCGATCGCCGAGTGGTCGTAGGCCTTGAGCCGGATGCGGATCTTGTTCTGGGTGAGCGTTGCCATGGTGAGTTTGGGACAGAGTTGGGGCGGGCCGTGTTGCTTCGGGCCCGCCCCGGAAGACTCCTATCGAAGCCGTCGACTACTCGACGACCTCGGTCACCACCCCCGATCCGACAGTTCGGCCGCCCTCGCGGATCGCGAAGCGCAGGCCCTGGTCCATCGCGATCGGCTGGATCAGCTCGACCGTCATCTGGACGTTGTCGCCCGGCATGACCATCTCGACACCCTCGGGGAGGTTGGCGACACCGGTCACGTCGGTGGTGCGGAAGTAGAACTGCGGCCGG
>Ga0190265_10000087_pt1 | contig 98218 bp, 111 predicted proteins | sample Popmic124T_FD_133135 | JGI IMG/M metagenome (GOLD analysis project Ga0190265, IMG submission 133135) | Populus adjacent soil microbial communities from riparian zone of Indian Creek, Utah, USA - 124 T | ecosystem: Environmental > Terrestrial > Soil > Riparian zone | place: USA: Utah... | reverse complement strand
GGGCAAGCTGAAAGGGTCCCAGGTCCTGGTCCGCGCCGGCGAGCAGGAGTACGCGACCGCGGCTCCCAAGGAAGTCGACCTGATGGACGTCTCGCCGACCCAGATCTGGTCGGTGGCGACGGCGCTGATCCCCTTCCTCGAGCACGACGACGCCAACAGGGCGCTGATGGGCTCGAACATGCAGCGCCAGGCGGTGCCACTGCTGAAGCCCGAGCCGCCGCTGATCGGGACCGGTATGGAGCGCCGCGCCGCGATCGACACCGGCGACGTCACCCTTGCCGCCAACGACGGCGAGGTCACCCACGTCGACTCCGAGCAGATCTTGGTCACGCACGGCTCGAAGAAGGACGAGTACCCCCTCAACAAGTTCATGCGCTCCAACCAGGGGACGATCATCCACCAGCGGCCGATCGTCAAGAGCGGCCAGAAGGTGAAGAAGGGCGACGTGCTCGCCGACGGCTCCTCGACCGCGGGCGGCGAGATCGCCCTCGGCAAGAACTGCCTGGTCGCCTTCATGTCCTGGGAGGGCTACAACTTCGAGGACGCGATCATCCTCTCCGAGCGCCTGGTCAAGGACGACGAGATGACCTCGATCCACATCGAGGAGTATGAGATCGACGCCCGCACGACCAAGCTCGGCGACGAGGAGATCAGCCGCGACATCCCCAACCGCTCCGAGGAGAGCCTGCGCAACCTCGACGAGCGCGGCATCGTCCGGGTCGGGGCCGAGGTCATCTCCGGCGACCTGCTGGTCGGCAAGGTGACGCCGAAGGGCGAGACCGAGCTGACCGCCGAGGAGAAGCTGATCCGCGCGATCTTCAAGGAGAAGGCGCGCGAGGTCCGCGACACCTCACTCAAGGTCCCGCACGGCGAGGGCGGCGTCGTAATCGACGTGCTCACCTTCAGCCGCGACGACGGCGACGACCTGCCGCCCGGCGTCAACGACCTGGTCCGCGTCTACGTCGCGACCAAGCGCAAGATCGCCGAGGGCGACAAGCTTGCCGGCCGCCACGGGAACAAGGGTGTGATCTCCAAGATCGTGCCCGAAGAGGACATGCCCCACCTCGCCGACGGCACCCCGGTCGACGTGATCCTCAACCCGCTCGGCGTGCCGAGCCGGATGAACATCGGCCAGGTGCTGGAGACGCACCTCGGCAGGGTCGCTGGCAACGGCTGGTACGACGACGACTCCAAGGCCTACAAGCAGGCGCACTCCGACGAGGGCGACGGCCGCGTCTACGTCGCCACGTCGGTCTTCGACGGCGCGACCGTCGAGGACGTCGACGACGCGCTGATCGCCTGGCAGGAGGAGAACGCCGAGCGCGGCATCGACCTCGGCATCGACAAGAGCGCCCAGCCCGGGGCTCGCTGCGCCGGCGCCGTGCAGCTCTACAACGGCCGCACCGGCGAGCCCTACGAGGGCACCGTCACGGTCGGCTACATGTACATCCTGAAGCTGCTGCACCTGGTCGACGACAAGATCCACGCTCGCTCGACCGGTCCTTACTCACTGGTCACCCAGCAGCCGCTGGGCGGCAAGGCGCAGTTCGGCGGTCAGCGCTTCGGCGAGATGGAGGTCTGGGCGCTGGAGGCCTACGGCGCGGCCTACACGCTGCAGGAGATGCTCACCGTCAAGTCCGACGACACCGTCGGTCGAGTCAAGGCCTACGAGGCGATCGTCAAGGGGGAGAACATCCCCGAGCCGTCGATCCCAGAGTCCTTCAAAGTGCTGCTGAAGGAGATCCAGAGCCTCTCGCTCGACGCCAACGTCGTCTCCGAAGGCGGCGACGTGGAGATCTCCGAGGAGGACGACGACCTCTTGAAGGCGGCCGAGGAGCTCGGCATGGACCTGACCGGGGTCCGGGCGGACAGCTCCAATGGAGCCGCCGACGAGCAGGAGGAGCAGGTGGTCATCCCGAGCGAGGGTGGCGACGGAAGCAACGGGGCGGAGGCCGACGGGGCCGAGGCCGAGTCGGCCGAGACGAAGGTGGAGGACTGATGATCGACATCAACAACTTCGATGCGATCGAGATCGGGCTCGCCTCCTCGAAGAAGATCCGCTCCTGGAGCTGGGGCGAGGTAACGAAGCCCGAGACGATCAACTACCGCACGCTGAAGCCCGAGAAAGACGGGCTCTTCTGCGAGCGCATCTTCGGCCCGACCAAGGACTGGGAGTGCTACTGCGGCAAGTACAAGCGGGTCCGCTACAAGGGCATCGTCTGCGAGCGCTGCGGCGTCGAGGTGACGCGCTCCAAGGTCCGCCGCGAGCGGATGGGCCACGTCGACCTGGCGGCTCCGGTCTCCCACATCTGGTTCTTCAAGGGCGTGCCGAGCCGGATCGGCTACCTGATCGACATGGCGCCCAAGGAGCTCGAGAAGGTCCTCTACTTCGCCGCCTCGATGGTGACCTGGGTCGACACCGAGGCCCGCGACAAAGACCTCGGCAAGCTCGAGAAAGAGGTCAAGAAAGTCGTCGACGGCTACGAGGCCGAACAGCAGAAACGCACGCAGGAGTTGAGCGAGTCGCTGCAGCGCCGCGTCAAGTACCTCGAAGAGGGCGGCCAGGAGAAGTTCGACGACGACGATCACATCTGGGCCGACTCGCTGAAGCTGACGGCGGCGCAGCTGCGCAAGCTGAAGGACGACGAGCGCGCCAAGATGATCAAAGAACTGCGCAAGACGTTCGAGGCGGAGATCACCGACACCGAGGCCTACATCGAAGAGGCGATCGAGCGGATGGAGGAGGTCTGGAAGATCTTCACCGAGATGAAGCCGAAGGACGTCGTCAACGACGAGACCGTCTTCCGCGAGCTGAAGGACCGCTTCGGCTCGCCGTTCGGCTGGGGCGAGTACTTCCGCGGCGGGATGGGCGCCGAAGCGGTGCGCGACCTGCTCGAACAGGTCGACCTGGCGGCCGAATGCGAGGAGCTGGAGCAGGTCATCAACAGCTCCAAAGGCCAGAAACAGGCCCGCGCGGTGAAGCGGCTGAAGGTCGCTTCCGCCTTCCTCAACTCCGAGAACAAGCCCGACTGGATGATCCTCGACAGCGTGCCGGTGATCCCGCCGGAGCTGCGCCCGATGGTGCAGTTGGACGGCGGCCGCTTCGCGACCTCCGACCTCAACGATCTCTACCGCCGCGTGATCAACCGCAACAACCGGCTGAAAAGGCTGCTCGACCTGGGCGCGCCCGAAATCATCGTCAATAACGAGAAGCGGATGCTGCAGGAGGCCGTCGACGCGCTCTTCGACAACGGCCGCCGCGGCCGCCCGGTCACGGGTCCCGGCAACCGGCCGCTGAAGTCGCTCTCCGACATGCTCAAGGGCAAGCAAGGGCGCTTCCGCCAGAACCTGCTCGGCAAGCGCGTCGACTACTCCGGCCGCTCGGTGATCGTCTCCGGGCCGAGCCTGCAGCTGCAGCAGTGCGGCCTGCCCAAGCTCATGGCCCTGGAGCTCTTCAAGCCGTTCATCATGGCCCAGCTGGTCGAGCGCAAAGCCGTGCAGAACATCAAGGCGGCCAAGAAGATGGTCGAGTCGATGGTGCCCGAGGTCTGGGACGTGCTCGAGGAGGTCATCCACGAGCACCCGGTGCTGCTCAACCGCGCTCCGACCCTGCACCGCCTCGGCATCCAGGCCTTCGAACCGGTGCTGGTCGAGGGCAAGGCGATCCAGGTCCACCCGCTCGTCTGCCACGCCTTCAACGCCGACTTCGACGGCGACCAGATGGCGGTCCACGTGCCGCTTTCGGCCGAGGCCCAGGCGGAGGCCCGGATTCTGATGCTCTCGGCGAACAACATCCTCTCGCCGGCCCACGGCTCGCCCCTGGCCACCCCGACCCAGGACATGGTGTTGGGGATCTACTACCTCACCTACGGTCCCGACGCCGACGAGCTGGCGAAGCTCGACGAGGAGCTGAAGGCCGGCAAGGGAGCCAACGGCACCGCGCCGAAGGTCTTCCGCTCCTCCCAGGAGGCCGAGCTCGTCTACGAGAACGGTGGTTGCAAGCTGCACGACCAGGCCGAGTATCGGCGGGCCGGGCACGAGCACTTCCTGACCACGGTCGGGCGGATCATCTTCAACGAGAAGATCGAGCGGGCCCTGGCCGAGGCACTGGACGACGAGTTCGATCCCGAGGGCTTCGTCTTCGCCAACCACGCGCTGAAGAAGCGTGATGTCAACGAGATGGTCTCCGACCTGGTCGAGACCTACGGCGCTCCCGCGGTCTCGCGGGTGCTCGACGCCTTCAAGGACCTCGGCTTCCACTACGCGACCCAGGCCGGCATCACCGTCTCCAAGAACAACGTAGTCTCGCCGCCCGACAAGGCGGAGATCCTCGATCGCTACGAGAAGCTGACCGCGGCGATCCAGGGCCAGTACGACGAGGGCTACATCACCGCCGAGGAGCGCCACGAGGCGGTCACCGCGCACTGGAACAAAGCCACCGACGAGGTCGCCAAAGCGATGGAGGACAACCTCGACGAGCTGAACCCGATCTTCATGATGGCTAACTCGGGCGCCCGCGGGTCGTTCAAACAGATCCGCCAGCTGGCCGGGATGCGCGGCCTGATGGCCAACCCGAAAGGGGAGATCATCGAGCGGCCGATCAAGGCCAACTTCATGGAGGGCCTCTCGGTGCTCGAGTACTTCATCTCCACCCACGGCGCCCGCAAGGGCCTGGCCGACACGGCGCTGCGCACGGCTGACTCTGGCTACCTGACCCGGCGCCTGGTCGACGTCGCCCAGGACGTGATCGTCCGCGACGAGGACTGCAAAACCAAAGACCACATCGAGATGGTGCTGCGCAAGGACGATGGCTCGCTCAACGACAACCTGTTCGGGCGGCTGGCGGCGAAAAAGCTCGAGACCAAGCGCGGTCGCGAACTGCTGAAGCGCAACCAGGAGATCACCCTGGCCGACGTCGAGGCGATCGCCGAGGCGTTCGGCGACGAGGAGATCAAGATCCCCGTCCGCTCGACCCTCAAGTGCGACGCGGACTCGGGCGTTTGCCGTGCCTGCTACGGAGTGGCTCCGGCGACCGGGTTCACGGTGAACATCGGCGACGCGGTGGGGATCATCGCCGCCCAGTCGATCGGCGAGCCCGGCACCCAGCTGACCATGCGCACCTTCCACACCGGCGGCGTCGCCGGGCAGGACATCACGCAGGGCCTGCCCCGCATCGTCGAGCTCTTCGAGGCACGCAAACCGAAGGGACTCGCCCAGATGGCCGAGGCGGCCGGCAAGGTCTCGGTCGAGGAGAGCGACAAAGCGCTGAAAGTGATCGTCACCGAGTCGAGCGGCGAGGAGCACGCCTACAGTTTCCCGCCGCGGACCCGGCTGCACGTCACCGACGGGGAGAAAGTGGAGGTAGGCCAGCAGCTCAACGAGGGCTCGCTCTACCCGGCCGACTTGCTCTCGATCCGCGGCCGCACCGAGACCGAGCTCTACCTCGTAGCCGAGGTGCAGAAGGTCTACCGCGCGCAGGGCGTCGACATCAACGACAAGCACATCGAGCTGATCGCCCGCCAGATGCTGAAGAAGGTGAAAATCGAGTCGAAGGGCTCGACCAGCCTCCTGCCCGGGCAGCTCGAAGACCGCGGCAGCCTCAAACGGCTCAACAAGTCGGTCAAGGAAGATGGCGGCACGCCGGCCAAAGGCGAGGAGGTCATCCTCGGCATCACCAAGGCCTCGCTGGCCACCGAGTCCTTCCTCTCTGCCGCCTCCTTCCAGGAGACGACCAAGGTGCTCACCGACGCGGCTCTGGAGGGCAAACGGGACAAATTGGTGGGCCTGAAGGAGAACGTGATCATTGGCAAGCTGATCCCGGCGGCAACCGGGCTGAAGCACTACCGGACGCTCGCCGTGGAACCGGCCGTCGCGGTCCTGCCGCCCGGCGACGAGGACCTGCTCGATGAAGAGGAGCTGGCGGCCGAGTTGGGCGTCGATGGTGGGGGCGAGGCGCCGGTCGAGAGCTTTGGGCCCTCGTTTGCGGAGGAGCTCGAGGAGCTGGCGCAGGAGATCGAGACTAACTCGGACGAGAAATAAGCGGGTAGGGAGGGCCGGGATGCCCCTCCCGGTCGCTGGGTTTTTCGCCGGTCGGGTTGCGTCTCTCGCGTAGTGGTCTGTGCGAAAAACGGACGCCGCGCCCGGGAGGGGCATCCCGGCCCTCCCTCACCTACTTCTAGCCTCGCCGAGCGAGTAGCTGTGGGCAGGAGGGGCACCCGTCCCCTCTCCATCCCCAACCGTCGCCTCGCTGAGCGAGGGGCTGCCGTGCGGGAGGGGCACCCGTCCCCTCCTTGACAGCTCGCTGCTGACCAGGAGAGGTATCCCACCCCTTCCCGTAAAAGCCCGGGAAGGCTACGACGCCCCTTCGCAACTTGCCGCTGAGTGAGGGCACCCCTCGTGAGCCGGTGTCCCAGGTCTTGATTGATGGATTTGCCCGCCTATAGGCGGGCAAATCCATCAAGAACGAGCGACGGCCGGGGCGCTTTGGCCCCGGCCGTCGGTGCTGCCAGCGTTACGTTTGTAGCTAGTTGCTGCTGCCGCCGGTTAGGCAGTAGGCGAACGCCGTCAGGGTGGAGGCGGCGCCGTTGTTGTTTTTGGCCTGGTAGAGCCAGCCGTTGCCGCTGCGCAGCGACGAGGTCATCTCGACGCCGAAGTTGGCGGGCTGGGCGCCGCCGCTGATCACCGTGGTGCCTGCGGGGCAGGTTGCGGTGACGCCGCCGTTGGCGCCGGCCGCGATCCCGGTGCTGTTCGAGACCTGGATGATCGTGCCTAGCTCCGAGGCGCGGACGGCACCGGCCTGCAGCTCGCTGGAGCCGACCGAGTTGGCCGCCAGGTCGGCGTCGGTCAGCGACTGGTCGGCTACCTCGGACGAGGCGACCGACGCGGCGCCGAGGTCTCCCGCGGCGAGGGAATCCGGAGCCACCTCGGGTGAGGCGACGGCATTTTCGGCGATCTCGTCGGAGTTGACCGAGTCGGTGCCGAGGTCGTCGGCGGTCAGGGTGCCGTTGGCGACTTTGGCCGATTTGACGGCTTCGTCACGGAGGTCCACCGTGCGGATCGTCGCGTCGACGATCTGCGCCGAGCGGACGGCGAATTTGGGCGCCGCGAAGGCGGTGCCGGCGAGCGCCACGAACAGCGCGACGCAGCTGATTGCCATGGCGGGGGAGGGGCGGAACTTGCGGTTGCGGGTCATCGGGGGTCTCCTTTCATTGGGTTGTGAATCCCGATGAGTCCAGCTTCGGTCTGATTCGGCTTCCCAACTACGGACCCCAGGGGTGAACTTGCTCACCCCTCCTGGCGGCGTCAGCCCCCTTTACTGCCTTGCCGTGGGGGAGAGGGACGGGTGCCCCTCCCGCTTGCTGGGTTTTTCGCGCGCTGCGGGGAGAAGCTCTCGTTGAGTCGCTGGGCGAAAAACGGGACGCCGCTGCGCGGGAGGGGCACCCGTCCCTCTCTCTGGATCCAGAGGGGTTCTGGCTAGCTGGCCAGGGTGCTCACGAACTCAAGTAGATTTCCGGCATGGGTAGCGAGAAGGTCTGCATCGTCGGCGCCGGGTCGTCTGGGATCACGGCGTGTCAGGTGCTGAGTGCGCGTGGGATCCCGTTCGATTGCTTCGAGAAGGGGTCTCGGGTCGGGGGGAACTGGCGCTATGGGAACGACAACGGGATGTCTTCGGCGTACCGGTCGTTGCACATCAACAGCTCTCGCAAGTTGATGTCTTTCAAGGCGTTTCCGATGCCGGAGGACTATCCGGACTATCCCAGTCACGAGCACATCGCCGCCTACTTCGACGCTTATGCCGAGCGCTTTGGTCTCGCCGAGCAGATCAGCTTCAACACCGAGGTCATCGGCGTCGAGCCAGTTGACGGCGAGTGGGCAGTGACGGTCGAGGACGCCGAGGGGAAGCGGGTGACGGAGCACTACCGGGCCGTGCTGGTCGCCAACGGCCATCACTGGGACCCGCGCTGGCCGGAGCCGCCGTTCCCCGGCGCCGACGTGTTCGAGGGCGAGCAGGTCCATGCCCACTACTACCGCGAGCCGGAGGTGCTCGAGGGCAAGCGGGTCCTCGTCCTCGGAATAGGCAACTCCGCAGTCGACATCGCGGTCGAGTCCTCCCGCATTGCCGACGCGACCTTCCTCGCAATGCGCCGCGGCGCCTACGTCCTGCCCAAGTACCTGGGAGGCAAGCCGATCGACGAAGCCTCGCCGCCGATTGCCAGCCGGCTGCCGCTGGCGGTGCAGCGTTTCTTCATGGCGAGGATGCTGAAACTGGCTATCGGCGAGATGACCGACTACGGTCTGCCGAAGCCCGACCACAAGCTGCTGGAGGCGCACCCGACGGTCTCCTCGGAGGTGCTCTCCCGAATCGGTCACGGCGACATCGCCGTCAAACCGAACATCGACCGCTTCGCCGGGGGCCGCACGGTCCGCTTCGCCGACGGCAGCGAAGAGGAGATCGACCTGGTGGTGTACTGCACCGGCTACCGGATCAGCTTCCCCTTCCTCCCGGCGGAGGTCTTTTCGGCGCCGGACAACCGGATGAAGCTCTACCGGCGGGTCGTCTCGGCCGAGCGCCCAGGCTTGTACTTCATCGGCTTCATCCAGCCTCTCGGCCCGATCATGCCCATCGCCGAGGCCCAGTCCGAATGGGTCGCCGACCTGCTCGAGGAGACGGCGACCCTGCCCTCACCGGATGAGATGCGCGCCGAGATCGCCACGTATGAGAAGCGGCAGCGCAAACGCTACGTCGCTTCCAAGCGCCACACGGTCGAGGTGGACTTCCATCCCTACCTGCGCCAAATTCGGCGCGAGAGAAGGCGTTCGGCAGCTGGCCTGACTTGACGCGTTCGGCGCAGCCGGCCTGACCTGAAGACGATTCTCAGTCCGGGATCCGAGAGGAGGGGTGGGGCGCCTCTCCTGCGCCGCGGCGTCCCGTTTTTCGCCCATCAACTCCTGAGAGACGCGACTCGACCGGGCGAAAAACCCAGCGGCGCGGGAGAGGCACCCCACCCCTCCCAACGCTGCCGGGGCTGCAATTCGGTCCGCGTGGACGTGGAGCCTTCGGACGCCAGCGCCCGAAGCCGCCATCGGATTCGTCAGCGCTGCCCTCCGCCTCCGGCGCCTTGCTCGCCCACCAGATCAGCCAGAGCGCACCGAGCACTGGGATCTTCAGGACGACCAGCAGGAAGAAGATCGGTAGGAACCCGTCCACCCGACTCAGTCTAGACCGCGAGCCCAGGCCGTCAACGCTTCGACCTGCGCCTCCTCGAGGCCGAGATGGGACTCGGTCGGCATCAGCAGGGTCGGCTCCCCGCGCCCGCGCGCCCACTCGTAACAGCTCTCGTCGAAGCTGTCGTCGATCCAGGCAAGCGGCCGGCCCTTGCCGTACTCGTCCAGCGGGCCGAGCTTCCAGTGGGCGGAGCCGAAGCGGGCGGCGCCGTCGAAGCTGAGGTGGGGAAGCTCCGGCAGCCCCAGCAGGTTGGGCAGGTAGTCGTTCGCTTTGTCCTCCCAGCCGGTCGCCCAGATCAGTTCGTAGTGCTCGCCCAGCCGCCGCAACCGCTCCCCCGCCACCAGGGAGATGCAATGCACCATCCCATCGATCAGCTCGAACCGCGCCTGGGAGCGCCCAGGCGGCTCGTCGAAGCCGAACAACGAGATGACCCCGTCGACGTCGACGGCAAGGACGGGTCGGCTCATGCAGCCAGGCTAGCTACCAGCGATAGTGAGCAAACGCCTTGTTCGCCTGGGCCATGCGGTAGATGTCGTCCTTCCGCTTCCAGGCCCCGCCCTGCTGCTGGATCGAATCGAGGATCTCGCCGGCGAGCCGCTCCGACATCGAGTACTCGCGACGGGCGCGGGCGAAGTCGACCAGCCAGCGGATCGCCAGGGTGCGGGCGCGGCGGGCGGGGACCTCGACCGGCACCTGGTAGGTAGCGCCGCCGACCCGGCGTGAGCGAACCTCGAGCACGGGGGTCAGCTGCTTGATCGCCGCCTCCAGCGTCTCGACGGCGTCCTCGCCGGAACGCTCGCCGACGATCGCCAGCGCGTCGTAGACGATCCGCTCGGCAAGGGACTTCTTGCCGCTCTGCATCGTCTTGTTGATCAGCTGCTGGACGAGGCGGTTGCGGTGCCGCGCGTCGGGCTCGACCGGGCGAATCGTGGCTGCGGAACGGCGCGGCATCGGCTGCTAGCTGGCCTTGACGCCGTAGCGGGAGCGCGACTGCTTGCGGTCGGAGACGCCGGCTGCGTCGAGGGTGCCGCGGACGACCTTGTAGCGGACGCCCGGCAGATCCTTGACCCGTCCTCCCCTGACCAGGACCACCGAGTGCTCCTGCAGGTTGTGGCCCTCGCCGGGAATGTAGGTCGTGACCTCCATCCCGTTGGTGAGGCGCACACGGGCGATCTTGCGCAGGGCGGAGTTCGGCTTCTTCGGCGTCACCGTGGCGACGCGGGTGCAGACGCCTCGCCGCTGCGGCGCCGCGACCTTCTTCTTGCTGCCCTGTCCCGACTTGAGGCCCGGCGTCGTCGTCTTCTTCTTAGGACGCTTGCGGCCCTTGCGAATGAGTTGGTTCGTGTTCGGCACGGCCGCGCATGGTAGCGGGCCGTCGCTTTCGGGGCCACGACAAGGAGCAGCCCACCCAGCATCAGGCCACCCGCCGAGGCGAGCTCGGCGTAGAAGCCATCGCCGAGGACGGCGGTCGCTCCGGAGAAGCGCGAGGCCGCGGCGCCCTCGTCGAGCCCGGCCGGCATGTCGACGAGGAGGATGACCGCGAGGCTGAGCGCCCCGAGGGCCACGACGACGCGGCCGAGACCGCGCCGCCGTCCGTTGCGGGCCACCACGGCGGCGAGCCCCGCGGCGAGCAGGGCCACCGGCAGCAGCAGGTAAGCGTGAGCGTCTCCCGCCGTCTCCACGCCTACCGTGGGCGGCGTAGCCGCCGGCAGCCCGGCGTAGCCTGGCTGCCCGATCTCCACGGCGCGGTAGTCGACGAACTGGGCCGCTGCGAGGCAGGCGGCGGCGGCAGCGATCGTCGCGCATATCGCCCGCTCCGGGGTGAGCACCCCGCTGGCCCGCGTCGCGGCCCGGATCGCCAGGTCGCGTGCCTGCAGCAGGCGCCTTTCGAGCCACGCGAGGAGGCGGAAGAGCCGTACCCCAAGCGGCCGCAACCGTCGCCCGGTCCAGCGTCCCCAGCGCCTCGCCGTGACGCGGACCCGCTGCCAGCGACGCTCGAGTGGCGGCCAGGCGCGCAGCAGCAGCCTGTTCGCACGCCGGTCGATCCTCCGCGTCACCGTGTGGAGCCGGCTGGGGGCCTTGCGAATCCCCGCGGGGGCCGCCCGCAGGCGCTTCGCGGCGAGCCGCGGAGCGGAGCGGATCCGGTGCCGTGCCGCTGCTATCATCGCCCGTCGCTCAGGCTTCTTTTTTGCGGTTTGCTTTTTCGCAGTTCGATTCGCCGGGCCCGCGAGGGCCTTTTTCATGCGCCGACCCTGGCGGTTCTCGCCGGAAGGCTTCCGTTTCGCTCGTCCCCACTTCAAGACAATCCGTACCTTAAGACCATGCCACGCACTTTTCCCCTAGAGAAAACGCGCAACATCGGGATCATGGCGCACATCGACGCCGGTAAGACGACGACGACCGAGCGCATCCTCTACTACACCGGCCGCACCCACAAGATGGGCGAGGTCCACGAGGGCGCCGCGGTCATGGACTGGATGGAGCAGGAGCAGGAACGCGGCATCACGATCACCTCCGCCGCGACCGCCTGCGACTGGGAGGGCCACCGGATCAACATCATCGATACGCCCGGCCACGTCGACTTTACGGTCGAGGTCGAGCGCAGCCTCCGCGTCCTCGACGGCGCCGTCGCCGTCTTCGACGCCGTCGCCGGCGTCGAGCCGCAGTCGGAGACCGTCTGGCGCCAGGCCGACAAGTACAAGGTGCCGCGCATCGCCTACATCAACAAGATGGACCGCACCGGAGCCGACTTCTTCTACTCGGTGCAGACGATGGTCGACCGGCTCGGCGCTCACCCGCTGCCGATCCAGCTGCCGATCGGCAGCGAGGGCGACTTCGAAGGGGTCGTCGACCTGGTCGAGATGGTGGCGCTGGTCTGGAAGGACGAGCTGGGCACGGAGTTCGAGACGACTGAGATCCCGGCCGACCTGCAGGAGCAGGCAGCCCAGTACCGCACCCAACTGATCGAGGCCTGCGCCGAGTACGACGACGAGCTGATGGAGGCCTACCTGGCCGAGGAGGAGATTCCCCACGAGCGGATCGCCAAATCGCTGCACCGGGCGGCGCTCGACACCAAGGTCACCCCGGTCCTCTGCGGCTCCTCCTTCAAGAACAAGGGCGTGCAGCCGCTGCTCGACGCGATCGTCGAGCTGCTCCCCTCGCCACTTGAGGTTCCGCCGGTCACCGGCCTGGTTGCGGCGGGCAAGGGCGAGGACGAACCGACCGAGGCAGAGCGCCCCGCCAATGACAGCGGCCCGTTCGCCGCACTCGCCTTCAAGATCATGACCGACCCCTACGTCGGCAAGCTCACGTACTTCCGCGTCTACTCGGGCAAGCTCGAGGCCGGTGGCCGCGTCCTCAACGTGAAAACGGGCAGGACGGAGCGGATCGGACGGCTGCTGATGATGCACGCCAACAGCCGCGAGGAGATCGAGGAGGTCTACTCGGGCGACATCTGCGCCGGCGTCGGCCTCAAGGAAACGGGCACCGGCGACACGCTCGCCGCGCCCGACGCGCCAATCGCCCTGGAGAGCATCGAATTCCCCGAGACGGTGATAGCGGTGGCGATCGAGCCGAAGACCAAAGCCGACCAGGAGAAGATGGGAACCGCCCTGCAGCGCCTCGGCGAGGAGGACCCGACCTTCCGGATCGAATCCGACGAGGAAACCGGGCAGACGCTGATCCACGGAATGGGCGAGCTCCACCTCGAGGTGATCGTCGACCGGATGCTGCGCGAGTTCAAAGTCGACGCCAACGTCGGCAAGCCGCAGGTCGCCTACCGCGAGACGATCCGCAAGGACGTCAAGAAGGTCGAGGGCCGCTTCGTCCGCCAGACCGGCGGCCGCGGCCAGTTCGGCCACGTCGTGATCAACGCCGAGCCGGCGCCGGGCGATGGCTTCGAGTTCGTCAACAAGATCAAGGGCGGCACCATCCCCGGCGAATACATCGGTCCGGCGGAACAGGGGATGAAAGAGGCGCTCGAAAACGGCGTCAAGGCCGGCTACCCGATGGTCGACGTCAAAGTCGAACTGATCGACGGCTCCTTCCACGACGTCGACTCCTCCGAGATGGCCTTCAAGATCGCCGGCTCGATGGCGCTCCAGGAGGCCGCCCGCAAGGCCGATCCCGTTCTGCTGGAGCCGGTGATGTCGGTCGAGGTGGTGACCCCCGAGGACTTCCTCGGCGACGTGATCGGCGACCTCTCGCGGCGGCGTGGCAAAGTTCAGGGCCAGGAGCAGCGCGGCAACGCGCTCGCCGTGCAGGCCTTCGTCCCGCTCGGCGAGATGTTCGGCTACGCGACCGACCTGCGATCCTCGACTCAGGGCCGCGCCACCTACACGATGCAGTTCGAGCGCTACGAGGAGGTTCCGGCGAGCATCGCGGAGGAGATCGTCGAGCACCGCTCGGGCGAGCCGGTCGGAGCGGCCTCGTGATTCTGGCTATATTTCCCAGGTTCGCCCGCAGGTAGCAATAAACCCGACTTCGAAAGGTAGAACGGAGAGCGATGTCAAAGGAGAAGTTCGAGCGCGACAAGCCGCACGTAAACGTCGGCACGATCGGTCACATCGACCACGGCAAGACGACGCTGACGGCCGCGATCACGAAGACGCTCTCCACGAAGGGCGGGGCGGAAGAGAAAAGCTTCGAGGAGATCGACAACGCTCCCGAGGAGAAAGAACGCGGGATCACGATCGCGACCTCGCACGTCGAGTACCAGACCGACAACCGCCACTACGCGCACGTCGACTGCCCGGGCCACGCCGACTACGTGAAGAACATGATCACCGGCGCCGCCCAGATGGACGGCGCGATCCTGGTCGTCTCCGCGGCCGACGGCGTCATGCCGCAGACGCGTGAGCACATCCTGCTCGCCCGCCAGGTCAACGTGCCGCATGTGGTCGTCTTCCTCAACAAGGTCGACCAGGTCGACGACGACGAACTGATCGAGCTGGTCGAGGAGGAGGTCAAGGAACTCCTCGACGAGTACGACTTCCCCGGCGACGACACCCCGATCGTCAAGGGCTCGGCTCTGAAGGCGCTGGAGGGCGACGAAGACGCCCAGAAGGCGATCTTCGAACTGGCCGACGCGCTCGACTCCTACATCCCGGAGCCGGTTCGCGAGCTCGACAAGCCCTTCCTGATGCCGATCGAGGACATCTTCTCGATCACCGGCCGCGGCACGGTCGCGACCGGTCGCGTCGAGCAGGGGATCGTCAACAGCGGCGACGAGGTCGAGATCGTGGGCATGAAGGACACGAGCAAAACCGTCGTCACCGGGGTCGAGATGTTCCGCAAGATCCTCGACCAGGGCCAGGCCGGAGACAACATCGGCGCGCTTCTTCGAGGCACGAAGCGCGAGGAGATCGAGCGCGGCCAGGTGCTCTGCAAACCGGGCTCGATCACTCCGCACACCAAATTCAAAGCAGAGGTCTACTGCCTGAAGAAGGAGGAGGGCGGTCGTCACACGCCATTCTTCTCCGGCTACCGGCCTCAGTTCTACTTCCGCACCACGGACGTGACCGGGATCGCCAACCTCCCAGAGGGAACCGAGATGGTGATGCCGGGCGACAACGTCCAGATGACGATCGAGCTGATCCAGCCGATCGCCATGGATCAGGGCCTGCGCTTCGCGATTCGCGAGGGCGGCAGGACCGTGGGCTCGGGGGTCGTCTCCGAGGTCATCGAGTAACAGCCCAGTATCAGGGGCGGGCATTCGCCCGCCCTCGCCGCTTTCGCGGCGAGAAAACTTAAAAGACATACGACCGGGGGCGCGCCCCACAATCAAGGGGCGGCGCCCTTTCTGCGCGGCAGAGGCCGCGCAAGGAGAACAGAAGGAAAACAACCGTGGCGACCATCGCGGCCCAGAAAATTCGAATCCGACTGAAGGCGTACGACCACGACGCCATAGATCGGGCTGCCCGCGAGATCGTCGAGACGGCAGAGCGCACCGGCGCCAGCGTCTCCGGCCCGGTGCCGCTGCCGACCGAGAAAAACGTCTACTGCGTGATCCGCTCGCCGTTCAAGGACAAGGACTCCCGCGAGCACTTCGAGATCCGCACCCACAAGCGGTTGATCGACATCCTCCAGCCTTCGCCGAAAACCGTCGACTCGCTGCAGCGCCTCGACTCGCTGCCGGCCGGCGTCGACATCGAGATCCGTCTCTAGGTTTGCGATGGCCGCGATCCTCGGCAAGAAGCTCGGCATGACGCAGGTCTTCCGCGAGGACGGCACGGTCGTCCCGGTCACGGTGATCGAGGCCGGCCCCTGCAAGGTGACCGCGATCCGCGACCCCGACCGGGACGGTTACGCGGCGGTGCAGCTCGCCTATGGCGAGGTGGCGGAGGGCAAGCTGAGCAGAGCCGAGCTGGGCCACCTGAAGAAGGCCGGGGCGCCGCCGATGCGGCACGTGGTCGAGTTCCGCGGCGAGGACCTCGGCGCCGAGGAGGGCCCAAAGGTCGGCGACGACGTCACCGTCGCCTCCTTCGAGGCCGGCCAGAAGGTGAAGGTCTCCGGCGTCTCGATCGGCAAGGGCTTCCAGGGCGGGATCAAGCGCCACAACTTCAGCCGCGGCCCCGTCACCCACGGCTCCCACAACGTCCGGGCGCCGGGCTCGATCGGCGCCAGCGCCTTCCCCGCCCGGGTCTTCAAAGGGATGCGGATGCCGGGTCAGATGGGCAACAAGCGGATCACCCAGAAGGGCCTGGAGGTCGCCGAGGTCGACGCCGAGCGCAACCTGCTGCTGGTCAGGGGCTCGGTCCCCGGCTCGCGCAACGCCGTGGTCGAGGTGAGAAGCGATGGCTAAAGCGACCGTGCTGGGGAAGACGACGAAAGCCGACCTGCCGGAGGAGCTCTTCGCCGAGCCCTTCCACCAGTCGCTCGTCCACGAGACCGCGCGCGCCGATCTGGCGGCCCGCCGGCGCGGCACCGCCTCCACCTTGACTCGCGGCGAGGTCTCCTTCACGACCGCCAAGGCCTGGCGCCAGAAGGGGACCGGCCGGGCCCGGGCCGGTTCGCTCGGCGTCCCCAACCGCTTCGGCGGCGGCGTCGCCTTTGGCCCGAAGCCGCGCCACCACACGGTCAAGGTCAACCGCAAGGCGCGCCGCAAGGCGATGCGGGCGGCGCTCTCGGTCCACGCCGAGCGCGGCAGCGTCGCGGTGCTCGATCCGGCCGGCTTCGAGACCCCGTCGACCAAGGCGGCGGCGCAGGCGCTGCAGAAATGGGGCGCGAAGCAGCCGACCCTGGTCGTCCTGGCGGGCGAGGAGACCGGCGCCCTGAAGAGCTTTCGCAACCTCGAGCGGATCACGGTCGCCGAGGTCGGGGCGATCGGGGTGGCCGACGTGATCGGCGCCGCCTCACTGGTCGTCTCCGAAAGCGCGCTCGAGATGCTCAAGGGAAGGCTCGTCTGATGGACGCGCGCACCGTGATCGTCACCCCCGTCGTCTCGGAGAAGAGCTACGCGCTGATCGCCGAGGGCAAGTACACGTTCAGGGTCGATGACCGCGCTCACAAGACCCAGATCGCCACCGCCGTGGAAGAGATCTTCGACGTCCCCGTCGCCGCGGTGCGGACCTCCAAGGTGCGCGCCAAGCCGAAGCGCCGCGGGCTGACGAAAGGCAGGACGCGAAGCTGGAAGAAGGCGGTCGTCCAGCTCGCGCCGGGCGAGCGGATCGAGCTGTTCGAGGGCGCTGAGACCGCGTAGGGAGATAGAGATGCCGAACCGCAAAACCAAACCGACCAGCCCCGGGCGCCGCTTCGCCACCTACCCGCTGCGCGAGCAGCTGACCACGTCGGAGCCGGAGGCCAAGCTGACCGAAGGGCTGCGCAAGTCCGGCGGGCGCAACTCCAACGGGCGGGTCACCGCGCGCCACCGCGGCGGCGGCGCCAAGCGTCGCTACCGCCGCATCGACTTCAAGCGCCTCAAGGACGGCGTGCCCGCCAAGGTGGCGAGCGTCGAGTACGACCCCAACCGCAGCTGCTACATCGCGCTGCTCCACTACGCCGACGGCGAGAAGCGCTACATCCTTGCCCCCGCCGGGCTTTCGGTCGGCGACCAGGTTCAGTCGGGCGCTGGCGCCGACGTCAAGCCCGGCCACGCGATGGCGCTGGGCCAGATGCCGACCGGCACGATCGTCCACAACGTCGAGATGACCCCCGGTCAGGGCGGCAAGATGGGCCGCGCCGCCGGCACCGCGATCCAGCTCGTCGCCAAGGAGGGTGAGATGGTGACCCTGCGGCTGCCCTCCTCGGAGATGCGCCTGGTGCGCGCAGAGTGCCGCGCCACCGTCGGCTCGCTCTCCAACGCCGAGCACCAGAACGTCAAGATCGGCAAGGCCGGCCGCAATCGCCACAAGGGCAAGCGCCCGCAGACCCGCGGCGTGGCGATGAACCCGGTCGACCACCCCCATGGCGGCGGTGAGGCGCATCACACGCCCGGCGGCCACCCGGTGACGCCGTGGGGCAAGCCGACGCTCGGCTACCGCACGCGCAAGAAGGGCAAGCAGTCGGACCGCTACATCGTCCGCGGCCGCAAGCGTGGAAAGAAGAAGAGCAGGTAGCGGCTGATGGGACGCTCGACGAAAAAGGGGCCGTGGGTGGAAGCGGCGCTGATGAAGCGGATCTCGGCGATGAACGACTCGGGCCAGAAACAGATGGTGAAAACCTGGTCGCGGACTTCGACGATCTTCCCCGACATGGTCGGCCATACGATCGCCGTCCACGACGGTCGCAAGCACGTGCCGGTCTTCATCTCGGAGTCGATGGTCGGTCACAAGCTGGGGGAGTTCGCTCCGACCAGGACCTTCCGCTCCCACTCCGGCACCGGCAGGGGCGAATAGCGATGGCGCTCGAGAAGAAGCAGCGGGACCCCAACGCAAAAACCAGCATCAAAAAAACTGCAAAAAAAGTGGAGTCAAAAAAAGAAGACAAAAAAGCGTCAGCGAAAAAACCCGCTGCGAAAAAAGAAGCAAAAAAAACTGCTTCGAAAAAAGAAACGCCCAAAAAAAAGACTGCGAAAAAAGAGACGCCGAAGAAAAAAGCCGTCAAACCGGCGCCGATCGTGGTGCGGGCCAGCTCCCGCTACGTGCGGGTGGCCCCGCGCAAGGCGCGCCTCATCGCCGACCAGGTGCGCGGCCTGCACATCGACAGGGCGCGGGCTCTGCTGCAGTTCTCACCGCGCGGCGCCGCAAGCGACATCGGCAAGCTGATCGAGTCGGCCGCCTCCAACGCCGAGAACAACCACGATCTCGTCGCTGACGAGATGCGGGTTGCTGAGATCACCGTCGACGAGGGCCCGACCCTGCGGCGTTTCCGGCCACGGGCTCTGGGACGGGCGACGCCGATCAACAAGCGAACCAGCCACATCGCCGTGGCTCTCAGCCCGGAAGAGGACAGGTAGAGGCATGGGACAGAAGATCCATCCCGGTGGCTTTCGGGTCGGCTACATCCAACCTTGGAAGTCGAACTGGTTCGACGAGAAGGGCTTTGCGGACGTCCTCGAGGAGGATCTGAAGATCCGCACTCACATCGAAGGCAAACTCGCCCACGCCGGCCTTTCGGACATCACGATCGAGCGTCGTGGCGAAGTGGCGGTCGACATCCACACCGCCCGCCCCGGCATCGTGATCGGCAAGTCGGGCAGCGAAGTGGACGCGCTCCGCAAGGAGCTTCACAAGCTGAGCGGAAAGCCGGTCAAAGTGAACATCCGCGAGGTGAAGCGCCCCGAGCTCGACGCGAAACTGGTCGCGCAGTCGATCGCCGAGCAGCTCCAGAACAGGGTCGCCTTTCGCCGCGCGATGAAACGCGCCCTGACGTCCGCGATGCGCTCCGGCGCAAAGGGAGTGAAGATCCAGGTCGCCGGCCGTCTCGGCGGCGCCGAGATGGCCCGCACCGAAAGCTACTCGGACGGGCGGGTCCCGCTGCACACGCTGCGGGCCAACATCGACTACGGAACTTTCGAGGCGAAGACCACGGCCGGCCGGATCGGCGTCAAATGCTGGATCAACAAGGGCGAGGTGATGCCCGAGGGCTTCCGCTCCGACCAAATTCCGGCCGACGGCGAGGCGCCACAGCGCCCCGGCGGAGGACGCGGAGGACGCGGCGGCGATCGCGGCGGTCGTCCCGGCGGCGACCGGGGCCGCGGCGGGCCACGCGGCGGAGGAGGTGGCCGGTAGCGATGCTGATGCCGAAGCGGGTCAAGCACCGCAAACAGATGCGCGGCCGGATGCGCGGCAACACCAAGGGCACCAGCAGCGTCGCCTTCGGCGAGTACGGGCTGAAGGCGCTTGACCGCGGCTGGATCACCAACCGCCAGATCGAGGCCGCCCGTATCGCGATGACCCGCAAGATCAAACGCGGCGGCAAGGTCTGGATCAACGTCTTCCCCGACAAGCCCTACACCAAGAAGCCCGCCGAGACTCGGATGGGCTCAGGCAAGGGGAACCCGGAGGGGTGGGTCGCCGTCGTCAAGCCGGGCAAAGTGATGTTCGAGCTGGCCGGCGTCCCCGAGGACCTCGCTCGCGAGGCGCTCCGCCTGGCAGGGCACAAGCTTCCGATCAAGACTCGGTTCGTGACGCGCGAGGGGGTCGAGAACCAGTGAAGGCGGCCGAGGCTCACAATCTGAAAGACGGCGAGCTGGTGGCGAAGCTGATCGACGCCAAGCAGGAGGCGTTCAACCTTCGCTTCAAGCACGCGACCGGCGAGCTGGAGAACACGGCTCGGCTTGGCGACGCGAAGAGGGACATCGCGCGGTTGCTGACCATTGCCAAGCAGCGGGGGATCGACATCGAGCGAGAGCTGAGGAAATGACGGACGACGAGCAGAAAAACGCCGAGCAGGATCAGCCCAAGGACGAGGGCGACGAGGCTGCGGGTCCTGCCGCGGAGCAGGACTCCTCGTCCTCGCAAGCTGCGGGCGAGGAGCCCAGCTCCACGCCACCCGCAGACGAGGCGGCCGAGTCCCAGGACGACGCGTCCGCTGAGTCTGCCGACGCATCCGAGGCTGAGCAGGCTCAGGACGATGCGCCTGCGGAGGAGCCTGTTGCCGAGGAGGTGCCCGCCGCCGAAGAGAAAGCTGCTGAGCCCGAGGCTGCGGCGGAGGCGCCTGCTGCCGAAGAGGCTGAGGCGAATCCTGAGGACGAGCTTCCTTGGAAGGAGCGGCGTCGGCTGCAGAGGTCGCGCAGACCGCATGAGGCTGGGCCGCAGCTCTCTGTTGAGGAGCGGGCTGCTCGGCGGGCTGAGGAGCGTCAGCGGCAGGCTGCTGCTCGGCGGAAACAGCGGGCTGAGGCTCGGGCTGAGAAGGAGGCCGGGACCGGGACGCCGCCGGCGGAGCGGGATGCCAACGCCGCCAAGATGCGGCAGGGGATCGTCGTCTCCGACAAGGGGCAGAAATCGATCACGGTCCGGATCGACATCGTGCGCCGCCACCCGGTCTACGAGAAGGTCGTACGCCGCTCCCGCACCCTGCACGCGCACGACGAGCGCAACGAGGCGGGCGAGGGCGACGTCGTGCGCGTCGTCGAGACGAGGCCGCTGTCGAAGACCAAGCGCTGGCGCTTGGTCGAGGTGGTCGAGAAGGCGAGGTGACGGCGGTGACTCCTTCCAACTCAGCACGCCTCACCCGGCTGCAAACCTTCGCTGGCTCTTCGTCCTCGGTCGCTCGCGCACTCTCCGAGTGCGCCACGCTCCCTGCGTCCTCGCCCAGCTCGGTTTTCGCTCGGCTGAGTCGCACTGCGCTGGAAGGAGGCACCGCCACGTGATCCAGCAGGAGTCGAGACTGAAGGTCGCCGACAACTCGGGCGCTCGCGAGATCCTCTGCATCCGGGTCAAGGGCGGCTCCCACCGCCGCTACGCTGGGGTCGGCGACGTGATCACGGCCACCGTCAAACAGGCGAGCCCGCAGGGCGGCGTCCGCAAGGGCGAGGTCGTCCAGGCCGTCGTCGTCCGCACCCGCAAGCAGCTCGGCCGCTCCGACGGCACCTACATCGCCTTCGACGAAAACGCCGCGGTGCTGATCGATCCCGCCAGCAACAACCCGCGCGGCACCCGCATCTTCGGCCCGGTCGCCCGCGAGCTGCGCGATCGCAACTTCATGAAAATCGTCTCTTTGGCGCCGGAGGTCCTCTGATGGCGAAACGGATGCGGATAAGGACCGACGACCAGGTGATGGTGATCGGCGGCAAGGACGCCGGCAAGACGGGTCGGGTGACGCGCACCGACCCGAAGCACCAGAAGGTCTTCGTCGAGGGGCTCAACATGGTCAAGCGCCACGAAAAAGCCCGGCCGACCCAGAGCACCCAGCGCCAGAGCCAGGTGCTCGGCGGCATCGTCGAGAAGGAAGGGCCGATCCACGTCTCCAACGTGATGCTGCTCGACCCCAAAGACAACAAGCCGACCCGGATCGGCGTGCGCCGCGACAAAGGCGGCAGCCGCGAGCGGTTCGCGAAGCGAAGCGGGGCGTCGTTCTAGTGGTGGACCGAATTTACGAGAGGCGCCACTGATGGAGGCCGCCACCGTGCAGTCCAAAGCCGCGCCGCCGCCGCGCCTGCGCGAGCGCTACGAGCAGGAGGTGTTGCCGGCGCTGATGGGCAGGTTCGGCTACTCGACGACGATGCAGGCGCCGCGCCTGCAGAAGATCGTCCTCAACATGGGGGTTGGCGAGGGCAAGCAGAACGCCAAGCTGCTAGAGGCCGCCCAGGAGCAGCTGGCGACCATCGCCGGGCAGCAGCCGAACGTGCGGCGGGCCCGCAAGTCGATCGCCTCGTTCAAGGTTCGCGAGGGGATGCCGGTCGGCCTCTCGGTGACGCTGCGGCGGGCCCGGATGTGGGAGTTCCTCGACCGGCTCACCTCGATCGCCGTGCCGCGCATCCGCGACTTCCGTGGCCTCAACCCCCGCTCCTTCGACGGCCGCGGCAACTACTCGATGGGCATCCGCGAGCAGCTGATCTTCCCGGAAATCGACTATGACTCGATCGACCAGGTGCGGGGGCTGGACGTGACGATCACGACCAGCGCCCGGACCGATCTCGAGGCCTTCGAACTGCTGCTCGCGCTGGGCATGCCGTTCGCCAAAGAGGGCCGTCCCGGCGAAGACAAGTCGGTGGCGGAAGCCGCCGAAGAGGAGAAACGGCACGAGGAAGCCCGCCAGCGGGCCGAGGCGGAGCAGGCGGCGCTCGAACAGCTGAAGGAAGAGAACCCCGAGGCGTACGAAAAGCCCACGCCGGCGGGTCCTGTCGCGGAGGAGGACTCTGAGGCGCCCACGCCCGCGGGTCCTGTCGCGGGGCAGGGCTCCTCGTCCTCGCAAGCTGCGGGCGAGGAACCCAGCCCCACGCCACCCACGGGAGATGCCGCAGCCGAGGGAGCTAAAAAGGAGAGTTCGAAGAATGGCTAAGACTTCCCAGAAGGTGAAGCAGGGCCGCAAGGCCAAGTTCAAGAGCCGCGAATACAACCGCTGCCGCCGCTGCGGCCGGCCGCGCGGCTACTTCCGCAAGTTCGGCCTCTGCCGGATCTGCCTGCGCGGGGCCGCCCACGAGGGTTACGTCCCGGGCATGACGAAGTCGAGCTGGTAGGCGGAGAGGACCAACAGAACCATGCTGAACGACCCGATAGCCGACTACCTGACCCGGATCCGCAACGCGCTGGGCTCCGGCCACGACGAGGTGAGGATTCCCGCCTCGCGGCTGAAGGAAGAGATGTCGCGAATCCTCAAGGAGCAGGGCTACATTCGCGACTTCAACCGGGAGCCCGCGACGGTTGGCGAGGCGATCAAGATCCGCCTCAAGTACACCGAGGACCGCCGACCGGTGATCGCCGGCATGGAGCGGATCTCGCGTCCGGGGCGCCGCCGCTACGTCGACCACAAGCAGGTGCCGCGGGTCCACGGCGGCACCGGCACGGCAATCGTCAGCACCTCGGTCGGTGTGATGACCGGGCACGAAGCGAAGGCGAAGGGAGTCGGCGGCGAGGTAGTCGCCTACGTCTGGTGACATGAGCCGGATCGGAAGAAAGCCCATCCCCGTCCCTGAGTCCGTCACGGTCGAGGTCGCCCCCGGGCGCGTCGCCGTCAAGGGACCGAAGGGGGAGCTGACCCAGTCGCTCTCGCCCGAGATGAAGGTCAAGCAGGACGACGGCACGGTGACCGTGCAGCGCCCGACCGACCGCGGCGAACACCGTGCCCTGCACGGGCTGACCCGGAGCCTGATCGCCAACATGGTCGAGGGCGTCACCGAGGGCTTCGAGAAGCGCCTGGAGATCCAGGGCGTCGGCTATCGCGCCCAGCTGAAAGGCCGCAAGCTCGAGATGGCGCTCGGCTACTCGCATCCGATCTCGGTCGAACCGCCTGAGGGGATCGATTTCGAGGTGCCACAGCAGACCGAGATAATCGTGCGCGGGATCGACAAGCAGCTGGTGGGGCAGGTTGCCGCCGACATCCGCAAGCGCCGCCCGCCGGAGCCCTACAAGGGCAAGGGCATCCGCTATCGCGACGAGCAGGTCCTGCGGAAGGTGGGCAAGCGCGCATGACGGTCCTCACGAAGCGACAGCGCCGGCTGCGCCGCCGCCGCCGCGTCCGCGCTCGGGTCGTCGGCAGCGCCGAGCGGCCGCGCCTTTCCGTGTATCGATCGAACCGCGGCGTCTTCGCCCAGCTGGTCGATGACGCGAAGGGCAACACGGTGGCCGCCGTCAACTGGATCGAGCCGGAGCTGCGCAAGCTGTCCGCCAGCGAGCAGGCGAAGCGGGCCGGAGAGCTGCTCGCCGAGCGGGCCAAGGCGGCCGGCGTCGAGAGCTGCGTCTTCGATCGCGGCGGCTACCAGTTCCACGGCCGCGTGAAAGCCCTCGCCGAAGGCGCGCGCGAGGGTGGGTTGAAATTCTGATGGAGGCCGTCGCAAACTGGCGCATCTCGGCGTCTTCGACTCGTTCGCTACCTTGCTTAGCCTCATGAAGGGCATGGACATGACCAATGTGGAGACGGTCTCCCCGAGGGGGCTCGATCTCCAAGAGCGGGTGATCGAGATCAACCGTGTCGCCAAGGTGGTCAAGGGCGGCCGGCGGTTCTCGTTCACGGCGCTGGTCGCGGTCGGCGACGAAGAGGGCGTGGTCGGGATCGGCTATGGCAAGGCCCGCGAGGTCCCGCTGGCGATCCAGAAGGCGGTCGAGAACGCGCGCAAGAGCCTGATCCGTGTCCCCAAATACGGTCAAACCCTCACCCACAAGATCGTCGGCCGCTACGGCGCCGGCCACGTCGTGCTGCGCCCGGCCAGCCCCGGTACCGGCGTGATCGCTGGCGGCGGGGTTCGGGCCGTGCTCGAGCTGGGTGGGGTGCGTGACGTGCTGACGAAGAGCATCGGGACGCAGAACCCGATCAACTTGGTGAAGGCGACCATGGACGGGCTGGTGCGGTTGCGGCGGCCCGAGGAGGTTGCCGAGCTGCGGGGGTTGACCGTGGCTCAGGTGCTCGGGATTCAGAAGACCAACGGGGCTGCAGAGACTGTGCAGGGACCGGGCGCCGCGCCCGCGGGTCCTGTCGCGGGGCAAAGCTCCTCGTCCTCGCAAGCTGCGGGCGACGAACCCTCATCCGCGCCACCCACGGCACAAGCGTCTGGGGACCCGGCAGCGCCAGCCGCTGAGGCGGAAGCCCCGGCAAATGAGACCCCGGCCTCCGAGTCAAAAGCTGCTGCGGCTCCCGCCGAGCCCGTTGAACCCGAGGCTTCTGGGGATGCGACGCCGGTCGAAGAGCCGGCGCCTCCTGCCGCTGAGGAGCAGAAGTGAGCGCGGTGAAGATAAAGCAGGTCAAGTCGGCGAACGGCACCAATCCGGCCCAGAAAGCCACTTTGGAAGCGCTTGGCCTAAAGAAGATTGGGAAGGCTGTGGAGCGGAAGGATTCGCCGCAGTTGCAGGGACAGCTGCGGGTCGTCTCTCACCTGGTCGAGGTGGACGGTGGCTGAGAAAACGGCCAAAGCCAAAGGCGCGAAAGCGAAAGAGGACGCGCCGAGCGAGCGGTCGCTGGAGATCGGGCTTCATAACCTTCGGCCTAAGCCGGGGTCGAAACGGCCTCGCAAGCGACTTGGGCGTGGCGAGGGGAGTGGGCTCGGGAAGACTTCGGGTCGCGGTCACAAAGGGGCCGGCTCGCGTTCGGGCGCCAAGCGCAAGGCCGGCTACGAGGGCGGGCAGAACCCGATCCACATGCGGATGCGAAAGCTGCGCGGCCCGCACATGAAGAAGTCGATGCCCTTTGAGAATTTCCGCACCGCGACGCAGCCGGTCAACGTCGGCGACCTCGAGGAGCGCTTCGACGCCGGCACCGAGGTGACGCCCGAGACGCTCAAGGCGAAAGGCCTGGCGAAGCGCTCGGATCCGGTCAAGGTGCTGGCCCGCGGTGAGATCTCGAAGAAGCTCGAGATCCACGCCCATGCCTTCAGCGCAGCCGCCCGCGAGAAGATCGAGGCGGCCGGCGGTTCCTGTCACACTCTGGAGCCCTAATGCTCAGGACGATTGCGAACGCTTTCAGCGTTGCGGACATCCGCAAGAAGCTCGCGTTCACGGCGGCGATGCTGCTGCTCTACCGGCTGGGCGCCTTCATCCCCGCGCCGGGGGTCGATTCGGAGGCGATCAAGGAAATCCAGGACAACTTCACCGGCGACAACATCCTTGGCTTCCTCAATCTCTTCTCTGGAGGCGGGCTCGAACGGTTGTCGCTGTTCGCGCTGGGGATCATGCCCTACATCACCGCCTCGATCATCCTGCAGCTGCTTACGGTCGTCGTCCCCTCGCTCGAGAAACTGCAGAAAGAAGGCGAGGTCGGCCAGCAGAAGATCACCCAGTACACGCGGTATCTGACCGTCGCCCTGGCCTTCGGCCAGTCGTTCGGCTACGTCTTCCTCTTCCGTTCCTTCGGCAACCAGGCGGGGAGCAGTGTGGTCGGCAGCCTGACTGGCCCGAAAGTGCTGCTGATCGTGATCTGCCTGACCGCCGGCTGCACGCTGCTGATGTGGCTGGGCGAGCTGATCACTCAGCGCGGAATCGGCAACGGCATCTCGCTGCTGATCTTCGCCTCGATCGTCTCCGGTTTGCCCGGGGGGATCACGGCCTGGTGGACGAACCCCGATCAGGTCTTCATCGTGATGATGCCCTTCGTCGCGCTGGCCGTGATCATCGCGATCGTCTTCGTCCAGGAGGGCCAGCGCCGGATCCCGGTCCAGTACGCGAAACGTGTCGTCGGGCGCAAAATGACCTCGGGCGGATCCACCTACCTGCCGCTGCGAGTCAACATGGCCGGGGTCATCCCGGTCATCTTCGCCGCCTCGATCATGGCCTTCCCGCCGACCATTGGCCAGATGCTCAATACTCCGGCGGCGCTCGACTTCGCCGCCTTCTTCAGCCCCAACGGCTGGGCCTACGTGGCAGGCGAGGTGTTCTTCATCATCATCTTCACCTACTTCTACACGGCGGTCACCTTTAACCCCGTAGACCAGGCGGACAACCTGAAGAAATACGGCGGCTTCGTCCCCGGCGTGCGCCCTGGGCGCCCGACGGCCGAGTACCTCGACCGGATCCTCTCGCGGCTCACCTTCCCGGGCGCCCTCTATCTGGGAGCGGTGGCGGCGCTGCCGACGATCCTGATCAGCCAGACTTCGGCCAACTTCTTCTTCGGGGGGACCTCGATTCTGATCGTCGTCGGAGTAGCTCTAGATACGGTCAAGCAGTTGGAGGCCCAATTGATGATGCGCAACTACGAGGGGTTCCTGAAATAGGACCTACGCGGTCGCGGCCGCTGCAAACCGGCGCATCTCGCGGTCCTCAGTCGGCTGGATCGGGTCACGCACAAACAGTGCGCTCCCCTCACCAGCCTCCCTGCGTCCCACGACCTGCTTGGTTTTCACGGCCGTTCGAACTTCCAACCACTGCATGACTGAGCTAAACCTCGTACTTCTCGGCCCACCTGGGTCCGGCAAGGGCACTCAGGGCGAGCGGCTGCAGGAGGAGCTGCGATTGCCTTACTACGCGACCGGGGACATCCTGCGGGCGGCCGTGCGCGATGAGACGGAGCTGGGCAAGCTGGCCAAGGAGTACATGGACCGCGGCAACCTCGTTCCCGACGACGTGATCGTCGGGGCCATCGCCGAGCGGCTCTCGTCCGGCGAGGCGACGGACGGCTTCATCCTCGACGGGTTCCCCCGCACCGTCCCCCAGGCTGAAGCGCTGGCGGACAAGCTCTCGGAGCTGGGCCGGGAGTTGACCGGCGTGCTTCTCATCGACGCCGGCGACGACGAGGTGACGCGCAGGCTGGGCGGCCGGCGGACCTGCGTCAAGAACGGCCACGTCTTCCACGTTGAGTTCAACCCCCCGCAGCGGGAGGGCGTCTGTGACGTCGACGGCAGCGAGCTGATCGTCCGCGACGACGACAAGCCAGACGTGATCGGCAACCGGCTCGAGCAGTACCACGCCAAGACCGAGCCGCTGATCGGCTTCTACGACGAGCGCGGCCTGTTGCGACGGATCGACGGTCGCGCGGCTCCAGACGAGGTATCGGCCGAGCTTCGCGGCACGCTGGAGACGCTGAAGCTCGAAGCCAACGGGGCGATCTAGGGCGGCCGGAGGGGGCGGCTAGCGTGTACCGGATGATCATCCGCAAGACGCCGGAGCAGGTCGAGCAGATGGCGGCCTCCGGCCAGGTCCTCGTCCGCTGCCTGCGGATGCTGGCAGCCAAGGTTCGGGCCGGCGTCACGACCAAGGAGCTCGACGCGGCGGCGGACAAGTTCATTCGCTCGCAGGGCGCCGAGCCCGCCTTCAGGGGCTACCGTGGCTTCCCGGCCTCGATCTGCACGTCGCCGAACTCGATGGTCGTCCACGGCATCCCCGGCCCCTACGAGCTCATACGCGGCGACGTGCTCTCGATCGACGTTGGCGTCATCAAGGACGGCTGGGTCGCCGACGCGGCGATCACGCTCCCGGTCGGGCCGGCGAGCCTCGAGGCGCGCAAGCTGCTCGACGTGACGCAGGCGTCGCTGTTCGCCGGGGCGGAGCAGATGCGGCCCGGCAACCACCTCGGCGACGTCTCGGCGGCGATCCAGCGCACGGTCGAGCTCGAGGGCCTCTCGATCATCCGCACGCTGGTCGGGCACGGGATCGGCCGCGAGATGCACGAGGAGCCGCAGGTCCCGAACTTCGGCGAGGCGGGCAAGGGGCCGTTGCTCGAAGAGGGGACCGTGCTGGCTATCGAGCCAATGGTCAACGCCGGCGGTCCCCTGGTCCGGATGGGGGACGACGGCTGGGCGGTCTACTCCCAGGACGGCTCGCTCGCCGCCCACTTCGAGTTCACGGTCGCCGTGACGGCCGACGGCCCCCGCATCCTGACTCCCTGGCACGAGGACGAGTAGGGCCTGAGCGCGGCGGAAGGGAGGCCGAGGTCCCTCCCGTCGAATTGACGAGCCCGCCTGCGGCGGCCTCGTAATCGGCGTGCGCAGCTCCGCCACGCCCCAGCATCAGATTGCATTTCGCGGGGACATTCGCCGGGAGGGACCTCGGCCTCCCTTCGCAGCCGTCTGCATACCGGATGTAAGCGCAGCGGTAGCCGTCATGGGGGAGAGATTCGCGCGCCCGGCCCTTTTTACCCGGCATGCGCTTCAGCCGGCACGCGAAAAACAGGATGCGACGCCACAAGCTGACGCGTGATGAGGTGCTCGGGATCGTTGCATCTGAGAATCAAAAGGGGCAGGATCCGGATGGAAATCCAATCTATGTCAAGGAAGTCCGAAGCATCCTCTTTTATGCCATCGTCGCGCTCGATGATGGAACTTTGATCACCATCTACGATTTGAAGGCATGATGACGGCCGACTACGAGAGCGCCTATGACACGATCCAGATCACGCTGGAGAACGTGGATCGCCTGTCCGGCGGCAGTGACGTTGTAGAAGACGGTGCGGTGATCGTGAGCTTTTGCGAAAACCGCCCTGCGATGGTCGATGTAATTGGCACTCGTAACGGATTCGAGAAGCCCCTTCGTTCTGCCGCGGAGCGCAACAATCTGGATGCCGAAGCACTCATCGCAGCAGCGAGGGCGGCGCTTGCGGCGCCGGATCGGCCGGTCGAACTCGACGTCGGCGCTCGCATCCCCGCTTGAGCGGCGGTCGCCGCGGGCGGTGCCTTGCTATCTTTCCCGTTCGGCTCGATGGGCCGATTTGTGCCTGCCGCCCGACTCCTGGGGCGTGCGGGAGTCCTGTTTTCGAACTACTCCGGAGCGATGAAGGTCCGAGCTTCCGTAAAGCCGATGTGCGAAAAGTGCAAGGTCATCCGCCGCAACGGCGCGGTCTTGGTGATCTGTCAGAACCCGCGCCACAAGCAGCGGCAGGGTTAGGGCAGGCGACGATGGCACGGATCGCAGGGGTCAACATCCCGGTCAACAAGCGGATCGAGATCGGGCTCACCTACATCTTCGGGATCGGCCGCTCGACCGCAGGCGAAATTTTGACGGAGAGCAAGATCGATCCCGACACTAGCGTCAAGGACCTGACCGAGGACGAGGTCATGCGCCTGCGCGAGGCGGTCGAGCGGCGCGAGGTCGAGGGCGACCTGCGCCGCGAGCGCTCGCAGGACCTCAAACGGCTGATGGAGATCGGCGCCTACCGCGGCCTGCGCCATCGTCGCGGCCTCCCGGTCCGGGGTCAGCGGACGAAGACCAACGCGCGCGGTCGCAAGGGCCCGCGCCGGATGAGCGTCGCCGGCAAGCGCAAGGTCTAGAGGCAAACCGATGGCAGCAGCCAAAAAACCCGGCAAAGGGCGCACTCGCCGCCGCGTCAAAAAGAACATCGCCTACGGACAGGCGCACATCAAGACCTCTTTCAACAACACGATCGTCACGCTCACCGACCGGCAGGGCAACGTGATCGCCTGGGAGTCGGCCGGCTCGACCGGTTTCAAAGGCTCGCGCAAGTCGACGCCGTTCGCGGCGCAGGTCACGGCCGACGCGGCCGCCAAGAAAGGCATGGAGCACGGGCTCGAAAAAGTCGAGGTCTTCGCCAAGGGCGCCGGCTCGGGCCGCGAGACCGCGATCCGCTCCTTGCAGGCAGCCGGCCTCGAAGTCACGACCGTGAAGGACGTCTCCCCGCAGGCCCACAACGGCTGCCGTCCCAAGAAGCGGAGGCGAGTCTGATGGCCCGCGACACCGGCGCCCAGTGCAAGCAGTGCCGCCGCGAGGGGCAGAAGCTCTTTCTCAAGGGCGAGCGCTGTTTCACGGACAAATGCGGCGTCGAGCGACGCTCCTACCCGCCAGGCGAGCATGGCCGCGGGCGCATGCGCCAGTCGGAGTACCGCGTGCAGTTGCGCGAGAAGCAGAAGACGCGCCGCTACTACCAGGTGCTCGAGAGCCAGTTCCGCGCCTACTACGACAAGGCTTCGCGCCAGGAGGGCGTGACCGGCGAGAACCTGCTCCACCTGCTCGAGTCGCGCCTCGACAATGTCCTCGTCCGCCTCGGCTTCGCCGCTTCGCGACGCCAGGCGCGGCAGCTGGTTCGCCACGGGCATTGGATGGTGAACGGGCGTCGCGTCGACGTTCCCTCCTACCAGGTCCGTCCCGAGGACGTGATCTCGATCAAGTCGGGCTCGGCGGCGACGGACACGATTCGCAAGGCGACCGAGCTCGTCTCGACCGTGCCGGCCTGGCTGCAGGCCGACCACGACTCGCTTACCGCCAAGGTCCTGCGTTATCCCGAGCGCGCGGAGATCTCGGCGCCGGTGCAGGAGCAGCTGATCGTCGAGCTGTACTCCAAGTAGTCCGGGCTCAATTTCGGAAACACATACGCAAGGAACTCATGACCACTGACTTCCAGGTCCCCCGCATCACCGCAGACAAAGCCGACGACCGGCGCGGCACGTTCACGATCGAGCCCCTCGACAAGGGCTTCGGCTACACGTTCGGCAACGGACTTCGCCGCGTCCTGCTCTCCTCGCTGGGCGGCGCCGCCGTCACCAGCGTCCGCATCGAGGGCGTCGCGCACGAGTTCTCCAGCGTGCCCGGCGTCAAAGAGGACGTCACCGACATCGTCCTCAACCTGAAGGAGCTCGTCGTCCGCATGCACACCGACGCCGACGAGGTCGAGGCGCCGCTGGTGGCCACGGGCCCCGGCGAGGTGAAGGCGAAGGACATCGACCTGCCCTCCGGCGTCGAGATCCTCAATCCCGAGGCGCCGATCGCGACGCTCGAGAAAAAAACCAAGCTCGAGGTCTACCTGACGATCGGCCGCGGCCGCGGTTACTCGCCCGCCGAAGAGAACAAGTCCGACGAGCAGCCGATCGGCGTGATCCCAATCGACTCGATCTTCTCGCCGATCCGCCGCACTTCATACGCGGTCGCCACGGCCCGCGTCGGCCAGCGGACCGACTTCGACAAACTGACGCTCGAGCTGGAGACCGATGGCTCGATCGAGCCGGCCGCCGCCCTGCGCGAGGCCTCCGAGATCCTGATCAAGACGCTGGCGATCTTCACCGACGCCGAGCGCGTCGAAGAGCTGACGGCGCGTGAGCCCGCCCCGGCGCTGCCCGCCGAGGGACTTTCGAGCGCCATGGGCGACGGGAGCGGGTCCGCCGCCAACGACGGCCTCGACGAGATCCTGATCGAGGAGCTGGAGCTCGGCGTCCGCTCCTACAACTGCCTGAAGCGGGCCGGCGTGCAGACGGTCGGCGACCTGGTGCGCAAGACCCGCACCGAGCTGAACGCGATCCCCAACTTCGGCCAGAAGTCGATCGACGAAGTGATCGAGACCCTGCAGGCCCGCGGCCTCGACCTGCAGCGGGACTAGGACGCCGCCAGGGGAGCCGGGAGACCGATGCGCCACCGCAAGAAGCGCAACAAGCTGAGCCGCGACGCGGCGCACCGGGAGTCGCTCCTCGCCAACCTCTCCAAGCAGCTGATCGAGCACGAGCGGATCAAGACCAGCCAGGCGAAGGCGAAGGCGGTCAAGCCCGAGGTCGAGCAGTTGATCACGCTGGCCAAGCGGGGCGACCTGCACGCTCGCCGCCAGGCGCTGGCGAGCCTGCACAACGACAAGTTCGTCGTCCACAAGCTGTTCGAGGAGGTCGCGCCGCGGTATGTGGAGCGGCCGGGGGGGTACACGCGGATCGTCAAGCTAGGGCCGCGGAAATCGGACAGCACGGAGATGGTCTTTCTCGAGTTGGTTTAGGGGAGGGGGTGGGGTGTCCCTCCCGCTTGCTGGGTTTTTCGCCTGAGCTGTCAACGGCCGTCCGAGATTGCTCGCGGGCGAAAACAGGACGCCGCTGCGCGGGAGGGACACCCCACCCCCTCCAGGTGAGCCATCCCGGCGAACGCGCCGCTCCCTCTAGCTATCGGAGGATTCATTTGCGCCGTCCTGTGGCCGCTGCCGACATCGACCACACCGGGGTGGGGTCGATGTCGGCTATGCGTAGCTGACCGACTCCAGGTAGAGGCCGTGGGGTGGGGCCGTGTCGCCGGCTTCGGAGCGGGGGGCGCCCTTTAGGAGCTGCTGGAAGTTCTCCATGGAGCGGCGATCGTTGGCTACCTCAAGCATGGTTCCTACGAGGACGCGGACCATGTTGCGCATGAAGGCGTCGACGGTTATGCGGAAAGAGAGGATGTCGTCCTCCTGCTCCCATGCGGCGGCGTGAACGTTGCGCTCGAAACGGACGTGGTCGGTTTGGGTGGGGGTGAAGGCGGTGAAGTCGTGGGTGCCGGGGAGGGCGGCGGCGCAGGCATCGAGAGCGTCGCGATCGAGCTGGTACGGCCACCAGAGAGCGCGGCCCTCCTCGAAGGGGCTGGGCGTACAACGGGTCAGCACCCGGTAGAGATACGTACGCGCCTTGGCGTCGCCGCGGGCATCGAAGCCATCGGTCACCGGCTCGGCGGCGGTCACCGTGATTTCGTTGGGCACGATCGCATTGAGGCTACGGGCCAAATCCTTCGGCAGCTCCGCCCCGGTGACGAAGCTCGCCACCTGCCCCAGCGCATGCACGCCGGCATCGGTACGCCCCGCCACGGTCAGCTGGACCGACTCGCGCAACACCACCTCCAGCGCCGCCTCCAGCTCCGCCTGCACAGTCCGCAGCCCCGGCTGAACCGCCCAGCCTTTGAAGCCAGCTCCGTCGTATTCGATGTCGAGTCGCACCGTCGTCACGCGCGCAGTATGCCCGCCAGCTCTCGGCCAAGGTGTCGGAGGGCCGTCCTTCCGGCCGGAGAGGCGGCGCAGAGGGTGGACTAGCGGCTCGGTGAGGGGGACGTGGGCATGTCCGGTCGGGCAGCGGCGTCCTGTTTTTCGCTCACCCACTCAACGAGAGAGATATTGATTCGGGCGAAAAACCCAGCAACCGACCGGACATGCCCACGTCCCCGGGCGCATAACCTCAGTCCCGCACCAGCACGTCCGCCGGCCCGTCGATCCAAACCCGCACCCGGTCGCCAGGGTGCCAAGCCGGGAAGCCGAGACGGCGGGCGCGGACGATGCGCCCAGACTCGAGCCGCAGCTCGAGCATCTGGTCGTGACCGTAGAACCGCCGCGAGACGACGATGGCCGGCTGGGCCTCGTGGCTGGTCGGGGCGATCGTGTCGACCGCAAGCGACTCGGGCCGGATCATCACGTCGACCTCGCCCACCAGGTCCGAATGGCGGGAGACCGTGCCGAGGTCGCAGCTGACGTTGCCATCGCGTGCTATGCCGGGCAGGATCTCGACCTCACCCAGGAAGCCGGCAACCCAGCGGTTCGCCGGTCGCGAGTAGACCTCCTCCGGCGTGCCGACCTGGACGACGCGGCCGTCGCCGACGACGGCGACGACATCGGCGACGCTGAGCGCCTCCTCCTGATCATGGGTGACGAAGATCGACGTCATGCCCTGCGCGTCGAGGATTTCGCGCACCTCGTCGCGCACCTTTGCCCGCAGGCTTGCGTCCAGATTGGAGAACGGCTCGTCGAGCAGGATCAGCTCCGGCGCGGGGGCCAGCGCCCGCGCCAGCGCGACCCGCTGCTGCTGACCGCCGGAGAGTTCGTTCACGGAGCGGTCGGCGACGGCGCCGAGACCGACCAGGTCGAGCACTTCGCGGACGCGGTCTCCGTCGGCGCCCCGGCCGAGACCGTAGGCGACGTTGCCGGCCACGTCGTAGTGGGGGAAGAGGGCGTAGTCCTGGAAGACGACGCCGATTCGTCGCTTCTCCGGCGGCACGAAGACTCCCGGGCCGGCCAGCGTGCGGCCGCCGACTGCGATCGTGCCGGATTCCGGCCGCTCGAAGCCCGCGATCAGTCGCAGCGTCGTCGTCCTGCCGCAACCGCTCGGACCCAGCAGGACGGCGGTCGTCCCCTCCTCCAGACTCAGCGAGAAGCCGTCGACGGCGCGCACGTCGCCGAAGGACTTGCGCAGGTCCACGCAGGTGATCGAGCTCATCTCCGAGAATCTTTCTATCAGTCACGCGCGGTCAGCAGGTAGAGCGGCAGCGCAGAGATCGCCAGCAGCGCCAGGGACGGCACCGCTCCTCGCTCGAAGAAGCCTACGCTGGTCGCCTTCCATATCTCCGTCGCCAACGTCTCGAACCCGATCGGCGCAAGGATCAGGGTTGCCGGCAGCTCCTTCACGGCGGTCAGGAAGACGAGGGCCGCGCCGGCCACGGCGCCGGAGGAGATCAGGGGGACGGTGACGGTGCGCAGCACCGCGAAGGGACTGCGGCCTAGGCTCCGTGCCGCCTCCTCGACGCGAGGCGAGACCTGCAGCAGCGTCGCCCGCGTCACCCCGACGGCCAATGGCAGGAAGAGGACGACGAAGGCGAAGACGAGCATCGCCAGCGTCTGGTAGAGGCCGACGGCGACCCGGGTCCCGAAGAAGACGAGGGCCAGCGCGACGACGATTCCCGGCAGCGCGTGGCCGGTATAGCTGAGCCGCTCCACGGCGACGGAGAAGGGGCCGCGGAAGCGGACCGCCAGTACTGCGATCGGCACCGCGCAGAGCGCGGCGGCAAGCGCCGCGAGCCCCGAGACGAGCAGCGAGTTCCCGGCGGCGGCGGCGATCTCGGCCCAGGCGACGTCTCCCGAGACGCTTCGCAGCGACCAGTAGGCGAGCACGCCGATCGGGAGCGCAAGGGCCAGGACCGCAACCGCGGCACAGAAGCCGAGCGCCGGCCAGCGCCAGCGGCCGAGCGGCACCAGCCGAGTCGCTCGTGCGGTTCCGGGGGCGCTGCGGTAGAGAGCCTCCGGCCGGCGCATTCGCGCCTCGAGCCAGAGGATGACCAGCATCAGCGCCGCGAGCAGGGTGGCGAGCGAGGCCGCTCCGATGCGGTCGAAGCTGGCGCGGTAGAGCGTGTAGATCGACGTGGTGAAGGATTCGAACCGCATGATCGAGACGGCGCCGAAGTCGCTCAGCACGTAGAGCGCCACCAGCAGCGCGCCGGCGCCGATCGCCGGAGTCAGGTGGGGAAGGATCACAGTCCAGAACACATTGCCCCGGCTGCGCCCCATACCCAGTGCGGCGTCCTCCAGCTGCGGGTCGAGGTGGCGGAGGGCGGCGCGGACCGGCAGCAGGATGAAGGGGTAGGTGAACAGCGTCAGCGTCAGCCAGGCACCGGGGAACCCCGCGATCGACGGCAGCCGCTTCACCCCCAGCGGCTCGAGCACGTCCTGGGCGAGCCCGGCGGGCCCGAGCGCCGAGAGCAGCGCATAGGCCCCGATGTAGCTGGGGATGACCAGTGGCAGCGCCGCCACGACCGTCCAGAGGCGCCTGCCGGGGAGGTCGGTTCGCACCGTGAGCCAGGCGAGGGGAACCGCGATCGCCGTCGCTGCCGCGGTGACGGCCAGGGTGAGTGCCAGACTGCGCAGGACGAGCTCCGCGGTACGCTGGCGCCAGAGCGCGTCGAGGGCCTCGGACCCCGCACCGAGGGTGACGATCAGCAGGTAGGCGAGCGGCAGCGCGGCGGCAGCGGCCAGCGCGGCGCCGGCCACGAGCAGGAAGAGGGGCGGCCGGGCGCGTGGCGCCCGGCCGCCCCTGGCGGCACGAAGGAGGCTCAGTGCTCCGCTTGCCTCTATAGCGCCCCCGACTCTTCGATCACGGTCAGCGTCCCCTGCAGGTCGTCGAGGTTGGAGAGATCGATCCGCGGCTGTTCGATCTCGCTCAGCGGCACGACGCGCGGGTCGGCCTCGACACCCTCGATCAGCGGGTACTCCTTGGTCTCCTCGGAGAAGAACCGTTGTGCCCGCGGAGAGAGCAGGAAGGCGACGAACTCCGTTGCTGCGTCCTGCCGGTCGGAGCTCGCCAGGATGCCCGCGCCGGCAACGTTCACCAGGGCGCCGACGTCACGCCCCCGCGGGAAGTAGACCTTCACCGGGTAGCCGGTGCCCTCTTCCTCCTGAGCCTGGGCGACGTAGTAGTGGTTGATCAGCCCGACGTCGATCTCGCCGGCGGCGATCGCATCGCGGATCGAGGAGTTGTCGGCAAACGACTCGGCGCCGTTCGAGTCCATCTCTTCGAGCCACTCGCGGGCCGCGTCGTCACCTTCGGTCAATCGCAGCGCCGTGACGAAGGCCTGGAAGGAGCCGTTGGTGGGCGCCCAGCCGACCCTGCCCTCCCATTCGGGACCGGCGAGGCCGAGGACCGAGGCGGGAAGGTCGGACTCCGAGAGCTCGCGGCTGTCGTAGGCGATTACGCGAGCCCGTCCGGAGGTGCCCACCCAGTTGCCCTGGCGGGAGCGGTAGCGCACGTCAACGAGGCCGACGATGTCCTCATCCAGCTCGCTGAAGCGGTTCTCCTTCTCGAGCGCGCCGAGCGCGCCGGCATCCTGTGAGAAGAAGACGTCGGTCGGGGTGTTATCCCCCTCCTCCAGGATCGTCGCGGCAAGCTCGGCCGAGTCGCCGTAGCGAACCTCGAGCTCGTTGCCCGTCTCCTCTTCGTAGAGATCGAAGAGGGGCGCCACGAGCTCCTCCTCGCGCCCGGAGTAGATCGTGATCGGCCCGTCGTCACCGTCACCGCCGCAACCGGCCGCGCCGATCGCCAAACTGAGCAATGCGATCATGCCCAGGGATGCCTTTGCCTTCAATTTCATCTCCTTGGAGTTAGGGATACCTAATCTGAGTCGCATTAGGTTAGCCTAATTCAATGCGAGTCCTGCTCACCAACGACGACGGCATCTCGGCCCCCGGGTTGCAGGCCACTCGCCGTGCCCTGCGCGAGCTGGACGGGATTCGGGTCGACGTGATCGCGCCGGATTCGAACCGCAGCGCGACGGCGCGCAGCATCACGACGCGCTCGCCGCTCAGCGTCGAGGAGGTCGAATTCGGCGACGGTGACCGGGGCTTCGCCACCGACGGCACGCCGGTCGACTGCGTTCGCTTCGCCGATTTGGGGCTGCTCGGGGGCCGCCCGGACCTGATCGTCTCTGGCGTCAACCACGGCTCAAACCTCGGCGACGACATCACCTACTCCGGCACCGTTGCCGCGGCTTTTGAGGGGATAGTGCTGGGCATCCCGGCGATCGCGGTCTCGCAGCAATCCTCCGGCGGCGGCATGGGCTACGTCAGCGGGCGTTTCGACTTCACCCTGGCGGCCCCGCTCACCGCGCAGCTCGTCCGCCATCTGATCGAGGAGCCGATGCCCCCGGAGACCCTGGTCAACGTCAACATCCCCGCCGGCGAGCCGACCGGGATCGAGGTCACCAAGCTCGGCAAGCGCCTCTACAACGACGAGCTGAAGCTGGTCGGCGAGGACGCCGAGAGCGGCAAGCGGCGCTACGAGATCTACGGCTTCGAGCCTTCCTTCGAAGATGAGGAGGGGACCGACCTCTCGGCCGTGGCGCGGGGACGCGTCGCGGTGACGCCGATCCACTTCGACCTCACCGACCACGGCGGGCTGGCGCGGCTGCGTGGGTGGGGTCTCGACGAGATGCTGGCCGCCAGCGCCCCCTCTTCGGTGTGAGCGCCAAGGCAGCCGAGCGGCGGGCCGCCGAGCTGCGCCGCGAGCTCGAGCACCACAACCGCCGCTACTACGTCCTCGACGACCCGGAGATCGGCGACGACGAGTACGACGCCCTGCTCGACGAGCTGCGGTCGATCGAGGCCGAGAATCCGGATCTGCGCCGGCCCGACTCACCGACGCAGAGGGTCGGCGCCCCGCCCCTCGACCGCTTCGACCAGGTCGAGCACGCCGAGCCGATGCTCTCGCTCGGCAACGCCCGAGACGAGGAGGAGCTGCGCGCCTGGGAGACCCGCATCCGCAACCACCTCAAGCGCCTCGACATCTCCGCTTCGCAGTTCAGCTACACGACCGAGCCGAAGATCGACGGGCTGGCGATCTCGCTCACCTACGAGGAGGGCATTCTGACCCGCGGCGCCACCCGCGGCGACGGCCGCATCGGCGAGGACGTGACTCAGAACCTGCGGACGATCGGGGCAATCCCCCTCAGCATCGAGGACACGCCGCCGCTGGTCGAGGTGCGGGGCGAGGTCTACCTGCCGATTCCCGACTTCAAAGCCCTCAACGAGCGCCGCGCCAAGGCCGGCGAGAACACCTTCGCCAACCCGCGCAACGCTGCGGCCGGCTCGCTGCGCCAGCTCGACCCCGCCGTCACCGCGCAACGGCCGCTGTCGATCTGGTGCTACGCGCTCGGCGCGGCTCCCGGCCTCGACCTCGCCACCCACAGCGAGGAGGTTGAGTGGCTTGGCGAGCGCGGCTTCAAGATCAACCCCGATACCGGCCACCACGAGGGGATTGAGTCGACCGTGAAGCGCTGCCGCTGGTGGGAGGAGCGGCGCGAGCAGCTCGACTACGAGATCGACGGCGTCGTCGTCAAGGTCGACGAGCGGGCGCTGTGGCGCGAGCTCGGCGTCGTCGGCCGCGAGCCGCGCTGGGCGATCGCCTGGAAGTTCGCACCGACGACGGCGACGACGAAGCTGCGCCAGGTCGTCTGGAACGTCGGTCGCACCGGCCACCTCGTGCCGTTCGCGATGCTGGAGCCGGTTCACGTCGGCGGCGTCACCGTCTCCACCGCGACCCTCCACAACGAGGAGGACCTCGCCCGCAAGGACGTTCGGGTGGGCGACGAGGTGGTGGTGATGCGGGCGGGCGACGTGATTCCCCAGGTCGTGGCGCCGCTCGTGCAGCGCCGCCCCAAGCGGACGCGGCGCATCAAGCCGCCAGCCAAATGCCCCGCCTGCGGAACGCCGACCGTCAAGCCCGAGGATGCGGTGTTCACGATCTGCCCCAATCGGTCCGGCTGCCCGGGCCAGTCGTTCCAGCACGTCAAACACTTCGTCAGCAAGGGGGCGATGGACATCGACGGGCTGGGGGAGAAGCAGGCGATGCGCTTCCTCCAGGAGGGCCTGATCGCCGACGTCGCCGACATCTACGAGCTGAGCGAGGAGCAGCTGGTCGGGCTGGAGGGCTTCGGCGAGGTCTCGGCCCGCAACCTGCTGGCGGCAATCGACACCTCCCGTTCACGTCCCTTCAAACGGGTGCTGTACGCGCTCGGGCTGCCCGGCGTCGGCTACGTGACGGCGGAGGCGCTGGCCGAGCACTTCGGCTCGATCGACGAGTTGCACGCCGCCGACCCGGAGCGGATCGAGGAGGTGGAGGGTGTCGGGCCGATCATGGCCGTGCAGATCGTCGAGTCACTCGCCGACGAGCGCACCTGGGAGCTGGTCGAGAAGCTGAAGCAGAAGGGCCTGCGGCTGGAGCAAAACCCCTCCGAACGGCGCGCAACCGGCGGCCCACTGGAGGGAAAAACCCTCGTCCTGACCGGCACCCTGCCGGAGCTGACCCGCGAGGAGGCCGCGGCGCTGATCAAGGCGGCGGGCGGCAAGGTAACCAACTCGGTCTCCAAGAAAACCGACTACGTCGTCGCCGGCGAGAGCCCCGGCACGAAGCTGGCCAAGGCCGAGCAGCTCGGCGTCGAGACGATCGACGAAGCCGGCCTGCGAGCCTTGCTCGGGTAGCGCCGACTGCATAGTGCCTTCTGCCGGCAAGGATCTTCAAAGTCGGCACATTCCGCGCGCCACGCGTGCGTCGGTCCTCGGCAGGATCGGCCTATGACCTTTGCCCAGATCGGACCGTTGACCAATGCACTGCAGGGCGCCGCGGCGGCTATCGGCGCCGGCATGCTAATGGGTGGTTTCCTGATTGGCTTGGCCGGACTCGTTCGGGCTTGGCCTAAATCAAAATTCGATGCGCGCGTCCTGTCGTTTGGCTATGGCGGCGGAATCGTTGGGGCCGCAGTGTTGATTGCAGACATAACATTTCGGTATGGTATCTGAGATGCCAAGGGTCGATTTCAAGAAGGCTCATACGGCCGTCGCGGTTGGTGTGGTGGTGCTCGTCATCGGAGGTCTTCTCTTCAGAGATGCGGGGGAAGGTGCGATGCAGCTGGTAGGGCTCGCAACGCTGATCGCCACCTTTGGCACCTTGACCCTCCTCTTCGAGCGAGAAGACCGGCAACGGAATCGCCCGAAGCGCGATCAATAGCTCGCGACCATGGCGGCGATCCGGTCCTGCTCGTAGTGGGCGAGACCGAGGTCGTAGACGCTCGCCATCAGGACCGAGAAGATCATCAGCCTGCCGCTGCGGTTGAAGCAGTAGCCGGAGAGGGCGCTGACCCCGGTCAGGGTGCCGGTCTTGGTGCGGCAGCGGCCCTCGGCCGCGGTGCCGTCGGTGCGGCTGGCAACGGTGCCCTCGCGACCGGTCAGGGCGAGTCCCTGGATGAACTCGTCGGCGACGGCGCTGTTGCGCATCGCGTCGAGGAGGCGCACCACCTGCAGTGGCGAGGCGCGGTTGGTGCGGGTCAGTCCGGAGCCGTCGACGGCGTGAAGGCCGGACAGGTGGCTGCGGGCAAATCGCTCGACCACCGTGGCGCCGGCGCTGGTCGTGCCCGAGCCACCGAGCTCCGCCCCGAGCAGCTTGATCAGCATCTCGGCGTAGAAGTTGTTCGACGGCACGTTGGTCGCCTCGGCGAGTCGCTCGATCGTCGGCGAGCGCACGGTCCCGACCAGCTTGGCGCCAGGCGGGGTCGCGCCGAGGGCGACCTGGGGCCGCACGGTGACTCCCGCGAGGCGCAGCGAGCGAGCCAGCTTCGACGCGGCGGTCCTGGCCGGATCGGAGGCGAAGCTGCTGCCGCGGGAGTCGCGGTAGCCGGAGTTGAAGGCGAGGCCGGAGAGGGGGCCGATGTAGGAGCTGGTCCCGTAGCCGGAGTCAGCAACGCCGCGGAGCCGATCGAAGACCGTGTCGTCGGCGTACAGCCTGCCGGTGACATCGGTGATGTTGGCGGCGCGGACCTGCCCTTTCAGGGCGAACAGGTTGGTCCCCAGCCCACCGAGGAAGCGGTTGTAGAAGGCCGGGGCGCCGAGCGCCGGGTCGCCGCCGCCGCGCAGGTAGAGGCTGCCGTGCAGAACGCCGTCGAGGCCGACCCAGCCGTCGGTGAACAGTTTCGTAGCGATCCGGTACTGCGGCCCGAGCCGGGCCAGGGCGGTGGAGGTCGTGAACAGCTTCATGTTCGACGCCAGCGGCCGTCGCCGCTTAGCCGCCAGCCCACAAACCACCCGCCCGGTGTCCCCATCGACCACCAGCAGCCCACTCGCGCCCCCACCCCCCCGAACCACCCGCTGTCTCATCTCTTCGCAGGCCGGGCTTGCAGCGTGGACCTGCCCCACCAGCAGGAGGACCAAAGCCAGCGCAGCAAGAGCAATGGCTGCTCGTCTCATCGGCCGTAGCAACACAGGAATCGCCCAAGGTAGCGGCATCTTCGGCGGGGCAAGCAGGAGCATGGGAGGGAGCGGGGTGTCCCGCTCGCGCGCGGCGTCCTGTTTTTCGCACAGACCACCGAGCGTGAGCGACAGCGCGACCGGCGAAAAACCCAGCGCGCGGGGGGGACACCCCGCTCCCTCCCGACTCTCCCGGGGGCCAACCGCCCCACCTGGGATAATGCATGTTTATGGGCAAGGTTGTCGACCTCGACTCCGGTACCCGCCGCAAACGCGGCAAAGCCCGCAAACGCCCGTCCAAGACCGCGCTCGTGCTCGGCGGAGGCGGCTTCACCGGCGGCGTCTACGAGATCGGTGCCCTGCGCGCGCTTGACCTGCTCGCCGTCAACAGCACCGTCAACAACTTCGACATCTACGTCGGCACCAGCGCCGGCTCCTTCGTCGCCACGATGCTCGCCAACGGCGTCACTCCCGACGAAATGATGCAGGTGATCAACGACCGGGTCCCCTCCGATCTGGAAGACCTCGACCTCGACAAGGTGCTGAAGCCCAACTACCTCGGCTTCCTGCAGAAAGCGGCGCTGTTGCCCCTGCGCACGGCAGAGCTGCTGACCAGGCTGGTGCGCATGGGCGAGTTCTCGGCGATGGACGTCGGCGTCGGACTCGCCGAGGCACTGCCGACGGGGCTCTACTCGGGCAGCGGGATCGCCGACTACGTGGAGAAGGTGCTGGTCGACACAGGGCGGGCCAACGACTTCCGCCAGCTGGAGAAAGAGCTGTACCTGACGGCCACCGACCTCGACACCTGCGAGCGGCTCGTCTTCGGCGAGGAGGGTTGGGACGACGTGCCCATTTCCAAGGCCGTCCAGTGCTCGACGACCCTGCCGCTCGTCTACAAGCCGGTCGACCTGAAGGGGCGGCAGCTGGTCGACGGCGGCATCCGCTCGACCACCAACGTCGACATCGCGGTCGAGAAGGGGGCCAAGTTCATCATCGTCGTCAACCCCCTGGTCCCCTACGTCAACGACTTCGAGAAGACGATCCCGACCGTGTTCGGCAACCGGGTGCGGCGGGTCTCCGACATGGGACTGCCCGCGATCGCCAACCAGACCTTTCGCCTGATCGCCCACGCCCGCCTGCACCAGGCGGTCGCCCAGTGGCAGGAGCGCTACCCCGGCGTCGACATCATCCTGATCGAGCCCGAGCCGACCGACGAGCTGATGTTCGGCACGCCGATCATGGACTATTCGCGGCGCCTGCAGATCGGCCGCCACGGCTTCGAGTCGGTCACCGCCACGCTCGCCCAGGACTACGATCGCTACCAGGAGATCGCCGAGCGCCACGGCCTCGAGATCTCCGCGCGCCGAGTTCGCCGTGTGGTCGAGCGTGCGGCCGAAGAGGAGCCGGGTCAGATTTCCACCTGGCGCCGCGTCCTCGAGCAGACCACCTCCACTCTGCTGCGGCAGAGCGGCGAAGCCTCCTGAGTCCAGCGCGGAGCCCCGTTGGCCCTCGCCGGGAATTGACGTCGCAAAGCGCGCTTCGCGCGTTTTGCGACGAATGAGGAGCGCGGCTTACGCCGCGCAGAAATCGGATTGCATATCGCCGCTTCGCGACATTCCCGGCGAGGGCCAACGGGGCTCCACCCAGCCACCGAGGAAGCGGTGCTCGGTGGGGGAGGAGCCGACCGGCTCCTCCAGAGGGCCGGTCCTCCCAGACCCGGCTCAGCCCGCGTAGAGCTTCTCGATCTCCGGGGCGTGGCGCTCGGCGACGACTGCCCGTTTCACCTTCAGGGTGGGAGTCAGCTCGCCGTTTTCCTGGGAGAGGTCGTGGGGGAGGATCGCGATCTTCTTGACCTGCTCGACCCGGGCGAATTTCTCGTTGATCTTTGCCAAGTGGGCCTCGATCGATTCGCGGACGTCGGGGTTTGCGGCAAGCTGCGCGGGATCCTCGGGCAGACCGTGCTCCTTGGCGTAGGCGACCGCTTCTTCGGGTTCGAGGGTGACCAGTCCCACCAGGTATGGCCGGCGGTCGCCGACGACGACGCACTGGGAGACGAGCGGATGCTGCTTGATTTCGTTCTCGAGGTTGGCCGGGGTGATGTTCTTGCCGCCCGCGGTGATGATGATGTCCTTCTTGCGGCCGGTGATCCTGATGAAGCCGTCCTCGTCGATCGCACCGAGGTCGCCGGTGTGGAGCCAGCCGTCGACGATCGTCTCGCGGGTCGCCTCGTCGTTCTTGTAATAGCCCTGGAAGACGTTGGGGCCGTTGACCAGGATCTCGTCGTCATCGGCGATCTTCACCTCGCAGCCGGGAAAAGGTTTGCCGATCGTGCCGATCTTGAAGTCCTCCGGGGTTGAAATCGTGGCGGCGGTAGAGGTCTCGGTCATCCCCCAGCCCTCGAGCACCAGAACGCCGGCGGCGTCGAAGAAGCGCAGGATGTCGGGGTTGATCGGCGCCGCCCCGGAGACCGCGAGGCGCAGCCGCCCACCGAACAGGCCGCGGATTTTCGAGAGCACTTTCTTGTCGGCGAACTCGTATTGCTTGCGGAGCAGGAAGCCAGGTCGCTTGCCGGACCGTTCGGCCTCGCGCATCCTCTGGCCGACCCCGATCGCCCAGTCGAAGATCGCCTTTTTGAGGCCGCCCTCTTTCTCCATCGCGCTGGTCGCGGTGGTGTAGATCTTCTCGAAGATGCGCGGCACCGAGGGGAAGTAGGTGGGCTTGAGCTCGGCCAGGTTGGGCATGATCTTCAGCGGGTCGCGCTCCCAGTAGGCGAGGGTGGCGCCGAGGTCGAAGCTGCCGAGCTGGATCAGCAGGGCGAAGGAGTGGGCGAGGGGCAGGTAGAGGTAGCTGACGTCTTCGGGCTCGATCACGCTGGTCCCGTTGACCATGTCGAGCATCGCGCGGTAGTTGCCGTGGCTGATCACACAGCCCTTCGGCGGGCCGGTCGTGCCCGACGTGTAGATGAAGGTGCAGACGTCCTCCTTGGTGACCGCCGACCAGCGCTGCTCCCACTCGGCGGCGTCGTGGCCGGCGCCGCGCGCGATCAGGTCGTCGAAGGAGATCGCGTCGTCGCTGGAGCCGGACATCCGCACGACGTGCTCGAGCAGCGGCAGCTGGCTGCGGACCGCCCGGATCTTCTCCAGCTGCTCGTCGTCCTCGACCACGACGACCTTCGCGTCGGAGTTCTCCAGCACGTACTGGCACTCCTCGGGCGAGTTGGTCTGGTAGATCGGCACGACCACCGCGCCGGTCGAGAGCGCCGCGAAGTCGAAGTAGGTCCACTCGGGTCGCGTATTGGCGAGGATCGAGACCTTGTCGCCCCTCGCCACGCCGAGGTCGATCAGGCCCAGGGCGAGCGAGCGGACGGTGTCGCTGACCTCCTCGAAGCTGCGTGAGACCCACTGCGCCCCGTCCTTGAAGCGGATCGCCGGTGCGTTCCCGTACAGCTCGGCGGCACGCGGCAGCAGGTCCGCAAGGGTGGTAGATCGGGTTCCCCGCTCCTCCATCGCGGGGGAGTCTAGTTAACGGCTATGCAGCGCGGGCGCTCTGTGCCTCGGCCTGGGCCGTGGCCTTCTGCAAAGAGGTCTGGAACAGGGTTTTGTCGACACGGCCATGGAAGATCGGTACGCCCATCTCAACGCATTTGCCGATCACCTCCTGCCGCTTCATGTGCATCGCGTCGGCAAGCTCGGACGGGGTGAGGTGATTGGCCACGGCGGACCTCCCAGGTAGTTGAAATCGGGTATGTCGATATTTACCGCTGGGGGCGGACGTGTCAACCGCGATCCGCATGTCCTTGCTGGACGGTGCGGCGATAATGCGCCCGTGTCCGAGCTCGCCGCCACCCCGATCCCCCGCCGGGGGCGGCTCTGGGTGATCCTGGCGCTCGGGCTGGCGCTCGCTGCGCTCGCCTACGTCTTGGTCGACATCTCGACCAAAGAGGCGGGCCGGGAAGTGGTCCGCGTCGATGGAATCGGCTCCGCGCAGGCGATCTTCGGCGGAGTGCCGCAGGCGGGAGACCGGCTCGGCTCGGCCGACGCCCCGGTTTCGATCCAGATCTTCAACGATCTCCAGTGCGGAAGCTGCGCCCCGGCCTTCCTCGACCCGATCTCAACCCTGGTCGAGGATCGTGTCCGGCCTGGAGAGGTGAAGCTGCTGATGCGCCACTACTCGGTCGCGCGCAACCCGCTCGAGGTCGGCTTCTTCGCCGCCGAGGCGGCGGCGGAGCAGGGCTACGGCTGGCACTACACCTATCTCTTCTTCCGCAACCAGGAAGAGGCGGAGCGGTTCGGGGTCGGCGACGAGTTCCTCGAATCGCTGGCCGGCTCGATCGGCGAGCTCGAGGTTGGAGAGTGGCGCGAGTACCTCGACCGCGAGAGCGGGGAGGACGGGGCGATAACCGCGAGGCTCGAGGGCTACGAGGAGCTCGGCGCCGATCTCGGCATCCGCGCCGAGCCGGCCGCTGTCGTCAACGGCCCGCGCGGCACGCGCACCCTTCAGGACGCCCCCGGCCTCGTCCAGCTCGAACGGGTGATCGAAGCGGTGCGATAGGGCGGGGCGCCACCCGGCAAGAGGACACCCCGCCCGTCGCCCTTCAGGCGGCTGCGACTACCTTCGCACTGCCGCTGAAGCTCTTGGTCTGGCCCGGTTTCAGGTAGACGATCTGTCCCTCGCGCAGCTCCAGCTTCTGGAGCTCGGTGCGGGTCAGCTGCGCCCAGACCTGGGTCCCGTCGCCGAGCAGGAGCTCGACCCGGATCTCGAAGCCGAGGGCGACGATCCGCTGCACCATCGCCTCCTCGGTCCGCTCGTCGGAGTCGAGTACGACCTCCATGTCGTGCGGGCGGACGAAATGCTCGCCGAGCCGGTTGACCTCGCCGACGAAGCTCATCACGAACTCGTTGGCGGGATGGTCGTAGAGGTCGTCGGCGCTGCCCGACTGCTCGACCCGCCCCTGGTTCATCACGACCAGCTGCTCGGCGACGTCCATCGCCTCCTCCTGGTCGTGGGTGACGAAGATCGTCGTCACGTGCATCTCGTCGTGGAGGCGACGCAGCCACGCGCGCAGGTCCTTGCGGACCTTGGCGTCGAGCGCGCCGAACGGCTCGTCGAGTAGCAGCACCTGCGGCTCGACCGCCAGCGCCCGGGCCAACGCCATCCGCTGCCGCTGGCCGCCCGAGAGCTGGGACGGGTAGCGATCAGCCAGTCCGTCGAGCTGGACCAGGCGCAGCAGCTCGTGGACCCGCTCCTCGATCTGGGGCTTGCTCCACTTGCGAATCCTCAGGCCGAAGCCGACGTTGCCGAACACGGTCATGTGCTTGAAGGCGGCGTAGTGCTGGAAGACGAAGCCGACGCCGCGCTTCTGCGCGGGCTTCGCGGTCGCGTCCTCGCCGTTGATCTTCACCTCGCCGGCGTCCAGGGTCTCCAGCCCGGCGATCGCCCGCAGCAGCGTCGACTTGCCGCTGCCGCTCGGCCCGAGCAGGGCGGTCAGCGATCCGTCGGGGACGTTTATAGAAACGTTGTCTAGAGCCTGAAAGTCACCGAAGCGCTTATGCGCTCCCTCGACTGAGATAGCCATCAGGCGCCCTCCTTTCTTTTCAACAGGTTCATGACCAGGAGCGTTGAGAGGGCGAGCAGCGCCAGCAGGATCGAGGCGCCGTAGGCGCCGGCGAGGTTGAACTGCTCGAACTGCTGGGAGACGAAGAGGGGGAGGGTTTCCGTCTGTCCCGAGATCTCGCCAGATACGACGGAGACGGCGCCGAACTCGCCCAGCACGCGGGCGGTGGTCAGCACGACGCCGTAGCCGACGCCCCAGCGGATCGCCGGCAGGGTGACCCGCCAGAAGGTCTGCCAGGCGTTGGCGCCGAGGGTCGAGGCGGCCTGCTCCTGCTCGGTGCCGATCTCCTGCAGCACGGGGACCGTCTCGCGCACGACGAACGGCAGCGAGACGAAGATGCTGGCCAGGATCATCCCCGGCGTCGAGAAGAGGACCTTTAAGCCGTTTTCGGCGAGGAGCGGCCCGAACCAGCCGTCGGTGCCGTAGAGCAGGAAGAGGGCGAGGCCGACGACGACGGGGGAGACCGCGAAGGGCAGGTTGATGATCGCATCGACCAGCCGGTTCCCCCACCAGCGGTGGCGGACCAGCAGCAGCGCGCAGCCGACGCCGAAGACGGTGTTGAGCGGTACCGCGACGGCGACCATCAGGAGGGTCAGCTGCAGGGCGTGCAGGCCCTCGGGCGAGGTGATCGCTTCCAGCGGCGGTGCCAGGCCGTCCTCGAAGGTCTTGTAGAAGATCATCCCCACGGGCGCGATCAGCAGTGCGCCCAGATAGCCGAGCGCGACGGCGCGCAGCGAGAGGCGGCTGGTGCGGCTCGACCCGGCCATCAGGCGTGCCCTCCCGGACCCCAGCCGGTGCGGCTCAGCAGCCGGCTCGCCCACCGCTTTTTCCTGCGCTCGTCGCGCTCGTGCCTGTTGCCCCAGCGCTCGGCGAACGAGACGCACGCCAGCAGCAGCAGCGAGACGACGAGCAGGATGACCGAGACCGCCGACGCGCCCGACATGTTGCCGGACTCGATCTGGCTGCGGATGAAGACCGAGGAGACCTCGGTATCGAAGGGGATGTTGCCGGAGATCAGGACGAGAGAGCCAAACTCGCCCAGGGCCCGCGCGAAGGCGAGGGCGATGCCCGCGGTGAGGCCGGGCAGCAGGTTGGGGAAGATGATGCGACGGAAGACGGTGAAGCCGCCGGCGCCGAGCGAGGTCGCCGCCTCCTCCATCTCGCGGTCGAGCTCGATCAGCAGCGGCTGCACGGCGCGGACGACGAAGGGAAGCGTGACGAAGAGCAGCGCCATCACCACGGCCACCCGGGTGAAGGCGACGTTGATCCCGAACGGGCTCTCGCTGCCGTACAGCGTCAACAGCGTCAGCCCGGCGACGATCGTCGGCAGCGCGAAGGGCAGGTCAATGATCGCGTTGACCGCGGCCTTGCCGGGGAACTCGTCGCGGACCAGGACCCAGGCGATGATCGTGCCGAAGACGGCGTTGATCGCGACCACGATCAGCGAGGCGATCACGGTCAGTTTCAGCGCCGCGATCGACTGCGGGCCCGTGACGGCGTCCCAGAAGGCGCCCCATCCACCCTCGGTCGACTTGGCGACGACCGCGGCCAGCGGCAGCAGCACGATCAGGCTCAGATAGAGCCCGACTAGGCCCCGGCCCAGGCCGGCGCCGGCCCAGGGCAGGCGTACGCCTGCCCTGGGCTGCGCGACGGTTGCGGTACGGGCCTCCATCGGCTACCCGGTCGGGACTCCGAGTTCCTTCTCGATCGCGGCGACCTTGCCGCTTTCCTCGTCGAAGAACTCGTCGGTGACTTTCTCCCAGCCGCCGAACTCGTCGATGTCGAAGAGGTCCTGCGGTACCGGGAACTTCTGCTCGTCGAGGAGCGACTGGTCGACCGGCCGGTAGCCGTTGTCGGACCAGATCCGCTGCCCCTCCTTCGACCAGACGAAGTCGAGGAAGGCCTGGGCGGACTCCGGCGCGTCTTTGGTCACCGCGATCGGGGTCTCGATCCGGATCGTCGAAGGGGGCACGACGTAGTCCACGTCCTCGCCCTCTTCCTGCGCTTTGATCGCCTCGTTCTCGTAGGCGAGGAGGACGTCGCCCTCGCCCTGGGTGAAGGCGGCGAGCGCGTCGCGGGCGCTGCCCGGCTGCACGATCGTCTTCTCGAGGACCGTCTTGATCGCGTCGAGCGCCTCCTGCTCCGATTTGCCCTGGTGCAGCTGCGAGCCGTAGAGGGCCATCACGTTCCAGCGAGCACCACCCGAGCTGAGCGGGTTCGGGGTGATCACGTCGACGTCCTCGGTCAGCAGATCGTCGAAGGACTCGATTCCCTCGGGGTTGCCTTTGCGGACCGCCAGCACGACGAGCGACTCCTGGCCGATGCCTTTGTATTTGTTCTGGTCCCAATCGGGCGCGACCTGGCCGCCTTCCTCGAGGGCGATCATGTCGCCGCCCTGGGCGAAGTGGACCAGCGAGGCCGGCTGGCCGGCTTCGACCGCGCGTCGCTGGTCGCCGGAGGCGCCGAAGGAGCCCGAGAAGCTGACGCCCTCGCCCTCGGGCGTGGCCTCGAACGCCGGCTCGAGGGAGTCGGTGTAGACCGTCTCCGGGGTGGAGTAGGCGACGATGTCGACCTGGCCGGCAGAGGACCCGGTGGCCGAGTCGTCGCCATCGCCGCAACCGGCGACGGCGACCCCCGCGATCGGTACCAACAGCGCTGCGAGTAGACCGAGGCCAGGGAGACGTCGTCGATTGCCTTGCGCGTTCCGCATGAAAGATGTGTTCCTTTCTTTTTTGACTGACTTAGTCCTAAAGAGGTCGCGCAGAATAACATAAAGTTGATCGGAAAAGTGGAGATTCAAGAATGGTGGCCGATTTCGTCTGCCGAAACGCGCTTTCGCGGGTTTGCCCCGCCGCGATCGGGTAAGGAGGGCGAATGAGAATTCGACGGGCTCTGCCCCTCTTCGCGATCCTGGTCGCGCTCGGCCTAAGCGCCTGCGGCGACGACGACTCCGACACCACCGGCGCTTCCGGCGAAGCCGCGAACCCACCCACCGAGACTCAGGAAGAAAGCAACGCGCCCGCCCCCAGTGGCGAGGCGGTCCGCTCGGCGAAAGTCGAGATCGTCGACTTCGAGTTCGTGCCGAGCACCGTCACGATCCAGGAAGGCGGCAAGGTGATCTGGCAGAACAAAGACTCGGAGGAGCACACGGCGACCCTCGACGACGGCAGCTTCGACACCGGCCTGCTGGCCGAAGGCAAGCTCGAGTCCGAGTCCTTCAAAGAGCCCGGGACGTATCCCTACTACTGCGACCTCCATCCCGAGATGACCGGCACGGTCGAGGTGGTGGCCGGCTAGCAGTATCGCCTGAATGTGCTCGGTGAAGACATACGGCGCATACCGGCACCCGCCCGCCCGGCGTTTTGAGTTTGCAATTTGTGCCTCAAAGTCTCAGCCTCCTCTAAGCTCCGTGGCATGGAGTTTTTCGTACTCCTGTTGCCGGCGATCGCAATTTTTGCGCTGATCGCGGTCCTCGCTGCCCTCGCCGAGCGCAGTACCACTCGCCAGCGGGACAGCAAGTTGCGGCGCGGGCGCGACGAAAGCAATGCGGCGGGACGCGTGCTGGAGAAGTATTTCCGTTGGTAACCGCGATCCAGATCCAGTAGACCTCGTTGTCCAGCGGAACTCGTCGTTATCGAGGCGCCCGGATTGATTCCGCTCTAGGGCTGTGTTCGCGTGCACCGCTGCATCACGATTGCATCACTCCGTGCTCCAGGATCAGCGTTAGTCTCGCCTTCCCGCAGAGTGCGTTCGATGAAGTCGGCCTTCGCGTTGGTGTAGCCCTCACGGTCGTACTCGAAGCGTGCCGCCAGTTGGTGCTTCAGTTCTGCGTAGTCGCGGGCTTTCTCGGGTTCTGAGCGCAGGCAGTCACGGAAGGCAAGCTCATCTCGATAGCGGGGCAAGTTGCGTGGAACGAGGTGGAGGTGATGAGTGCGGCGGCTCGGATCCGGTTTGCAGAACCAGTGCATCTCCTCCGGTAAATAGGGGGCGTAGAGATATTCGAGTTCGGCCAAGGGCTCGAAGCAGGCGCGCGAAATCGCAAGATCTTCAACGCCGACCAAGAGGTCGATGATTGGCTTGGCGTCGAGACCGGGCACGGCCGTACTGCCAACGTGATGAATGTCGCCGACGATCCAGGTGCCGATCGCACGCCACAGAAGGTCCCGCTCACGATTGAACTGAGCGGGCCAGTCGGGGTCGTATGGAGAGATGTGGAGCCGCTCCTCGGCCGGCTCGGTCATTCGAGCCGTCAAAGACCGAGGACCAAGGCAAAGTGCATCGTCCACGGCGCGAAGCTTATCGGCGTCAAGACGTCCCGCCGAGCGTCCAAGGCGCCGTGGATCCACCACCGTGCTTTGCTCGACGAGAACCTGGGCCTCATTCCCGTCCAGGGTGATCACGGGCCGGAAAGTGGCCGGATGGGCACGGCAGCCGAGCTGTCATCCAGGCGAACGCATCTGACCGTTATACTGACCATATGGCCAAACAAGTGACCGCTACCGATGCAAAGGCGACGATACTCCGTCTGCTCGACGATGCCGAGGCAGGCGAGGAGATCGAGATCACCAGGCATGGCCGTCCGGTCGCCCGTCTCGTACCCGCATCTGGCGCGCGCTCTCTCGAAGGCTCGTTCGATGGTGTGGCAGTGACCGCAGTCGAGGAGGAGCAGTTGTTCGCCGCCGGCGAGGCTTGGAACGCCTCATAGGTGTGGCTGCAGTTCTGCTGGATAGCCACGTGGTCCACTGGTGGTCGGCCGAGCCCAAACGGGTCAGCAAACCGGCACGCAACGCGCTCGAAGAGGCGGATGAACTCGCCGTGGCGGCGATCTCTTGGTATGAGTTGGCGTGGTTGGCGAAGCACGAGCGGATCGCCGTCAGCATTCCGATCCGATCCTGGCTACAGGGCCTCGCCGCGCAGCTTCGAACGATTGGCGTGACCCCGGCAATCGCCGACACCGCAGCCGCCCTTCCCTCCTCGTTCCCAGGCGACCCCGCCGATCGACTGATCTACGCGACCGCAATCGAGCACGGCCTCGGGCTCGTGACCAAGGATCGGACCGTCCGCGACCATGACCGCCCACGGTCGTTGACGATCTGGTAGCCAGACCCATGAGCGGGTTGACGCTGGTAATCGGGAATAAGAACTACTCGTCTTGGTCGATGAGGGCGTGGCTGCTGATGCGCCAATATCGCATCGAGTTCGAGGAGCTTCAGATTCCCCTTCGCCGAGCCGATTCGCTCGAGCGTAAGCTCGCCTACTCGCCGGCCGGCAAGGTCCCGATCTTGATCGACGGTGATATCCGCATATGGGATTCGTTGGCAATCGTGGAGCACGTCGCGGAGAAGTTCCCCGAGAAACCGCTTTGGCCGACCGACGACGAGGCACGCGCTCTCGCTCGGAGCGTGTCCGCCGAGATGCATTCGGGCTTTGCGAATCTGCGATCGCGCATGCCGCTCAACTGCCGAGCCCGCCGTCCCAGGGCAGGCCGCGGTCCTGGCGTGCATGAGGAGATCGACCGCATCTGCGAGATATGGCGCGAATGCCGCACGCGCCATGGAGCGGCCGGCGAGTTTCTGTTCGGCGAGTTCACGGCGGCGGACGCGATGTTTGCGCCGATCGCCTCGCGCTTTCAGACCTACGGCGTAGAACCCGATCGCGATGCGGCGAAGTACGCCAAGGCGATCCTCGCGATGCCCGTAGTCAGGGAATGGATAGACGATGCGCACGGAGAGCCGTGGAGCATCGCCAAGTTCGACCAGGCTTGAACTGGGCCGGTCGCACTGCCATCGAATATCGGGGCGATCGGATTGACTTGGCTCTAGGTGCCGATTCGAGGGTCGGGTGGCATCACAATCGCATCACTTCGAGGAAAGCCGGAGCGTCAGATGGCGTCGGCATGTCGATGATCGCCACCTTCAGGCGAGCAAGGCCGAGCGAGGCGCCGACGTCGGTTCTGCCAGGCTTGGGAGAGCACCGCCCCCAAAAGGAGCGGGATTCCGAGAAAGACGATCGTCGACACCACGTAAGGCGGCCAAAGCGCTGGATTGCCGTCATTTTCCCCCGCGTCCCATCCAATCGTTCGGCCGACCAGCGCCCCGACGACGGCGAACAGCACCCACCATCGCCCGACTAGGAAGCCGATTACCGGCGCTACCAGCCAAATGCCAAGCAGCGGGGCATCGGACATTCCTGGATTGAAGTTCTCAAGAGCCATCACCGCCCCGAAGGCGCTGGCATAGAGAGCAGCCAGGAAGACGCGCCAGATCACCGGTTGAGCGTACCCCTCGTTGGGAATCGCGATAGTCAGAGTCCCAATACCACCGCAAGTGCATCGTCCACAGCTCGAAGCTCTTCCGCATCGAGACGCCCGGTGGAACGGCCGAGGCGCTGCGGATCGACGACGGTGGTCTGCTCAACGAGGACGCGAGTTTCTTCAGCGTCAAGCTCGATCGTCGGCCGGAACGTGGCCGGGCGGGCGCGTGTCGACGTCGGAGAGACGAGGGTCGTACTCAGCGCCATGAACTCGTCAGCCTGAACGACGACCGCGTAGCGGGCGCCCTTTTGCTCGCGCCCGCGTGCGCCTCGCGGCGAAGGAAGGCGGAATACCTCGCCGCGAACCACGTTCAGTCGAGCGATTCGGGCGCGAGGTCGGCCATCTGCTCGCGAATGACCTGCATCTCTTCTCTATCCGCTCCGTCAGCCGCCAAGAGCTTGACCTCCTCGGCGATGGAGGAGCGCGCTCGACGCCGTGCCGCAGTCTCTCGGAGGGCAGTGCGAACAGCCTCGGAATCGCTCGTCACGCTACCTCGCACCACACTTAGTGCGGCAGCCGAACTGTCATCCAAACGCACGTGGAGAGAGCGGGCCATGAAAGCAAGCGTAGCACAAATCGTGCTACGAATATCGGGGCGCCCGGATTTGAACCGGGGACCTCACCGACCCGAACGGTGCGCGCTACCAGGCTGCGCCACGCCCCGAGGGGGCGGATTATCTCAGAGGAGGGGTGCGGGGCTGCGGCCCCCGACCATGGCCGCTACTTTGGAGCTTCCCCGGGTTCCCAGGTGATGCCTTGATCGGACAGCTCGCAACGACCTTCGCTGCGCTGGCAATCTTTGCCACGTTGGCGACCCCTGCGGCTGCGGAGGACGTTGCACCACCGGGCTTCGTCGGCATCTCGCCCCAGTCGGCTCCCTCCGAGCCGGACTTCGATCTGATGGAGAGGGCTGGACTGCGGAGCGTGCGGTTGCCGCTCTACTGGTCGGCCGTCGAGGAGGTCAGTCCCTTCCACCAGCCGCCCGACTGGGACGGGTTCGACCACGGGGTCGAACTGGCGGCGCGGCACGGGATGCGGGTGCTGCCCTTCGTCTGGGGCACGCCCACCTGGCTCTCGCCGGAGCCGGGCCTCGAACCCGTCGATACCGCCGCGCAGCGCCGGGCCTGGGCATCCTTCCTGCGCCGCGCGTTGCGCCGCTACGGCGCCGGCGGCAGCTTTTGGCGGGAGAACGAAGAGCTGCCCTATCTTCCGGTTCGCCTCTGGGAGATCTGGAACGAGGAGAACATCGTCACCTTCGGCGAGGCCGACCCAGAGCGCTTCGCGCAGCTCGTGCGGATCTCCGGCCGTGTCCTGCGGAGAAGCGACCCCGCCGCCAAGCTGATCCTCGGCGGCTTCTTCGGCCGGCCGCTGCAGGTGCCGCCCAACGTCCATGCCGGTCAGTTCCTCTCCGATCTCTACCGGGCACGCCGGGTCAAGAAGTGGTTCGACGGCGTCGCGCTGCACCCCTACGTCTCTCGCGCCGCCGCGATGCGGGGGCAGATTCGCAACCTGCGCCGGGTCATGCGTGTCCACAACGACGCCGCCACGCCGATCTACGTCACCGAGTTGGGCTGGGGCTCCGACAGCTTCGAGTCGCGCTGGGAGCGGGGGCTGTTCGGCCAGGCGCGCGAGCTCGACCGCGCCTTCTCGATGCTGGCCGCGAACCGCCGCGCCTGGCGTATCGGCGGCGTCTGGTGGTTCTCCTGGGCCGACGCTGCCGACAATTGTCAGTTCTGCGACTCGGCCGGGCTGTTGACGGAGGCGCGAGAGGCGAAGCCCTCCTGGTACGTCTTCAACGCCTGGACCGGCGGTGACGCCGAAACCGTGCCGCGCGCGACCTTTGGCGATTGACCGGCATGCGGGCCGGGTAGCGGCTGCCTGCCACGATTTCCAACGAAGGAGGAAGGATGGAGGCCGCGAGGACCCCGTCGCCGAGCAAGAGGATATTCGACAGCGCCAACCTCGAGGCGCGCGAGCACGTCGTCGAGCTGCTCCGCAAGGCCTACTGGATGGAGATCGAGACGGTGATGAGCTATCTCGCGGCCTCGGTCAACCTCGACGGCGTGCGGGCACAGGAGATCAAGGAGTCGCTGGCGGAGGACATTGAGGAGGAGCTCGGCCACGCGCGCCGCTTCGCCGAGCGGATCAAGGAGCTGTACGGGATCGTGCCCGGTTCCGAGGATTTCGCCGCCGAGCAGAGCTTTTTGCAGCCGCCCGAGGAGCAAACCGACATCGTCCACGTGATCCGCGGCGTGATCAAGGCCGAGACCGGCGCGATAGAGCACTACACGCGGATGATCGAGGAGACCGACGGAGTCGACCCGGTCACCCAGGACATGGCGATCGAGATCCTCCATGACGAGCAGTCGCACCGGCGCCTCTTCGAGGGCTTCCTGCGTGAGTATGAGTTCGAGGGGATCGCCTGAACGGCTCGTTGCGAGGTTTTGAGCCGAGGCCCCCCGGGGACCATCACCGACAGAACCAACGGATGGCCGGCTACGGCCGAGACCCGAACGAGGAGATGTCATGACCATCGCAGGCGGAATTCTCTTGATCGTGGTGGGGGCGATCCTCACCTTCGCGACCAACGTCCACTTGCAGGGGGTCAGCCTCGACGTGGTCGGCTGGATCCTGATGGGCGCCGGCGCCGCCGGTCTCGTCCTCTCCTTCTTCCAGGAGGCGATGTGGACGGAGCGAGCGCGCCGTCGCGACGCCGCCGTCGCCGAAGAAAGGCGGGACGTCCCGCCGCCACCGCGCTACTAACCCGCTCGAGCGGGTAGCGGAAGCGAAGTCACCTAGTCACCCATCATCGAGGAGGTAGGCCATGGCAGTCGAGCAGGAGGCCGGCAACATCACCGGCACGAAGGACAAGGACTACAACGTCATCTGGTTCGTGGAGCAGTGCCTCAGCAACGTGCTCCGGCTCGAGACCTACATCGAAGACGCGGAGCGCGAGGGCGACTCCGACCTGGCCGACTTCTTCCGTCGCGCCCAGGAGACGAGCCGCAAGGGTGCCGAACAGGGCAAGGAGATGCTGCGCGGGCGGCTGGCCGGCTGAGCGACGGATGACGGCGATCGGCTACACGCTCTCCAGCGAGGAGCAGGGGGCGAGGGAGCTGGTCGCGCTGGCGGCTCGGGCGGAGGAGGTCGGGTTCTCGTTCGCGGTGATCTCCGACCACTTCCACCCGTGGATCGACCGCCAGGGCAACAGCCCCTTCGTCTGGGGAGTGCTCGGGGCGATCGCCGAGGCGACCGAGCGGATCGAGCTCGCCACCGGGGTCACCTGCCCGACGACGCGGATCCATCCAGCGATCATCGCGCAGGCCGCGGCGACGGCCGCTGCCCTGCTCCCCGGCAGGTTCTCGTTCGGCGTCGGGACCGGAGAGAACCTCAACGAGCACATCCTCGGCGACCGCTGGCCGCCGGTAGCAGAGCGCCAGGCCCGTCTCGCCGAGGCGATCGAAGTGATCCGGCTGCTCTGGGAAGGAGGCCTGAAGAGCCACCGAGGCACTCACTACCGGGTCGAGAACGCGCGCATCTACAGCCTTCCCGACGAGCCTCCGCCGATCCTCGTTGCGGTGGCGGGGGAGAAATCGACCGACCTGGCGGCGGAGCTGGGCGACGGATTGTTCGGGACCTCGCCGGTCGCCGAGACGCTCGAGCGCTTCCGCGGGCGCGGCGGCGAGGGCAAGCCGACCTATGGCCAGCTCCACGTCTGCTGGGCCGAGAGCGGGGAGGAGGCGAAGCGCACGGCGCTCGAGTGGTGGCCCAATGCCGCAACCAGCGGCTCGCACGCCTTCGAGCTGCCACTCCCCGCACACTTCGAAGAGATCACCGAACGAGTTGAAGAGGACGACATCGCCGAGAGCATCGTCTGTGGCCCCGACCCGCAGCGGCACCTGGAGGCGATCGGGGAATTCGTCGACGCCGGCTATGACCACGTCTACGTGCACCAGGTCGGGCCCGACCAGGAGGGCTTCTTCGACTTCTACTCGCGCGAGGTGCTGCCGAAGCTGTCCTAGCCCGCGGCGCTGGCACCGGTGTAAGGGCGTGGCCGCTCGGGTATGGGGCTCCCATGTATGTGATCCCACTCGTCGTGCTGGCCTGTCTCGCGGTGATCGCGGTAGCTTGGACGCCACTTTTCGCGGTGTTGATCGCGGTGCCGCTCTTCGTCCTCTTTCTGGTCTACGTCGGAATGCGCCCGCGCGCCGACGAGAAAGTCAAGCCGCCGACCGGGTCGGCCAACAAATACGAGGACGAGACGCCCACCGGGGCCTGGGGCGAGGAGCGCGCCTAGTTAGGACAGTCCGGCGCGGAGCTCGAGCGCGTTGCGGGGGGCGAAGCCCCGCCAGTCGTTGTTGAGGTAGACGAAGACCCGGCGCCTCGACCTCCAGGCCGTGATCCGCCGGCGCCAGCCGTCCAGCTCTCGATCGGAGTAGTTACCGTCCCGGCCTCGATGGCCGTAGTGAAGTCGCAGGTAGGCAAGCGGGCCGACCGGGGTGGCGCGGGGCAGGGGGCGGCGTGCGTCGTCGCCCAGCGCCAGGCTGGCGCCGTGCTCCTCGAGCAGCTCGCACACATCGTCGGCGAACCAGCTGGGATGACGGAACTCGAAGCAGTGCTCGGCGTCCGGCAGCGCGGCGAGCGCGGCCGCCAGCGTCTCGTCGTCGCGCTGGAAGCTCTCCGGAAGCTGCCAGAGCACCGGCCCGAGTTTCCCCGCCTCGCGCAACGGCTCCAGTCGCTCCCAGAAGCGCCCGAGCCCGGTCCCGATCTCGCGCAGTCGGCGCATGTGGGTCAGGTAGCGACTCGCCTTGATCGCGAAGAGGAAGTCGTCAGGGACCTGGTCTGCCCAGCTCCGGGTCGTCCCCCTCTCCGGCAGGCGGTAGAAGGTCGCGTTGACCTCGACCGTGTCGAAAACGGTCGCGTAGTGGCTCAGCCAGCGCGAGGCCGGCATCCCGGGTGGATAGAAGTCGCCTCGCCAGTCCCGGTAGTTCCACCCGGAGCAGCCGATTCGCACTTCATTCACGGGCCCGCGGATACCCGCAGCGTGGCGATTCGAGTCCGTGAAGACGGGTAGGCGTTACTGATCGACCGGGTTCGACGATCAGGGGATCGGGCTGTGGCCGCTGCCCGCGTCCAGCTCGATCGTCCAGAAGTCTCGCCCGGTGACCGGCAGCGAGACGTTGAAGACCGGCACCTCGCCGATCCTGCCCTCCGGGGCGCCGTCGTGGGCGTGACCGTGGAGGACGAGGTCTGGACCGTGCTCGAGGATCGGCGCGGCCAGCCGATCGCTGCCGAGGAAGGCGAGGATCTCGCGCGGCTCTCCCTGCAGCGTGGCCTCGACCGGCGAGTAGTGGAGCAGGACTATCCGGACCGGACAGGTGGCGACCTCGTGCAGTCCCGCCTCCAGCGCCTCTACCTCGGCCGTGGTCTCGGCGTAGACGGCCCGCAGCGACGGCTCGCCGAAGTCGGGAAGGTGCCGTGGCGCGAAGCCGCCGACGAAGCCCTTGCCGCCGACCAGCCCGACCTCGAGGCCACCGACCTCGAAGACCGTCGCGCTGCGATCGAGCACGCCGACACCGGCCGCCCCGAGGCGCTCTCGGATCTCCCCGGCCTCGCCGGCGTGCCAGTCGTGGTTGCCGAGCACGGCGAAGACGGGAACCTCGGTTCGTTCGGTCGCCGCGCAGACGATTTCGGCCTCCGCCACCGTGCCATGGCTGGTCAGGTCGCCGGCGAGGAGCGCCAGGTCAGCCTCGCCGTCGAGGCGCGAGAAGGCGTCTAGGACCCGATCGCGGTTCGCCTCGCGGCAGTGGATGTCGCCTGCGGCCGCCACTCGCAGCTTGCGTGATGCCCTGTCCGCGTCGCTCATCGGCATGCGCTTTCCTACCCGAATCGTGGCTGCGGACGCTACCGAGCGGACGAGCGGGCGGTTTAACGAGCCCGTCGCCGGGCATCTCTGGGGCATGCGAGACGACCGTGAGACGATTCGAATTCGAGAAGAGGAAGAGGCGGCTGCCGCGGAAGCCCGCAGGATTGGCGGACGCAGTGGGATGGAGGGGATGGACGAGGCCGAACGAGCCTCCGCCGAGCACGGTGGAGGAGAGTCGGAGGGATTCGAGGAAGCCGAGGCGCTGCTCGAAAACCAGGCCGCCCACGGCGATCCGGCGGTCGATCCTCTCGCCCACGCACCCCAGGCGGAGGCCGAGGAAGATCCTGCCGTCCACGGCGAGGCCGACGAGGTCGAGTCGACCGAGACCGAAGAGGACACCTCGCGTTGAGGAGGGATGCGGATCTCGACTCGCTGCTCGAGACCCTGAAGCGCGCCGCTGCGGCGCTGGAGGCCGAGCGCGTTCCCTTCCTGCTGGGTGGCGGGCTCGGTTGCTGGGCTCGGGGCGGCCCTCCGTCGAGCAACGACATCGACCTGATGATCAAGCGCGAGGACGCCGAGCGCGCCCTTGCTGCCTTGGAGGAGGCCGGCATGCGGCCCGAGCGCCCGCCGGAGCAATGGCTCTACAAGGCCTGGGACGGCACGGTGTTGATCGACCTGATCTTCGAGCCAGCGGGGGTCCGCGTCACCGACCAGGTGATCGCACGAGGCGAGGAGCTGAACGCCGCCGGCAAGCAGATACTGGTAATGGCCCTCGATGACATCCTCGCCACCAAACTGCTCGCCCTCGACGAGCACAACGCCGACTACGCCGACCTGCTCCTGATCGGGAGGGCTCTGCGCGAGCAGATCGACTGGTCGGGGCTGCGGGAGCGCACCTCCTCCAGCCCCTTCGCCGCTGCCTTCTTCACCCTCGCCGACGGCCTCGAGATCAGCCACGCAGCGTCGTTTGTCCAGTCGAAGGGCGGGTAGCGGCGCAGCTATGGCCAGGAAGAAGAAGGAACCGGGCGACATCTCGGGCGACCCCTCGCCCCACCGGTCTCTGAGCAACCCGGTGCGGGATCCGGACCCCACCGAGTGGCCGGACCCCTACGAGAAGCGCGATGATCCGCGCGACCCGCCCGATCCGGACGGGGCGCCCTTCGGCGAGCAGCCGCATCCCCCGACCGGCAGCACCAGCACGAGCGAACCGCACCCCTCCAAGGATCCCGAGGCCGGCGACGCCTGGGAGGGCCCGAAGCGCGACAAGGTCGACGAGTAGGGCGCCCCACCGACGTTTCCCACCTTGCCCGGGGGGGTACCGAAGCGCCCACGGTTGCGATTGGCGCCTCGATCGTGGACCATTGCGCCGTCGCCCATCGCCAATGACCGGCCTGATCGACAACGAGGAGAGGCTGACCTGGATCTTCGGTTCCTCGCGGAGCGGCAGCACCTGGCTGCTGCGGATGCTCTCGGATTTCGACGGGGTGGTCGGAGTCGATGATCCCCACCTCGGACATCACCTCGGCGTCTGGCGGCCGATCCCGCTCGCTTGGGCCGCTGCCGAAGAACCTCCCACGGAGCTGACCACCCTGCTCGACCTGAAGGCCGAGGAGCCCGGCTACTTCTTCGCCGAGCGCTACCGCGACAGCTGGTGGGAGCCGCTGCGAACGCTGATCGTGTCGCGGTTCGAAGCGCAGGCCGAGGCTCTCGGTGACCATCGGGGACCGCCATCCTTCGTGGTCAAGGAGCCGGGCTCGCACGCGGCTCCGCTCCTCGCGGAGCTCTTCCCGGATTCGAAGCTGATCTTTCTCCTCCGTGACGGCCGCGACGTGGTCGACTCCTGGCTGGACGGCTACCGGGATGGGTCCTGGGCGATCCCGGGAGGGGCGTTCCCGGTCTCTGACGAAGGACGGCTACCGCTGATCCGCTGGCTCTCGGCCGTCTGGGTGTACCGCTGCCGCGCGGTGCGGCGGGCGTACGAGACGCGTCCCGAAGGAAGCCGGCTGCTGATCCGGTACGAGGCGCTGCGGGAGCGGACTGCCGAGACGCTGGAGGGCGTCTGCGAAGTACTAGGCTTCGACCCCGCGAAGGCGACCGAGGTTGCCGATCGCCACCGCTTCGAGCGCGTGCCGCGCCAGGCGCGGGGCCCCCGCCAAGTCGTGCGAGCCGCCACGCCCGGTTCGTGGCGGGAGAATCTTTCGCCCGCCGAGCAGCAGGCGATGCACGAGGCGCTCGGCCCCGCGCTCGAGGAGTTCGGCTACGAGAGCGCCCCGCCGCAGCCCGCTGTCGCGGCCGTCTCCTGAGCGTCACTGCGCCGATCTGGCTCAGAAAGGCGCTTACGGTTTGCCATCTCCCCCAAAGCGGGTAGGCCGGCCTCAGGCCGTTGTTGGAGGAGTCGAGGGCAAGGAGGCGCGGGATGGCAACTGGGAATCACACGGCGATACCGGTGACGTTGCTTCGTCACTACCGAACCGTCCTTTCCCGCAGGACCGACTCCCGCGGCGAGGTGACCTGGATTGCTGAGGTTCCCGACATGCCCTGGTGCCGCGCGACCGGGTCCAGTCGCATCGAGGCGCTCGACCGGGTACGTGAGATGGGTGAGCGAAGGAGAAAAGATGGACGCATCGGCCGCCGACTTCCTGCCGAAGGCAAGGAGCCTGGCGAGCCTGCGCCGCGCCGCGCAGGGCTGCCGTGGATGCGACCTTTGGAAGGACACGACGCAGACGGTCTTCGGCGAGGGGCGGGCGCAGGCTGAGCTGATGCTCGTCGGGGAGCAGCCCGGCGATCGGGAGGATCTAGAGGGCAAGCCCTTCGTGGGCCCGGCGGGCGGGCTGCTCGACCGAGCCCTGGCGGAGGCCGGGATCGAACGGGACGCCGTCTACCTCACCAACGCCGTCAAGCACTTCAAATGGCGGCCGCGCGGCAAGCGGCGTCTCCACCAGACCCCGCGCGTCGGTGAGATGGAGGCCTGCCGGCCGTGGCTGGAGGCGGAGGTCGAGGCGGTGGAACCGAGCGCGGTGGTCGCCCTCGGCGCGACCGCCGCCAAAGCGCTCTTCGGTCCCACCGTGCGGGTAACCCGCGATCGTGGCCGCCTACTCGAGACGCCGCTGGCTCCCGTCGGTGCCGTCACCGTCCATCCCTCGGCGATCCTGCGGATCCGCGAGCGCGAGGAGCGCCATGACGCGCTTGCCGGCCTGGCCGAGGACCTCGAGGCCGTCTGCGCCGCGATGAAGAAGGGGATGGGTTAGAGCTGCCGAGCACGCGCCTGAAGCGCTCCGACTGCTCGGGCAGCGGCATCGTTCGCCGCCGTCGCGGCGGCGGTTCGAGGAGCCGGGCCGAGCGGGCGATCGCCACCGCCATCCGCCGCGTCGCCGAGGCACTCGGCAACACCCCGGCGGTCTGCCGCAGCTCATACATCGATCCATGCCTGCTCGACCGCTTCCGCGACGGGGCTACGATCGTGGCCCGGCCGAGTCGCGACGAAGCGCAATCGGTCCGTGCCCAAGCGCGGTTCGAGCGGGAAGTGCTCGAGCTGCTGTCGTGAGGGAGCCGACAAAGCCGGGTTGGCATCATTTTCGCCGGGTATGGGACGCCGATGAGGCAAACCGACTTCCACCACGAGGCGTTCTTCTACGCCGACGCCGACGAGTTCCTGGCCGGCACCGTGCCGTTCCTCCGCGACGGGCTCGAGGGGGGCGAGCCTGCTCTCGTGGCGGTGCGGCAGGCCCGGTCCGAGGCGCTGCAGGTGGAGCTGAGAAGCAAAGGGGAGCAGATCCGCTTCGTGGAGATGGAGCGGCTCGGGCGCAACCCGGCGCGGATCATCCCGACCTGGCGCCGGTTCGTGGACGAACACGGGGGGAGTGACCACCCGATTCGCGGCATCGGCGAACCGGTCTGGCCGCGACGAAGCCCGGCGGAGATCGACGAGTGCCAGCGCCACGAGTCACTGCTCAACTACGCCTTCTGGGATGGCCCGGCATGGAGGCTGCTCTGCCCTTACGACAGCGCTGTCCTCGATGCCGGCGTCCTCGACGCTGCGCACCGCTCGCATTCCTTCGTATCCGGCAGCGCGGCAAGCCAGGCGGCCGGTAAAGCACTCGACCCGGAGGCTGTGGCACCTTTCGCCGGGACCCTGCCTTCCCGGCCCGCGGGCGCGACCACGTTCGATTTCAACCGCGCGACGCTTCACGACGCCCGAGCGCTGGTAGCAACGGAGGCCGGCCGAGCGGGGCTTTCGGCGGATCGGACGTTCGACCTCGTAGCGTCGGTCGGCGAGCTGACCGCGAACAGCATCTTGCACGGCGGTGGCCAGGGTGTGCTGAGCGTCTGGCACGAAGACGGCGCCATGCTGGTGGAGGTCGAGGATCGCGGTCGGATCGAGGCACCTCTGACCGGGCGGCATCGCCCGACGGGCTCCCAGATAGACGGTCGCGGCCTCTGGATGGTCAATCAGCTCTGCGACCTCGCCCAGGTTCGCTCCGGTCCAGACGGGACGAGAGTGCGGGCGCGGATGGATCTGGCTTGATCGACCTGACACGGGCCGGCTCGGCCCGTTGTCTTCCAAAAGGCGAAGGCCTTTGTCCGGTATGGACTTAGCCGCCATCGCGAGTTACTGTGTTTTCGGTAGCCAACGAGGCGGATGTGGAGGGAATGGGCTGGGTCGAGATATCCATCGGCGTGATCGGGGTGCTGACCGGACTGGCGGCGCTGGCGGTGCTGATCGCCCGTGAGCGGAAGGCGAACCGGCGCTTTCGCATTCTGGCCGAGGTGGCCGCCGTCTCCGATGCCGGCGGCACGCTGGAGGACACCTTCGACGCGATCTGCGAGATCCTCGTCCCGGAGCTCGCCGACTTCTGCATGATCGACGTCTTCGCCGACGGTGGGGTGCGCCGCGCCGCGGTCCGGGTCGCGCCGGGAGGCGATCCAGAGATCGAGCGGTGGCTCGCGCGGCGGCAGCCCTCCATCCCCGACCGGATGGTCGACCCCGAGGGCCACGACCTCCCCTCGCTCGAACCGCGATTCTACGAGCGGATGTCGGACGCCGACCTCGGGCAGCTGGCCCACGACGACGAGGACCTCGAGCTGTTGCGCCGGCTCGGACCGCGCTCGGCGATCACCCTGGCGCTCAACGCGCGTGGCAGGGTGACCGGGGCGCTGACCGTCGGCGTCGCCTGGTCGGGACGGCGGTATCGCAGCGACGATGCCCGCTTCGCCTGGATCCTCTCTGGCTGGGTGGCGCTGGCGCTCGACAACTGCGGCCTCTTCGCCGATCTGGAGCGGGCCGAGCGCGCCCGGGTCAAGATCGGCGACACGCTGCAGCGCGGCCTGCTGCCGCCGCCGCTGCCCCACATCCCCGGCTGGTCGGTGGCCGCGATGTACCAGCCCGCCGGCGCGGAGAACGAGGTGGGAGGGGACTTCTACGACGCGTTTCGCGTCCCCGGCGGCTGGATGCTCGCGATCGGCGACGTGACCGGCCGCGGCGCCCACGCCGCTTCGATCACGGCGGTCGCCCGCTACACGCTGCGCACCGCGGCAGCGCTCACCGCCGATCCGGTGCTGGCGGTCTCGACGCTCAACCGGGCGCTTCTCTCGCGCGGCGATTCGGCGCTATGCAGTCTCGTCGCCCTGGCGCTGAGCGAGGACCCGGGTCAACCGGTGCGCCTGGCCGTAGCCGGCCACCCGCCGCCGCTGCGGATCGACGGAGAGTCCGTCGTCGAGGAGACCGGGAGTGGGCCGGTGCTCGGTGCTTTCCCGGATGGGAACTGGGAGATCGTGCAATGCGAACTCGAGCTGGGACAGCAGCTGGTGATCGTCACCGATGGGATCACCGAGGCGGAGGGGCAGGACGGACGCTTCGGCGAGGAGCGCCTGCGGGCGGAGCTGAGCGGCGCCGGCGACCCGGCCCTGGTCATGCGACGCCTGGAGACCGCCCTCAACGCCTTTACCGAGGGCAGGCATGACGACGACGTGGCGATCCTGGCCCTGACGCGGAACTCCGGCGAAGCTTCCGCGGCAGGCTCGCCTGCCTCGCGCGAGGTCGCCGCCGCGGTGCCGAGCATGGGCAACGGCGATGTCTGAGGAGTACGCGGCGCTGGTCGAGCGTCTCTACGAGGCCTTCAACCGCCGTGACCCGGACGAGGTCGCAGCGATCTGCGACGAGGGCATGGAGTTCTTCCCAGTCGCCACCGCCGAAGCCGTCGGCCGCATCGACCCTTACGTCGGCCCGGACGGGCTGCGTCAGTACCTGGCCGACGCGGCGCGGGTCTGGGAAGAGCTGCTGATCACCCCCAGCCAAGTCGAGCAGCGAGGCGATCGCCTCCTGGTCCGCGGCCGCGTCTACGCGCGCAGCCGTGAGCTGGGGATCAGGGACATGCCGCTCGCCTGGATCTGGGAGGTGCGTGACGGCCGATTCGCCCGGGGCGAGGTCTTCCCGGACCTCGAGAACGCCTTCGAGCACTTCTCGGCCGTCTCGGCCTGAAGGGCGGAGGTCATCTGGGAGCGCCGTTCGCGGCGTCCGTAGGCTGGAGATCGCGTTCTCGCAGGAGTCCGCGGGCGCCCTCAGAACGAGACGGGAGATGAGAGCCCTGTTCGGCCTCTACCTCGGCGGGATCGTCGCCACGATCGGCTACTTCATCGCGATCGGCCTCGGCCACTCCTAGCCGATGCGCCGCTTCGTCAAGGAGAACTCGCTTGGCCTGGCCTTCGGCCTCCTCTTCCTGGCCAGTCTCGTCGGCCAGGCGATCGCCGGCCACCTCGCTTACAACCAGGAGCAGCTCGACCACGGCGGGGAGGCGATCTCGCTCGGCCGCTACCTCACCTCCGCGGACTTCGGCCAGGCGGTGATGGAGAACTGGCAGTCCGAGTACCTACAGTTCCTCGTCTTCCTGCTGCTGACCATCTGGCTCTTCCAGAAGGGCTCACCGGAGTCGAAGAAGGAGGAGGAGTTGGGCCGCGAGTCAGAGTCCGAACAGCTGATCGGCGAAGCGGCGAAGCGCAGCTCGCCACGGCCGGCCAAGGCCGGCGGCTGGCGCGCCGCGCTATACGGGAACTCGCTGCTGATCGTGATGGCGCTGGTCTTCCTCGGCAGCTGGTTCGCCCAGTCGCTGACCGGCTGGCGCGCCTACAACCAGGGGCAGCTCGACCACCACTCGGAGGCGATCGGCTGGCTCGGCTACCTCGGCAACCCCGAGTTCTGGGAAACGACGCTGCAGAACTGGCAGTCCGAGTTCCTCGCGGTCGGCTCCTTCGCGGTCTTCACGATCTTCCTGCGCCAGCGGGGCTCGCCGGAGTCGAAGCCGGTCGGCGCCGCGCACACCGACACCGGGTTGGAGGGATAGCTCAGGTTTTCGCTCCTCCCCGCCGGGAATAGGCCTTGTACGGCCAAACGAGGGGAGAAGAGATGAAGGCCCTGACCTTCCACGGCAAGCGCGACGTGCGCGTCGACAGCGTGCCCGATCCAACCATCGAAGAGCCCACCGACGCGATCGTCCGGATCACGTCCTCGGCGATCTGCGGTTCCGACCTGCACCTCTACGAGGTGCTCGGCATGTTCATCGACGAGGGCGACATCCTCGGCCACGAGCCGATGGGGATCGTCGAGGAAACCGGTAGCGGCGTCGAGCAGATCAAGCCGGGCGACAGGGTGGTGATCCCCTTCAACATCTCCTGCGGCCACTGCTGGATGTGCGATCAGCAGCTGTTTGCCCAGTGCGAGACGACCCAGGTCCGCGATCGCGACAAGGGCGCCTCACTGTTCGGCTACACCAAGCTCTACGGCCAGGTCCCCGGCGGCCAGGCCGAGTTCCTGCGCGTTCCCCAGGCCCACTTCGGGCCGATCAAAGTGCCCGAGGGCCCGCCCGACGAGCGCTTCCTCTTCCTCTCCGACGTACTGCCGACGGCCTGGCAGGCGGTCGAGTTCGCCGACATCCCGCCTGGCGGCAGCGTCGCCGTCTTCGGGCTAGGACCGATCGGCCAGATGTGCGCGCGGATTGCTCGCCACCGCGGCGCCGAGACCGTAATTGGCGTCGATCGTGTGTCGGAGCGGCTGGCAATGGCTGCCCGCCACGAGGTGGAGGTCGTCGACGCCGACGAGCAGGACGATGTCTCGGCGACGATCCGCGAGATGACCGAGGGGCGTGGCCCAGATTCGGTCATCGACGCGGTCGGGATGGAGGCCCACGGGGCGCCGGTGGCGGAGGCGATGCAGAAGGCCGCCGGACTCTTACCCGACAAAGCTGCGGCCAAGCTGGTCGAAAAGGCGGCCGTCGACCGCATGGAGGCGTTGCTGGACGCGATCGACACGGTCCGTCGCGGCGGCACCCTCTCGATCTCGGGCGTCTACGGTGGACAGCTCGATCCGCTGCCGCTGATGCAGCTCTTCGACAAGGGCATCCAGATCCGGATGGGACAGGCCCACGTGCGGCGCTGGACCGACGAGATCCTGCCGCTGCTCGCCGATGGCGACCCGCTCGCGGTTGACGACCTGACCACCCACCGGCTGCCGCTCGACGAAGCCCCGCGAGGTTACGAGATCTTCCAGAAGAAGCAGGACGGGGCGATCAAGGTCGTCCTGAAGCCGTGATGGCAATGCGGGTCGTGGTCACCGGGGCGACCGGCAACGTCGGCACCAGCGTCGTCGAGGCACTGGGCAAGGAGCCGAAGGTGGGGGAGATAGTCGGGCTCGCCCGGCGACTGCCGGAGCTGGAGATGCCGAAGACGCGCTGGGTAAGTCGCTCGGTGAACGACGACCTATCCGACGTGTTCGGCGGGGCGGACGCGGTCGTGCACCTGGCCTGGGCGATCCAGCCGGCACGTGACCAGGCGACGGTCGAGCGGATCAACGTCGAGGGCAGTGCCAGGGTCTTCGAGGCGGCGGCCGCCGCGGGCGTCCCGGCCCTCGTCTACGCCTCCTCGGTCGGCGCCTACGCGCCGGGCCCGAAGGACCGGCGCGTCGACGAGTCGTGGTCTGTCACCGGCATCGCCAGCTCCTTCTACTCGCGCCACAAGGCGGCGGTCGAGGCCATCCTCAATGGCTTCGAAACGCGGCATCCGGAGGTTCGAGTGGTCCGCCTTCGGCCGGCGCTGATCTTCAAAGGAGAGGCCGCCAGCGAGATCCGTCGTTTGTTCGTCGGGCCATTCCTGCCGAGCTTCCTGGTCCAGCGACGCCTGATCCCGGTCGTTCCGCGGATTTCGGGCCTGCGCTTCCAGGCGGTCCATTCCACCGACGTGGGCGAGGCCTACCGCCAGGCCGTGGTGCGTGACGTGCGCGGCGCCTTCAACATCGCCGGCGAGCCCGTGATCGGGCCGGAGGAGCTCTCCCAGGAGCTCGACGCCCGCCAGGTCGACGTTCCGCCTCGCGTCGCCCGTGCCCTGATGGACTGGAGCTGGAAGCTGCGCCTGCAGCCGTCGCCGCCCGGCTGGCTCGATATGGCTCTGCAGGTGCCGCTGATGGACACTGGCCGGGCACGCACGGAGCTGGGCTGGCGACCGCGGGTGAGCGCGCTCGACGCATTGCTGGAGTTGATCGAGGGCATCCGCCATTCAAAGGGAATGCCGACCCCGCCGCTCGATCCGGAGACGGCCGGACCGGGCAGACTGGGCGAGCTGCGCAGCGGCGTCGGCGCGCGCCGCTAGAAGAACTTCAGCCGCGCAGCTCGGCGAGCGCCGTGGCGCGTTCTTCGTGCAGCGAGATCGAGGATTCGACCCCGGTGATCTTCAGCAGGCGCCGCACCTGGTGGTTGATGCAGCAGAGGACGACGTGTCCTTTGCCGCCGCCACCGCCGTCGCGGTCGAGCCGCTGCCAGGTCCGCACGATCAGCGCGATCCCGGTGGAGTCGATGAATTCGCAGGCCGAGAGGTCGAGCATGATCGACGCCTCCTCGTCGGCGAGCGCCTCCTCCAGCGCCTGCTCCAGCTCCGGGGCGGTGTTCATGTCGAGCTCCCCCCGCACCGTGAAGGCGCGGACGCCGCCTTCGAGCTCCTCGCTCTGGACGTCAAAGGGCGCCGGACTCACGAGGCGATCCTAGCGCAGGATCCTCAGGATCCGCGGGTTTCGCCGTGAGAGGCGAGGGGTAAGCGAAGGGACGAGTACCGGGCAACTATGCTCGGCGCCGCGGGAAATACGCCTCCCGCGGGGATTGTGCTCCATGGCAGACAGCCCGACGATCAGCCACAAGCCGAGGGGGCTTCAGATGATGCTTCCTGCCAAAGCGGAGAATGTCGCGGTGATTCGGCACGCCCTCGCGGGCCTGGCGGAGCAGATCGGGATGGACGAACCCGGCCTCGCCGACCTCAAGACGGTGGTGACCGAGGCCTGCATGAACGTCGTCGTTCACGCATACCAGGGGGAGCCAGGCCCGCTCAGCGTCGAGGCCTGTCCCGACGGCGACGGCCTCACGGTCACCGTTCGCGACAAGGGCGGCGGCATGAGGCCCCAGGCGGACGTGGACCAGCCCAGCTTGCGGCTCGGCCTCTCGCTGATAGCGGCCCTCTCCAGCAGCTTCGCGATCTCGGGCGGTCTCGACCGGGGCACCGAGGTGACGATGCGGGTGCCCCTGCGGGGCGGCGGCGCCAACGGGAGCCGCAGCCCCGACGAGGTCTCGCTCGAGCCGGCCGGCGTCGACACGACGGAGCTGGTGACCGACCGACCTGAGCTGCTCGGCCCGGTGCTGGCCCGCATGGTGGGCGCGCTGGCCGCCCGTCGCGACCTCTCCGTGGACCGCGTCTCCGACGCAGTTCTCGTCACCGACGCGATCGCGGCCGCGGCACCGACCAGCTTCGCGGACGGCAAGGTGCGGCTCGGGCTCGACGACCGCGAGGGGGGGATCGAGCTGCGGATGGGACCGATGGAGGTCGGCGCGGCTCAGCGTATCCGCGAGGAACTCGAAGTGCCGGACGTTGGGGGTTCGCTGGAGGCGCTCGCGGACGAGCTGACCGTTGATCAGTCCGACGACGGTGAGTACCTCGTCATCCGCTTTGCTGCTGCTCCCTGATCCGCTCGCGAATCCTGGCCAGGGCGCGTCGCAGGATCCGTGAGACGTGCATCTGAGAGTGGCCGATGCGCTCGGCGATCTGTGATTGCGTCATGTCCTCGGCGAAGCGCAACTTGAGCACGAGGCGCTCACGCTCGTCCAGGAAGGGCAGCGCTGCGTCCAGCGCGATCCGCCCCTCGACCAGTTCGAAGCCCTCGTCCTCGTCGCCCACCCACTCAGCCGGCGCCGCCTCATCGCCGTCTTCGGCACCGGCCGGCCGATCGAGCGAGAGCGGCCGGCGGTTGTGGTTGGCCTCCAGCACTTCGAGCACGTCGGTCTGCTCGATCTCCAGACGGGCCGCGATCTCGGCGACGGAGGGCGAGCGCTGCAGCTCCTTGGTCAGCTCGGTGATCGCTTTGTCGACCTCGGCCATCAGATCGTGCAGGCCGCGCGGCACCCGCACCGTCCAGACGCGGTCGCGGAAATGCCGTTTCAGCTCACCCAGGATGGTCGGCGAGGCGAAGGCGGTGAAGGGAATCTCACGCTCGGGATCGAAGCGGTCGATCGCGTTGAGGAGACCGAGGTTGGCGACCTGGAGGAGGTCGTCGAATGACTCGCTCGCGCCGCGATAACGCAACGCCAGCCGCTTCGCGAACGGTAGATTTCGCCGCACCAGCTCCTCGCGCATGGCGGGATCGCGGGTCTGGGCGAACCGCTTCCACAGCTCTGCTTCTCCGGCCAAGCGCTCATCGGCCCCAGGGCCAGGGGCCGCCTCGCTCTCCTCTCTTTGCCGCTTCGCAGTCATCGGGTGATGCTGTGACGGTACCTCGATTAGCGAACCGCCCTGGAACCTTCAAAGGGCCGTGCGGCGCTGTATGAGTCCATTCTCCGGGACCTCAAGCCGCTACCCGGCGAGGCCGCAGGGAAAACCCGCCGCCGACTAGGCTGCCTACGGCTTCCAAATCGATCAAGAGGAGACTTCCAATGGCTTTCTCGGTTCCCGACCTCCCCTACTCCTACGACGCGCTCGAGCCCCACATCGACGAGGCGACGATGCGGGTCCATCACGACAAGCACCATCAGGCCTACGTCGACAAAGCCAACGCCGCCCTGGAGGGGACCGAGTGGGCCGAGCGCGACGTCGAGGACGTGCTGCGCAACCTAGGCAGTCTCCCCGGCGAGGTGCAGGGACCGGTTCGCAACAACGGCGGCGGCCACCACAACCACTCGCTCTTTTGGCAGATGCTGAGCCCCGACGGCGGCGGCGCGCCGAGCGGCGATCTGGCTGCTGCGATCGACGAGACCTTCGGCTCCTTCGACTCCTTCAAGGACCAGTTCAAAGAAGCCGGCATCGCCCGCTTCGGCTCCGGCTGGGCCTGGCTGGTCAAGGACAACTCAGGCCTCGCCGTCGTCTCCACTCCGAACCAGGACTCGCCGATCTCCGACGGCAACGTGCCCCTGCTCGGCTGCGACGTCTGGGAGCACGCCTACTACCTCAAGTACCAGAACAAGCGCCCGGAATACATCGATGCGTTCTGGAACGTGGTCAGTTGGGATTACGTGACCCAGCGGTTCGCGGAGTAGGCGAGGCCCAGACCCATCTGGGTAGGGGTTCCACTTAACTTTTTCCGAAGGCAGGTTGCGGATGTCTGCGGGGCCATGCCGCGGAAAAAGTACAAGACGTTCCACCCCTACCCAGATGGGTCTGAGGTGCCAGCCCCCCTGCTGCCTGGACATATAGTCCGGTTCAGCGTCCGCTCGAGGGACTAGTTGGAGGCTGGTCTTGCTGCAGTGGATAGGTCGCGCGGCTCCGCTTCCGCTTTCGGCGGGATCTTGGACATCGCGTGCTCTGCCAGTGCGGTGATCGTGAGCGAGGGATTGACGCCGACGTTGGCGGGGATCGCGGCGCCGTCGCAGACCAGCAGGTTCTCGTAGCCGAAGACGCGCTGGCCGGCGTCGACGACGCCGTCCCCGGGGCCGTGGCCGATCACGGCGCCGCCGAGGATGTGGGCGGTCGTCGGGATGTTCATCAGCGCCTCGGTCACCGAGCTCTGGGCGATGCCGCCGGTCCGCTTCGCCAGCCATTCGGCGGCTTCGTTGGCGACCGGGATGAAGGTCGGGTTGGGCCGCTCTGGGTCCTGCTCGGTCTGCAGGCGGACCTCGCCGGAACGCTTGCGCTTCGGCCGCAGCGCGATCGCGTTGTCGAGGGTCTGCATGACGAGGAGGATGATCGTGCGGCGCGACCAGCCGCCCGGCCAGAGCGTCTTCGCGAATCGGACCGGGTGGCGGATGATCTGGCCCAGCAGCTTCAGCGGCCGCGTCGCCCTGGTGCCGTCGCCGACCAGCAGCGTGTAGAGGGTGCTCATCGAGTCGCCCGCGTTGCCGTAGCTGACGGTCTCGATATGCGTGTGCGGGTCGGGATAGATGCTGGAGCTGATCGCGACGCGCTTGGTCAGGTCCCCCGGGTAGTCCTCCGGCACGGTGACGGCCAGGATCATCTCGCTGTTGGTCCGCACCAGCTCGCCGAGTCGTGCCGAGATGCGCGGCAGCGAGCCGCCGAGCCGGCAGCGCTGCAGCAGCTTGTTGGTGCCGAGCGGCCCGGCTGCGATGACGACGCCGCGCGCGGTGAGCCGACGACGCCCCCGTCCCCGCAGCATCCCCGAGCGTTCGCTGGTGACGGCGTAGCCGTCGCTGCCGTCGGCGGCACCGAGCGGGCTGATGTCGGTGACGAGTCGCTCGGGCGTGACCGTGGCGCCGCGCTGCTCGGCGAACCAGAGGTAGTTCTTCACCAGCGTGTTCTTGGCGCCGACCGGGCAGCCGACCATGCAGCGGCCGCAGTGCGTGCAGCCGGTGCGGTCCGGTCCCTCGCCGCCAAAGTAGGGGTCGACGACCTCCTTACCTGGCTCGCCGAGGAAGACGCCGATCGGAGTCTTGCGGTACGTGTCGCCGACCCCGAGCTCCTCGCCGAATTCGCGCAGCAGCCGATCGGCGTCGTCGTCGTCGGTGTGGACGACGACGCCGAGCATCCGCTGAGCTTCTTCGTAGTGGGGGGCGAGGGCCCTCTCCCAGTGCTCCAGATCGGCCCACTGCGGGTCTTCGAAGAAGGGAGACGGCGGCACGTAGAGCGTGTTCGCGTAGCCGAGGCTGCCGCCGCCGACGCCGGAGCCGCTGACCACCGCGACGTCCTTGAAGGTGCTGAGCCGGAAGATTCCCCGCAGCCCGAGCCGCGGTGCCCAGAAGTAGCGGCGCAGGTCCCAGGTCGACTTCGGGAAGTCATCGTCCCCAAATCGTTTGCCGCACTCCAGCACCGCGACCGAGTAGCCCTTTTCCGCTAAACGCAGAGCGGACACGCTGCCGCCAAACCCCGAACCCACGACTATCCAGTCGAAATCGTGCATCGTCGGGAAGCCTAGACGCTACTTCCGCGGGTGGCGCGGTGGCGGGGGTCCCCCATAGCGGAGGACGACGCGAAGCGGCGTCCGAGCACATGGGGGAGGGCCGCCGCGACAGGACCCGCGGCCAGAGCGGTTAGGCCTCGCCCGGCTCAAGCGGGCGGAAGTCCGAGGTCCGCGCCCCGCAGACGGGACAGAACCAGTCCTTGGGAATGTCCTCGAACGCGGTCCCGGGCGGGATGCCGCCGTCGGGGTCGCCGATCGCGGGGTCGTAGATGAACCCGCAGCTCTCGCAGATCCAGAGGGTCGCTTCCTTGGTCGCGCTCATGGTCAAAGCTTAGATCGCGGTCAGTCTTTGTCGAAGCTGACCGGGACCGGCTCGCGCTGCGAGGCGTCCTCGATCTCGAAGAACTCGCGCTGGTCGAAGCCGCTTTGGTTGGCGATGACCGAGCCCGGGAACTGCTGGATGTCGGTGTTGTAGGCCTGTACGTTGGAGTTGTAGATCCGCCGCGAAGCCTGGATTTCGTCCTCGAGCTGGGAGAGGCTGCGGCTGAGCTGCTGGAAGTTCTCGGTGGCGCGCAGCGTCGGGTAGTTCTCGGCGACCGCACGCAGGTCGGTCAAGGCGCCGGTCAGCTGCTGCTCGGCTTTGGCGGTGTCGCCGACGCTGTGCGCGGACATCGCCTCGGCGCGGGCTTTCGTCGCTTTCTCGAAGACCTCGCTCTCGTGCGCCGCGTAGCCTTTCACCGTCTCGACCAGGTTGGGCACCAGGTCGTGGCGGCGCTTCAGCTGGATGTCGATCCCGCTCCACGACTCGTCGACCCGGTTGCGCGCGGCGATGATCGAGTTGCGCTTGCCGATGAAATAGAGGACCGCGATGACGATGATCGCCACCACGACTATGAGCGCCACGGTCACGGCCCCATCCTACTCGCCGCGCTGGGACGTGCCGCAGGAAAGAGGACCATATGGGTACTTAAGCTGCGGCACGTCCCGATGGCGAGCATAAGATCGGCTCGTGAGCACGAGGGGTGAAGCTCAGGAATGGGCCGAGATCGTGCGGCGCTACGGCGAGCGCAACGAACTGACCTATGAGCCGGTGGGCGGGATCAACCCCAAAGACGGGCCGGTGGCCCTCTGCGTCGGCGGGACCAATCGGCTCACCGGCCAGCTCGCCGAGGGGTTCTGGGGCTCCTCCTGCGACGCCGACGAGCGTGAGGTCGGCGGGCTCTTCTCCAAGGCGATCCTGCCCACGTCCCTCCTCGCCAAGGCGCACATGCCGGATCTGGCCGAGGTCGTCCCCGCCTTCAACGTCGAGTCGATCGAGGGGCACGAGCGGGTGACACAGCGGCTCGCCCGCAAGGTCGAGTTCGAGTCGATCGACTTCAACCGTCGCTTCCTGGCGACGGTGCCGCGCGACTACGACGCGATGGCGCTGCGTGAGCTGTTCAGCCCCGGCTTTCTCTCCTGGGCGACGACGATGACCGGCGAGGTCGACTTCGGCGTCAATGACCGTCAGCTCTGGTTCCTCTGGCAGCTTCGCGAGCGCAGCGAGGCGGAACTGAAGGAGGCGCTGAGGAACGCGGGGCAGCTGTTCGAACGGTTGCAGGGGGAGATGGACGAGAGCGGTGTCAACACGTACCCGCCCGGGCCTTGGCATGCCGGGCTGGAGCCCTTCCCTCGGGCCTAAGCTCAGGCGCGCGGGTCCTGTCGCGGCGGCCCTCCCCCATGTGCTCAGGCGCCGCTTTCGCGGCGCCCTCCGCCATGGGGGACCCCCGCCACCGCGCCACCCGCGCGAGAGGCGTTTAAGCCGGGTATTCCGGATCATCCGGCAAGACCACGCGGTGGTCCTGGCGAGTGCCGATTACCTTGGGGAGGATCGGCTGGACCTCACGATCGCGGTGAGCGGCGATCGCCTCGGCTGAGGTGTGGAAGGGGAGGAGCGACTGGAGCTGGTGGATCGTTGGGAAGGCGAGCACCAGGTCGCCCGCCTCCTGCGCCTCGAGCGCGGCGGCTGGCTCGAACCAGCCGGCGTCGACAGTCTCCACGCCGTCCGGCTTGGGGGGCGAGTGGGCGGGGGCGAGGGCGAGGAAGAACCAGGCATCGAAGCGCCGCGAGATCACCTCGGGGGTGATCCAGCGCGAGAACAGGACCAGCTCCTCGTCCTCCCCCAACTCGATCCCCGCCTCCTCGCGTAGCTCCCGCACCGCGCAGGCGCGATAAGCCGACTCGTCATCGCCGTCGCACGCATCAACTCCGCCGCCGGGAAAGACCCAGACGCCGGGCATGAACCTGGCGCTCTCGGTTCGCTTCAGCAGGAGCACCTCGAGCGCCCGGTCTTGGTGCTTCCCTCCCCTTCGAAGCAGCACCACCGAAGCCGCCGGCCGAGGTACCGCGGGCTCACCGAGATTCGCCGCCTCCGCGGGCCCACGCTTCCTCTCGCTCATCTCCTCACCGTATCTCGCGCGGGTGGCGCGGTGGCGGGGGTCCCCCATAGCGGAGGGCGCCGCGAAAGCGGCGCCTGAGCACATGGGGGAGGGCCGCCGCGACAGGACCCGCGCGCCTACGCGGCTTGTGCGAGCTGACCAGGGGCCGGGTGGGCGGTGGCACACGCCGCCTCGATCGACTCGGCGGTGACGTCGACCAGCCGCTGCAGATCGCCCTCCGAGATCGAGAGCGGCGGCATTAGGACGACGACGTCGCCGAGCGGCCGGACGATCGCCCCGCGCTCGCGTGCCTCCAGCGTGACCCGGTGGCCCAGTCGCAGCCTCGGGTCGTGCTCGCCGAGGTCGATTCCGACCATGAAGCCCCGCTGCCGCACCTCGCGGACCTCGGGCATTGCCGCGAGCCACTCGAGCCGCTCGCCCAGCAGCTCGATCTTCGGTTGCAGGCGCGTCAGCGTTTCCTCTTCCGCGAAGGCGTCGAGGTTGGCGAGCGCGGCGGCGCAGGCGAGCGGGTTGCCGGTGTAGGTGTGGCCGTGGAAGAAGGTGCGCTGCTCCTCCGGCGCGCCGAGGAAGCCGGCGTAGATGCGCTCGCTGGTCATGGTGGCGGCCAGCGGCAGGTAACCGCCGGTGAGGCCCTTCGCCAGGCAGAGCAGGTCGGGCGCGACCCCCTCCTGCTCGCAGGCGAACATCGTCCCGGTGCGGCCGAAGCCGGTCGCCACCTCGTCGCAGATCAGCAGTACGCCGAAGCGGTCGCACATCTCGCGGGCGACGCTCAGGTAGCCGGGCGGGTGGACGAGCATGCCGGCCGCGCCCTGGACCAGCGGCTCGAGGATCACTGCGGCGACCTCCTCCTCGTGGGCGGCGAGGACGCGCTCCAGGTCGGCGGCGTCGCCCGGCTCGGCAGCGTGGGTCTCGAACAGGAGCGGCCGGTAGGTGGCGTGGAAGAGGTCGATGCCGCCGACCGAGACCGAGCCGATCGTGTCGCCGTGATAGGCGTCGCGCAGGTGTACGAACGAAGTGCGGCGCCGGTGCTGGCCGCCGCGCTGCTGCTGGTACTGGAAGGCCATCTTCAAGGCGATCTCGGTCGCGGTCGAGCCGGAATCCGAGTAGAAGACACGCGAGAGGCGGGGCGGCGCCAGCTCGACCAGCCGCGACGCCAGCTCGGCGGCCGCGGGGTGGGAGAGGCCGAGCATGGTCGAGTGGGCGACCTTGCCCAGCTGTTCCTTCAGCGCTTCGTCGATACCAGCGTGGCGATGGCCGTGGACGTTGCACCAAAGCGAGGAGACGCCGTCGATGTAGCGGCGGCCCCCGTCGTCGATTAGGTATGAGCCCTCCGCCCGCTCGATCATCGGTCGCTCTTCCTCGGACCACGCCTGCTGCTGCGTGAAGGGATGCCAGAGATGATCGCGGTCGAGCTGAGCGGGGTCCGACGACATCTCCAGAGCCGACCCTAGCCCTCCGTGCGGCGGCAACGTCTAGGGGGTTGGGAGGTTGGGGACTGCCAGCTGGGGGTACGGGCCGCCCAGGAAAGCGTGCGCCTTCGCACAGAGACCATTACATAAATATCTGTAATCATCTGACGATGGCAGAGCGAGGAGCTACCCCCCAGGTCCCGCCGCTCCGGCGCCGGGCCCTGCATGCCGTCCGCTCGCTGTTCAGCCCACTGCTGCCGGACGACTACCTGGAACTGATCAACCCGCTCTGGTCGACCCGCGAGTTGCGCGGCCGGATCGAGCGGATCGACCCTGAGACCCCGGACGCCGCCACGGTGCTGATTCGCCCCGGCTACGAGTGGATGGGCCACCGGCCCGGCCAGTACCTGAGGATCGGCGTAGTCGTCGACGGGGTACACCACTGGCGTGCCTATTCGCTCACCTCGGAGCCGGAGCGTCCCGACGGGTGCATCAGCATCACGCCGAAGCTCGTCGACACCGGAGTGGTCTCGCCCTACCTGGTCCGCCGCGCCAGGCCGGGGGATGTCGTCCGCCTCGGCGGGGTCGAAGGGACGTTCGTGCTCTCCGACCCACCGCCGGAGAGGCTGCTCTTCGTCAGCGCCGGCAGCGGCATCACGCCGATCATGAGCATGCTGCACAGCCTCCATCGGGAGGACGCCGTTCGGGACGTCGTCCACATCCATTCCGCCCGCAGCGTGGAGGGCGTGATCTTCGCCGAGCGCCTGCGCGAGCTCGAGCGGCTGCATCCGGGCTACTCGCTGAAGCTGCGGATCACCGGTGAACAGGGACGAGTCGGCCCCGGCGATTTGGACCGGATCTGCCCCGACTGGCGCGAGCGTCACACCTATCTCTCGGGTCCCGCCGACATGCTGGACGCGATGTGCGGGCACTGGGAGCGCGAGGGGGACATGGCGTTGCTCGAGATGGAGCGCTTCCAGCCGGTGATCGGCGGCGAGCCCGGCGAGGGAGAGGGAGGGGCGGTGCGCTTCGTCAAGAGCCGGGTCGAGGCGAACTGCGAGAGCGGGACCCCGATCCTGGTCGGTGGTGAGGAAGCCGGTGCCGTCCTGCCCTTCGGTTGCCGGATGGGCATCTGCCACACCTGCGTCGGGAGGCTCTGCACGGGGAGGGTGCGCGACCTGCGCACCGGCGACGTGCACGGAAGCGAGGGGGAGATGATCCGAACCTGCGTCAACGCCCCAGAAGGACCGATCGAGATCGCACTTTGAGACTACGAGAGGGAAACGAATGAACGCAACGATGAACGCAACCGCCACCGAGCCCCAGAGCCCGCTTGCCCACCTCTCGCCAGAGCAGCTGGACGAGCTGGGGCGTGAGTTCGACGCGATCCGCGACCGGGTCGCCGCCGACCTCGGCGCGCGCGATCGCCGCTACATCGAGAGCATGATCGCGATGCAGCGTCGCCTCGCCGTGATCTCCCGCGTGCTGCTCCTCGCCGCCCGCTACCGACCCGCCAAGGTCGCCGGTACGGCGGCCCTCTCGGCGGCGAAGATTCTCGAGAACATGGAGATCGGCCACAACGTCCTGCACGGCCAGTGGGACTGGATGAACGATCCCCAGATCAATTCCTCGACCTGGGACTGGGACACGGCCTCGACCGCCGAGGCCTGGAAGCACTCGCACAACTACGTCCACCACACGTTCACCAACATCCTCGGCAAGGACAAGGACCTCGGCTACGAGATCATGCGGATCGATCCGCGGCAGAGTTGGCACCCGGTCTACCTCCTCCAGCCGCTCTACAACATCCTGCTGATGGCGCTCTTCGAGTGGGGGGTCGCCTTCCACGACCTCGACTTCGAGGCGATTCGCAAGGGCCACAAATCGAAAGCCCAGGTCAAGCGCGAGGTGGCCGGCATCTTCAAGAAGGCGAAGAGCCAGGTGGTCAAGGACTACGTCGCCTGGCCGCTGCTGAGCGGGCTGGCGATGGCGGCCGTCGACGTCGCCTTCGAGGCCCGCAAGGAGCTCACCGCGGCGGAGGGCCGCCGCCACTGGGGCAGGCGGCGGCGGGGCGGCTTGGCCGGCGTTCTGCGCAAGGCCCTGGAAGGGGGGCTCGACTCGTACAAGTCCGCCGCGGCCGCCAACGCGACCGCCAACGTCGTCCGCAACGTCTGGGCCTACGCGATCATCTTCTGCGGCCACTTCCCCGACCAGACCTACACCTTCAGCCCGGAGGAGGTCGAGGACGAGAGCCGCGGCGGCTGGTACGTGCGCCAGCTCGCCGGCGCGGCCAACATCGAGGGGAGCCCGCTGTTCCACGTCGCCAGCGGCAACCTCGGCTACCAGGTCGAGCACCACCTCTTCCCCGACCTTCCCAGCACCCGCTACGCGGAGATCGCCCCGCAGGTAAAGCAGATCTGCGAGCGCTACGGCCTCCCCTACAACAGCGGCCCGTTCGGGCAACAGCTCGGCATGGTGCAGCGGACGATCCTCAGGCTCGCCTTCCCGGGCGGGACCTCCCGGCCGAAGCCCGGGCCCTATCGAGGCGAGGACCACCCGGCTCTGTGATCGCTGGATGACAGGCGGAGGATCAGCTGTCGCCCGCATCCCCCATGCGGGGAAGAAAGCGCCAGTCGTCTAGGTTCGGCCAGCCGGCTGGCTGGCCGAGGTCGAGCTGCGGCAGCGTCTCGACCTCCAACTTCGCGAGTGCGGCGATCGTCCCCCGGTTCGACTCTTCGATCGCGCTGGGCCGGTCGGGCCAGGGGGTGAGGACGGCGGCCGCCACCTCGAGGCCGGCGTCCCTTGCCGCTTGGATCGTGAGCAGTGTGTGGTTGATCGTGCCGAGGCCGGGTCGGGCGGCGACGACGACCGGCAGGCCCAGGTCGACCGCGAGGTCGCGGACGAGGTAGGGCGGCGAGAGCGAGAGGGGGACGAGCAGCCCGCCGACCCCCTCGCAGACGAGAGCGTCGGCACACGCCGCAGCGTCCCTCGCCGTCTGCGCGAGGCGATCCGGGTCGATCGTCTCGCCGGCCAATTCCGCCGCCAGGTGGGGCGACATCGGCGGCCCGTAGCGGTAGGGCGAGACCTCCTCGGCGCTTTGTGTCGAGGACGCGGCGTGTCGCAGCATCTCGTGGTCGGGCCGACCGGCCGACGGGCCGACCCCGGCCTCCGCTTTCGGCCCGTCGGCGGGGAACTCGTCGAGCCCAGTCACCGCCGGCTTGAAGACGGCGACGCTCTCACCGGCGGCGGCCAGCGATCGCGCGATGGCCGCCGCGACGACGGTCTTGCCGACCCCGGTCCCGGTCCCGGTTACGAATAGGCCTCGCACGCGCTGTCAGGCGGCGATAGCGGCCGTCGGCGCGAGTGCCGGACTCCCTCCGACGCCGAGCTCGCGTGCCACCTCGCCGACCAGCTTCGCCGCCCGCCGCAGCTCGTCGGCACCGTGCGTCGCCATCACCGTGAAGCGCAACCGCGACGAGCCTTCCGGCACCGTCGGGGGGCGGATCCCCTGTGCGAAGACGCCGCGCTCGAGCAGCCGCTCGCTCAATTCCATCGTCCGTGCCGCGTCGCCGACCCGCAGCGGGACGATCTGCGACTCGTCGCCGCCGCCGGCCAGACCCTCCGCCGCCAGCGCCGCATGCAGCGCCGCCGCGTTGGCGCCGAGCCGCTCGACCAGCTCCGGATTCGACGCCAGCAGCTCCAGGGCGGCCTCGGCCGCGGCGACGCTTGGCGGCGGCGGTGCGGTCGAGAAGATGAAAGGACGGGCTGAGTTGAGCAGGTAGTCGGTCAGTTCGCCGCCAGCGCAGGCGTAGGCGCCGTAGGAGCCGAGTGCCTTGCCGAGGGTGCCGATCACGAGGTCGACCTCGCCGCCGAGCCCGGCGGCGGCGACCGAGCCACGCCCGCCCGGCCCGAGGGCACCGGTCGCGTGCGCCTCGTCGACCATCAGGCGGCAGCTATGGCGGCGGGCCAGATCCGCCAGATCCGCCAGGGGCGCCACGTCGCCGTCCATCGAGAAGACGCCGTCGCTGACGATCAGCGCGGCGCGGCCGCCGGCTTCGCGCAGGCCCCAGGCCAGGTGCTCGACGTCGCCGTGGCGGTAGACGAAGGTCTCGGCCCGCGAGAGGCGGCAGCCGTCGACGATGCTGGCGTGGTTCAGCTCGTCGGAGAAGACGACCTCGCCGCGGCCCGCCAGCGCCGCGATAGTCCCGGTGTTGGCGAGGTAACCGGAACCGAACAGCAGCGCCGCCTCGTATTCCTTGAAATCGGCGAGGCGCCGCTCGAGGCGGCGGTGCGGCTCCATGTTGCCCGAGATCAGCCGCGAGGCCCCCGCCCCGGCCCCCCAGCGCAGCGCGGCCTCGGCCGCCGCCTCGCGCACCCGCGGGTGGCCGGCCAGGCCGAGGTAGTCGTTGGAGCAGAGCAGCAGCACCTCGCGTCCGTCGAGCAGGACACGCGGTCCCTGAGGCCCGCCGACCAGGCGCAGTCGCCGGTGGAGCCCCCTGTCGCGGAGCTCCTCCAGCCGCTCCGCGACGTCGGTCATGCCGCCTGCGAGGGAATCTCGGGATACGGCGGAGGCTTCTTCGCCTTCCTGACGACCCGCAGCTGGGTCGAGGGATCCCAGAAGTCGGCTTCGTCCTGGCGGTCGATCAGCTCGTCGATCGGGGTCGCGGGCGTCTCCCCGTCAAGCCAGCCGGAGCGGTTGTCGGGCCGCGGGTTGGCGCCGTTGTCGGGCTGGCGCGCCACGTTCAGCCCCAGCTCCTCGAACATCGCCCGGTCGTCCTCGGGCTCGGCACCCAGCGTCGTCAGAAAGTTGCCCATCATCACCCCGTTCAGCCCCGCCTTGACCGCCAGCGGCTGCAGCTCGCCGAGGTTCTCGACCCGGCCGCCGCAGAGCCGGAAGAGGGCACCCGGGATGATCAACCGGAAGATCGCCACCCACTTGACGACCTCCCATGGGTCCATCAACGGACGATCGCCGAACTTGGTGCCGTCGCGCGGATTGAGCAGGTTGATCGGCACCGAGGTCGGTTCCAGCTCCGACAGCTCGAAGGCCATCTCGACCCGCTGCCGCGGCGACTCGCCCAGGTTGAGGATGCCGCCGACGCAGGTCTCCAGCCCCGCCTCCTTGACTGCCTCGATCGTCCGCACCCGACCCTCGTAGCGGACCGTGGTCGAGACCTCCGGATAGTAGGAGCGAGCCGACTCGACGTTGTGGTGGACGCGCTGGATCCCGGCCTCGCGCAGCTGCTTCGCCCGCTCCGCCGACATGTGACCGATCGATGCGCAGCGCTTCAGGTTGGTGTGCTCGGAGACCAGCTTCGCTCCCTCGACGATGTTCGTGAAATCCCGCTTCGAAAGCCCCTGGCCCTGGGTCACCATGCAGAACCGGTGCGCGCCCGCCGCCTCCGCCGCCTTCGCGTGCTCGAGGATCTGCTCGGGCTCCATCATCGCGTGCATCGGCGTGTCCGCCTCGGCGTAGCGTGACTGGGCGCAGAAGCCGCAGTCCTCGGCGCAGCCGCCCGACTTGGCGTTGACCAGCGAGCACATGTCGGTCGAGTCACCGAAGTTGTCTTTGCGCACCTCCCAGGCGCGCTCGACCAGCTCGCCGATCTCCTCGTGGTCGTTCAGCTGTCCCAGCGCCAGGGCTTCGGCGAATGAGATCATGGCGGACATTCGGGCGCAAGGCTAGGCGCCGTCCCGGACGCCTGGCCGGAACCTCGAGCCGCCCTTAACATCGGCCGCGTGGCGGCGGCGACGACCAGACGGCGACGGCTTGCGGTGGCGGTGGGGTGTGGCTTGGCGGCGGGGGCTTTCGTCCTCGGCGCCGCTCTGGGCGACGACTCCGAGCCGGCACCGAGTGTGGCGAGCCGGCTTCCGCTCGAGCAGCTCGCCGGCCAGCGGATCGTGGTCGGCTTCAGTGGCCCCGAGCCGCCGGTCGCGGTCCGGCGGATGGTCCGCAAGGGGCTGGCAGCGGGCGTGATCCTCTTCGCCGACAACCTCTCCAGCCGCGCCGCCGGGCGGCGCTTGCTCGCCGACCTGCAGTCGATCCCTCGCCCACCGGGGCTGCGCGACCCGCTGCTGGCGATGGTCGACCAGGAGGGAGGGCTGGTGAAGCGGATCGGGGGCGCACCCACCGCCTCGGCCGCCGAGATGGGCGCTCGCGGAGCCGCTTTCAGCCGCGAACAGGGCCGGCGCACCGCCGCGAACCTGCGCGGAATCGGCGTCAACGTCAACCTCGCCCCGGTTCTCGACGTCGCCCGCGCCCGCGGCACGATCGCAGCGACCGACCGGGGCTTCGGCTCCACCGCCGCGCGCGTCGCGGCGACCGCCATCCCCTTCGCGGAGGGGATGCGGGAAAGCGGGGTCGCCGCGACCGCGAAGCACTTCCCGGGGCTCGGCTCGGCCCGCGTCAACACCGACTTCGCCGTGCAGCGAATCGGCCTCTCGAAGCGCGTGCTGCGCGGAGTCGACGAGGTGCCGTTCCACGACTTCACCGAGCTCGGCGGCGAGCGCTCGCTGGTGATGTTGAGCACGGCGATCTACCCGGCTTTCTCGCCGAAGCCCGCGGCATTCGCCCGCGAGATCGTCGGCGGCGAGCTGCGCGAACGGCTTGGCTACGAGGGGGTGACGATCACCGACGCACTCGGAACGGCAGCGGCCGCGGCGTTCGGTGGGCCCGCCACCACCGGCCTGGCGGCAACGAGGGCCGGCGTCGACCTGCTCCTGTTCACCGATCGCCGCGCCGCGACGCGAGCCCGCCGGGCGCTGGTCCGCGGACTTCGCTCGGGAGCCCTCAGTCGGGCCCTCTTCGAGCGCTCGGTGCAGCGGGTCGTGGATCTGCGCCGCGAACTGCGCTGAGCCGCACCGTGTCCCTCCCGGCGCGCTTCGCCTCGTACATAGCGGCGTCGGCGGCCGAGAGGACGGCGTCGGAGCCGGTCCCGCCGGGCCCGAACATCGCGATCCCAATGCTGACGGTTATCGACGCCGGTTCTCCGTCGCGCGGCGCGTGCTCGCGGATCGCCGCCGCGACCGCCTCGGCGACGCCGCGGGCTTCCTCGACGTCGCAGCGCCGGAGCACGATCGCGAACTCGTCGCCGCCCAGCCGGGCCACCGAGTCGGTGACCCGCATGCGGTCCCGCAGGACTTTCGCGATATCGGCGATGACCCGGTCGCCGGCGGGGTGGCCGTGGCTGTCGTTCACCCGCTTGAAATTGTCTATGTCGAGCAGCAGCAGGGCGCCTTCGCCACCTTCGCGGTTGCTTCGGGCCAGCTCGGTGCGCAGGTCCGCTTCGAAGTGCCGCCGGTTTTTGAGGCCGGTCAGCGAGTCGTGGCTGGCCTGCCGTTGCAATTCCTGCATCTGCTCGCTCCGGCTCCAGATCAGCACCAGCGCCCCCAGCAGCGCCGCCAGCGAGAGGCCGAAGACCGCGATCAGCACCGGCAGGGCGACGCCGGGTCGGTTGGGATCGCGCACCACCAGCAGCCAGGTGCGGTCGGCGATCCGCACCGGGGCGGCGGCGGCCTCCTCGCGCGGCAGCTCGGGGCCGACGACGGTGCGACCGCGCTCGACCAGCTGCAGGTCGACCTCGTCGGCGAGGGCCGCGGTTGCGGCTTCGGTCAGGTCGGCGACCGTGAAACTGCCGATGGCGAAGCCGACCAGGGCAGAGCGGCGCTGGGCGACCGTGGCGATTCGGGCGCCATCCTCGTAGACGGGACGAAAGACGTTGATGCCAGTGCCACCGAGCGGCAGCCGGATCACCGAGGTCGCCGCCGGCTCGCCGCCGTCGCGGGCGCGCAGCAGATGGTGCGAGCGGAACCGATCGGTGCCGATGTCGTAGCCGTACGGCGTCTGGATGCCGTGCGGGTGCCTCGTTGCGGCGAAGACGAGTGGAAAGTGAACCGGCCGTGGAGCGGCCGCGCGGAACTCGCCGAGGTCGTCGCGTTCGAGGATCGTCAGGCCGCGGTTGCGTTCGAACAGCTGCCGCTCGGGCCCCGGCACCGCCTGCACGAAAGCGGTTGCCGAGAGTGCTCCCGCTTCCAGGAGGGAGTCGGCGAGCAGGTCGAACTCGTGCCGGCCGAGACTCGTCTCCGCCTGGTAGAAGGCTGCGGCGCCGGCGAGTTGGCCGACCGAGAGCGTCGCCAGCGCCTCGGCCTGACGCGCCCCGCGGATCGCTTCGCGCTGCTGAGCCTGCTCGAAGCTGTCGTTGTCGCGGGCGTGGACGATCAGGGCGACCGTCACCGAGCCGATCGCCATTGCGACCGCCACCGTGAAGCCCAGCCAGAAGCGCAGATTCATCCTTCTTTCATCGGCTCGCCGCCGTCCCGGTCTTTACTCGACCGGAGCGTTGGCAAGGGACTCCCAGAGGTAGAGCGAGGCAAGGCTGCGGTGGGGGCGCCACGCCTCGCCGATCTCCAGCACCCGCAGGGGGGCCGGCATCTGCTCGAGCCCGTACTCGATCTGCACCGCTTTGCGGATCCCGAGGTCGCCGCCGGAGAGGACGTCGGGTCGCTCGAGGTGGAAGAGCAGGAACATCTCTGCGGTCCACTGGCCGAGGCCGCGCACCGCGACTATCTCCTCGATGACCTCCTCGTCGGCGAGCTGCTCGAGCCGGTCCAGCTCCAGCTCGCCGCTCAGCACGTGTGAGGCGAGGTCGCGGATGTATTCGACCTTGCGGCCGGAGAGGCCTGCCCCGCGAAGGTCATCCTCGCTTGCCTCCAGCAGCTGCTCGGGCGAGGGCGTGGTGCCGTCGAACAGCTCGCAGACCCGCCGGTAGATCGTCCGGGCCGCCTTGGTCGAGAGTTGCTGTCCGACGATCGCCCGCAGCAGGGCGCCGTAGGCGTCGGCTGGACGCTCCTCGCTGCGGCGGCTGAGTCGCGTCGCGATGTCGATCGGCCCGATCCGCTCGATCAGCGCCGCCATCGCCGGGTCGGCGGCGGAGAGCTGCTTGCGCGCGGCGGCGCTCATGGCGTCACCGCATCCGACTTTTTCCCCACTACCGCGTGGTCAAAGTCGGATGCGCTCATCGTCCTCGCCAATGCGGCCTGCGCTTCTCGCCGAAGGCGACGATCCCCTCGCGCAGGTCCTCGGAGTCGAAGCAGGCCTCGCGCAGGGCGATCAGCTCGCGCTCCTGCTTCTCACTCAGGGTTGGGTTCTCCCTGAGCACCTCGATCGCCCGCTTGTTGCCGCGCATCGAGAGCGGGGCGTTGGCGGCGATCGTGGCCGCCAGCTCGACCGCCGCTCCCTCGAGCTCGTCGTCGCCGACCACCTCGTGGATCAGGCCGATCTCCTCGGCGCGCTTCGCCTCGAAGTTGCGGCCGGTCAGAAACAGCTCCTTGGTCCGCGCCAGGCCGACCGTGTCGAGGAACTTGCGCAGCCCCGTGTGGCCGTAGACGAGACCGAGCTTGGCGGGCGGCATCCCCAGCTTCGCCTTGGCGGCGCAGATCCGCAGGTCGCAGGTGATCGCCAGCTCCAGGCCGCCGCCCAGGCAGTGGCCATTGATCGCCGCCACGGTCGGCCAGGGATGGGAAGCGAGGGCTTCCATCGCGGCGTGGAAGGGATGGGCGACGAGCGCCTCGGCGTCGCGCTCGAAGCTGTCGGTGGGGATCGAGGCGATGTCGTAGCCGGCCGAGAAGACCGGCGGCGCGCCGACGATCATCACGCAGCGGGTCTCGATGCCGCGGTCGAGTCGTGGCAGGGCCTCGGCGAGGCCGTCGAGGATCTCGTGGTCGAGGGCATTGCGCCGCTCGGGGTTGGAGATCCGGATGCGGACGACCGCCTCGGCGGGGGAGTCGAGGAGGAGCTTGCCGCCGGCGAGCCGCTCGTTCACTCCAGCACTACGAGGACGTCGCCTTCGCTCACCGACTGGCCCTCCTCGCAGCAGATCTCCACCACGGTTCCGTCGTCCTCGGACTCGACCGGGATCTCCATCTTCATCGACTCGAGGATGACGACCGTGTCACCGTCCGCCACCTCGTCGCCGACCGCGACCTCGATTTTCCAGACGTTGCCCGTGATGTGTGCCTCGATGTCCGCCATGGCGGGGGACAATATCCATCGTTCCGGTGTTCCTTTTGTACGTGTAGGGGACAAAAGGAACACCGGAAGGCAGAATGCCCCGTCGTGTCTTCCGATCGGCAATGGGCAGGGTTGACGGTGATCGTCGCCGCGCGCAACGAGGCGGACCGGATCGCCGAAACGATCGCGGCGTTGCGCCGGGCTTTGCCGGAGGCGGCGCTCTGGGTCGCCGACGACGCCTCGACCGACGGCACCACCGAGGCAGCGATCGCCGCCGGCGCCCAGGTGGTCAGCCGCGGCCGTCCACACGGCAAGGGGGACAACGTCACCGCTGCCGCCGAAGCAATGCTCAGTGCCGAGCCGGCGCCGCGCCTGGTGCTGCTCTGCGACGGGGACCTCGGCGCCTCGGTCGCCGCGCTCGAGCCGCTGGTCGAGGCGGTCGAGCGCGGCGAGTGCGACCTCGCCGTCGCCGCCTTCAGTCGCCGCGTCGGCGGCGGCTTCGGCGTCGCGCTCGGCTTCGCTCGCTGGGCGATCCGCCGTCTCTGCGGGCTGGAGACGTCCGCGCCGATCTCCGGCCAGCGCGCGATGAGAGTCGAGACGCTCCGCGCGACGCTCCCCTTCGCCCGTGGTTACGGAATGGAGCTGGGGATGACGGTCGACGCGGTGCGCGCCGGCTACCGCCTCCGCGAGTACGAGCTGGACCTCTCCCATCGCGCCACCGGCCGCAGCCTCGCGGGCTTCGCCCACCGGGCTCGCCAGCTCGGGGACTTCACCCGCGTCTATCTGTCTCGTCGATCCAGTTGAGACCTCATCTGCGCTTCGCGTAGTCGCCGATCTCTCCGAAGTCGACCATCACACAGGGCTCGGAGCCGGAAACCTCGGCATCGTGGCCCGGTGGGATCGCCATGACGTCTCCGGCGTTGACCTCGACCTCCGAGCCGTCGTCCATGTAGACGCGCATGCTGCCGGACAGCACGTAGGCGAAGTGAGCGACCTGGCAGGAGTCGGTGCCTGCGATCGGCTTCACGTTCTCCGACCACTTCCAGCCGGGCTCGAACGTTCCCTTGCCGACCGGGTGGCCGGCGAGTTCAACCACCTCTGCCTGACCGTTCCCTTCGAACTGGCGGACCTCGTCGGGGGAGTCGAAGTTCTTGACTTCAGCGGCTGCCATGGGGGCTCCTTCCATAGGGTCTAGCCCTGCCCGATATTGACCGTACACCTGATGCCACGTTGAGACAACGGTGATCCTCGCCATCGACCAGGGAACGACCGGGACGACCTGCCTCGTCTTCGACGACGAGGGGCGGATAGCCGGGCGCGCCTACTTGGAGTTAGAGCAGCACTTCCCGCGGCCGGGCTGGGTAGAGCACGACGCCACCGAGATCTGGGAGACGACCCGCACGGTCGGAGCGGAGGCGCTTGCCGACGCGGGGATCGAAGGAGCGGAGCTGGACGCGATCGGGATCGCGAACCAGCGCGAGACTGTGGTCGCCTGGGACCCGGGGACTGGCGAACCGCTCCATCGGGCGCTGGTTTGGCAGGACCGGCGCACGGCCGAGCGTTGCGACGAGCTGCGGGCAGCGGGCTGCGAGGAGCTGGTGCGGGAGCGGACCGGGCTCGTTCTCGACCCCTACTTTTCCGGCACCAAGATCGAGTGGCTGCTGCGCAACGTCGAGGCCACCGACCGGGCCGTCTTCGGCACGGTCGACTCCTGGCTGGTCTTCAAGCTGACGGGCCGCCACGCGACCGACTACACGAACGCCTCGCGGACGATGCTGTTCGACATCCGCCGGCTGGCCTGGGACGAGGAGCTCTGCGCGATGCTCGGTGTCGACCAGGCGCGCCTGCCCGAGCCGCTGCCTTCGGCACATGTCTTCGGGACGACCTCGGAGTTCGGGGGCGACGTGCCGGTGGCGGGGATCGCCGGCGACCAGCAGGCGGCCCTCTTCGGTCAGGCCTGCCAGCGGCCCGGTGAGGCCAAGAACACCTACGGGACCGGCAGCTTCGTCCTCCTTCACACCGGCTCGGAGGCGCCGGAGCCGGCCGAGGGCCTGCTGACCACGATGGCCTGCGCGCTGGGCGATGACGCCGCCTACGCGCTCGAGGCATCGATCTTCGTCACCGGCGCCGCGGTGCAGTGGCTGCGCGACGGCCTCGGTCTGATCGAGGAGGCGGGGGAGACGGAAGCACTCGCCGCTTCGCTGGAGGGCAACGACGGCGTCTACTTCGTCCCGGCGCTGACCGGGCTTGGCTCGCCCCACTGGGATCCCTACGCGCGTGGGACGATCATTGGCCTCACTCGCGGCAGCGGTCGCGCTCACCTGGCGCGGGCGGCGCTGGAGGCGATCGCCTACCAGACGGTCGACGCCGTGCGCGCCGAGGAGGCCGCATCGGGCCAGCCGCTCGGGGTGCTGAAGGCTGACGGCGGGGCGGTCGTCAACCGCTGGCTGATGCAGTTCCAGGCCGACGTGCTCGGCGCTCCGGTGGTCGTGCCGCAGATCGCCGAGACGACGGCGCTCGGGGCCGCCTACCTGGCCGGGATCGCGACGGGTGGGTGGAGCGCCGAGGAAGCTCGCGGGATGTGGCGGGAGGCCGCCCGCTACGAGCCGCGGATGGGCGAGGACGAGCGCGAGACGCTGCTCGCCGAGTGGCGCCGAGCGTTGGAGCGCTCGCGTGGCTGGGCCGCCTGATCCCGTTTCGACACGACCTCGTCGTCGGCCCCGCTCGGCTCCTATTGACTCAGCTTTGGACTCGCGTAACCGCCGCCGCAACAGGGGGTACGCACAGCACGGCCGGGCCTTCTCCGGCCTCTCCCCATGCTCGAGATGAAGCCACAGGTCTATAAGGACGACCGCCCCGCGGAGTACTTCGACCAGTTCCACGCCGCCGCCCGAAAGGGGGTCGGCTGGACCTATCCGCTGGTTCGGGCCATCATCTCCCTGCCGGCGTTGCTCCTCTACCGGACCCGCGCGATCGGGGTGAAGAACGTGCCGAAGACGGGGCCGCTGATCCTCGCCCCCAACCACTTCAGCCAGATGGACCACTTCTTCGTCGGCCTCTACCTGCGCCGCCAGGTCCGCTTCATGGCGAAATCGCAGCTCTTCGGCCCCCCGGTGCTCACCTATGTCTACAAGCACGGCGGGGTCTTCCCCGTCCGCCGCGGCCATCATGACGAGGAGGCCTTCGAGACCGCCTTCACGATCCTCGATCAGGAGGGGATGCTGCTGATCTACGCGGAGGGCGGCCGCTCGCGGAGTGGGGAGCTGGGCGACGTCAAGCCGGGGATCGGCCGGATCGCCCTCGAATCCGGCGCACCCGTCGTACCGGTCGCGATCCACGGCTCCGCCGGGGTGCGGCGCTGGAAGCGCTTCCGCTTTCCCAAAGTCACCGTCCAGTTCGGCGAGCCGCTCTCCTTCCCGGTCGAGGAGTCGCCGAGCCGCGAGCGCCAGCTCGAGGTCGCCACAGAGGTCTTCGACGAGGTCCGCGAGATGTACGGCGGGCTGGTTACCGGTAACGGGCGTCGAGCTTCTCGTAGAAGCTCGGATCGTGCCCGGGCGTGACGATCGCCCCCGGGAACTCGCGCTCGAACAGCTTCAGCTCCTGCAGCGAGCGGCGGTAGTTGTGCGCGTCGAAGGGGCGCGGCGGGGGCGGCGCGGTTCCGTCGAGCTGGCCCGCGGTGTAGACGGCGTCGCCGCCGATCACGAAGTCCCGCTCCTCGAGGTGGGCGACCACCGACATGTGGCCGGCGCTGTGGCCCGGCGTGTAGGCGAGGCGCAGCGAGCCGTCGCCGAAGAGGTCGAAGCAGCGCCCGAACGTCGCGTAGGAGTCGATGCCGCCGCGGTCGAAGTCGACCGTCCGGTAGTCGAAGGCGTAGTCGAAGTGGGCGCGGCGGTAGCCGTTGAGCAGCGGGCTGGGGCCGGCGGTGGCGCCCTTCCACTCGACCTCGCTGACGACGAAGGTCGAGTCGGGGAACTCGGAGATCGCCGAGCTGTGGTCCATGTGCAGGTGCGTCATCACGACGATCGGGATCTCGCCCGGATCGAGGCCACGCTCCCGCAGCTGCGCCGGGACGTCGGCGCCGGCGGCGAGCGTCGGCTTGCCGAAGCGGGCGCCCAGCCGGCCGAAGTTCTCCTCTCCGTCGGTGGCGATCGACGGATGCAGCCCGGTGTCGACCAGGATCGCCCCGGCGCTCGGGTGGCGGATCAGGAAGGCGGGGCAGGGGACCGTCATCGCCGGCTCGCCGGTGAGCAGGGCGCGCAGCAGCTTCAGCGTCAGGAAGCGGCCGCCCGGGCTCTCCATCATCGAGCGCGACCAGGTGACCTCGCCGGCGACCATCGGCTCGACGCTGACCGTGGCGCCGGGGGTGCCGCCGGCAAGCGGCTCGTGCAACGGATTGGCCTCGACGTGAACCGTCATCGCGCGATCACATTACCCGGGATCGAGTCGTCAATCGGAAGGATCGCGGCCGCGCATCCGACTTTCACCACACTCGGGTGGGGTAAAGGTCGGCTGCGCGGCTAGGCTTGCCCCCGCATGGGCGGCGATCCCAACTCGCGCATCTTCAGGGCGGGCCTGCTCGAGGGACAGGTCTGCCTCGTCTCGGGGGCCGGCAGCGGCCTGGGGCGGGAGACGGCGCTGGAGCTGGCCAGGCTCGGCGCCGTCGTGGTCGGCTGCGGGCGGCGCGAGGAGCCGCTGGCGGAGACGGCGGCGCAGGCCGGTGGCCTGGCCGGTTCCTTCGAGCACGAGGCGACGGACATCCGCGACGAGGATGCGGTCGGGCGGCTGATCGACGGGCTTTTGGAGCGCCACGGGCGCCTCAACACCCTCGTCAACAACGCCGGAGGGCAGTTCCTCAGCCCGGCAGAGGCGATCACGCCGAAGGGCTTCCGCACCGTGATCGAGCTGAACGTGCAGGGGACCTGGCTGATGACCCACGCGGCGGCGACCAAGGCCTTCATCCCGCAGGGCGGCGGCAAGGTGCTGAGCGTGACGCTCTCCCCGCACCACGGGATGCCGGGGATGGTCCACTCGGGCGCCGCCCGCGCCGCGGTCGAGAACATGATGCGGACGCTGGCGATCGAGTGGTCGCGGTTCGGGATCAAGACCTGCGCGTTGGCCGCGGGTCAGTTCATGACCGAGACGATGATGACCAAGTATCCACAGATGGTGGTCGACAATCTGGAGCGTTCGATCCCAATCGGTCGTGCCGGCCGCCCCGAGGAGATGGCCTGGTTGGTCGCCTACCTCGCCTCGCCGGCCGGCGACTTCTTCTCGGGGACGACGATCACGATCGACGGCGCCCGTGACAACTGGGCCGGGCCGTGGCCGCCCGAAGCGATCGCCGGCGAGGGCGGCGAGCCGCTCGCCGAGGAGCGCAAGCCGAAGTGACCCAACTCCGCCGACGGGCCTAAAGCGGGGCTCAGATCGACCGGAATCGGCCCACCGGCGGCTACTTGCGCGGCTCGAGCACGACCAACGGTATCTCGCGGCCCTTGCTGCGGGCCGCGTAGTCCTCGTAGCCGTGGTACATCCTCACCGCGACCGGCCAGAGCCGCTTGCGCTCCTCCGCCGTCGCGACCCGGGCGTGGACGTCCCGGTGCTCGCGACCGATCTGAACCGTCGTGTCCGGGTTGGTCATCAGGTTGTGGTACCAGGCTGGGTGCTTGGGGAAGCCACCTTTGGAGGCGACGATGACGACATCGTCGCCGTCGGGAAAGTAGAGGAGGGGGGAGGTGCGCTTGGTGCCGCTCTTCGCGCCGACGTGGTCCAACAGCAGCATCTTGCCCGGCACCCCGGGGATCGTGTGGCCGAGGCGCCCATCGCTGGCCCGGTAGAGCAGCGTGTGGGCACCCATGAAGCGACGGAGGGCAGGCCAGACCCGGTCCGCCACGTCGAGGTAGCGGGGCGATCGCCTGCCCTCTGTCGCCGTCGGGCTCAGGTGTACATCCCTCCGAACATGCCGCCGGTTACGTTGAGCACCTGGCCGTGCATGTAGTTGGCCAGCGGTGAGGCCAGGAACAGGACCGGGCCCGATGCCTCCTGAGGCGTGGCCGGGCGGCCGAGCGGGATGATCGCCGAGGCCATCGACCGCATCTGCTCGGGGATGCCGAGCTCGATCTTCTCGCCGCTCGGCGTGGTCATCTCTTCGCCGGCCTCTTTCGCCGCGGTCAGCCGCGTTTCGACGAAACCGAAGGCGACGGCGTTGACGTTGATCTTGAACTGCCCCCACTCCTTGGCGAGGGTTTTGGTCAAGCCGACGACGCCCATCTTCGCGGCCGAGTAGTTGACCTGGCCGGCGTTGCCCATCGTGCCCGACGTCGAGGAGACGTTGATCAGCTTGCGGAAGACCTCGTTGCCGTCGTTGCGCTCCGCCTTCGCCGCCTCGCGCCAGTGGGGAGCGAGTGCTCGGGCGACGCGGAAGGGGACCACGGTGTGAATGTCGAGCATCGCTTGGAACTGCTCGTCGCTCATCTTGTGGGCGACTCCGTCCCAGGTGTAGCCGGCGTTGTTGACGGCGATGTCGACGCTGCCGAAGGCGTCGAGCGCCGCGGCAACGAGCTCGTCGGCTGCGCCGTCCTTGGTCAGATCGCCGGCGTGGACGGCGGTCTCGCCGTCGATCTCACCGGCCGCCTGCTCGGCGACGTCGGCGTCGAGGTCGTTGATCAGGACCTTGGCGCCCTCTGCCACGAACAGCTCGGCCGTTGCCCGTCCGATCCCCCGGGCCGAGCCGGTGACGATCGCCGTTTTCCCATCGAGAAGTCCCATCGATCTGCGTTCTCCTTCTAGTTCGCGAAGTCGGGCGCGGAGGCTACAGGGAAGGGCGGGGTCCTGGTTGACTGGCCAATCAGGTGGGAGAGTCACCGGTCCGGCGCTGCTCGAGGTGCTGTTCCTTTCCGTCTGCGTCCCTGAGGCGGTCCCCTGGAGCGCGTTGTGCCTGACATGTCCGGCTCTGCCCCGTTACAGAGGCCCGGCCGCTGCACCTCCCATGGGCGGTCGGGGGCGTCGCCCGTGGTGGTTGCGAAACGGGCTAGGAGCTCGCCATCGACGCCGCTGCGATCGAGGCGAGATCGTCTGGCCTGAGCAGCGCGATCAGCGTGCTGCCGTCGACAATCGCCAAGCCGCCCTTGCGCAGCTTCGCGTCGGCGCCGGTGAGGCGCCCGATCTCCTCGGAGAGGTAGGGCTCATGCCCGACCAGCAGGACGTTGCCTCGGCCGGCGGTCAGCTCGAGCGAGTCGAAGGGACCACACAGCTTTGCCGCGGTCTCCGGCTCGATCCCAAGGATCTCGCAGGCGAGGCGGGCGGTGTCGGCGGCCCGGACCTTCGGGCTCGTCAGGCAGGATTCGACCTCCTCACCGAGCGCCACCAGCGCTTGGCCCGCGGCTTCGGCCTGCCGTTCGCCCTCCGCGGTCAGCCGCCGCGCCGCGTCGTCGACCCCGCCTCGTTCCGCGACCCCATGCCTGAGGAAGAAGATCACTTCCGCAATCGTACGACCGGCGGGGCCCGCCGCGCTCACACGTAAGAGTTTGCCGACGGACACCAGGTGCTCGTCCGGTGCCTTCCACGGGAAGCCGAGCGCGACCTCGTCCGCGCGATCCGCTTGGCGAGCCAGGACAGCATCTGCGCCTCAGTCTGAGGGAAGCCGGACTCCGCCATCGGCAGCGATCGTCCAGCGCGGGTTGTGGGCGACCTCCCACGGGTGCCCGTCGGGATCCATGAAGACCGCGCTGTAGCCGTCCCAGAACGTCTCGGCCGGCTCGCGGCCGATCCTCGCCCCGGCCGTCCGCGCCTCCGCGGCGATCGCGTCGACTTCCGCAGGCGAGCCGACGTTCACCGCCAGCGTCACTCCGCCCCAGCCACCGGAGTCCCGGACGAAGCTGTCCTCAGCCAGTCGCGCCCGGTCCCAGAGCGCGAAGACCATGTCGCCGGCCTGGAAGAAGACCACGTCGTCATCGGGCTCGGCATTCGTCTCCCAGCCAAGTGCCTGGTAGAACCGCCGCGCCCGGCCGAGATCGGCGACGCCGAGGGTGATCAGGTTGACGCGCTGCTTCATCGCCGGCCCGGCTCAGGCCATCGAGCGGTCCTCGACGATCTCGTAGATGCCGTCGGCGCCGATCGACTCGACGAACTCGTCGGCCGCCGATCGCCGCTGGTCGTATTCACCCCCTTGCTGACCGGCGCGCAGCTCCTCGAGCGTGCCGTCGAAGAAGCCGAAGGTGATCACCTCGTTCTCGTCGTTGAGGTTGCGGAGCGCGTAGAACTGCTTCCAGCCGGCAGGAACGTCAGAGACGTCGTCGGGAACGAAGGCCCGTTTGAAGTCCTCCATCGTGCCGGGTTTCAGCTTGCGGACGGTAAGTGCACAAAGCATCGATTCTCCTTTGGTCGCGCCTGCCTCCTCACGATCCTACGCTCCCAAGTCGCATCCGGCCAGCCCTTGGTTTGCCCGCTCGATGCAGTCGAGTGCATCATCGAGCAGCGGCCATAGCGCCTCTCGTTTGCGGTCTGCGGCATGCTCAGAAGGCCGGTGCGCAGATCGACGCGCCGAATCCATCTTCTTCATCATCACGGAGTGGCCGACGATCATCCAGTGACGAATATCGAGGACGTTCTACGTGCCGCTTACAAGGCATTCAATGCTCGCGACGTCGAGGAAGCAATCGTGCTGATGCACCCGGACGTCAATTGGCCGAACGCCTGGGAAGGCGGCCGTGTGGTTGGCCGTCTCGCCGTGGCCGACTACTGGCGGCGACAGTTCGAATCAATCTCGAGCAAGGTGGAGCCTGAAAGCTTCGACCACAACCCCGACGGCAGCGTTACGGTCCTCTTGCACCAGGTCGTCAGTGACGCGAAGACCGGGGCCCTTCTCGCTGACGAGCATGTCGCCCACCGCTACTGGGCGACAGGACGGCTTGATCGTCCGCATGGACGTCGTCAAGCCACCGGACTGAGCAACCAATCGCCATGGCCATCCACCGCCCCTACAACCCCAGCTGCTTGCCGAGGATCTCCTTCATGAGCCCCGAGCATGGCACGGGAGGGCAAGCGCGATCATCCGAGGGCACGGATTCCCCGCAAATGAGCTTGTTCGAGGGTGGAAGCGATGATCGGCCGTGATCGCCGGTCGCCTGGCTGATGTGTCCGGATTGTGTCCGCGTCCTGCCGCATAGCGCCTGGGCCCCGTAGCTCACGACCCGGGAACTTCGATATGGACGGGCAGCGTGATCGGTGCTAACTGCTGGTAGGCGACCCGTGATCGGACGGTGTCGTAGAGATCGGCCATGCGCGGTGCGCTGATCGTCATCAGCATCGAAAACTCAAGGTCAACCGAATCCGCTGCGTCGATAAGTTCCCCTTGGCCTCGCTCGTAATAGGTGAGCCAGACCTCCGGTAGGTAGAGGCTTGAGCCGCGCATTGAGTCGTCATGGCGCACAACCGTCTCCCACTTTCCTTCTTCGGTCAACGTTTGCTCGCTGCGATAGGCGGCGCCGGACTTGGTCAGCGCGTTTTTACTCAATTTCCAGCCATCGGCTTCTTTGTCGGCGATTTGCTGTTTGTCGACACGCGTGTCGACGGGTTTCGCTCTTAGCCCCGATCCTTTTGGCGGGCTGAGGCGGCGACGCGCTTTGTTCGGCCGCATATCCACGGCGAGCCCGGCGAGCGTGTACTCGACTGCCTCCTCCTCGTCAGTTGGCGCGATGAAGCTGACCGTCCAGCGCAACCCAATCGTGCCAGCCAACGTGCCCGATGGCACCGGAAAGGGATACCCCTTGGTCAACCCGCGCTGCAAGGTGTCCTCGATCAAGATCGTCACCTCAGTAGGACCGCAGTCGAGGCGGGGCAGATAATCCTCCATAAGGCGCCCATGGCCGAGCTGCTCGAGATCATGCTCTTTCGCCTCACATCCGTCCGCGAAATGAGCTGCGAAGGCACGTGCAGTTGCCGCGTTGAACCTCGCCTCCCCGATGGGTGCCAGGAGGGTCGCGAGCCCGCGAGCAGCGCTCGGAGCTGCGAAGCTCGTGCCCTGGTCAAGTTGCAGCCCGCCACCTGGAGCTGCTCCGACGAACTCCTGACTTGCGGCACCGCCAAAACAGACACCCATCGGCTGAATCCTCATACCGGCCCTGCCCGGGCCAATGGCACTGTAATTCGCGCGCACGGCCTGAGCCTCACCGGGATTCTTGACGGGCCCCCGTTTACCGGTCCACCCCTCAGTGAGAGTTCTTGGTCGGTATCAGCCGCCACGGTAGCGGGGTCGACCGACACCCGCGGAGTGAGCCCGTAGGGCGATCGCAGCGAGGTGTC
>Ga0190265_10000086_pt1 | contig 98605 bp, 110 predicted proteins | sample Popmic124T_FD_133135 | JGI IMG/M metagenome (GOLD analysis project Ga0190265, IMG submission 133135) | Populus adjacent soil microbial communities from riparian zone of Indian Creek, Utah, USA - 124 T | ecosystem: Environmental > Terrestrial > Soil > Riparian zone | place: USA: Utah... | reverse complement strand
CTCCTCCTCGTCGAGCCCGTGGCTCTGCAGGTAGAAGACCTGCTCGTCGCCGATCTTGGAGACGGTCGCCTCGTGGCCGACGTCGGCGTCGTTCTCGCCGATCCGGATCGTCGGGTAGGTGTCCGAGCGCGAGTCCTCGTCGAGCAGCAGCGCGTCGCAGACGACCTTGGAGCGCGACTCGGTCGCCCCGTCGGCGACCTCGAGCAGGCCGCGGTAGGTCGCGCGGCCGCCGTCCTTGGAGATCGACTTGGAGAAGATCGAGGACGAGGTCCGCGGCGCCGCGTGAATGATCTTGCCGCCGGCGTCCTGGTGCTGGCCCTCGCCGGCGAAGGCGATCGAGAGGATCTCGCCGTGCGCTTCCTGTCCGAGCAGGTAGATCGACGGGTACTTCATCGTCAGTTTCGAGCCGAGGTTGCAGTCGACCCACTCCATCGTCGCCTTCTCCTGGGCGACGGCGCGCTTGGTGACCAGGTTGTAGACGTTCTGCGACCAGTTCTGGACCGTCGTGTAGCGGACCCGCGAGCTCGGCTTGGCCATGATCTCGACCACCGCGGAGTGCAGCGAGTCGGTCGAGTAGACCGGCGCCGTGCAGCCCTCGATGTAGTGGACGTCGGAGCCCTCCTCGGCGATGATCAGGGTCCGCTCGAACTGACCCATGTTCTCGGTGTTGATCCGGAAGTAGGCCTGCAGAGGCATGTCGACCTTGACCCCGGCCGGCACGTAGACGAAGGAGCCGCCCGACCAGACGGCCGAGTTGAGTGCCGCCAGTTTGTTGTCGTTGGCCGGGATGATCGTCGCCCAGTATTCGCGGACGAGGTCCTCGTGCTCGCGCAGCGCCGTGTCCATGTCGGTGAAGATCACGCCCTGGGCCTCGAGCTTCTCGTTGACCTGGTGGTAGACGACCTCCGACTCGTACTGGGCTCCGACCCCGGAGAGGAATTTGCGCTCGGCCTCGGGGATGCCGAGCCGGTCGAAGGTGTTCTTGATGTCCTCGGGCACCTCGTCCCAGTCGCGGCTGTTCTTTTCGGAGGCGCGGACGAAGTAGTGGATGTCTTCGAAGTCGATCTGGCCGAGATTGCCGCCCCAGTTCGGGGTCGGTCGGCTTTCGAAGTGCTCGAGCGCCTTCAGCCGGAAGTCGCGCATCCACTGCGGCTCGTCCTTGTACTCGGAGATCGACTCGACGACTTCGCGCGAGAGCCCCTTGGGGGCTTTGTAGGCGTAGCCGGTCTCGGGATCGTGGAAGCCGAACTTCTCCTTGTAGTCGGCGTTGATGCCGGCTAGCTCTTTTTTCTCTGCGACTGCCTCTGGCGTTGCCATGGCGAATCAGACCTCCAAGACGATGGTGTCGTCCACGACGGCCGTCGCGAACGTCCGCACCGGAGCATAGGCGGGGAGCGTCTTCGGCCTGCCGGTGGTCAGGTCGAAGAGGGAGCCATGCCGGGGGCACTCGACGGTGCAGGTCGAGGCGTCGAACTCGCCCTCGGCGAGCGGCCCGTCGTCGTGCGAGCAGCGGTCCTCGATGGCGTGGAGAGCGCCGTCGCAGTTGAAGACCCCGATCTTGAGGCCGTCGTGCTCGACCAGCCGCATCTCTCCGGGCGACAGCTCGGCAAGCGGGCAGACGGGGATAGAGGTTCCTGCGGTGTCTGGCATGAGGTCGTTGCTCCGGGTTCGCCGCGCGTTAGTGCGGGTTGAGACTTAATCCTACTTCTACAGTCGGATTTTAGCGATCCGTGCCGCTGCGCCCATGGACGTGCCGCGGCTCAAGGACGCATATGGTCCTCCAGCCGCGGCACGTCAGACCGTCCGATGAGTTTCCCCGCGGCTTGCGGTCTCTAGGGTTGAAACGCCTTCAAACGTAAGGAGCAACCATGAGCGTGAAGACCAGTTACGAGCCGGGGACCTTCTGCTGGATCGATTTGGGCACGCCCGACCAGGACGCCGCCGGCGAGTTCTATGGCGCCCTCTACGGCTGGGAGCTGAAAGAGGACGAGAATGCCGAGCAGACGGGGGGCTACCGCACCGCGCAGCTCGACAGCAAGGCGATCGGCGGCGTGATGAAGCTGATGCAGGAGGGCCAGCCGCCCGCCTGGTCGGCCTATGTCTGCGTCGAGGATGTCGACGCAACCGTGGGAAAGGCGCGCGAAGCAGGTGGCAGCGTCGTCGTCGAGCCGATGAGCGTCCTCGACTATGGCCGCATGGCCTTCGTCGCCGATCCGACCGGGGCAGTCGTCGGCCTCTGGCAGCCGGGCCGCAACGTCGGCGCCGACGTCGTCGGCGAGCCGGGCGCGATGACTTGGCATGAGCTAACCACGCGCGATCCCGCAGCGGCGAGGTCGTTCTACGGTGATGTCTTCGGCTGGTCGTTCGAAGAGAAAGAGTACGAACGCGGCGCCTACACGATCATCTCCCTGGGCGGAGAGGGCGTCGGTGGCATCACCGATCGGATCCCCACCGACGCGCCGGCCCACTGGCTTGTCTATTTCGCCGTCGAGGACGCCGACGAGACGGTCGAGGAGGCGAAACAGCGTGGCGGCGAGGTCCTCGCCGGCCCGTTCGACATCGCCGAAGTCGGCCGCATCGCGGCCCTCAAAGACCCCTGGGGAGCCGTCTTCGCCGTGATCCAGCCCAACCCGGCGATGCAGCAGAACAGCTAGACCAGGTGCCGCATCCGACATCGACCACCCTCTGGTGTGGTGGATGTCGGATGCGCTGAGCCGAGCCGTTAGATAGCGGTAGCTTCGGAAGGATTGCCGATCTCGCCCTCGTCCTCCCAGTCGGCGGGCTTGCCGAGGCTGGCGCTCTTCACGACCTTGAGGCCTAGCATCGCGCACTTCATCCGCGTCGCCGAGATCTCAATTCCGAGCAGGTCGAGGACGAAGTCCTTGGGCAGGCGCAGGAGCTCCTCGCGCGTCTTGCCGGCCAGCTCGTCGGTGAGCAGCGAGGTCGCCGCGGTCGAGATCGCGCAGCCCTGCCCCTCGAAGGCGATCTCGCTGACCCGGTCCTGCTCGTCGAGCCGGATCGTCACGTGCTGCTCGTCGCCGCAGAAGGGATTCGTGTCGTCGAACTCCAGGTCCGGGTCGTCAAGCCGGCCGAAGTTGTGCGGCCGCTTGTAGTGCTCGAGGATCTGGTCGCGGTACAGCTCGTCCATCGGTCCGAGGCTAGCGCAGCGGCTGAGCCGCGCCGGGCGCCCCGGGCTCGGCTCGTCCCGCACCGACTATCGCCTCGATTCGAGGTTTGACTACGAGCTCGGCGCGCTCCTGGGTCTCCGCAGTGGGGAGGAGCGCTCCCTGGACGCCACTCGCAAAGGAAGCGTTTGCCCTCAACCCGCGGAGCTTTTCAGATACGTACTCGCGCAGCGCTCTCGGCGCCGCCGCCATCTCTCCCGGCAGCTCTTTGCGCCCATCGATCAGGGTGATGATGTCCTCGAAGTCCCGGCTCCCGTGAAAATCACCCTTGCCACGGGTCTCGAATGCCTCGAGCTTGGTGGCCAGCAGAAAAGCGGGCGGAATCGCCCTGATCGATTGGCCGGAGGGAAGCGTGACACCGGTGGCGTGCGCAAAGGCCTCGCTCTGCCAGCGATTCTCGAACCCAAGGATCGCCGCTTGGGTCGGCATCACATCGAGGAGGAGGGCGGGGGCGTCGGGGTGCTTGAAGCGGCAGATCACGCCGCTCTCCTGATCGTGTTCGAAGCGTTTCTCTCGTAGCCTGCCCTCGAATCGGTGAAACTCGACCAGGGTCGCGATCTCGACCACGACGTCGACGTCGGCGGTCGGGCGGAACTCGGGTGCGGCGGGGTCGGTGATCCACAGCTCGACGGTGGCGCCGCCGACGAGCAAGCTCGTCGATCAGCTCGCCGAGGCATTCCACAGCGACCTCGAGCCGGGCGATGTTCTCCGCGTTCATGCGACCGCCCCTTTGACGTCGAGACGTTCGCGAAGCGCTTCAGCAGCCAGGCTTCGTTCCCGAGCGCCACCGATCCGAATCGCGTCGAAGAGCGAAAGCAGTTCGCCTAGCGGGGGATCCTTCCGGGCGACCTCGGGGACCACGGCGTGTATCGGGGCAAGGGCAATGCCCCGCATGGTGCCGTGCGGATGAGCCCACACAGGAACGTTTTCTTTTGAAGAGGAGAGCTGGCCCGCCAGCGGCGGAGCCGCCCAGGCAGTCGGGAGCCCCCGCGCCTCCCCTTGCCTGACCGGGGGAAACACGTATTTGCCTCCGTGAACGAGGAACTCGAGCAAGGCCGGACGGTTGACTTCCTCTCGCGCCGCTGCGTATAGGCCTGCCTTGGCGGCGCGCTCGAGGCTGCGGTGAATCGCCGAGGGGCTGAGGCCGAGTTCTGACGCAATCTTCCAGAAGGTCCAGCCAGGGCTAGAGACCACCAGCTTCAGGAGCACGACGATGTCCTGTGGCTTCAGCATGAATGCAGGATATCGGCCGTTGTTCCATATTCCAGAATATGGAACAGACTTTGCACCTCCCCGGATACCAAAGGGGTGGTTGATCGCGGTCAGGCGATGAGACCAAAGACCTTGCGGGCGTCGTGGAGGCCGTCGACGAGGCGGTCGATCTCCTCCGGGACCGTGTGGACGGCGAAGCTGGCGCGGGCGGTCGCGGCGATGCCGAGCCGCTCCATCAGCGGCTGGGCGCAGTGGTGGCCGGCGCGGACCGCGACGCCGTGGCGGTCGAGGATCTCGGAGACGTCGTGGGCGTGGACGCCCTCCAGCTCGAAGGAGACCGGGCCGACCCGCTCGGACCCGCGCGGCGGGCCGAAGACGCGCAGGCCCGGCACCTCCGCGAGCCGCTCCAGAGCGTGGTCAGCGACCTGGCGCTCGTGCGCCAGTACCGCGTCCATGCCGAGCGCGCCGAGCCAGCGCAGGGCCGAGGCCATCCCGATCGCCTGCGCGATCGCCGGCGTGCCCGCCTCGAAGCGGGCGGGCGGATCGGCGTAGGTCGTCCCCACCGTCGTCACCTTGCGGATCATCGAGCCGCCGCCGAGGAAGGGCTGCATCTCGCGCAGCAGCTCCAGCCGTCCCCAGAGGGCGCCGATCCCGGTCGGCGCGTAGAGCTTGTGGCCGGTCATCGCGTAGAAATCAATGCCAAGCGCGGCGACGTCGAGAGGGAGCTTCGGCGCCGCCTGGGCGCCGTCCGCCAGCACCAGCGCGCCGGCGTCGTGCGCGAGCCGCGAGATCTCCGCCAGCGGGTTCTCGGTCCCCAGCACGTTGGAGACGTGGGTGACGGCGACGAGCTTCGGCCCTCGCTCCAGCAGCGCCGCCAGCGCTTCCATGTCGAGTAACCCCTCGGCGGTGATGGGGATCCAGTCGATCTCGGCCCCCGTCCGCTCGGCGAGCTGCTGCCAGGGCACGATGTTGGAGTGGTGCTCCATCTCGGTGAGGACGATGCGGTCGCCCTCGCCGACGTTCCCGTCGCCCCAGGCCCGCGCGACCAGGTTGATCGCCTCGGTCGCACTGCGGACGAAGACGACCTCGCGGCGGTCGGCGGCGCCGATGTGGTCGGCGACCGTCGCCCGCGCCCCCTCGTAGGCCGCGGTCGCCTCGGCCGACATCGTGTGGGCGCCGCGGTGGACGTTGGAGTGATGGGTGCGCTCGTAGCGGTCGACCGCCTGGATCGAGGCGAGCACCCGCTGCGCGCTGGCGCCGCTGTCGAGGTAGGCGACCGGCTGGCCGTTCACCTCGCGCTCGAGCGCGGGGAACGACGCGCGTACCTTCTCGATCGGGAAAGTCTCGGTCGGGTAGGCTACCGCCGCGCGCGCGTCGAGCTCCTGGCGCAGGCTCTTGGCGGTTGCCGGCTCCATCGCTACGCCGAGGCTCCCGCCTCAACCTCCTCGCGGATCCAGCCGTAGCCCTTCTCCTCGAGCTGGGAGACCAGCTCCGGGCCACCCTCCTTGACGATCCGCCCCTCGAACATGACGTGGACGGAGTCGGGCTCGACCATGTGCAGGATGCGCTGGTAGTGGGTGATGATCAGCACGCCCATCTCCGGCCCGGCGAACTTGTTGACGCCGTCGGCGACGGTGCGCAGCGCGTCGATGTCGAGCCCGGAGTCGGTCTCGTCGAGCACCGCGATCTCGGGTCGCAGCAGGGCCAGCTGCAGCAGCTCCATCCGCTTCTTCTCGCCGCCCGAGAAGCCGTCGTTGAGGTAGCGGCTGGAGAAGTCTTTGGGGATGTTCGCCAGCTCCATCGCCTCCTGGGCAACCTTGGCGAACTCTTTGATCTTGATCTCCGCTTCACCCTTCGCCTCGCGGCGGGCGTTGAGGATCATCCGCAGGTACTTGCTGACCGAGACGCCGGGGATCGCTACGGGGTACTGGAAGGCCATGAAGAGGCCGGCGCGGGAGCGTTCGTCGGGGTCGGCCTCGGTCATGTCTTCACCCTTGAAGACGATCGAGCCCTCCGTCACCTCCAGCGAGGGGTGGCCCATGATCGCGTTGGCCAGGGTCGACTTGCCGGACCCGTTCGGCCCCATCAAGGCGTGGACCCTGCCCTTCTCGACCTCGAGGTCGAGGCCGCGGAGGATCTCCTTGCCCTCGGCGCTCACGTGCAGGTTGCGTATCTCCAACTCAGCCATGCGTCTCCGTTTCTGGGGTTTCGGGTTAAGCGGCGGTGCCGAGCGGCGTCGCCTTGTCGGCGGCGCTGCCGCCGCCGAACTCGACCAGCTCGGCGAGCGTCGTGCCGGCCAGCGCCTTCGTCACACCGCCCTGGACGCGGGTCCAGAGCAGCTTGGTGGCGCAGGCGTCGTGACTGCCGTCGCCTTCATGCGAGCAGAGCACCTTGCCCTCGGGAGTCTCGTGGAAGCACTCCATCGGCGCGATCTGGCCTTCCAGCGCCTCGACGACCGTGTCGAGGGTGATCTCCTCGGCGGGCCGGGCGAGGCTGTAGCCGCCGTGGGCTCCGCGGGTGGAGACGACCAAGCCCGCCTTGCGCAGGCGCGCGACCAGGTGCTCTAGGTAGGAGAGCGGCAACCGCTCCGCCTCGGCGACGGCGCCGAGCGAGATCGGCGTCGAACCGGGCTGTCGGCCCAGCTCGACCATCAGCCGCACGCCGTACTCCGCCTTGGTCGAGAACAACATATATCTAAATCCTACTGAAGCGGTCGGTTATGCGGAGGCCGTCTCAGTTGCCGCCTCCTGCTTGCCGAGATCGACGTGCGCGCGACTGTCGCTGCCGCGGATCAGGATGAGCGTCAGCACGAAGCCGAGCAGGGCGATCCCGGCTCCGCCGAGGAAGGCGGACTGGAATCCCTCGGTGAGTGCATTGACGCGGCTCGGGTCCCCGGAGGCCAGTACGTCGTCGGTACGCGAAATCGCCACGGTCGAGAGCACTGCGAGCCCGAGCGCGCCGCCGATCTGCTGCGAGGTGTTGATCAAGCCGCTTGCCAGCCCGGCCTCGCTCTCCTCGACCCCGGAGACGGCGGCGATCGTCGTCGTGACGAAGGCGAAGCCGAGGCCCGCGGCGGCGAACAGCGAAGGGCCGAGGATGTCGGTGGTGAAGCCACCCCCGACGGAGACGCGGCTGAACCAGACCAGCCCGATCACGATGAAGAGCAGCCCGGCGGCGAGCACGGGCTTGTAGCCGAGCCTGGTGACCAGCTGGGACGCGATCCCGGCCGAGGCCATGATCAGCAGGGCCAGCGGCAGGTAGGAGAGCCCGGTGTGGATCGCGCTGTAGCCGAGCACCTGCTGCATGTAGAGGGAGATGAAGAAGAACATCGAGAAGAGCGAGGCGCCGACCAGCAGGCCGACCACGTTGGCACCGGTCAGCGTCCGGATCCGGAAGATCGAGAAGGGCATCAGCGGTTTGGGAGTCTGCAGCTCGATCGCGACGAACGCGGCCAGCAGGAGGGCCGAGAGCGCGATCAGGCCGATCGTCTGGGTCGAGCCCCAACCGGCGTCGTTGGCGTCGACCAGCGCGTAGACGAGGATCGACAGTGCCGCGGTCACCGTCACCGCCCCGGCGACGTCGAAGACCCGCCGCTCGGACTCTGCACGGCTTTCGGCGATCAGCCGCGGCGCCAGCGCCAGCGCGATCAGGCTGACCGGCACGTTCACCCACAGCACCCACTCCCAGCCGAGGCCGTCGGTGAGGATTCCACCGAGCAGCACGCCCGCCGCGCCGCCCGATCCCGCGACCGCCCCCCAGACGCCGAGGGCCTTGTTGCGCTCCGAGCCGTCTTTGAAGGTGGTGGTGACGATCGAGAGGGCCGCCGGCGAGATGATCGCCGCGCCCAAGCCCTGGGCGGCGCGGGCGGCGATCAGCTGCCCCTCGGTTGCGGCGAAGCCGGCCAGCAGCGACGCGACCGCGACCACCGTCAACCCGGCCATGAAGACCCGGCGGCGGCCGAGCAGGTCAGCGGTGCGCCCGCCCAGCAGCAGGAAGCCCCCGAAGGTGAGGACGTAGGCGTTGACGACCCAGGGCAGGTTCCCCTGGGAGAAGTCGAGCGCTTTGCCGATCGAGGGCAGCGCCACGTTGACGATCGAGGCGTCGAGGACGACGACGAACTGGGCCGAGCAGAGCAGGACCAGCGCCTGCCAGCGCTTCGCTTGGAAGTCTCCGGTCGCGGCCATTCGGCGCCTCAGTCAATCAAAGCCGGGAGATCGGCTTTCGGGTTAGCAGTTATGACCGCATACCGCCCATAACTGCGAACGCGCTCGTATCAAGGCTCGATCAGACCGCGGCGGATCGCATAGCGCACCAGCTCGACCCGATCCCTCATCCCCAGCTTGCGCATCGCGTTGGCACGGTGGTTCTCGACCGTCTTCTCGGAGAGGTGGAGGATCGCCGCGATCTGCTTCGTCGTGTGCGCCTCGGCGACCAGCTTGACGATCTCCTCCTCGCGGGGCGTAAGCTCCTCCTCGCCGGTCGAGCCCCGCTCCAGCACGTCCTTGATCAGGGCGCGCTGGGCCTCCGGCGTCAGGAAGGGCTCGCCCCGCTCGACCGCGCGGATCGCCTCCAGCAGCTCGGTGTCGGCCTGCGCCTTCAGCACGTAACCCGACGCTCCCGCTTTCAGGGCCTCGAACAGGTAGCGCTCGTCGTCGTGCATGGAGAGGATCAGGACCGAAACCTCCGGCGCCTGCTGGCGGATCTCGCGGGTCGCTTGCAGGCCGGTCAGCTTCGGCATCTTCACGTCGAGGATCGCCAGATCGGGCCGCTCCTGCACGGCCAGCTCGCGTGCCTCGGCGCCGTCGGCCGCCTCGGCGACCACCTCGATGTCGGGCTGGCGCTCGAGCAGCAGGCGGAGGCCGGACCGCACGATCCCATGGTCGTCGGCGATCAGCACTCGCATCCGGCAAGTCTCCCAGCTACGGAACTCCCAGCCACGGAAAGAGACCCCGAAGGGGGAGAGTTTCGGCCTGTGGCGACTTACCGATGTCATAGATCGGAAAGTCGCCACAGCGGACCTTGTCATCGCTGGAATCGCCGAAAAGCAGTACGGAGTGGTGTCGGCAAGCCAGCTGCGTCACTCCGGCATAGGCGAAGGCGCGATTCGCGCACGTCTCACTGCGGGTCGCCTGCACCGCGTGCACCGAGGCGTCTACGCGGTCGGTCATCCTGCGCTTGCGCCGGAGGGCCGCTGCTTTGCCGCCGTGCTGGCCGTAGGCGGTGGCCCGGTTGGCGAAACCGAATCCGTTCTCGACTATTGGAAGGCAGCGGTGAGCCATCGCAGTGCCGCGAGCCTCTGGGGTCTCCTGTCAGTGGCGAATGGACCCGTCGATGTGATCGCCAAGGGACTGGGCGGTAAGGCTAAGCGCCTCGGGGTCCGCATCCACCGCTCGCGTTCGCTTACGGCTGCCGACGTGACCCTTCGCCGAGGGATCCCCGTAACAACTCCGGCACGGACGATCTTCGACCTGCGCAACGCCGGTTCGGCAGGCCGACCCGGCGCCGTTCCTGCAAGCGAGCTTCGGCGGGCGATCCGCCAAGCGGACGTGCTCGGCCTGCCGATTGGCGAAGAGGGCAGCAGGGACCGCACGCGCAGCGACCTGGAGAAGGACTTCCTGCGACTGTGCGGCCGCCACCGACTCCCACCGCCCGAGGTCAATGTCCGCATTGGCCGGTACCTGGTCGACTTCCTCTGGCGAGAGAGCGAGCTCGTGGTCGAAACCGACAGCTACCTCTACCACCGCGGCAAGGCCGCCTTCCAGGATGACCGCGGCCGCGACCTCGATCTGAAGCGTCTCGGTTACGAGGTCCTGCGACTCTCGGAACGGCAGCTGGACGAGGAACCCAATCGGGTGGCGGAGGCGCTGACCGCAATACTGTGTGACCGGCGCGGTCCTTTCGCTGGGCAGACCTCCTCCCCCTAACGGGCTACGGCTTCCTAGCCGGGACCGCGAGGCGCACCGTCGTTCCCTGTCCCGGTCGCGACTCGATCGTCAGCTCCCCGCCTACCAGTAGCGCCCGCTCGCGCATTCCGGCGATCCCGAGGCCGCGCTCGGATTGCTCGAAGGGGAAGCCGCGGCCGTCGTCGGCGACCTCCAGCTCGGCGCCGCGCTCGGAGCGCCGCAGCGTCACCTCGATCCGCGCCGCGCCGCTGTGGCGAGCGGCGTTCGACAGCGCCTCCTGTGCGACCCGGTAGACGACCAGCTGCACGTCGCCGCCGAGCGCGGAGAAATCGCCCTGGGGGCTCAGCTCGGCTTCGACTCCCGCGCCGGCGATCTGCTCGACCTGCCCGCCGATCGCGGCGGCGAGGCCGAGGTCGTCGAGCGCGGTCGGGCGCAGCTGGCGAGCCAGCGAAAGCAGCTCGAGCATCGACCGGTTGGCCAGCGCCTTCGTCTCGGTCAGCTCGGCCTCCAGCTCGGGCGGCGCCTCCTCGCTGACCGCCTCCAGCCGCAGCAGCAGACCGGTCAGCGATTGGTTGACCTCGTCGTGCAGGTCGCGCGCCACCCGTGCTCGCTCCTGCTCTTGGGCCCGCAGGGCAGCGCTTCCGGCGCGCCGCCGCTCGGCCTCCAGCCGCCGCATCATCCGCAGGAAGGCAAGCTCGATCCGCGCCACCTCCTCGGTCTCGCCGACGCCGTCGATCGAGTCCGGCAGGACCGGCCCCGGGCGGCTCAGGTCGACCTTCTCCATCTCCTCGATCAGGTTCTCCAGCGGAGCGAAGCGTCGCCGCAGTCGGGTCAGGTTGGCGAGCAGGCCGATCACGGCAGCGGCGAGAACGATCGCGATGATCGTGGAGATCACCGCTTCAGCCTAGAGCCGACAGTCGAAGGGACGTGCCCGTACTTAGACCGCTGAATGGGTGGTCAACCGCGGGTACGTCAGGGTTATCCCCTATAGGCGGATGCGCCGCTCCCCGCGATACTTCCCCTTGACGCGCAAACCTCACGAGGAGCGAACGCAATGACCACCACCAGGCAGTCCACCTTCGGCGCAACGCTGCGCACCACGATCCTGCTGGCGAGCCTCTCGGGGCTGTTCGTCGCGATCGGCTTCCTGATCGGTGGCTCCTCGACGGCGCTGCTCTTCCTCGGCATGGCGGCCCTGATGAACATGGGGGCCTACTTCTTCAGCGACAAGCTGGCGCTGAAAATGAGCGGCGCCAAGCCGATCGAGGAGTCCGAGGCGCCGCGGCTCTACCAGATCATGCGCGAACTGACGACCCGGGCCGGCCTACCGATGCCGCGCATGTACATGATCCCCCAGGATCAGCCCAACGCCTTCGCGACCGGCCGCAATCCCAAGAACTCGGCCGTCGCCGTCACCCAGGGGATCACCAAACTGCTCTCCGAGGACGAGTTGCGCGGCGTGCTCGCGCACGAGCTCGCGCACGTCAAGCACCGCGACATCCTGATCCAGTCGGTGGCGGCGACGATCGGCGCCGCGATCACCTACCTCGGCTACATGCTGATGTGGTTCGGCGGCGGTGAGGACAACGACTCGCCGTTCGGCCTGATCGCGATGCTGGCGCTGATCCTGCTGGCGCCGCTCGCGGCGACGATTATCCAGCTCTCGATCTCGCGCCAGCGTGAGTACGCGGCCGACGCGGGCGGCGCCGCGATCAGCGGTAACCCCGAGTCCCTGGCGAGCGCGCTGCTGCGGCTCGAGCAGGGCGCGGCGGCGATCCCGATGCAGGTCAACCAGGCGGCCGAGCCGCTCTACATCGTCAAGCCCTTCTCCGGCGGGGGCTTCTCGAAGCTCTTTTCGACCCACCCGCCGATCGAAGAGCGGGTCCGCCGCCTGCGCCAGATGCGCCCCTCGCTGGGCTGATCGCCGCCCGGCCGCTTACCATACGTGCATGGCCGCCACGCCCAGGAAGGGACCCCTTCTAGCCCCCGGCAACGAGGCCGAGTGGGCTGAGCTCAATCGCGAAAAGCGTGGATACCAACATAGGACGCTGACGCCGTCTGACCGCATCGCTCAGGGACAGAAGCTGTCTCAGCAAGCCGTTCAGCTACTGGCTTCGACGATTCGCGCTGGCCATGTCCCAAGACGAGCCTTCTGGTCCTGATCTCGACGGCGTCGTCGCCGACGCCAACGCGGTTGGCCTCTCCTATGTCGTGATCGGTGGCTTTAGCGTCATCGCGGTCTCGACGAGATTTGAGCCGCGCCGAGCGGCACCAGATGTGCCCCAGTCCCGGCTGAGACCCGCCTACACCTAAAGACCTGAAAAGCGTAAGCGTTCAGTCATCTCTCCCGTATGACAGTGAACGCCGCGGTAATCGGCGGGGAGCCGTGACGTCAGGCGAGCAAGGGAGCGGGATCGCCGCGAACCCGCGCTCCGAGCACGTCAGGCAGGTAGGCGAAGAGCGAGCGGCCATGAAGGCGGCAGGTGATCGAGGCGGAAAGCAACCTCTCGATCGTGCGCTCGCCGCGCTCGGACTGGCTGCCCAGCGAGAGCTTGCGGTGGATCACCGGGCCGCGCAGGGCGCGCTCGGCGACGTTGTTGGTCGGCTCCACACAATCCCAACGCGATCGTCGTCTCGGTCATCATCGACCTGAATGACGTTCCCAGCCAAGGCAGCTAGCTGGTGAAAGCGCCGTGCGGGGTCGAGGACGCCCGCGCCTACAACAGCGGCTTCGGCGCGGGGGTGACGATCGCCTCGCCCTTCGTGTGCGGCCTCACCTCCGGGGCGACGCCCCTGGTGGCCGATGCGGCGGCGGTCCTGGCGAGCCGCTGCGACCCCGACTCCGCGGAGGGAGGGGATAAAGGAAGCGCTGGTGGCGGAGGGCAACACCGCCAGCAGGGCCAACGCCCGCTGGGACGACACCTCCGGCGACGGCCACAGGGAGCCTCTCCTCGACGTCGGCAGCGAGGCCGTGTTCGACCCCGCGATGGTCGGCGAGGGACAGGCGGCGGTTGACTGTGACTTTGCCGGCTGAACCCCCCTCACAGCTCGCTATACTTTTTGAAGTAAAAGCCGATCCGAATTCGGGGGATTTGACGAGGCATGGCGACTGGGGCGCAGACCAAGCAGCAGATCGAGGAGATCGAGCCTTTCGAGGCCGCTGAGGAGATCGAGGGCGGCGACGTCGTCCTGATCGACACTCGCGAGCCGCACGAGTTCCAGGAGGCGCGGCTGGAGGGCGGCAAGCTGGTCCCGCCTGGCCTGCTCGGCGACGAGATCGCTGCCGCCGCTCCCGACAAGTCGGCCCGCACGATCCTCTACTGCCGCAGCGGCAACCGCTCCTTCGAGGCGGCCGAGCAGATGCAGGCGCTCGGCTACGAAGACGTCGCCTCGATGGCCGGTGGAATCCTCGCCTGGCAGGAGCAGGGATTGCCGGTGGTCGCCACCGAAGGGATGACCCCGGAGCAGCGCGACCGCTACTCGCGCCACACGCTGCTGCCCGAGGTCGGGGTCGACGGCCAGCTGAAGATGTTGAACGCGAAGGTGCTGCTGGTCGGTGCCGGCGGCCTCGGCGCGCCGACTGCGCTCTACCTCGCTGCGGCCGGGATCGGCACGATGGGCTTGGTCGACGACGACGTCGTCGACGCCTCCAACCTGCAGCGCCAGGTGATCCACGACACCGAGCGGATCGGGATGCCCAAGACCGAGTCGGCGCGGCGGACGATCGAGGCGCTCAACCCCGACGTCGAGGTGGTCGAGCACCGCACCCGCCTCGACGCCTCCAACATCGTCGAGATCCTCAGCGAGTACGACGTGATCGTCGATGGGGCCGACAACTTCCCCACTCGCTACCTGCTCAACGACGCCTCGGTGCGGCTGCGCAAGCCGGTCGTCTCCGCCTCGATCCTCAGCTTCGACGGCCAGATCTCCACCTTCGTCCCTTACGAGGGGCCCTGCTACCGCTGCCTCTACCCGACCCCGCCGCCGGCCGAGCTGGCGCCGAGCTGCTCGGCCAACGGGGTGCTCGGCGCGATGGCCGGGACGATGGGCATGCTGCAGGCCAACGAGGTGCTGAAGCTCGTGATCGGGATCGGCGAACCACTGATCGGCCGCCTGCTCCTCTTCGAGGCGCTCGGCACCCGGTTCACGGAGTTGAAGGTGCGCCGCGATCCCGACTGCCCGATCTGCGGCGATGACGCGCCGGCGATCGCGGACGAGGACCTGGGCAAGTTCCCCGATTACGAGTCGTTCTGCGCCGGTTGAGAACCGTCGCCGCTCCCCTCGACTAGGATCGCCCTCGATGGCAACCGTGCGCATACCGCCAGTGCTGCGGCCGCAGACCGGGGGGCAGCCCGAGGTCGAGGCGTCCGGTTCCAACGTGGGCGAGGTGCTGCGGGCCCTGACCTCGGAGCATCCGAACACCGAGTCACAGCTCTTCGGTCCCGACGGCGACCTCAACCGCTACGTCAACGTCTACCTCAACGACGAGGACGTGCGGGTGCTGGACGGTCTCGACACGGCGGTCTCAGACGGAGACACCGTCGTCATCCTGCCGGCGATGGCCGGCGGTCGCTAGGGCGCCTGCCAGCGGCGCTGCCACGCTCCATCGTCTCCAGCCCCCGGTCGAGCGCCGCCACGCTCGTCGCGCCCTCCGGAACCGGAACGGCCCGGAACGTCGAGACGGGCAACCGTAGGCGGAAGGCGACCCGTTCGTCCCGGTCGAAGGCGGTCACGAGCGGGTTGTCCCCCCAACTCACCAACCAGCCGCCTCCCGACAGCGGTCGTGCCGAGCCGCAGCAATGGCTGGTCTCGATCCGGGGGTCGTTCAGCTGCCCGAGGTAGGTCGCCGTGCGTCGCTCCAGGTCGAGGCTGTAGGAGACGACGCGGGGCCGGCGCGGCCGGTCCTTGCCGTTGTCGTAGACGCTCAGGTCGCCGTTCTCTCCCACCCTGGCGTCGTGCTGCCCACCGAAGAGCTTCTCGGCAGGGTCGCCGACGACGCGCAGCGACACCGGCGTTTCCGTCCCTCCGAGCTTCCAGACGATGTGGCCGGTGGAGCGCTCGATTCCGTAGATCGCATCGGTGTGGCGCATCGAGACGACCACTTCGTCCTGCCCGCGCAGCTCGATCGAGTTGACGTGAACGGGGTCGAACGTGGCCACTCCACCGGTGTTCTTACCGTTGCTCAACACGTTGCGCCACCACCGCCCGGTCTCCTCGAGCCCCACGTGCCGTCGCGAGTTCCAGCGCCAGACCACACGCCCCTCGGGGTCGATCTCCTGGACCTCCGCGAAGACCGCCGAGGCGCTCTCGGGCCCGCCGAAACGGCTCAGGTCGACTCGCCCGCCGGGGGCGTAAGTGTCGACGAGGACGTTTCCGTTCTCGAGCTCCCGGAACTCGTGCCCGTCGACGATCTCCCCCTTCGTCCTCACGGTTCGGACCAGCCTTCCCGACACCGAGCGGACCTCATGGGCCATGCGGGGGTCGAGGCCGTATCCGTCGCCGAACGAGCGCGCCCAAGAGACGGTGCCGCCGTCGAGGACCTGGGCCCAGAGCGCGCGGCTGCGGGGCGTGTACCACCAGCGCGGTACGCCCTCGTGGTCGAAGACGATCACCCAGGGTCGTGCGTCTCGCGATGGCCTGAAGCTGACGACGAACAGGCCCGGGTCGATCGGACCCAGCTCCTCGAACTTCCAGCTCGGAAAGTCCGCGGGGAGGCACCGCACCCGGTACGTCTCGCGCGTGTCTGCCGCGTGCACGACGATCGGGAAGTCTTCGCCTGGCCGGACGCCGGGATCGACCTCGATCTCCCCGCCGCTTGGCTCCGCAGAGCCGACGGCGACGGTCGTCTGCGGTCCGGCCTCTACTCGGATCGGGGTGGCCCCGCGGCCGCAGCGCGAGACATAGCGGGCCTCAGCCCGATCGAACTCAGGAAAGAGCCCGTCGATCATGACCGAGGCATTCGAGCCCGCAGCTTCGTCGTCTCCGCCGCCGCAGCCGCCGAGCGCGAGCACGAGCGCGCTCAGTCCCGCGGCGAGGATGGCCCTTCCGATCACGCGGGCCAGTCTAGAAGTCAGGCTCCTTCACCTCCCCGGGCCTTCGCGGCCTCCCTATACTTTTTGAAGTAACGGGAGATCCATGCCTCGCGACGACCTACTCAACCGCCCCTGCGGGGGACGCTTCGGCGACATCGTCGAGTCGATCGGCAACACGCCGCTTGTCGAGCTGCCGCGACTCTCTCCCAAGCCGGAGGTGCGGATCTACGCCAAGCTCGAGGGCCGCAATCCGACCGGCTCCGTCAAGGACCGGGTCGCCAAGTCGATGATCGAGTCGGCCGAGGCCGAGGGCGCGATCGAGCCCGGTCAGACGATCCTCGAGCCGACCTCCGGCAACACCGGCATCTCGCTGGCGATGATCTGCCGCCGCAAGGGCTACCCGCTGAAGGTCGTCATGCCCGACAACGTCACCGCCGAGCGCACCCAGTTGCTCGAGATGTACGGGGCGGAGATCGTCTACTCGGAGGGCGCCAAGGGATCGAACGGCGCCGTCGAGGTGGCGCTGGAGATGGCCGACGACTCGCGCTACTACATGCCCTACCAGTACGGCAACGAGGCCAACCCGCTCGCCCACTACAACGGCACCGCGGTCGAGATCCTCGAAGAGCTGGACGACGTGGCCGCCTTCGTCGGCGGCCTCGGCACCGGCGGCACCCTGATGGGCAACGGGCGGCGGCTGAAGGAGCACGACCCCGAGACGCTGATCGTCGCCGCCGAGCCGATGCAGGGGGAGATGGTGCACGGGCTGCGCTCGCTCGACGACGGCTTCATCCCGCCGATCATCGACATCTCCATGTTCGACCGCAAGATCATGGTCTCCAACCGCGACGCGATCGTCTGGACGCGAAAGCTGCTCGACGAGGAGGGCATCTTTGCCGGGGTCTCCGCCGGGGCGATCGCCCGGATCGCGGTCCGGATCGGCGAAGAGCTCGAGGGCGGCAACGTCGTCTTCCTGATCCCTGACGACGGTTGGAAGTACCTCTCCTCCGGCGTCTACACCAAACCGATCGACGAGATCGAGAATCTCGACTCGACGGTTTGGTGGTAAGGCAGTCCCTTCGGCCGATGCGAATCGCCAGTCGCCTGATCAACGAGATCGTCGCGCACGCGCGCGAGGATCTGCCGAACGAGTGCTGCGGGATGGTCGGTGGCGCGGACGGCGAGGCGCGGACGGTGTACCGGGCGGAGAACGCCGAGGCGAGCCCGTTCCGGTACTCGATCGACGCCAAGGAGCAGTTCCGGCTGATGCGGGAGATCGAGGAGGCCGGGGAGGAGCTGGCGGGCATCTACCACTCGCACACCAAGAGCTTCGCCTATCCCTCGCAGACCGACGTCAACCTGGCCGGCTGGCCCGACGCGGTCTACCTGATCGCCTCGCTGGCCGACGGCGATGCGCCCGACGTCAAAGGCTTCTGGATCCGCGATGGCGAAATCGCCGAGGCCGAGCTTGTCGTCGAGTAAGGGGAAACTCGTCAAGGTCGCCTACGCCCAGCAGCAGGCCGAGGCGGAAATGATCCAGGGCCTGCTCTCCGAGCACGGCATCCCGAGCATGCTGAGGCGGGCGGCCGGCTTCGACGTTCCTGACTTCCTCGCCGCCGGCCCCCGCGAAGTCCTCGTCGCCGAAGAGGTCGCCGAGCAGGCGCGCGAGGTGCTCGCCGGTACGCCCGGCACGGGTTAGGCGCTCGCCAACGGATCGCGGCCGTTCCAGGTGCCGCGCGAGGCGTAGGGCCGGAAGCGTATGAACGCCGACTCGTGGTGGAAGGGCCGACTGCGATCGGCCTTGACCGCGGCTTGGTGTGCGCCGCTCCTGCCATGGGCATAGCGGCGCATCGCAGCGGCGCTGCGCCAGATCGAGAAAGTGGATACGAGATGAGGAGGCCGGGCCAGGGCGGTCGAGGCGATCACCGCGTCGTCGTTCACCGCCTCCAGTTCGGCTGGCGCGGCGCTCCGCAGGAACGGTCTCGCACGACTCAGTCGCAAGCGGCCGAGGGTGAGCACGACGACCGGCTCCTCGTCGTCCACTGGACGCTCGCGGGAGGGGAGGTCCGGCATTTCCGACCATGAGCCGAAGACGCGAAGCGGTTCGAGGCGGACGTGCCATCCCCCGGCCAGCCGTTGAGCGAGAGGGTGTTGGGCGAGAAAGCGGTCTAGCGCCGCGTCGTCATCCCAAGCTGCGATCAAGCCGATCCGACCGAGGGCCGGCTGCGGCAGGAGGCCGCCGCCGAGCGGCGCCGTGAGCACCGGCTCCGCGTAGCTCAGGCCGGGAAGATCCGCCTTGCGGGGGCGCCGGAGGAGGAGACGCGGGAGCTGGAGTCGGCCGACGTCGGCGAGATGCACGGAAACGATCAAGAGGTCCTCCCTTCCTGCCTGAAAGCTAACCTAGGGATGCTTAAGTAACTCCTCGAGACGCTACCTAGGCGAAACTAAGTTGTCAACCGAAAACAAGAAAGAGCCCCGGAAACGAATGACGGCGGCAGCTCGGCGCGAGGTGATCGCGGCATCGGCCACCGATCTGTTCGCCGAACGCGGCTATCGGGGCACGTCGATCGAGGAGATTGCGCGTCGATCCGGCGTTACGCCACCTGTCGTCTACGAACACTTCGCCTCCAAGGTCGACATCTACCGGGTCCTGCTCGAGTTGCACTTCGCCGATCTGCGCGCGGTGTGGCGGGAGCACCTGTCCGGCGACGATCCGCTCGGCGAGCGCGTTGCCCGATCCTGCGACGCCTGGTTTGCCTACGTGGAAGCGCATCCATTTGCGGGACGGGTCCTCTTTCGCGACGGCGACGGCGATCCCGAGATCGAGCCGATCCACCGAGAGGTCGCGGAGCGCAGCCGCGAGGCGGTCCTGCGGTTGTTCGTCGCCGAGCCCGGTGCGGAGAACGTCGTCGCAACGGCTGACGGTGAGGGGCTGGAAATGGTGTGGGTCGTCCTCCGCGGCGTCCTTCAGGGTCTCGCCGTCTGGTGGTCGGAGCACCCCTTGGTTCCCCGCGAGCGTGTCCTCGCTACGGCGATGAACTCGCTCTGGATCGGCTTCGAGCGAGCGCAGCGGGGCGAGGAATGGCAGAACCCGCCGGCGAGCGGCTTCCGACCCTAAACGGGACTAGGGCGAGTGATTGCGCGCAGGTAGTCGCGCCAGGCCGCCTCGATTTCGCCCAGCGGCGCGTCGAAGGCGGATTCGAGCGTCGGGCCGGTGCCGCCGGGCTTGATCCGCAGGGCCAGCTCGATGCAGGCGTCTGCGCCGCGCTCGGTCTCGAGCAGGTCGAAGATCGTGCCGCCGAGGATCACCGCGTCGCGCCTCGAGGGCGGGAAGGAGGGACGCGCGCTCTCGCGCAGACGGCGGATGACGGCGGCGCGGTAGAGGCCCACCTGACGGGAGAAGTACTGAGCGGCACCCTCGACCAGCCAGGCCCAGCCGAGGTAGCGGGCGAAGCGGCTCGGCGTCCACGAGGGTGGCAGGGCCGGGTTGTTGGCGGCCACGACGAGCTGGGCGTATAGCCGCTCGGCGGTTCCGCGCAGCGCCTCGCGCGAGTCCTCGCCGCCCGCCCGCCGTTCCATGTGGGGGTCGTTGAGGACGTGCAGCTCGGTCGCCATCGCCCAGCCCGCCAGGTAGCGGCGCCCAGCCGGCGCCGCCGACCAGCGTGCGGCGGGAAGGAAGGGATGCGCCATCGCCAGCAGGGCGGGGTTGGTGTGGACGACGACGGTGATGTCCCCGGGCACCGCTTCGAAACGGTCCTCGAGGCGGAGGCGGAGGTCCTCCATGCGGTCGAGGATGCGCTCTGCAAAGGCCGCATCGCCGCTGTCGTGGCGCGCGGTAAAGCTCAAGGAATGCGTCTCGATCCAGGGGATGGCGGCGAGCCTACTAAGGCTGCCTGACCAAGCAGATCAAGGACGCAAGGAGCGTGGCGTGCTCTGCACGCGAGCGACTGAGGACGCAGATATGCGCCGGTCAGACGGCCTTAGACAAGGACTGGTTCGGAGGAGGTGCAGACGGATTGGATCTCTTGGCGGGCGCGGTCGTACTCTTCGTCGGCCATCACCGGGGTGCCCTCGAAGGGCAGTTCGCGGTCGATCTCGACCCACGAGCGGCAGCCCTGGTACTCCTCGCGGACTTTCACCGTGACCGGGCGCGGGATGCGGTGTACCCGTAGCAGCAGGATGTGCAGCGGGTGGCGCCGCTTCCAGTTGAGCCGCTTCTCGGCGTAGTCCGGGGTCCAGACGTAGAAGGGGGAGAGTTCGTCGACGATACGCGGATTGGTGATCGTCACGTGGTCGGTCACCTCGGCCCAGCAGCGCAGGCGCACACGGTCGGGCTGCGGGATGCCGCCGTCCTGGAGCAGCGCCCTCGGCGGCGGCTCCTCGTCCGGCCAGACACCCTCCTCGAGGGCGCGGCGCAGCTCGGGATGATGGGACTCGCGCACCAGGTTGTTCCGCTGGTGGTCGAAGGTCGGATAGAGGAAGAACCGCTCGTGGTCGAGCTCGAAGTGCTTGTTCTCCTCGCGGATGCCGCCCTTGCGCAGGGTAAGCAGCTGCTCGCCCTCGGCGAGAGCGCGCACCGTTACTGCCCATTCCTTTAAAGCGATCGGCATATGAGGCTCTACCTTGAGAAGGTTGTTGACCTGCGACTGGGAGGTTTGGCGCCTCGGACCCTGTCCGGGCGGAGGCTCCGCCCAAGTCGGGCATTCTAGACGAGGTGGGCGAAAACGCAAAATTTTGCCGTGAATTTCAGGGCTTTTGGGAGTTTCCGCCGCCCCCGGGCGTCTCGATTCGCAGCTTGTCGCCCGCTTGCAGCTCCCCTTCGACCTTGCTTGCGAGCGTTTCGTCGTTGAGGAGGTTGCGGCCGGTCTCGCCGTCGGCGCCGCCGTCGCGGCCGCGCGGGGCGTGGCGGCGGCGCTCGCTGATCAGCGTGTAGCGCATCGGGACGAGCGCCTCGATCTCGCGCACGATGCCCTCGCCGCCGCGTCTGTCGCCCTCACCGCCGCTGTCCCGACGCAGCGCCAGCTCCCGTATCCGCAGCGGGAACTCCGTCTCCAGCGCCTCGACCGGGGTGTTGAGCGTGTTCGACATCGCGACGTGGATCGCGCTCGGCCCGTCGGTATCGGGGCAAGCCCCCTGGCCGCCCCCGATCGTCTCGTAGTAGGTGAAGTCGTCGTTGGAGAGGGTGAGGTTGTTCATCGTCCCCTGGCCCTGGGCGGGGACGGGCCGGGCACCGCCGAGCGCGGCGATCACCAGGTCGGCAACCCGGCTCGAAGTCTCGACGTTGCCCGCCGCGACCGCGGCCGGGAAGCGGGCGTTCAGCAGGCAGCCGTCGGGGGCGATCACCTCGATCGGCCAGTAGGCGCCGGCCGAAGGGGGCGCATCCGGGTCGGTGAGGACTCGCACCGCGAAAAACGCGGCCGATTTGGTCACCGAGAGGGGGCAGTTGAGATTGCCGTCGACCTGCGAGTCGGTGCCGTCGAAGTCGAGCGTGAGGCTGTCGCCCCGGATCGTCGCCGCGACCCTCAGGACTGCGTCGCGTGGCTCGCCGCCGCCGTCGTCCTCCAGCACGTCCTCCGCCGCGTAAGTCCCGTCGGGCAGCTCTTCCAAGGCGGCTCGAGTGCGGCGCTCGGCATAGGCGAGGATCTCGTCCATGCCGGCGCGCAGGCGGTCGATGCCGTGGCGCGCGGCCAGCTCGGCGAGCCGCAGCTCGCCGATCCGGTTGGCGGCGTTCTGGGCGCGGAAGTCGGCCAGGCGCTGGCTGGGGGAGCGCATCTGCGCGGCCAGTCGCTCCAGCACGCCGTCCTCGACCCGCGTGGGCGGGATCACGACGCCCTCCTCGCCGAGCGTCCGCGAGCGGGCGGGCATGCCGCCGGGAGTCGGCCCGCCGACGTCGGCGTGGTGGGCGCGGCAGGCGGCGAAGCCGAGTTGCTCTCCGTCGACGAAGACAGGCGAGATCAGCGTCACATCGGGCAGGTGGGTGCCACCGCGGTAGGGGTCGTTGAGGATCCAGGCGATCCCGGGGCGGTGCTCCTCGTCGAGCACGGCGGCGACGGCGTCCGGCATCGAGCCGAGGTGGACGGGGATGTGCTCGGCCTGCATCACCAGCTCGCCGCGGGCGTCGAAGAGGGCGGTCGAGCAGTCGCGGCGCTCCTTGATGTTGGCCGAGTAGGCGGAGCGGATCAGCGCCGCCCCCATCTCGTCGCAGGCCGCGCGCAGGCCACCGATCATCACTTGCAGCGTGACCGGGTCCATGCTGCTCACAGGGCCCCCCCGCCAGCGGACGTGCCGCGGCTTAAGGACGCATATGGTCCTTTAGCCGCGGCACGTCCCGTGTGGATCGTGCCGGTGTCGTCTACCCGGGTGCGCCAGCCGGGCGGCACGACGAAGGTCGACTCGGGAAGCTCGAAGACGATCGGGCCCTCGGCCGCGAAGCCGGCGGCGGGCTCGCCGCGCAGGATCGGCGTCTCAATCCACTTGTCGTCGAAGCGAACCCGCCGCGTTCCCTCTTCGACGTCCCCGCTGTCCGCCGCGCTCAGGTGCGGCTCCGGCCCGGGGGCCACCAGCGCCAGGCGGATGTGGACGAGGACGACCTCGCCGTCCGGATCGCGGTGTCCGTAGCGCTCCTCGTGCAGCCGCTCGAAGCGCTCGGCGAGGTCGGCCGGGTCGGGACGGGTCGTCCCCGGCACCGGCAGCTCGAACGCCTGGCCCGCGTAGCGCATCTCGTAGACCACCTCCGGCTCGGCCGCGGCGAAATCGCCGTCCAGCCGGGAGGCGAGCTCCTCGACCTCGGCGGTGATTCGCCCCGCGTCGAGCTCGGCGCCGCTCAGCATCACGGTTCGAGTGGTGTCGCGACGACGATCAGAGGCGCAGAGTCCGAGGGCGGAGAGGACGCCGCCAGCGCGGGGGCAGAGGATCCGCTCGATGCCGAGCTCGGTGGCGATCGTTGCGGCGTGCATCGGTCCGGCCCCGCCGAACGGCAACAGCGCGAAGCGGCGCGGGTCGACGCCCCTCTCGACCGTGACGACGCGCAGTGCCCGCACCATCTCCTGGTCGGCGACTCGCGCGATCCCCTCGGCGGTCTCCAGCTCGCCGAGGCCGAGCGATTCGGCGAGCCCCCTGATCGCGGTTCGGGCCGCCTCGGCGTCGAGGTCGACGCCGCCGGCCAGCGTCGAGTCCAGAGCAAGCCGCCCGAGCGCCAGGTTCGCGTCGGTCACGGTCGGCTCGGCGCCGCCGCGCCCGTAACAGGCCGGGCCGGGGTCGGCCCCGGCCGAGCGGGGACCGACCCGCAACGCGCCGCCGGCGTCGCGCCAGCCGATCGAGCCGCCGCCCGCTCCGACCGTATGCACGTCGACCATCGGCAGCTGGATGATGCGGCCGCCGATGCGGCGCGAGTCGGTGCGGCGCACCTCGCCGTCCTCGATCACGCAGACGTCGCAGGAGGTGCCGCCCATGTCGAGGCCGATCGCGTCGCCGTCGCCGCTGGCGCGGGCGAGGAGGCTCGCCCCGACCGCACCGCCCGCCGGGCCGGAGAGGACGCTCCAGGCGCCCGCCCGCGCAGCCTCCTCGGCCGTCGCGACGCCGCCCGACGACTGCATCACGACCGGCCGCGGCAGTCCGGCCGCCGCGGCGGACTCGCCGAGCTGCCCCAGGTAGCGGCCGAGGAGGGGCGACAGGTAGGCGTCGATCGCCGTGGTGGAGCAGCGCTCGTACTCGCGGAAGCGCGGCAGGACCTCGTGCGAGGCGGAGATGTGGACTCCGGACAGCTCCCGGCGCAACAGCTCGGCGATCGCCCGCTCGTGCGAGGCGTCGAGATAGGAGAACAGCAGGCAGACGGCGACCGACTCGGCGCCGCTCTCGCGGACCAGCTCGGCGAGTCGCCTCGGCTCCTCCGCGCCGAGTGGTTCGACGACCCCCTTGGGACCGATTCGCTCAGCCGCCTCGAAGCGCAGCTCCGGCTCGATCAACGGCGCCGGCTTTGGCGTGCAAAGGCGATAGAGGTCGGGGCGGTCTTGGCGGCCGACGTCGAGCAGGTCGGCGAAGCCGCGGGTGGCGATCAGCGCGGTGCGGGCGCCGCGTTCCTCGAGGAGTGCGTTCGTTCCGACCGTCATCCCGTGCGCGAAGACCTTCACCTCGCCCGCCTCGGTACCAGCTCGGCCCAGCACCTCCCGTACCGTGCCGATCACCGCCTCGGACTGATCGCGCGGCGTGGTCGGCAGCTTCGCCGTGTGCACCGTCTCCCCGTCCAGGAGGACCGCGTCGGTGAAGGTTCCGCCTACGTCTACTCCGAGCAGCACCCGCGTGACGCTAGCGAGGGGGAAGTGAGTTCGCACTTATGGTCGGATAGCGACCACAAGTGCGAACTCGGTGTTTTCAGCGCCAAGTCTCGCGCCGGGTCTCGCCGTCGGGGCCGAGGACCACGTGAATGCCGTCGAGCTCGGGATCGAGGCCGGGTCGGTCGGAGCGCAGGTGGCCGCCGCGCGACTCGTCGCGCTCCAGGGCGCAGGTGGCGATCGCGGCGGCGAGCGGGTAGGCGTTCCCGCGGAGCTCGCTTAGCAGCTCGGGGTCGCGTACGGGCCCGGCGAGGCGCCAAACGGCGTCGCGGGTGGCCTCGGTCGGCGGCTCGAAGCGCCACTGGGGAAGCGGCGGGCGGCGAGGTGAGGCACTCTGCCCCAGGGCGGCGCGGGCGGCGCGGCTGCCGAAGACGAAGCACTCGCTGAGCGAGTTCGAGGCGAGCCGGTTGGCGCCGTGCACGCCGGTGCAGGAGGACTCGCCTACCGCGTAGAGGCCGGGCAGGGAGGAATGGCCGTCGAGGTCGACGGCGATCCCGCCCATCGTGTAATGGGCGGCGGGAGCGACGGGAACCGGCTCCGAGCGCGGGTCGAGCCCGGCCTCCGTCAGCGTCGCGAAGACGTTCGGGAAGCGGTCGGGGTCGAGGTCGCGGAGGTCGAGCCTGACGCTGGCGACGCCGTCCGCCTCGATCCGGTCGAGGATCGCGGCGGTGACCGCGTCACGGGGCGCGAGCTCGTCGGTGAAGCGCCGCCCCGAGGCGTCGAGCAGGGTTGCCCCCTCGCCGCGCACCGCCTCGGTGATCAGCGCGCCGTCGAAGTGCGTCCCCGGCAGCGCCAGCGCGGTGGGGTGGAACTGGCAGAACTCGAGGTCAGCCAGGTCGGCGCCCGCGGCGCTCGCCATCGTCGGCCCGGCGCCGATCGCACCCCAGGGGTTGGTGGTCCGCCGCCACAGGGCCGCGGCGCCTCCCGTCGCGACCACCGTCGCTCCGGCGCCGATCGGGTCGTCGTCGGTCAGCACGCCGTGGCAGCGTTCGCCGTCGCTCCACAGGGCGACCGCCGAGGTGCTCTCGCTGACCTCGATCCGCGGCTCGGCGGCGACCATTGCTGCCAGCTTCGAGGTGATCTCGTGACCGGTCTGGCTGCCCCCGGCGTGGACGATGCGCCGCCGGGTGTGGCCGCCCTCCAAGCCCAGCGCCAGCTCGCCGTCCGGGTCGAGGTCGAAGGCGACGCTCCGTTCGCGCAGTTCGCGCACTGCGTCCGGCGCCTCCTCGGTCAGCACCTGCACCGCCGACGGGCGGCAGAGGCCGCGCCCGGCGGCGATCGTGTCGGCGGCGTGGCTGGCGGGCGAGTCACCCGACTCCAGGGCCGCCGCGAGGCCGCCCTGAGCCCAGAAGCTGGCGCTCTGGGAGAGCGGGGTGCGGGAGATCAGGCAGACGGCGCCGCCGAGCTCGGCAGCGCGCAGGGCCGTCCAAAGCCCGGCGGCGCCGCCGCCGACGACGGCGACGTCGCAGGCGGTTGCGGCAGCTATCGCCGTCCTGCCTCTCGGCGGATCGTCTCGACCTGGCCGCGAAGCCAGGCGGCGGCCGCTTCGCGGGCCAGCGCCTCGGCGTCGGCGTTTGTCCCTTCCGCTCCGGCGGCGCGTCGCTCCGCCGCCTCGACCCGCTTCTCGGCTGCCTCGGCCTGCGTCTCGATCTCGGCGAGTCGTGCCTCGGCGGCGGTGATCGCACGCTCCTTCGCGCCCCGTTCTCCCTTCAGCTCGTCCTCGTGCTCGCGGCGCTGCTTCTCGAGGGCCTCTGCGTGCTCGCGGCGCAGCTTCTCCAGCTCCTCGGCGGCGCGAAGCCGCTCCCGCTCCAGGTCCGCTTCGATAATGCGGATCTCGGCGGCGGCGCGCTCCTCGGCTGCCTTGGCGGCGTCCGCCGCTTCGCCGAGCCGGCGCTCGGCCGACTCGACCTGCGCCATCAGGTCCTCGCTGCCCGGCTCGCCCTTCGCGCTCATCGAGAGCTCAATCTATTACGCCGTCGTGAGGACGTCGCGGTACGCCTCGATCGTCCGCTCGGCCATCCGTGCCGCGGACAGGGAGGTGGCGCGGGCGATGCCTTCGACGCGGGGATCGGTCGCGTCGAGATGGGGGGTCGCGGCGGTTGCCCACGTGGCGGTGTCGAATGGCGCGCAGAGCGCTCCGGCCACACCGTCGAGGGCGAACGGCGCGATCCCGACAGGGGTCGAGAGGACGGGAACGTCGCAGGCGAGGGCCTCGACGCAGGCGAGGCCGAACCCCTCGTAGTCGGAGGTGACCAGGACCGCGTTGGCGGCGTTGCACCAGAGCGGCATCTCGTCGGGGTCGATGGACCCGCCGCTGAGCAGCTCGGCTCCGCACGCGGCGGCCACCTCGTCCGCCCGGTCGAAGCGCTTCTCCGGACGCCGCGGGTTGGCCGGGAAGAGCAGGTAACGCCCCGCTGGGTCGAGGCCGAGGGCGCGCCGCGCCTCGGCGCGCGGGATCGGACGGAAGCGCTCTAGGTCGGGGCCGCACGGAAGGACGGCGGACCCGGGTAGCCGCGGCAGGCCCGGCCGCCCGTCCTCGGGCGCGAAGAGGGCGCGAGAGACGCCGGCGACCAGGTCGACGCGCCGCGCGAGGCGCCGTGACATCGGCCCGACCACCGGATGGCGGACGTCGGTGCCGTGGAAGGTGACGGCCAGGGGGCGGGCGCCGGCAAGCAGGGCGCACCAGGCGGTCAGCCCGTAGTGGACGTGGACGAGATCGAAGCGCTCCCGGCGCAGCAGCCGGCGCAGGCGCAGGCTCGCCGGGATGTAGTGGCTGGAACCCGGCGGGAAGCCGAACACCTCGACCTCGACCCCGCGGCGGCGGATCGCCTCGACCTGGTCGCGCACCCATCGCCCCCGCTGGGGGGCGGTGGCGTCCGGCATGAAGTTGGTGACGACCAGCACCCGCATGGCGGCTGAGGGTATCCGCAGCTTCCGTCTTCAGCTCTCGTCTCCCACTTTTCACATTCCCGCCGGGAAGTTGGCGCATTCGCGTCTGGATCGGTGATCCAAGGCCTTCCAGCATGCGGCCAAACGCGAAAGGAGGCATCGATGATCTACGTGCTGATGGGCTACGCGCACGCCGCCATCGCCCAGCGGGTGCGGGCGATTTGCGACCTGGCGAGGGGCGAGAAGGGCCAGGGGACGGTCGAGTACGTCGGCCTGATCCTGCTCGTCTCGCTGCTGATGGTCGGGATGGTGGCCGCGATGAAAGGTTTCAACGGCAAACAGGGCACCGAGCTGGCCGGGGTGATCGTCAACAAGATCAAGGAGGCGGTGGACAAAGTCACCTTCAAATGAGCGTGGGAGGGGCGGCTCGCGGGCGGGCCGCCCCGACGCGCTCGGGCGTGTGCATGACAGACTCGCGACCGTGCCAGCCTCACGCAGCTACGACCGCGCCCCGGCCGACATCCGGCCGGTGACGATCGACCCCGGATTCATCGAGACGGCCGACGGCTCGGCGCTGATCTCGCTCGGCCGGACGCGGGTGATCTGCACCGCCTCGGTCAACGAGTCGGTGCCGAAGTGGATGCAAGGGCGCGGCAAGGGGTGGGTGACCTCCGAGTACGCGATGCTGCCCGCCTCGACCGGCGACCGCAAGGCGCGCGACGTCTCGAAGGGCCGCCAGGACGGGCGCGGGGTCGAGATCCAGCGTCTGATTGGGCGCTCGCTGCGGGTCGTCGTCGACTTCAAGGCGCTCGGCGAACGCAGCGTCTACGTCGACTGCGACGTGCTGCAGGCCGACGGCGGCACCCGCTGCGCGGCGATCACCGGTGGCTACGTGGCGCTGCGCCTGGCCCTGCAGAAGCTGCTCGACGCGGGGAAGATCGAGGCGATGCCGCTGAACGGTTCGGTTGCGGCGGTCAGCGTCGGCATGGTCGACGGGCGGGCGCTGTGCGATCTCGACTACGGCGAGGACTCCCGCGCCGAGGTCGACGCCAACGTGGTGATGACCGGCGACGGCGGCCTGGTCGAGGTGCAGGCGACGGCGGAGCGGACGCCACTCTCACGCGCCTCGCTCGACGAGCTGCTCGGGCTCGCCGAGCTCGGGATCTCTCGGCTGCGGCAGGTTCAGGAGCGAGTAGCCGGAAGTTGATCTTCGCCACGGGCAATAAGCACAAGCTCCGCGAGATGTGCGAGCTGCTGCCCGAGGTCGAGCTGGAGCCCCTGCCGGAGGGCGTCGAGCTGCCGCCCGAGGAGGGCGAGAGCTTCGCCGCGATCGCGCTCGACAAGGCACGCACCGCCCACGCGGCTACCGGGAAGGCCTCGATCGCCGACGACTCGGGTATCGGCGCCACGGCGCTCGGTGGACGGCCCGGGATCCACTCGGCCCGCTATGGCGGCGAGGGCGCGAGCGACGAGGAGAACCTCGACAAGCTGCTGCGCGAGGTGGCCGCGGCCGGCGGGGAGCGGGGCGCCTATTACGTCTGCGCGCTTGCCCTGATCGAAGCCGACGGCGCCGAACACGTCTTCGAGGCGCGCTGCGAGGGCCATCTGATCGAGCAGCCGCGCGGCGAGGGCGGTTTCGGCTACGACCCCGCCTTCGTTCCCGACGCCACCGGCCCGGACGACATCCGGACGATGTCGGAGCTGAGCCAGGCGGAGAAGAACGCGATCAGCCATCGCGGCCAGGCGGCGCGGCTGCTGGCCCGGCACCTCAGCCCGAGCGGGACGTCGGCGGGCCGATGATCCGCACCAAGAGCGGCGCGGCGGCACTCTCGATCGCCTCCAACTCCGTACTGATCGCGATCAAGCTGGCGGCCGGGGCGATCACCGGATCGATTGCGATCGTCACCGAGGCGGTCCACTCCCTGATCGACCTGATCGCGTCGGTGATCGCCTTCGTCTCGGTGCGCAAAGCCGACGAGCCGGCGGACGCCGACCATCCCTACGGCCACCAGAAGGTCGAGAGCCTGGCGGCGGCGATCGAGGGGATGCTGATCCTGGTCGGCGCCGGGATCATCGTCTTCGAGGCGACCCGTCGCCTCGTCGACGGGGCCGGCGTCGACCTGCTCGGCGTCGGGATCGCCGTGATGGGCTTCTCGGTGCTCACCAACCTGGCCGTCTCGACGGTGCTCACGCGGCAGGCTAAGGCCCACGAATCGCCCGCCCTCGAGGGGGACGCGGCGCATCTTCGCACCGACGCGCTCACCTCGGCGGGGGTGCTGGTCGGGCTGGTGGTGGTCGAGCTGACCGGCGTCGTCGCCTTCGACTCGATCACCGCGATCATCGTCGCGGTGGCGATCGTCGTCGCCGGCGTGCGCATCCTGCGGCGCTCCTCGCGCGTGCTCGTCGACGAGGTGCTGCCCGACGCCGAGATGGACCGGATCGAGGCGGCGATCGCCGCCGCCCGCACCCCCGAGGTCGCCGGCTACCACAAGCTCCGAGCCCGCCGCGCCGGCAGCCGTCGCTACATCGACCTCCACGTCCAGTACCGCACCGGCACCAGCCTCGAGCGCGCCCACGAGCTGGCCCACGCGATGCGCGCCTCGATCGAGGCGGACGTCCGCGGCGCCGAGGTGCTGATCCACGCCGAGCCGGAGACGTCCTTCCACGATCCCGATCGCGACGCCGGTCCTTATCGCTCGGGATGAGCGAGGCCGGTACGGGTAGGGGTTCCACTTAACTTTTGCGAAGGGCCGCGAAGGCTGGCGCCCGGAGCGAGGCGCGCAAAAAGTACAAGACGTTCCACCGCTACCCGGACCGGCCTCAGGCTCAGGGCCGGAGCAATCAGGCTCGGGTTCGGGAGCAGACCGGCTCAGGGACTGGGCAGGAGGTTCACGGCGGCGGCGAGGCCGACTGCGGCCACGGTGACCGCGTAGCCGGTGTAGCCGCCGATCGCGAAGAGCACGACGGCGATCGCGCAGACGCCTACGACGATCATCCATGAGGCGCGGGCGAGCGGCACGGGGCGGTATTTTCACGCAGGTGGCCGACGGTGAGACGAGCGAGGCGATTTCGGGCGGTTCGGCCGAGGCCGCGCTCGCCCTCCTCGCCGAGATGTCGATCGACCTGCGGGGGGCGGCGATCCTCGACGCGAACGGCTCGGTCCTGGCCGCCAGCGACCACCACGACCGCTGGCGTGAGGACGCCGCGGCGCTGTTCGAGGTCGCCGATCGGGCCGGCGGCGAGCCGGTCGAGCAGGTCCACATCGGCACCGAGCAGGGCGAGGTCTTCGCGCTGCGCCACGCCGGTCTCGCCGCGATCGCGGTCACCGAGCGCTTCGCTCTGGCCTCGCTGACCTTCTTCGACATGCGCTCGCTGCTGCGCGACCTCGTGCGCGGGGGGGACGGGAGCGGTCCGAGTGGTCCCTAAGCCGCACCGCGTCCTGCTCGACCGCGTCTCCGGCTACGCCGACGAGGCGGCCGCCTACATGCGCCGCCGCCGCGCCTTCCGGCGACCCTTCGCCCGCCTCTATTACGGGGACGGCCGGGCCGAGGACCACGCCGCCGATTCGATCGCGGGAGGGGAGCTGTTCGTCGCCGCGGGACGGCTGATCGAGGTCGCCGGAGAGCGGCCAAAGGTATGAGCGGGGGCGACGGGCTGATCGATTCCGCGGTCGCCGAGCGCGTTCTCGCTTGCGCCCTCGCCTGCGGCGGCGAGTTCGCCGAGGTCTTCGCCGAACGGCGCGGCGGCCTGACGATGGCGATCGACGAGTCGCGGGTCGAGTCGGTGCAGTCGGGCGCCGAGGAGGGAGCCGGCGTCCGGGTGGTGAGCGGCGGCACCAGCTACTTCGTCCACGTCGACGGGCTCGATCCGGACGACCTCGAGCGCGCCGCCGTGGAGGCCGCCGCGGCGCTGCGCGGCGAGCGGACCGAGCCGCGCGCGCTGCAGGCCCGCGCCACGACGCCGCTGCCGATCGAGCAGCGACCCGAGGAGGTGCCCGCGGAGCGCAAGGCGGAGATGCTGCGCGAGCTGGACGAGCGCGGGCGCGTCGAGGGCGGCGAGATCGCCCAACTGCGGGCTTCCTACGGGGAGGCGCGGCGCCGGATCGCGGTTGCCAACTCGGATGGGTTGCTCACGGGTGACGACCGCACCCGGGTGCGGATCGGCGTCCAGGCCGTGGCGCGGCGCGAGGATCGGGTCGAGACCGGCGCCGAGACGCTCGGCGGCCACCGCGGCTTCGAGCTGCTCGAAGACGACCCTGGCGCAATCGCGGCGAGCGCCGCGCGCAAGGCGCTCACCCTGCTCGATGCCGGCCCGGCGCCGGCCGGCTCGACGCCAGTCGTGGTCGGCGGCGGTTTCGGCGGCGTCCTCTTCCACGAGATGACCGGCCATGGGCTGGAGGCCGACCACGTCCAGAAGGACGCCAGCGTCTACGCGGGGAAGCTCGGCGCGCAGGTCGCCCAGCCGCTGCTCAGCGCCTACGACGACGGCCGCATGCCCGGCGAGTGGGGGAGCGACGCCATCGACGACGAGGGCACGCCGACCCAGAAGACCGAGGTGATCGCCGACGGGCGCCTCACGTCCTTCCTCTATGACCGACTCACGGCGGGCCGCGACGGCGCCGCCTCGACCGGGAACGGGCGCCGCGAGAGCTTCCGCCACCTGCCGATCCCGCGCATGACCAACACCTACATCGCTCCCGGCGACGCCACGCCGGAGGCGATGATCGGCGAGGTGCAAAAGGGCTTTTACGCGGTCTCCTTCGGCGGCGGACAGGTCGACCCGGCGACGGGCGACTTCGTCTTCGGGGTCAGCGAGGGCTACCTGATCGAGAGTGGCAGGGTGACCGCCCCCTGCCGGGGGGCGACGCTGATCGGCAACTGCCTCGATGCCCTTGGCGCGATCGACGCGGTCGGAGAGGACTTCTGGATGAAGACCGGCATCTGCGGCAAGGGCGGCCAGAAAGTGCCGGTCGGGACCGGCCAGGGCCACGTCCGGATCGCCGCGATGACGGTCGGCGGGACCGAGGTATGAGCAGCCTCACCGAGCTCGCCGGTCGCGCGGTGGAGGCGGCACTCGCCGGCGGGGCCGGTGAGGCCGAGACCTACGCCACCGAGACGGCGACTCGCGAGGTCCGTGCACACGCCGCTGAGATCGAGAGCCTCGCCGCGGCGAGGCAGCGAGGGATCGGAATCCGGGCCTGGATCGACGGCCGGGTCGGCTACGGCTTCGGCACCGACCTCTCGGCGAAGGGCATAGCCACGATTACCGCGCGCGCCGTCGAGGCCGCCAGGGTCGCCGATCCGGACGAGTTCGCAGCGCCGCCGTCCGATCCCGGCGAGGCAACGCCTCTCGCGGGGCTGAGCGACGCGTCGGTCGGCGAATGGCCGACCTCGCGCGTCGCCGAGCTGGCCCTCGCCGTCGAGCGCGCGGCGCTGGAGTCGGACGAGCGGATCGCCGCGGTCGAGCAGGCCGTCTACTTCGACAGCTCCGAGCGCGTCGCGATCGCCACCTCGACCGGCGCCGGGGGCGAGTTCGAGAGCACGAGCTGCTACGCCTATGCACAGGCCCTGGCCGGCGACGCCTCGGGCCGCGAGACGGGTCTCGGGTTCGGCATCGCCCGCGGACCGGCCGGCCTCGATCCCGCCGTGATCGGAGGCGAGGCCGCCGAGCGCGCCGCCGCCATGATCGGCTCGGTCAAGCCACCCTCGCGCGCCTGTCCCGTCGTCCTCGACGCGACGGTCGCCGCCAGCTTCGTCGGTCTGCTCGGCAACGCCGTGGGGGCCGACGCCGTGCAGCGCGGCCGCTCGCCGCTCGCTTCGCTGCTCGGCGAGCGGGTCGCCGCCGACGCCTTCGTCCTGCGCGACGACGGTCTCGACTCCGGCGGTTTCGCGGCGTCGCCGATCGACGCGGAGGGGGTCCCGCGCCGCCGCACGCCGCTGATCGAGGCGGGAACCCTGCGGACCTTCCTCTACGACACCTACACCGCGAACCGCGGCGGCGGCGCCTCGACCGGCAATGCCGGTCGCTCTGGCTACCGCTCGCCGCCCGGGGTCGCGGCGTCCAACCTGATCGTCAGCCCCGGCTCGCTGAGCTTCGAGGCGCTCTTAGCCGAAGCCGGGGAAGGCGTCTGCGTCACCGACGTCGCCGGGCTCCACGCCGGCGTCAACCCGGTCTCTGGCGTCTTCTCGGTGGGCGCCTCCGGGCGCGCGATCCGCGCTGGCGAGCTGGCCGAGCCGCTGCGCGAGTTCACGATCGCCAGTGACCTCGTCTCGATGCTGCGGTCGGTGCGGGCGGCCGGCGCGACGCCTCGCTGGGTACCGTTCGGCGACTCCGTCAGCGTCCCGCCGCTGCTGATCGGGGAGATGACCGTCGGCGGCTCCTGAGGCCGGGAAGGGCGCAGCCGCGCCTTACGCCCGCGTGCGCTGTTAGATTGCCGCCCGACCTCAACGACCACGGAGGAGCGACGTGACCAAGGCTGAGTTTCTGGACCAACTGGCGACTGACGATCGAATCGGCAGCAAGAAATCTGCGAGCGACGCGGTTGACGCGGTGCTCGAAACGATCACCAATGCCCTGAGCAACGGGGGCGAGGTCAGCTTCACCGGCTTCGGCAAATTCCACGTGGCCGAGCGCGGCCCCCGCCAGGGCGTCAATCCCCGCACCGGCGAGCGGATCACCATCCAGGGCGGCAAAGTCCCCCGCTTCTCCGCCGGCTCGGCCCTGAAGTCCAAGGTCAAGGGCTAGACGAGCCCCATTCCGGGCGCGTCGCAATCTGGCTCTTCGCGCCCGGAATGGGGTGAAGGCCAGTTGTGAAGGCTCCTCCCTTCGCAGATCGGCTCGCGGCGCTCGTCGAAGAGCGTCGCAGCCAGATCTGTCTCGGCCTCGATCCCGACCCCGCGCAGCTCGACCGGGACGAGGCCCCCGCGGACGCCGGCTCGGCGTCGCCGGCCGAGCTGGCCGCGGCGGCGATCGTCGTCCGCTGCCGGACTCTGATCGAGCGAGCCGGCCCGGCCTGCGTCGCGGTCAAGCCCCAGCTCGCCTGCTTCGAGCGACTCGGCGCACCGGGCTGGACGGCACTCGCCGAGGTCTGCGAGACGGCCCGCGAGGCTGGGCTGCTGACGATCGCCGACGGCAAGCGCGGCGACGTGCCAGTCACGGCGGCCGCCTACGGCCAGGCGCTGGTCGGCGAGACGCCGACTCCCTGGGGTGCCGTGCCGGGGCTCGGTGCCGATGCCTTCACCGCCAATCCGCTGCTCGGCCGCGATGCGCTCGAGCCGCTGATCGACGCCGCCGAGCAGGCAGGAGCCGGCGTCTTCGCCCTGGTCCGCACCAGCAACGCCGGCGCCGCCGACGTCGAGGATCTGCCGGCTCCGGACCGCCCGCTGCACGAGCGGCTCGCGGCGCTGGTCGACGGGCTCGCCGGCCGCCTCCTCGGGAACAGCGGCCTCAGCGGCATGGGAGCGGTGGTCGGAGCCACCGAGCCCGAGCACATCGGCCGGCTGCGGGAGCTGATGCCGCGCTCGATCTTCCTGATCCCCGGCGTCGGCGCGCAGGGGGGCCGGCCGGAGTCGCTGGGTGCCGCCTTTGCTCCGGGACGGGCATCCGGATTGGTCGCTGCGTCGCGTAGCATTGCGGCCGATTCCGACCCCGCGGCGGCCGCCGAGCGGCTCCGTGCGGCGGTCTGGGAGGTCTCATGAACCAGCGCTCCTCAGTTTCGGCCCGGGCGATCGCCGTCGCCGCTCTCGTCTGCGGCTTCCTCGTCGTGATCGTCATCGTCGTCACTTCGCTCGGCGACGGCGGCGATGAGAAGGGATCGGGCGGCCGCTCGCCGGCCACGAAGGCGGCGAAGAACGGTGGCGATGGTGGCGAGGTTCCCAAGTCATACGTGGTCCAGAACGGCGACACGCTTACCTCGATCGCCCACGACGCCGGGGTCTCGGTCGCCCGCATTCAGGAGCTGAACCCGGGCGTCGACCCGCAGATCCTCGTCTCGGGCGAAAAGCTGAAGCTGCGGTGAGAGCGCGGCTGTTCCTCGCGGCGCTCTGCGCGGTGCTGCTCGCGGTCGGCGCGGCGCCGGCCGGTGGCGTGGCGGCGCCACCGGACCTCGAAGCCAGCGCTTGGGCGCTGATCGACGCCCGCAGCGGCGATGTGCTCGCTTCGCACGCCGCCGACGAGCGTCTGCCGATCGCCAGCACCACGAAGTTGATGACCGCCTACGTGGCGCTGCGGGAGCTGCCGCTCGGGCAGCGGGTCAGGGCCGCTCCCTACACGCCCCTCTACGCCGAGTCACTGCTCGGATTACGGCCAGGAGAGCGAATCAGCGTGCGCGACCTCCTCTACGGGCTGATCCTGCGCAGCGGCAACGACGCCGCCTACGACCTGGCCATCGCCGCTGCCGGCTCCGAAGACCGCTTCGTGCGCCAAATGAATCGGTACGCCGCGGCGCTCGGCCTCTCTGACACGCACTACGCCAACTCGATCGGGCTCGACGAGGCGGGCAACTACTCGAGCGCCTACGACCTGACCGCACTCGGTCGTCGTCTGATGCGCGTACCCGCCTTCGCGAAGATCGCCGCTGCCCGCAACGCCGTGTTGCGCAGCCTGCGGCCGCCGCGGCGGATCGCGACCCGCAACGATCTCCTCTACCGGCTCCCTTGGGCCAACGGGATCAAGACGGGGTACACGCTGGGCGCGGGCTACGTCCTGGTCGGCGCCGGTCGGCTCGACGGCGTGCAGCTGATCTCGGCTGTGCTCGGGACCACCAGCGAATCGGCCCGCGACGAAGAGACCGAGGAGCTGCTCACCTATGGCTTCTCCCTGCACCGTCACGAGGTGCCGGTTCGGGTCGGGCAGGCGCTTGCCGCTCCCTCCATCCGCTGGTCGGGGGGCGAGCTGCCCCTGCGCGCGGCGCGAACGGTGGCCATCGGCGTGCGCCGGGGCCAGCGTCTCAGCGTCGCCGTGCGGGCCCCCGGCGAGGTCGAGGGGCCGGTCCGGCGCGGGGCCGTGTTGGGCCGAGCGACGGTCCTCTTGGACGGCCTGCGGGTAGCCACCGTGCCGCTGCGCGCCGCCCGCGCCGTGCCCGAGGCGAGCGCCTTCGAACGCGCCCGCAGCATCGCTGCGGGCAACGTCGGGTGGCTTGCCCTGGCTCTGTTCGGGATACTGATGATCGCCGGCCTCCTGCGGCGCCGCCGGCGGCGCAGGCCCCGGCGGAGAGCGAGATCGATCCAGTGATCCTCACGGTCACCCTGAACGCCGCGATCGACCGCACCGTGGCGGTCCCGAACTTCCATCTCGGCCATCGCCACCGGGCGGTCGAGAGTCGCACCGTGGCGGGCGGCAAGGGGATCAACGTTGCCCGCGCGCTCCACCTGCTGGGTCGGCCGGCGATCGCCACCGGCTTCGCCGGCGGGCCGACCGGGAACCGCGTCGTCGAGCAGCTGCGCAAGGAGTCGATCCTCAGCGACCTGACCTGGATCGCCGGCGAGACGCGGATCAACATGGCGGTCGTCGATCCCACCTCCGGCGATCAGACCGAGATCAACGAGCGCGGCCCGGCGGTCAGCCCCGAGGAGGTCGAGCGCTTCGTCGAGCGGCTGCGCTACCTGGCCGACGGCGCCAGGATCTGCGTGCTGGCCGGCACCCTGCCGCCCGGTGCCGGGGACGACCTCTACGCGCGCCTGGTCGAGGAGCTGCGCGAGCGCGACGTGATGTCGATCCTCGACTCCGAGGGCGAGCCGATGCGGGCCGGCCTGCGCGCCGGAGCCTCGATCGTCACCCCCAACGAGCGCGAGGCCGAGGAGCTGGTCGGGCAGGAGTTCTCCGACCGCGACGACGTCGTCCACGCCCTCTCGGAGCTGGTCCGGCTCGGCGCCGGCGAGGCGGCGATCACCCGCCCCGACGGCTGCGTCGCGGTGGTGGGCGAGGGTGCGGAGCGCCGCATCGTCGAGGTCCGCACCAGGGCGCTGACGGCGGTGTCCACGGTCGGCTCGGGCGATGCCTTCCTGGCCGGCTACGCCGCGGCCCGCTACGACGGCCGCGAGTCGGAGCAGTGCCTCGCCTACGCGGTCGCCTGCGGCGCCGAGTCGACCCAGCACTTCGGCGCCGGCACCGTCGACCGCAATCAGGTCGAGCGCCTGCTCGGCGAGGTCGAGGTGCGCGATCTGGAGGTCCCCGCGGAAGTGTAGGCTGGCTGTTCAACGCCACCCCGCCCTGGAGGACCAATTGGAGATTGACATCGGTCGCGGCAAGAAGGGGAGGCGCGCCTACGGATTCGACGACATCGCGATCGTTCCGTCGCGCCGCACCCGCGATCCAGACGACATAGACATCAGCTGGACGCTCGGCCCCTATCGCTTCGAGCTGCCCTTGGTGGCCTCGGCGATGGACGGAGTCGTCAGCCCCGACACCGCCGTGCTCGTCAACGAGTTGGGCGGCCTCGGGGTGCTCAACCTGGAGGGGATCTGGACCCGCTTCGAGGACGCCGAGGAGCAGCTGGAGAAGATCGCCGCCGCGCCCAAGCACCTGGCGACGCGGATCATGCAGGAGGTCTATGCCGAGCCGGTGAAGCCGGAGCTGGTCGGCCGCCGCATCGCCGAGATCAAGGAGCGCGGCGCCGTCGCCTGCGGCTCGCTGACGCCGCAGAAGGTGCGCGAGCACTACGAGATCGCGGTTGAGGCCGGGATCGACATCCTGGTGATCCAGGGAACCGTGATCTCGGCCGAACACGTCTCGACCACAGTCGAGCCGCTCAACCTGAAGGAGTTCATCGCGGATGTGCCGGTGCCGACGGTGGTCGGCGGCTGCGCCTCCTACTCGACCGGCCTGCACCTGATGCGGACGGGAGCAGTTGGCGTCCTGGTCGGGGTCGGGCCCGGCGCCGCCTGCACGACGCGCGGCGTGCTCGGCATCGGCGTTCCCCAGGCGACCGCGATCGCCGACGTCGCCGCGGCCCGCGCTCAGCACATGCTGGAGACCGGCGAGTACGTCAACGTGATCGCCGACGGCGGCATGCGGACCGGCGGCGACGTCTCCAAGGCGATCGCCTGCGGCGCCGACTCGGTGATGGTCGGCTCGCCCCTGGCCCGCGCCAACGAGGCCCCGGGTCGCGGCTTCCACTGGGGGATGGCGACCTTCCATCCCTCGCTGCCGCGCGGCACGCGGGTCTCGACCAAGCAGGACGGGACGATGGAGCAGATTCTGCTCGGCCCTGCGCAGGAGAACGACGGCACCTTCAACCTGATGGGAGCGCTGAAAACCTCGATGGCGACCTGTGGCTACGAGGACATCCGCTCCTTCCAACGGGCCGAGGTGATGGTTGCGCCGGCGCTGCAGAGCGAGGGGAAGAAGCTGCAGAACGAGCAGTCTGTGGGCATGGGGTCGAACGGGCGGGCTGCGGTGGCTACGGGGGTGGCGGTATCCGATGACTAGGGACGACTACGCCCCGGGCCGGCGGGTCCTGTCGCCGGGGTGGGGTGCCCTCCTTGCCCTGCGCGCTGCTCCGGGCGGAGGGACCGTCCGGTACTTGGGTCCAGGCCCTGCCCTCCGCAGCCTCCGGGCTGCGGAGAACACCCCACCCCGACGCCACCTCCCGGCAGGGGCGTGAGCGAGGCAGCCCTGAGATCCGAAACCCCCAGGCCCGCCGGGGAGGCGGCACCCGATCGAACCCATGCCGGTTTGGAGCTTGTGGCGGAGGAGGTGCTGGTCCTTGATTTCGGGGGGCAGTACTCGCAGCTGATCGCGAGGCGGATTCGTGAATGCGGGGTGTTTGCCGAGCTTCTGCCTGCGACCGCGTCGGTTGAGAAGATCCGGGAGCGGGCGCCGAAGGCGCTGGTGCTTTCGGGGGGGCCGGCGTCGGTGTACGAGCCGGGGGCGCCGCCTTTTCCTACCGAGCTGCTCGATCTGGACGTTCCGATGCTGGGCATCTGTTACGGAATGCAGGCGATGGTCCAGGCGCTTGGTGGCAAGGTCGAGGGGGCCGAGGCGGGGGAGTTTGGTCGGGCCGAGCTGACGCTGCGGGACGGCGGCGGCCGCCTGCTCGGCGGGCTGCCGGAGGAGCAGAGCTGCTGGATGAGCCACCGCGACACCGTCTTCGAGCCGCCCGAGGGCTTCGCCGCGCTTGCTGCGACGCCTGGCTCGCCGGTCGCCGCCTGCGAGAACCCCGACCGCGGTCTCTACGGCATCCAGTTCCACCCCGAGGTGGTCCACACCCCCTACGGGACCGAGGTCCTGACCCGCTTCCTGCGTGACATCGCCGGCTGCGAGGACGAGTGGTCGGCCGAGTCGGTGATCGCCGAACAGATCGACAAGATCCGCACCCAGGTCGGCGACGGTCGCCTCGTCTGCGGTCTCTCCGGCGGGGTCGACTCCTCGGTCGCCGCCCTGCTCGTCCACCGCGCGGTGGGGGAGAGGCTGACCTGCGTCTTTGTCGACCACGGCCTGATGCGGCTCAACGAGGCCGAGCAGGTGGTCGAGGCCTTCCAGCAGTACGGCATCCCGCTCGTCCACGTCGACGCCGAGGAGCGCTTCCTGGCGCGCCTCGCCGGGGTCGACGACCCGGAGACCAAGCGCAAGATCATCGGCGAGGAGTTCATCCGCGTCTTCGAGGAGGAGGCGGCCAAGCTCGAGGACGCCGCCTACCTGGTCCAGGGCACGCTCTACTCCGACGTGATCGAGTCCGGCGGCAGCGATTCCGCGGCGACGATCAAGTCGCACCACAACGTCGGCGGCCTGCCCGAGGACCTCGGCCTCGATCTGGTGGAGCCGCTGCGGATGCTCTTCAAGGACGAGGTACGGGCCGTCGGCGCCGAGCTGGGGATGCCGGAACGGATGGTCTGGCGCCAGCCGTTCCCGGGGCCGGGCCTGGCGATCCGCATCGTCGGCGGCGAGGTGACCAGGGAGCGGCTCGACATCCTGCGCACCGCCGACGCGATCCTGCAGGAGGAGATCCGCGCCGCCGAGCTCTATCGCCAGCTCTGGCAGTCCTTCTGCGTATTGCCCGTCGTCCGCTCGGTCGGCGTCCAGGGCGACGGCCGCACCTATGCCTACCCGATCGTGATCCGCGCCGTCACCTCCGACGACGCGATGACCGCCGACTGGGCGCGGCTTCCGTACGACCTCCTGGAGCGGGTCTCGAACCGGATCATCAACGAGATTCGCGACGTCAACCGGGTGGCATTGGACATTTCCTCCAAGCCGCCGGCAACGATCGAGTGGGAGTAGGTCCTGCGTGCTCTGAGAGCCCATCCCGGTAGGGGTTCCACTTAACTTTTTTTGAAGACCCGCGGTGGCTGTCCGAGGATGTTGCCGCAAAAAAAGTACAAGACGTTGCACCCCTACCGGGATGGGCTCTTAGGGTTGCGCGATGCCTTCGTTTGCAATCTCGATTGCGACGCTGAGCCTGCTGCAGGCGGCGCTGGTGGCCCTGCCGCGAGCGCGGCCCTCGTTCGCCTGGATGCCGCAGAGCTCTTGGTGGGCGCTGGTCCCGGCTGGCTCGATCGTCGTAGTGGTCTTCGGGATCGAGCTGCTGCCCGACTCCGCCGACGCCCTCGCCTGGTTGGCACTGGTCGCCGTGCCGCCGCTGGGAGCTTTCGCGCTGGGCTGGCTCGTGCACGGTTCGCGGCCGGCCTGGGCCCTGGCGGCGGTGCCCCTCTTCGCACTTGCCTGGGCGGCACAGGGCTCACTCGCCGGAGAGGCGGCCGCCATGGCGCTCTCCGCGCTGGCCTGCGTCTCGCTCGGCTGGCTGCTGGTTTCGGTCGTACCCGGTACCTGGCTGCGCTGGGGGATCTATGCGATGGCCGCGATCGACGCGGCGTTGATCGCGGCCGAGCTCCTGCAGGGTCCGAGCGGGGTCCTCTTCGCCACCGACCCGGACGGGTTGCCACGCCTGCAGGTGATCGAATTCGGCGCCGCCCGGATGGGCTTCGGCGATGCCTTCCTTGCCGCCACGGTCGGCTGCCTGCTCGCGGAATCGCGACGACGCCAGCTCGAGGCCGCCGTCCTGGTCGCGATCCTCGGGCTCGGCTTCGACCTGCTCTTCTTCGCATTCGACACGCTGCCGGCGACCGTCCCGGTCGCTCTAGCGCTGGCGCTGGTCGAATCGCGTGGCCGTCGGCGCGGGAGCTCAGCCGGCGTGCCGGCTCAGCTGTAGCGGTCCCACTTCAGCAGGTAGGGCAGGGGATCGATCGGGCTGCCGCCCTCATACCAACCCGGCGCGGTCCAGATCTCGAAGTGCAGGTGGCAGGCAGTGGATGAGCCGGTGCTGCCGACCAGGCCGATCGGCTGGCCGGTGCGGACCGTCATGCCGGTCTGCAGAGGCGACGGTTCGAGCAGGTGCATGTAGGCGGTGTCGAGGCCGGATCCCCTGCTGTCGATCACGACGTAGTTGCCGGCGGCGCTCTGGTACCCCGAGTACTGGACGCGCCCGCCGCGGGCGGCGAGGAGCGGGACCCCGCACTTCGCCATCACGTCGTGCCCCTGGTGGGTATGGCCGGAGCGGCCGGCGCCGAAGACCGCGCCGGTACCACCGAAGTCGTGCGCGCCGAGGACCGGGAAGGCGAAGCCGTAGAGGGCGAAGCCGAGACCGAAGGCCTGCGCGGAGGACGAGGCGCGCTGCTTCGCTTCGTGGATCGACTGCGAGAGGGACTGCGTCGCCGCCGGCTCTTCGTTCTGGGGGACGATCTGGAACCTGTAGCGGCCGTTGGGGGCCGGGCGCCCGTCTGCGCCGGTCCCGTCCCACTGGACGCTGTCCTGCACGTCCGGTGGGACGTCGTTGCGGTAGAAGCTCTTGACGGTCTGCCCGGCCGCATCGACGACGTCGATGCGGAGGTCGTTGGCGGCCTGACTGCTGCCGATCACGTAGATGAGGCGCGGGTAGCGAATGCCGTAGTAGAAGGACTTGCGCGGCGACGTTTCGGCGGAGACGAGGCGCAGCGTCCCGACGCTGGGGGCGACATCCGGGGTGCCGGGCCGGCTGCCGGGCGGCGGACCGCCGCTGACAGGGGTCGGCGCTCCGCCCGTCAGCGCGAACGCCGTGCCGGAAAAGCCCGCGAGGAACGTCGCCAGGGTGACTATGAAAACTGATCCGGCCAGCCAAGGTTCGGCGCCCGTATGCCTACGTGCCACTTGCCCTCTCTTTCGATCGCCTGCGGAGTTAGCTGTCGGGCTCGCGCTGAAAGAGATGCGCTACGGACGGTGTTCGTCCGATTCGCCCCCGGGACCTGGAACTGCAACGGTCCCTGCGGTTCCTCCGCTCCCGTCCGGCTGTCCGGCCGGGATTAGGCATTGCTGGCGCGGCAGTATAGACAGCGTGTCGGCGACATGGGGGTCGGGCACGCCACGGCGGCGCGGCGGCTATCATCCCGGGGCCGCTGGGGGCTTCCCCGCGGCTTTTCTCTGATGAAGACCTACGTCGCAACGCCTGTCGACCGCCAGCGAGACTGGTACGTCGTCGACGCCGAGGGCCAGACCCTGGGTCGCCTCGCGACCCGGATCGCGGACGCGCTGCGCGGCAAGCGCAAGCCGGAGTACACCCCGCATGTCGACACCGGCGACTTCGTCGTCGTCGTCAACGCCGAGAAGATCCACGTGACCGGCAACAAGCTCGAGCAGAAGCGCTACTGGCGCCACAGCGGCTACCCGGGCGGGATCAAGTCCCGCACCCTTGCCGAGATGCTCGACCGCCGTCCGGAGGAGGTGATCCGCAAGGCGGTGAAGGGAATGCTTCCCCGCAACCGCCTCGCTCGCAAGCAGCTGACCAAGTTGAAGGTGTACGCCGGCCCGGATCATCCGCACGCCGCCCAGCAGCCCAAGACGATGGAGATCAAGTGATGGTTGACGAGCCTCAGGACAACGAGACTTCAGAGCAGGACGAGACCCCTCAGGACGAGACCGCAGAGGCCGCGGGTCCTGTCGCGGGGGAGGACTCCTCGTCCTCGCAAGCTGCGGGCGAGGAGCCCACCCCCACGCCACCCGCGGACGATGCGGCTGGGACTGGGGAGGGACCCGCCGCAGAGGCTGAGGAGCCCGCTGGGGCTTCGGCATCTGAGCAGGAAGCTGCGCAGGACGATGCGCCCAGTGAAGCTCCGGCAGCTGAGCAGGAGGCCGAGCCTGAGGCCCCGGCTGAGAAGCCCAAAGAGGAGAAGAAGGATGTCATTCCCGGGGCTGATTTGGAGCCGATTGCCGTCGAGACCGAGGAGCGGCCGCTCAGTGCTGAGGAGAAAGCTCGCCGGGAAGCTGAGGCGGAGGAGAAAGCGCGGCGCGAGGCGGCGCTGGTCGGCGATGCCGATGAGGAGAGCCCGGCAAGCCGCGCCCCCGCCAAGATCGAAGGCGACTCGCGCTTCTTGGCGACCGGCAAACGCAAGTGCTCGATCGCTCGCGTCACCCTGCTGCCCGGCAGCGGCAAGATCGAGATCAACAAGCGCTCCCTCGAGGAGTTCTTCCCGCGCCCTCTTCACCAGACGATCGCCAAGCAGGCACTGGTCACGACCGGCTACGAGGGCAACGTCGACGTCCGCGTCCGGGTCCACGGCGGCGGCGTCAGCGGCCAGGCGGGCGCCGTCCGACACGGGATCGCCCGGGCTCTGACCGAGGTCGACTCGGACCTGCGCGGCGAGCTGAAGCGGCGCGGCTTCCTCACTCGCGACGCTCGCGTCAAGGAGCGCCGCAAGGCCGGCCTCAAGAAGGCCCGCAAGCGCCCGCAGTTCTCGAAGCGCTAGGCGGGCGACATGCCGCTGGAGCGCAAGCTCTTCGGAACCGACGGGGTCCGGGGGGAGGCGGGCACCGTTCTCACCGCCGAGCTCGCCACGGCGCTCGGCCGAGCGGCGGTTGGCTCGCTGGGCGCGGAGCGGCCGCAGGTGCTGATCGTCCGCGACACGCGCGAGTCCGGCCCGATGCTGGAAGCCGCCCTGGCCGCGGGAATCGCCGCCGCTGGAGGCGATGCTCTCCTCGGCGGCGTGATGCCCACCCCCGCCGCCGCCATCCTCGTCAAGCGACTGGGGCTCGACCTGGCTGCGGTCGTCTCGGCCTCCCACAATCCCTACCGCGACAATGGCATCAAGTTCTTCAGCGGCGCCGGGACGAAGCTCGACGACGGGACGGAGGGCAGGATCGAGGCGCTGCTCGACGAGCGCCGTGGCGGTGCCGGCCGGATCGCGGAAGGAGGTGCCGCCGCGCCGGCCCTGGGCCACGTGCGCGAGCTGAACGGGGGGATCGGGGACTACCTGCGCGCGCTCGAGTCCGCCTTCCCGCTCGATCTCTCCGGCGTCAAGGTGGCGCTCGACTGCGCCAACGGCGCCACCCACCGCGCCGCGCCGGCGATCTTCGAGCGGCTGGGAGCCGAGATCGAGGCGGTTGCGGTGGAGCCCGACGGCCGCAACATCAACGACGGCTGCGGGTCCACCCACCTCGACAACCTGACGGCGCACGTCGCCGTCAGCGGGGCGGCGATCGGCTTCGCCTTCGACGGCGACGGTGATCGGGTGCTCGCTGTCGACTCCTCCGGCCGCGCCCACGACGGCGACGAGCTGATCGCGCTGATCGCCCGTGGAAAGGCAGCCCGTGGCGAGCTGGCCGGCGGCGTCGCCGTCACCGTGATGAGCAACTACGGCTTCCACAGTGCGATGGAACGGGCGGGAATCGAGGTCGCGGTGACCCAGGTCGGCGACCGCTACGTCCTCGACGAGCTGCGGCGCCGCGGCTGGGCACTGGGCGGCGAGCAGTCTGGCCACATCATCGACACGGGCTTCGTCGCCACCGGCGACGGGATTGCCGCGGCGCTGATGGCGATACACGAGCTGGGCGGCCGCGACCTCGCCGCAGCCGAGGCGATGGAGAAGCTGCCGCAGACCCTGGTCAACGTCGAGGTCGCCGACCGCAAAGCGCTGGACGGCGCCACCGCCGTCTGGGAGGCGGTCGAGCGCGAGGCTGCCGGGCTCGAGGGCCGTGGCCGCGTCCTCCTCCGCCCCTCCGGCACCGAGCCGCTCATCCGGGTGATGGCCGAGGCCCCCACCGCCGAGGAGGCCGACGCGGTCTGCGAGCGCCTTGCCGGCGTCGTCAGGCAAGAGCTGTCCTGACGGCCTGCCTCTACTCTTAATCGCCTCCTATGTGCGGAATCGTTGGATATGTCGGCGCGCGCCCCTGTCGTGACCTGCTCGTCGCCGGTCTCGAGAAGCTCGAATACCGCGGCTATGACTCGGCCGGCGTATCGGTGATCGAGGATGGCCGGGTGGAGAGCGTGCGAGCGGTGGGCAACCTCGCCAACCTGCGGGCCGCGGTCGCGGAGAGAGACAGCGACAACGGTGGCAGCGTGGCGGTCGCGGCATCGACGGCGACGACCGGCGTCGCCCACACTCGCTGGGCGACGCACGGGCGCGTCACCGAGGAGAACGCCCACCCCCACAGCGACGACTCCGACCGCGTCCACATCGTCCTCAACGGGATCGTCGAGAACCATGCCAGGCTGCGCGCGCGGCTCGAGTCCGAGGGCCAGGAGTTCAGCTCCGAAACCGACGCCGAGGTCGTCGCCCACCTGATCGCGAATCATTACGAGGGCGACCTGGCGGCCGCCGTCCGCTCCGCCTACGCGGAGCTGCGCGGCCACTACGCCTTCGTCGCCATGCACGTTGACCAGCCGGGCCTGCTCGTGGGGGCGCGCAAGGAGTGCCCGCTGGTGGCCGGCGTCGGCGAGGGGGAGAGCTTCCTCGCCTCGGCGATCCCCGCCTTCCTGGCCGAGACGCGCCAAGCGGTGGCGATCGAGAACGGCGAGGTGGTGACGATCGACGCCTCCGGCGTGACGATCACAGACGCCGAGGGCAACCCCGTCGAGCGCGACTCCGAAGAGATCACCTGGGACGAGGCCGCCGCCGAGAAGGGCGGCTACGAGACCTTCATGCTGAAGGAGATCCACGAGCAGCCCGACGCCGTCGCCGAGACGATCGCCGACCGCCTCCCCGGCGACGAGGGCGTCGACCTCTCCGAGGTCGACCTCGACGACTCCTTCCTGCACGGCATCAGGCGGATCGTGATCGTCGCTTGCGGCACCTCCTACCACGCCGGCCTGGTCGGCCGCTACGCGATCGAGGAATGGGCGCGGGTGCCGGTCGAGATGGACGTCGCCTCCGAGTACCGCTACCGCAACCCGGTCGTCGGAGACGACGATCTGGTGATCGGGATCACCCAGTCGGGCGAGACGGCCGACACGCTGGCGGCGATGCGGCTGGCGCGCGAGCGCGGCGCCAAGGTGCTGGCAATCACCAACATCATGGGCAGCCAGGCGACCCGCGACGCCGACGCGGTCCTCTACACGCGCAGCGGCATGGAGATCAGCGTCGCCGCGACCAAGACCTTCGTCGCCCAGGTCGCCGTGATGTACCTGATCGGGCTGCGCCTGGCGGAGCTGCGCGGGACGCTTCCAGCCGAGCGCCTGGCCGAGCTGGTCTCCGAGATGAAGTCGTTGCCGTCGAAGATCGAGGCGACGATCGGGGGCTGCGAGGACCAGGTGCGCGATGTCGCCGCCGCCTACGGCGACCGCGAGTTCTTCCTGTACCTCGGCCGTCACATCGGCCTCTCCGTCTGCCTCGAGGGGGCGCTGAAGCTGAAGGAGATCTCCTACATCCCGACCGACGCCTACGCCGCCGGCGAGATGAAGCACGGCCCGATCGCCCTGCTCGACGAGTCGACGCCGGTCGTCTGCGTGGCGACCGAGAGCCCCGTCCTCGACAAGGTCCTCTCCAACGTCGAAGAGGTGCGGGCGCGCGGCGCCCAGACGATCGCGATCGCCACCGAAGGCTGCGAGCGGGTCCGCGAGGTCGCCGACCAGACGATCGAGGTCGCCCGCAGCGATTGGATCCTGCAGCCGATCCTGGCGATCCTCCCCCTGCAGCTCCTCGCTTACGAGATCGCCCGGGGACGGGGCCTCAACGTCGACCAGCCCCGCAATCTGGCCAAGACGGTCACGGTCGAGTGAGGGTCGGTCAGCGGGTTAGGCTCAACGCGTGGAGCCTTGGCTGATCCCCCTCTACGGCGCAGCCGGCATGCGCGCCATCGACCGCTGGGCGATCGAGGAGAGGGGAGTGCCTTCGCTGGAGCTGATGGATGCGGCCGGGCGCGCAGTCGCCGAGGCGGTCGGCGAGCTCGTCCCGGATGGCCCCGTGCGGGTCGTCTGCGGCAAGGGAAACAACGGGGGCGACGGGCTGGTGGCGGCCCGCTGCCTGGCCGAGACGGGCCACGAGGTCGAGGCGCTGCTCCTCTGGCCGGCGGAGGAGTTGAGTGGCGATGCCGCCGTCAACCTGGAGCGTTTCGCCGCCGCCGAGCAGGTGAGTGGCGATCTCGCCGACCGGTTGGCCGGTTCGGGCGCAGTCGTCGACGCGATCTTCGGCACTGGGTTCTCCGGCGAACCGCGCGAGTCGGCCGCGGCGGCGATTGCGGCAATCAACGAGTGTGGGGCGCCGATCGTGGCCTGCGACGTAGCCTCGGGGGTCGACGCCGGCAGCGGCGAGGTGGAAGGCGCAGCGGTCGCGGCAGATCTCACCGTGACCTTCCACGCCGCGAAGCTCGGTCACCGCATCGCTCCCGGCAAGTGGCATAGCGGCGTGCTGCTCGTCGCGCCGATCGGGATCCCGGACGGGGCGCCGGGAGCCGCCGCCGGGGGCGAGATCGATGCATCCGTCCTGGAGCTGGCACCACGTCGCGGCCCGTGCTCGACCAAGTTCAGCTCGGGACAGGTGACGGTCGCCGGCGGCTCGCGCGGCTTGACCGGAGCGGTCCGGATGGCATCGCAGGCGGCGATCCGGGCCGGGGCCGGCTACGCGACCGTCGCCGTGCCGGCCGATCTGGAGCCGATCTTCGAGACGGGACAGCCCGAGGTGATGTCGGTCGGCTGTCCAGGCGGCGACGGCTACTTGGCGCCGGGCTCCGCGAGGTCGGTGCTGCGCGCCTTCGAGCGTGCCGCGGCGGGCGTGTTCGGGCCGGGTCTGGGCCGCAATCCTGGCTCGGTCGAGCTGGTGCACGAGGTGCTCGGCGCCATCGGGGCGCCGCTGGTGGTCGACGCCGATGGCCTCAATGCGCTCGCCGGCAGGCTGGAGTCGGTCGCCGCGCGCAAGGCGCCGACCGTCCTCACGCCGCACGCCGGTGAGCTGGGGCGGCTGCTGGAGCAGACCTCCGAGCAGGTCTCCGCCCATCGCCTCGCCGCGGCCCGCGAGGCGGCCCGAGCGACCGGGGCGGTGGTCGTCCTCAAGGGCGACGACACGATCGTCACCGACGGCGAGCGTGTCGCGGTCAACGCCGTCTCGGCGCCGGCGCTCGCCACCGCCGGCACCGGCGACGTGCTCTCGGGCATGGTCGCGGCGCTGCTCGCCCGTGGCCTGGAGCCTTTCGCTGCCGCCTGCGCCGCAGTGATCGCCCATGCTCGCGCCGGCCGCGACGCGACCGTCCGGGTCGGCGCTGCCGAGTCGGTGATCGCAACCGACGTGATCGACTCGATCCCGGCGGGGCTTCGTCCCGACTTGCCCGTCGAATAACCTCGGCTCGCGATGAAGACCGCCGCCGACATCATGGACACCGAGGTGCCTGCAGTCTCCCCCGAGGCCGATGCCCGCAACGCGATCGAGCTGCTCGCCAAGACCGACAAGGGCGCGATCCCGGTCGTCGACGACGAACGCCGCGTGATCGGGATCGTCAGCGAGTCCGACCTGATCCTCAGTGAGGAGGAGTCCGACCTGCACCTGCCGCATTACCTCAACATCATGGGCGGGATCGTCTTCGTCGGCTCCATGAAGGGCTTCGAAGAGCGGCTCGAGAAGGCTTTCGCGACCAAGGTGTCCGAGCTGATGAGCGCCGATCCGGTCGTCGTGCACGACTACGCCAGCGCCGAGACGGTGGCGAGGAAGATCGCCGAGACGCACCACAACCATCTCCCCGTGGTCGACGGGGAGGGCCGCCTCGCCGGCTTGGTCACGCGGGCCGACGCGCTGGCGGCGCTCGTCAACTCCTGACCATGGTGCGGGCGGTCGCCCGGGTCGATACCGGCGCGGTGCAGCGCAACTGCGCCCGGCTCGCGTCCGAGCTGGCGGAGGCCGAGCTCTGCGCGGTCGTCAAGGCCGACGGCTACGGGCACGGCGCCGATGCCTGCGCGGCCGCGGCGCTGACTGGGGGTGCGACGAGGCTGGCGGTCGCGACCGGGATCGAGGCGGCGGAGATTGGCCGGCGCTTCGCGCACGTTCCGCTGCTGACCATGGGGGCGCTCGGCCCGGAGGATCTCGACGCCGCCCTCTCGGCCGGATCGGAGGTGGCCGTCTGGCGCAGCGGCTTCCTACGCCATGTCGCCGACCGGGCTCGCGCGCAGGGCAGCAGGGCTCGCGTCCACGTCAAGTACGACAGCGGCATGGGCCGGCTCGGCACCCGCGACCCGTCCGAGGTCCTGGCGCTGCTGCGGGCCTGCGCCGAGAGTCCCGAGCTCGAGCCGGCCGGCGTCTGGACCCACTTCGCGACCGCCGACCAGCCAGGCTCGGACTTCTTCGACGAGCAGCTCGATCGCTTCGACACAGTGGCCGAGGCGGCGAAGGCCGAGTTTCCCGGCATCGTCGTGCACGCCGCCAACAGCGCCGCCGTCTTCCGCAGCCGCCGCTCGCACTTCGACATGGTTCGCTGCGGGGTCGCGGTCTACGGGCTGGATCCCTTCCAGGGTGACCCCGCGGAGCGCGGCCTCGAGCCGGCCCTCTCGCTGCGCTCCTACGTGGCGGACGTGAAGCGCTTCGAGCCCGGCGACAGCGCCGGCTACGGCCGCACCTGGCAGGCGGAGGCGCCGACCTGGGTCGGCGTTCTGCCGCTCGGCTACGGAGACGGGGTTCGGCGCGGCCTCTCCAACGACGCCGAAGTGCTGGTGCGCGGCCGCCGCCGACCGCTGGTCGGCACCGTCTCGATGGACAACGTCACCATCGACCTCGGGCCGGAGACCGACGTCGAGCCGGGCGATGAGGCGGTGCTGATCGGCTCGCAGGGGGAGGAGTCGATCCTGGCCGAGGAGTTGGCGGAGCGGCTGGGGACGATCAACTACGAGATCACCTGCGGGATCTCGGCCAGGGTGCCGCGGGTGGAGGGATGACCCTGGCGGAGACTCTCTCGACTTCGCCGCCGGTGGCCCTGACGCGACGAACGCTCGGTGGCGGCGAGGGAGCTTGGATCGTCGGCGGGGCCGTGCGCGACGCGGCCTCGGGCAGGAAGGTGACCGACCTCGACCTCGCCATCGCCGGCGACCAGGCCGTGGCGGCCAAGGCAATCGCCCGCGAGGGGCAGGGTCACGCCTTCGAGCTCTCCGCCGAGTTCGCCACCTGGCGGGCGGTCGCCGCCGACCGCTCCTGGCAGGTCGACGTGACGGCGCTTCGTGGCGAGACGATCGAAGCCGACCTGGCGGCGCGCGACTTCACGCTCGGCGCCGTCGCCGTACCACTCGACGGTGGCGAGACGATCGACCCTCACAACGGCCTCGCCGACCTCGAACGGGGGGTCCTGCGCGCGGTCGGCGAGCGCAGCTTCGCGGATGACCCGCTGCGCCTCCTGCGCGCCGCCCGCCTCGCCGCCGACCTCGGTTTGGAGGTGGACCGGGACACCCTGGCACTGGCCCGGTCCGAAGCGGCGCGCGCCGGGGAGCCGGCCGGCGAGCGACAACTGGCCGAGCTGCGGCACCTGGTCGGCGGTCCCGACCCGCTGCGCGGTCTGGCGCTGCTCGACGAGCTCGGCGTCACCGCGGCAGTCCTGCCGGAGCTGGAGGCGCTGCGCGGCGTCGAGCAGGGCCCGAACCACCACCTCGACGTGCACGGGCACACGCTCGCGGTGCTGGAGCGCACGCTCGAGGTCGAGGCCGACCTCGAGCGCTTCGCCGGCGCCCGCGCCACCGAGGTGCGGGAACTGCTGGACGAGCCGCTCGCCGAGGAGATGAGCCGCGGCACGGCGCTGCGCTTCGGCGCCATCCTGCACGACGTCGGCAAGCCGGCGACGCGCAGCGAGCGCGACGGCTTCGTCGGCTTCGTCGGCCACGACAGCGAGGGGGCGGAGATCGTCGCCGCGCTGTGCGGCCGGCTGCGTGCCGGCCAGCGGCTGACGCGTCACCTGCAGGGGCTGACGCTGCACCACCTGCGGCTCGGCTTCCTGGTCCACGAGGCGCCGCTGGCGCCGCGCCGCGTCCACGAGTACCTGCGGGCGACCGAACCGGTCGCCGCCGATGTCACCCTGCTCACCGTCGCCGATCGCCTCTCGGCTCGCGGCGGCAGCCCGCTGGCGTCCGACGAGGCGATCGAGGCGCACCTGAACCTGGCACGGGAAATGCTCGCCGCGGCGCTCGACTGGCGCCGCGACGGTCCGCCGCAAGCCCTCGTGCGCGGCGACGAGCTGGCAGCCGAGCTGGGAATCGCGGAGGGGCCCGAACTGGGCAAGCTGCTCGCCGAGCTGGAGGCGGCGCAGTACGCGGGCGAGGTGAAGACGCGCGAGGAGGCGATCGACCGCGCCCGCCGGGTGCGCGGCTGACCCGCGCCCCCTTCAGATACGCTCTCGGCCGCATGGGCAAAGAGGAGAAGATCGAGATGGAGGGCGAGATCACCGAGGCCCTCCCCAACACGATGTTCCGGGTCAAACTCGACAACGACCACGAGGTCCTTGGTCATATCTCAGGCAAGATGCGCCGCCACTACATCCGCATCCTGCCTGGGGATAGGGTGAAGATCGAGTTGTCGCCTTACGACCTGGATCGCGGTCGTATCACTTACCGCTACAAATAGGCGGCCGTTCGAACTTCGTCACGAGAGCGGACCAGGCAAAGTCTTTTGCGCCCAGGCCGGTGCCGTCGCGGGGGTCGTAGTACTCGCGTAGTCCTTCTCTCTCGATGGCGCCGACCAGGCCGGCCGCCATCCGGTTCGCCTCCTGCTCGTAGCCGAGTCGTCGCATGCCCAGCCAGACCAGCCAGGCGATGTTGACCCAGGTCGGGCCGCGCCAGTAGCGGCGGATCGGGCCGCGTCCGCCGTTGGGCTCGTAGCTCGGCTCCGAGACCGCGACCGAGGGCGGCGCGACCGGGGTCAGGAACTCATCCTCGGCGAGCAGGTGCTCCTCGACCAGCCGCCGCCCGATCTCCTCGGGCAGGTCCGGTAGGGCCAGTGGCGCCAGCGCGGCGCAGGTGAGCACGGCTGGTCGTGCGCCGCCCGGTTGCGCCTCGTCGAGGAAGGCACCCCGCCGCTCGTCCCAGAGCCGCTCGACCAGGGCGGACGTCGCCGAGGGGCGCCCCAGCGCCTGCAGCGAGAGCGACCACAGCGTATTGACGACGACCTCGCAGAGGACGGGACCGCCCGCGTCGCGTACCCGCCGCGCGTCGAACCCGAGCCGCCGGTTGCGGCGGACCAGGAGGGGAAAGCCGATCCGGGCGCCGGCTCGCCAACCCCAGACGGGATCGAACTTCGGCGAGGCGTCGAGCCCCGACTCATCGGGTTGCAGGATCCAGAGCAGGCCGTCGCCGTCGAGGTCGCGGTGCGCGGCCAGCCAGTCGGCCTGCGCCGCGATCCGCGGCTCCGCGGCGGGGTCCCCGACGGCGATCCGCCAGGCCCAGGCCAGCAGGGGCGGCTGGATCGTTCCGGTCTGCAGGGCGCTGCGCGAGGTGACGTTGTAGAAGGGCAGCCGGCTCAGCGAGACCGGGCGGTCCCAGAAGATCGTGTGGCCGATGAAGCCGTCCTCGCGCTGCGCGGCGAGCAGGCTCTCCAGCTCCGACCGCGAGCGGGCCGGATCGAAGTGCCGCCAGGCGACCGCGGCGAAGCAGGAGTCCCAGTACCACTGCCACGGGTAGCGGTCCGGACTGGGCCGCGTGTAGGCGTAGGGCTTGCCATCGCGCTCGCCTTGCAGCCAGTTCCGGCGCAGGACGCGCTCCGCGACCTCTACCGCCGATGGGCCGATTTCCGCTGATATAGGCCGGCTTTCGTCCCGTCGCCGGGCTGTCACATCGCGATGCGGCGCATCGCGCGCAGCGAGAGGGCGCCGAAGAGCGCCAGCATCCCGGCGAGCGCGAGGATGCCGGGCCAGGTCTCTTCCCACGCGATCTCGCCGACGAAGCCTTGCCGCACGGCGTCGACGACCAGCGTCATCGGGTTGACCCGGGCCACGTCCTGCAGCCAGCTCTGCATCAGCTCCAGCGGCGCGTAGGCGGTGGTGGCGAGGATCAGCGCCAGCATCCCCGCCTGCATCAGCGGCGCCGCCGACTGGCTCTTGTAGTGGAGGGCGAGGCCGGAGGAGTAGCAGGCCGCGGTCGCGGCGGTGACGGCGGCCATCGCGTAGGCGATCAGCAGTCCGTCGAGCCCCGGCCAGTGTGCGCCGACCAGGAAGGCGACGGCGAGCACGAAGGTGGCGGGGATGAAGGCACGCAAGCTGGCCGAGATGACGAGGCCGGTGAGCAGGACCCAGCGCGGTGCGGGGGAGACGAGCAGCCGGTCGAGCCAGCCCCCCTCGATGTCGCGGGCGAGGTTGACCCCGGTCGCCGCGCCGGTGAAGCCGGCCCCCTGCAGGATGCTGACCGGGACGAGGAAGCTCGCGTAGTTGTCGGTGGTGAAGCCGGTCAACTGGGTGAGGCTGCCGAAGACGCCGTTGAGGCCGAGGAAGAAGATGGTCGGCGCCAGGACGCCGGGCACCGCCGCCCCCGGCACGCGTAGCAGCTCGTTCTTGGCGCGGTCGACGAGTGCGACGATCGTGGCGATGTCCTGGCGCCTCACCTTCAGCCTCCCGTCGCCAGCCGGTGGCGCAGGGCGCGGGCGCTGAGCAGCAGCGAGACGGCCATGATCCCGGCGATCGTCAGCGCCGCCCATAACACGTCGGCTGCGTTCACCCCAGTGATGATCGGCTCGCGGATCCCCTCGACGACCAGGCTGAGCGGGTTGTACTTGGCGATCGTCCGCGCCGGCTCGACCATCAGGTCCTCCGGGAAGAAGGCGGTCGAGAGGAAGAGGACGACGAAGACCAGCGGGAAGAGGCCCTGGACGATGCTCGCCCTGCCGGTTCGCAGGGCGATCGAGGAGCCGACCCCCCCGATCGACACCGCCGCGGCCGTGGCCAGTGCGACCGCGATCAGCGCTCCCAGCACGCCGCCCTCGATCTCCGCGCCGAAGATCAGTCCGATCGCGAGGAACCAGAGTGCCGCGAAGAGCCCCAGGGCGGCGGTCCCCGCCAGCCGTCCGAGGACGATCGTGAAGCGTGAGATCGGTGCCGCGAAGAGGCGGTCGGTGAAGCCCATCTCGATGTCGACGGCGAGCGCGATGCCGCCGCTGTTGCCGGCCAGCATCACCGACTGCATCATCGCCCCGGCCAGCATGAACTGGAGGAAGCTCTGCACGGGCGGGAAGCCGGGCAGGTCGACGGCGCTGCCGGCCCCGCCGGTCTGGATCGCCAGCAGCAAGGTCGGGAAGACGACGATCGGCGCCATCAGCTGCGGGCGGCGGAAGGTCTGCCGGACCGAGCGCATCCCGAGCGTCCCGACGACGCGCAGGTTCGTGGCCAGCCGGCTCACGCCTTCACGGCCTCCTGCTCGCCGCTCTCCTCTCCGTCCTGCTCGAGGTGGTAGCCGGTCTTGGCGACGAAGACGTCGTCGAGGGTGGGGTGGACCAGCTCCAGCGAGCCGACCCCGATGCCGGCGTCGTCGAGCGCTCGCACGACGCGCGGGATGTCGGCGGCGCCGTGCTCGACCTCGACCAGCACGGTCCTGCCGTCGACCGGCGGCAGCAGCAGCCCGATCCGCTTGCAGATCTCCTCCGCCTGGGCGATCGATCCCTCCTCGAGCTGCAGCCGTATGTGCGGGTGGCCGATCTCGGCTTTCAGCGAGCCGGGCGTGCCCTCGGCGACGATCCTGCCGCTGTCGATGATGGCGACGTTGTCGGCCAGCTGGTCGGCCTCCTCCAGGTACTGGGTGGTGAGGAAGACGGTGGTCCCCTCCTCGTTCAGCGCCCGCACCTCCTCCCAGATCGTGCGGCGGCTGACCGGATCCAGCCCCGTCGTCGGCTCGTCGAGGAAGAGCACCTGCGGCTCGTGGACCAGGGCGGCGGCCAGGTCGAGACGCCTCTGCATCCCGCCCGAGTAGGCGCCGACACGGCGGTCGGCGGCGGCGGCCAGGTCGACTCGCTCCAGCAGGTCGTCGGCGCGGCGGCGGCCCTCGGCGCCGGGTATTCCCTGCAGCGTCGCCTGCAGCCGGATCAGCTCGCGGCCGGTCATCAGCGGGTCGAGCGCCGCCTCCTGCAGGGCGACCCCGATCGAGGCGCGGACGTCGCGCGCTTCGCGGACAACGTCGTGCCCGGCGACGCCGGCACGGCCTCCCGTCGGCAGCAACAGCGTGGTCAGCATCCGCACCGTCGTCGTCTTGCCGGCGCCGTTGGGGCCGAGGAAGCCGTAGATCTCCCCTTCCTCGACCTGGAGGTCGACCCCCTGCACGGCCAGCACCTCGCCGAAGGCGCGCTCGAGGCCTTCGACGACGATCGCGGCCGACATCAGGCCTCCGTCGGCTCGGCCTCGGCGAGCGGCGGCTTCGACTCCACCCACTGGCGCTCGTTGGCGCGCTCCACGGCTTCGGCGGCGTCGAGCAGCAGCTCGTCGCGGCCCCAGGCGGCCTGGAGCTGCAGCGCGATCGGCAGCCGCTCTGCGCTCAGCCCGACCGGGACGCTGATCGACGGGATGCCCGTCAGGTTGGCAAGGGCGGCGCCGCGCACGTTGGCCTGGTCGGCGGTGAGCGTGCCGGAGGGCAGCTCGACGAGCGGCGACTCGAGCGGCGGGGCAGGGGCGGGAATGGTCGGCCAGGCGATCACGTCGACGCCCTCGAAGAGGTCGGCGAGGCGGCGGCGCATCAGGGTGCGGACGCGGCCCGACTGGACCGTCGCCGCGGTCGGCAACAGCATCCGGTACTTGAGCGTTGCACGGGCGATCGGGCTGATCTCGGGGTGGATGCGGTTGAGCCGCTCGGGCGTCACCCCGCCGAGGCTCTCCGCGTTGATCAGCAGGATTGCCGCCAGCGTCGCCGCCGGCAGGTCGGGCAGGGCGATCTCCCGCACCTCGCCGCCGGTCTCGGCGCGCAGCGCCTCTACGGCATCGTCACAGGCTTCGCGAACCTCCGGCGTCACGTCTTCGGAGACCGGGTCGTGGACGACGCCGATCCGCAGACCGGCCGCGTCACCGGCCGCCAGCTGCTCGCCGAAGAGGACCGATCCCAGCAGGCGACAGTCGGCGGCGTCGGCGCAGAGCGGCCCGGACACGATCAGCGACGTGATCGCCGCCATGTGGTGGCCCTCCATCGCGGCCCGCCCGAAGGTCGGCTTGAGGCCGGTCAGGCCGCAGTAGGCGGCCGGGAAGCGGACCGAGCCGAGCCCGTCGGCGCCGACCGCGCCGGCGACCAGGCGAGCCGCGACCGCTGCCGCCGGGCCGCTCGAGGAACCGCCCGGGCAGCGGTCGGTGTCCCATGGGTTTCGGGCCGGTCCGTAGACGGAGACGTTGCCGGTGCTGCCGGCGCCCAGCTCGTGCATGTTTCCTACCCCGACGATCACGGCGCCGGCGTCGCGCAGGGCCCGATAGGGCCCCGACTCGCCGGGCGCCGTCGGAGCCATCAGCTCGGCGGCGCCGAAGCGCTGCGCCCGCCAGGGCAGTGGCCACTCGTCCTTGATCACGACGGGGACGCCGCGCAGGGGGCCGTCAGGGGCCGCCGCGAGCATCTCGCGCGACCGCTCTGGGAACGTCTCGACCACCGCATTGACGGCCGGGTTGCGGCTCTCGATCCTGGCCAGGGCGGCGTCGAGCAGCTCGGCGGGGTCGGCGTCCCCGGCGGCGATCGCCGCCGCCTGCTCGCGCAGCGTCAGGTCCAGCGCCTCGTTCAAGGCGCCCGCGAGAGGTCGGGACTGCGCTCCAGCTCGAGGTCGCTCGTGTCCAGCGCCAGCAGCTTGAGGGTCGGGGGCCAGAACAGCTGGTGCACCACGGACATCACCGCGAGGTCGGTCTCGTCGGCCTCGATCCCGAGCGAGGCTAGGCCTGCCGGGACGAAATCGTCTGCTTGGGGCGAGACGTCCATTGCCCCGGCAACCCTACCGGGGCGGGATCGTGCAGTCGCCGCGGCGGATCGCATCCGGCCGCCGCTAGCGGCAGAATCCGGGCCGCAACCCCCGGCGTAGGGCCGGGTTGCAGCCTAGACCTTGCCCAACGCAGCCGAAAACCGCCCTTCTCTCACCCGCGCCCTGACCGCGGCCCTCCTCGCCTCCCTGCTGGCGGCGCTGGTCGCCGCCGCCTGGCCGGGCGCAGCCGACTCGGCGCCGGCCCGTGTCATCGTCCTCGGTCGCACCGACGCGCCGCCGCCACCCTCGTGCCCGGGCAAAATCGTCAACAACGTCGAGGTCGTGCCCTGCCGGGTCGAGGGCCACGTGACCGGCTTCCAGGCGATCGCCGGCGGCGTGCCGCGCCCCTACGAGGCGCCGTTCGACGGCAAGATCGTCGCCTGGTCGATCACGCTATCTCGACCCTCGCGCGTCGACGGCGCGAAAACCACCGACGAGGTCGGCTTCTTCAACGACTTCCTCGGCAAGCCGTCGCAGGCGCGGATCGGCGTCCTGCGCCCGATCGAGGACTCCAAGCCACCGAAATACGAGCTGGTCCGCCAGAGCCCGCTGCAGACGCTCAACCGCTACTTCGGCAGCACGGTCATCTTCGCCCTCGATCACCCGCTCTCCGTGCTCCGCGGCCACGTCGTCGCCCTCACGATCCCGACCTGGGCGCCGATGTTCGCCTTCAACGTCTCCGACGACGACACCTGGCGCGGCAGCCGCCTGCCGGAGCAGTGCTCCTCCAAGGAAGACATCCAGAACGGCCATCCCCACCAGGGCGTCGGCAAAACCAAGACCTACGGCTGCTACTACTCGAACGCCCGCCTGCTCTATACGGCGACGCTGGTCCAGAAACCGTAGCGGCAAAATTTCCATCTCCGCGACGGAGGGACATTCGGCGCGCCACGGGCTTTCTTCGCCGGAATCTTGCTCTACGTCGTCTCGTGGGTAGCTCAGGTAGGCTTTGAGCTATGAAACGTTTTGACTACAGCGATTTCGGGACGGGAGCAGTTGTTGCGATGCTCACTCTTGCGGTTGTCGCGGTCACTGGCGCGAGTGCAGGGGCGACGTATCTGATCGCCATCGGTTTCCTTGCGCTTGCCATAGCGGTTCGCCTAGGGCCAGAGCGCGTTCAGCTATGGCGCGAAGAGCACGAGAAGGTGCCTGGCACGAGGTCATAGAACGCGGGCGGGCCTAGAGCGCTTCTTGACGCAGGCCGCAGTGGGGGCAGTCGCTGACGTCGAGACCGATCAGCTGGTCGCAGCGGCGGCAGGCGCGCAGGTTGTCCGGCGTGCGCGGCAGGGCTGAGGCCGAGGGGGCCAGCGGCAGCACCATCGCCACCGGCATCATCTCCTCGCCGGTCTCGCGGTCGACGTAGACGGCGCCGGGCTCGGCGGGTGCTATGGCCTCGCGGCCGGAGGCCGCGGCTCGCATCCGGTAGAGCTGCTTCGAGTTCACGCGGCGAAGACTAATAGCTTGCGCGGAACCGATGCGAGTCCTGCTCTTCCACGGCTACATGCTGCGCGGCACCGGCAGCAACATCTACACCGTCAACCTGGCGACGGCGCTGGCTAGGCTCGGGCACGAGGTCCATCTGCTCTGCCAGGACAGGGAAGTGAAGCTGCCTGGCGTCGAGATCCACAATCCCGACATCCACGGCCTGCTCCCCGTCTACGTCAAAGATCCCTATCCGGGCTTCGAGGTCAAAGCCTTCCCGGAGTTGACCGACGCCGAGCTGAATCGCTACATCGACGCAAACGTCGCCGCCGTCCGCGAGGTGGCCGCTTCAACCGGTGGCTTCGATGCCGCCCTCGCCGGTCACCTCGTCATGGGCCCGGCGATCCTCGCCCGGGCCGGGATCAAGTCCTTCGCCGCCAAGATCCACGGCTCCGCTCTCGAGTACACGGTCAAACCGCATCCGCGCTTCCTGCCCCACGCCGAAGAGGGCATGCGCGCCGCGAACTGCGTCCTGGTCGGGTCCCGGCACACCGCTGAATCGCTGTGGGCTGCACTTCCAGATGTAGACGGCCTCGAGGAGAAGACCCGTCTGGGTCCCCCCGGTGTAGACACGGAGGCTTTCCGGCCGCGGGTCCTGTCGCGGGGTGGGGTGCCCGGCGGGGCGCTGGGTTTTTCGCCAGCTGACGGTGCGCCTCTCGGTGGAAGGGGGGGCGAAAAACAGGACGCCGCGCCCCGCCAGGCACCCCACCCCGCGCCACCCGCGGACGGGGCGTCCAGGGTCGTCTTCGTGGGCAAGCTCATCGTTTCGAAGGGTGTCGACCTGCTCATAGCGGCATGGCCTCTGGTGAAGGCGCAGAATCCGGAGGCGAGGCTGCAGATAGCCGGCTACGGGGAGTACGAGCAGGGCTTGCGGCGCCTGCTTGCCGCGCTCGACAGCGGCGATTGGGACGACGCGGGGGAGGTCGCTCGGCTGGGATGGGGGCTTGAGGGCGGGGAGGAGAAACCACTGCCGATCCTCAGCGCGTTCCTCCAAGAGCCGCCCGATGGCTATATCGAGGCGGCCCGGGGCATGGCCGGTTCGATCGAGTTCATCGGCCGCTTGGAGCACGACGAGGTCGCGGAGCTGCTGCCGGATGCGAAGGCGCTGGTGATGCCGAGCACTTTTCCGGAGGCGTTTGGGATGGTCGCCGCCGAGGCGGCTGCCTGTGGGGTGCTGCCGGTTTCGGCCGGGCACTCTGGGATGCGGGAGGTATCAGGAAAGCTGGCGGCGGCGCTTCCCGATGGCATCGGAAAGCTGACTTCGTTCCCGGTGGAAGAGGGGGCGGTCGAAGCGATCGCCGAGCGGCTCACCGCCTGGTTGGGGCTGCCGGAGGAGGAGCGAGAGGGGGCCCGCGAGGCTCTGGTCGCCACCGCTGGCCGCCTCTGGAGCTGGGAGGGGGTGGCGCGCGGGGTGCTGGCCGCTTCCGCCGCCCGCTTCGACGAGCTGTCCGCGCCCGAATAGATAGTGCCAGGCGTCACCTGGGACGTGAAAACCTCCCGCCGCCGCTTCAATAGAATGCCCGCCCGCGAATGACCCGCCGCCTGCCGATAGCGAAGATGTTCGCCGTCACGCTCGTCTTGACGGCGCTGATCTCGGTGGTGATGGTCCCGATCAGATGGAATGGCCAGGGCGCATCTACGGCGGCCGGCCCAATCGACACGCTGACCGACGTGATGATCGTCCTCTCGGCCTTCGTCTTCTCGCTGGTGATGGTGATGCTCTTCTACGCCCTCTGGAAGTTCAAAGCCAAGCCGGGCGACGAGTCCGACGGCGAGCCGATCCATGGCAACACGCGGCTCGAGGTCGCCTGGACGCTGATCCCGACGATCATCGTCCTCTTCGGCGCCGGCTACAGCTGGGCGGTGCTCGAGGACATCGAGGACCCGGCCGAGAACCCGCTCAAGGTCCAGGTCTTCTCCCAGCAGTTCGCCTGGAGCTTCGGCTACCCCGGCAAGGGCGAGGCCTTCTCGGAGGGCGAGCTGCACGTCCCGCTCGATCGCCAGGTTCACTTCAAGATGCACGCGCTCGACGTGATCCACTCCTTCTGGGTGCCCGAGTGGCGGATCAAGAAGGACAACGTGCCCGGGATCACGACCACGGCGATCGTGACGCCGAACAAGCCGGGCACCTACCAGCTGATCTGCACCGAGCTCTGCGGCTTCGGCCACGCGACGATGCGGGCCAAAGTCGTGGTCGAGCCCGCCGCCGAGTTCCGCAAATGGGTCGCGGGGCTGAAACGGAAAGTGCCGGCGCCGCTGATGGAGGCCGTCGTCCAGGACACCGAGGCCAACCCGCTGCCGCTCGGTCCGGGCGGGGCGTAATCTGAGGGAGACCGGATGACGGCTGCGATCAAGCGACCTGGATGGACCCGCGCGGCGCTCGGCACCGTGCTGGCCGCCGCCTTCGGCTTCGGCCTCGTCATCGTCCTTCGCGCGATCTCCGGCCTCGACGTTTTCCAGACCGAGCAGACCGGCCATCCGCACATCGTCGTGCCGCTTGTCACCGGTCCGCTCGGCTTCCTGGCCGGCTTCGGTTGCTTCGACTACTGGCTGCGCTGGGCGGCCGGGATGCCGACGATCCCCGAGGACCACTCCCAGCACGGGGCCACGAGCTGGCGCGACTACTTCCGCTTCAACACCGATCACAAGGTGATCGGCATCCAGTACATCGTCACCACCTTCTTCTTCTTCTTCCTGGGCGGCCTGCTGGCGATGCTGGTTCGCGCCGAGCTGGCCCAGCCCGGCTCCCAGATCGTCGACCCGTCCACCTACAACGGCCTCTTCTCCACCCACGCGGTGCTGATGATCTTCGTCTTCGTGATCCCGGTCTTCGCCGGGATCGCCAACTACGTGCTGCCGCTGATGATCGGTGCCCCGGACATGGCCTTCCCGCGCCTCAACGCGCTCAGCTTCTGGATGCTGCCGCTCGCCGGCCTCCTCTTCATCGGCGCCTTCCTCGCTCCCGGCGGCGCCTTCGACACCGGCTGGACCGGCTATGCGCCGCTCTCGACCGGAGCGCCGCTCGGGCAGTCGTTCTTCAACCTCGGGGTCCAGTTTGCCGGCGCCTCTTCGATAGCGACGGCTCTGAACTTCTTAGTGACGATCATCACTATGCGTGCGCCCGGAATGACCTTCTGGCGGATGCCGCTGCTCGTCTGGGCGAACCTCTCGACCTCGCTGCTGGTCGTCGCCGCGACTCCGTTCATCGCCGGCGCCCAGTTCATGGTCCTCTTCGACCGCGCCATCGGCACCCAGTTCTTCGAGTTCGCGGGCGGTGGCGACGTGGTCAGCTACCAGCACATCTTCTGGTTCTACTCGCACCCGGCCGTCTACATCATGATGCTGCCGGGCTTCGGGATCATCTCCGAGGTCATCTCCACCCACGCCCGCAAACCGATCTTCGGCTACCGGCTGATGGCGCTGGCCCTGATCGGGATCGTCGTCCTCAGCTACTCGGTCTGGGCCCACCACATGTTCGTCGCCGGCATGTTCAGCTGGCTGCGCGTGCCGATGATGATCACGACCCTGCTGATCGCGGTGCCGACCGGGATCAAGATCTTCTCCTGGCTGGGAACCCTCTTCTACGGCAAGATCCACACCTATTCGACCGCGATGCTGTTCGCGCTTGCCTTCATCGTCACCTTCACGATCGGCGGGATCAGCGGCGTCATGCTCGGCATGGTGCCGATCGACATCCACGTCTCCGACACCTACTTCATCGTCGCCCACATCCACTTCGTGCTCTTCGGCGGCTCGGTGTTCACGATCTTCGCCGGCATCTACCACTGGTTCCCGAAGATGACGGGGCGGATGTACGACGAGAAACTGGGCCGGGTCCACTTCTGGGGGACGCTGCTCGGCACCTGGGGCACCTTCATCCCGATGCACTGGGTCGGGATGGACGGGATGCCGCGCCGGGTCGCCGACTACGCGACCCAGTTCGGCGACTGGAACCTGTTGATCAGCGTCTTCGCCTTCATGCTCGGTGCCGCCCAGCTCGTCTTCCTCTACAACATGGTGGTCAGCTGGCGCTACGGCCCGCGGGCCGACGCCAACCCCTGGCGCGCGAACACGATCGAGTGGCAGGTCTCCTCGCCGCCGCCGATCTTCAACTTCGACGAGATCCCGCGGGTGGTCGGCGGCCCCTACGAGTTCGGCGTGCCCGGCGCCCGCCACGCGATCATGGGCGGTGAGGGGGCCGAGGTGAAGAAACCGGAGCCGACCGTGGTGGGCTCGACGTGAGCGCATCCCGCGCGAGCGCTTCCGACTTTTACCCCACTCAGATGGGGTCGATGTCGGATGGGAGTCGCCGATGAGCGCTCCCTCCGACGCTCGGCCGCTACTCGTCTTCCTCAACGAGGTCGCCGGCGGACGCAAGCTGTTGAAAGCGGCTGCCGAGCGGGCCGAGAAGGCGCCCTTCGTGGCCGTCGCCGCGCCGCAGAACCAGCCGGCCGTCGGCCAACTGGTCGACTCGGGCGAGTTGCACGAGGCGGCTCGCGCCCGCGTCGAGGTGACGATGTCGGTGCTCTCCGAGTACGGGATCGAGTCGGTCGGCGAGGTGATGGACCCCGATCCGGCGCTCGCGCTCGACGACGCGGTGCGCGCGCACGAACCGGGCGAGGTCCTGCTCTCCTGCCGCTCTGGGACGCGCTTCGGCTTCACCCGCAAGGATCTGGTCGAGTGGGCGAGGGGACGCTTCGAGCCGGAGGTCGCCGTCACCCACATTCCAGTGAGGATCACCGACGACTCGATCAGCTGGGAGAAGAGCCACACGCTCGTCGTCGCCACCCAGACGGTCGCCGCGCCGGACCTGGTCGACAGGCTGAAGGAGCGCGCCGCCGGGCACCCGCACCGCTACACGATCATCTGCCCCCGCAACGACGAGGTCGGCGAGGCCGAGATCGTCCGCGACCTCGCCTCGACGCTCGCCGAGCTCTACCGGGCCGACGTCGACGCGACCGGCCAGCCGATGAGCCCCGACCCCTTCCATGCGGTGCAGAACGCGATCGAGCACTACCGAGTCGACGAGGTGCTGATCTCGACCTTCACCGGCGAGAGCTCACGCTGGCTCGACGAGGACCTGATCGGCAGGACCCGCGAGATCACCGACAAGCCGGTCGAGCACCTCGAGGCCGGCCGGCCGGCGGCTGCCGTTGCGGCTGCGGTGGCCGAGGGGGAGGGGTCCTGATGGAGAGCGCCAGCGTCGCACTCGGTCACGCGCACGAGGAGCACCACGGCCCGCCGGAGGCGAACCAGAGCTCGCGGATCGACCGCCAGACGCTGGGGATCCTGCTCTTCATCGTCTCCGAGGTGATGCTGTTCGGCGCCTTCTTCGCCGCCTACTTCTTCCTCCGCGTCGTCGTCGACCCGCCGGCCTGGCCGCCCGAGCCCTTCGAGCTGCCGGTCGCCGTCGCTGGCATCAACACGGCGATCCTCGTCTCCTCCAGCTTCACGATCCACTACGCGCTGGAGTCGATCCGCAAGGGCAACCATGCCGGGCTCAAGCTCGGCCTGGTGCTGACCTGGCTGCTCGGCGCCACCTTCCTCTTCATCCAGCTCAACGAGTACGTCCACATCGGCTTCAGCGCCCGCGACTTCGGCTTCGGTTCGATCTTCTACGGCCTCACCGGCCTCCACGGCGCCCACGTCTTCGTCGGCCTGCTGCTGCTCAGCTTCGCCACGATCCGCGCCTTCCGCGGCCACTTCGGACCCGCGGCCAAGGATCACCTCGGCGTCGAGGTGCCCGGAATCTATTGGCACTTCGTCGACGTGATGTGGATCATCGTCTACGTCAGCGTCTACATCCTCTAGAAACCGCCCTCGCAAGCGGGTTTTCCGGGAGGTTGCGTCAACGGGTCTATGAAACGATCCCGAGCCTTGGCCAGCTCATCAAGAACGAGGCCATGCGGGCGGCCGTCAGAACAGAGCGCCCGGCTTTGGGAAACTCGGTGGTTATATACTTTCCCGATCCGTCATCGGCGCAGGGAGGCGTTATGAGCAAGGCCCATCACAGAAACCTCTACCGGGTCTGTTTCGGTCTGCTCGCGCTTTGCACTTCAGCCCTCTTTCTCGCTATGCCCTCGGCAAGCGCGGCGTCGCCAGATGGGCCCCGCAACTGCATGATCGAGCCGTGGGAATGCGGTCCGGAAGGCGGCCCTGAATCGCCCTGCATGATCGAGCCGTGGGAATGCGGCCCGGAAGGCGGCCCTGAATCGCCCTGCATGATCGAGCCGTGGGAATGCGGTCCGGAAGGCGACCCTGAATCGCCCTGCATGATCGAGCCGTGGGAATGCGAACCAGAAGCTGGTGCGGCTGCTGGCCCAATCGATACGGGCAGCGCGGAAAGCGTCTTGCGCGACTCTGCAACGGCGAGCGCAAGTGCCGAGCGCTGTGCCAAGGGCAGGGCTCGCAGAAACAGTCGATGCGTGCGGCGGCGCGCTCTCACCCGCCAAGCGTGCGGTCCACGCAAGGACACGCGCCGTTGCCTGCGTCGCGCGAGGGGCTAGGGTCATTGCCAATCGGCGACCGGCTGCACGATGGGAAGGCTCTTCGGGATAGCGGGTGAAGACGGATGTCGATGCCGAAACTCGACTGATCCAGTGATCGCCGTGCTCCAGCGATGCGCCACTCGTACGCCAGTCAGACCGGAGATAACCGGACTCAGCCGGATGACATCGCTTGGACACGCGGAATCGGGATGACCATACGGGGCCGGATAATGTGGATCATCGTCTACGTCAGCGTCTACATTTCTAGCTGCTGAAGCTCTCCGAGCAAGCGGTCTTTCGCTGGGTGGTGATCGTCGGGATCGCCGCCGCCTCGGTCATTGTCCTGACGCTGCTCACGCGGCCGCTGGTAGGCGCGTTATGGGGGCTTGTGCTGGTCTGCGTTGGTGTCGCCTACGGCTACCGGTGGCTGCATCGGCGCTGAGAATTTTCAGAATTGGCACATTCAGCGCACCACTCGTGAAACGAGTTGTCTCATGATCCTGTAATCATGGAGACCGTGAGAGAGAGTTGGACGGACGAGCGCCTAGACCACCTGAATTACAAGGTCGATGTTCTTGCGGAGCGAGTGGACGAGCTCGGGCGGCGGATGGATGAGGGCTTCAAAGAGCTTCGCGGTGAGATCGGCGCGATGCAGCGCACGATGGTCCAGTTCGCCAGCGTCATGGTTGCCGCGCTGATGGGGGTCTTCGCAGCACAGATCGGGCTGATCGTTTCTCAGCTCTGAGTCAGGGCGGGAGCTGGTCGACCAGCCTGCGGCGGCTGGGCTTGTCGAGGCTCGTCGGCGCGGTATGGCGCGAGGCGGCCAGCAGTTGCAACCGTCCACAGCATCGCCAACCAGGTGGTGGTGGCCAGGGCTATGTGCAGCCAGACGAGCTCGGAGGGGAGCTCCAGTGCCCACTGGAGGCCGCCTACTACGCCCTGTAGCCCGAGCAGGCCGATCACGACGCCGAGCGGCCTGGACGCGCGGCTGTCGCCCCCCGGGCGGCGCAGCAGCAGCCAGACGAAGATCGCGGCGAGTCCGAAGATCGCGGCCATCGCCGAGTGGCGCTGCACGACCCACTCGAGCGTCGCGGTGCCCTCGAAGTCGAAGCGGTGGACCAGCTCGCCTTCGTGTGCCCCGGCATGCGGACCCGAGCCGGTGGCGATCGTGCCGGCGAGGATGGTGAGCTGGCCGAGCGGGATCAGGGCGCGGACCGACCAGACTCCAAGCCGGTCGGTCGAGGCGCGCCGCTCGCCGGGTTCGTAGCGCGCGCACCAGGCCAGCGCGAAGGCGGCGTCGAGGAGCAGCATCGAGAGGATGAAGTGGCCCATCACCAGACCAGGCGCCAGGTGGTGCTTGACGACCAGGGCGCCGAGGATCGCCTGGCAGAGGACGCCTACAGGCAGCATCGCGCCGAACAGCGCCAGGTGTCCGCGGAAGGGTCGCCGGAACCAGGCCAGCATGCTGGCGGCGATCACGGCGAGGCCGACAAATCCGGTGAGGAGGCGGTTGCCGTACTCGATCACCGCGTGGGTCTCGAGTGGGGGTACGGTCCCCCCGTAGCATTTCGGCCAGTCCGGGCAGCCGAGACCGGAGCCGGTGAGGCGCACCGCGGCCCCGGTCAGCACGATCAGGGCGAGGGCCGCAAGGGCGACCAGGGCGACCTTGGCGTAGAGCCGAGGCCCGATCTGAAGGCGCTCGCGCATCGCGAGAGATGATGCCAGTGGTGAAACTCGCGCAGGGCGCTCGGCCCCGCGCCTATTTCGAGCCGCCGCCCTTGGCGGTCGAGCCGGCCAGGTATTTGACCAGCTGTTCGAGTTCGGTCGGGCTGATCAGCGACTCGTAGTTCGACGGCATCACGTTGGGCGGGTACCCTTTGGCGATTTTTGCGTTGGGGTCGACGATCGATTTCTCGATCATCGCGGCGCTCTGCCCGGTCAGCGATTCGTCGAGGTTAGGGCCGGTGACGCCGCCGGCATCCGCGGCGGCCAGGGTATGGCAGCCACCGCAGCCGTTGCTGGCGAAGACCTGGGCACCGGGCCCGCCCGGCACTTTCGGCGGAGCGGCGCCGGGAACGCCGGCATACGCGCCCACGTAGGCGGCGACGTCGTCGAGGTCCTGGCCGGTGACGATGTCGGCCGGCATCGAGACCGCCGGGTTTTCGTTGGTCGGTCGCGGATACGCGACCTGCGCTTCGACGATCCCTTCGATGGTCGAGTCGGTCTGGCCGGAGGCACGGGCGGCGGCGAATGCGTCGTCTAGATCTGGGCCGATCTGGGCCGTCGTGCCCGCCTGCGCCATGCCGTGGCAGGTGCCGCATTTCTGGACGAAGAGGGTGCGTCCGCGCTCGACGTCCGCGGTGCCCGTGCCGCAGCCGGAGGCCGGCAGTGCGACAGCCGCCAGGGCGGCAAGGAGGAGCAGGACGCGGGTCGGGTTCGGTGGAGTCGGCATGTCTCGTGCGGCGCGGAGCGGGCGGGAGTCTATACGCCTCGGTCCCCGGGAAGGCGGCGTGTGGAACGTCCGCCGTCAGGGTAACCTTGAGGCGATTCGCACGATCCCGAGGAGCCCGAAAGAGAGGCACGAGGATGCAGGTACGGGAAGGGATGTCGGAGGTGGTTCTGACCGTGGGGCCGGCGCACACGCTGCGTGAGGCGGCCGAACGGATGGTCGAGAAGGGCACCGGAGCGGCCCTGGTCGCCGACGACGAGATGCCGGTGCCCTGCATCGTCACCGAGCGCGACGTCCTGACCTCGCTGGCCCAAGGCGAGGACCCCGACGTCGAGCTGGTCTCAGGCCACATGAGCGAAGGCGTGGTAGCCGCCGCGCCCGACTGGAGCCTCGAGCGCGCTGCCGCCGAGATGTCCAAGCGTGGCATCCGCCACCTCGTCGTCTTCGACGAGGGCGATCTGGTCGGCGTCCTCTCAATCCGCGACATCGTCCGGGTTTGGACGAGCGACGGGGCGACCTCAGCGATGTCCCCGGACTGAGCCGGTTTCAGACCGTCAGGATCGAGGTGATGAAATGGTTCTCACGGGGAGAACCGCGCCGCGCACTTTTTGCTTACGGGGAAGGCGGTAGTAGTCGCGGCGGGCGCCGCGGACCATGCCGCGGAAGGCCGCCAGCAGCACGATTCCGCCGATGATCGAGTAAATCCAGCCGCGCACCATGAATCCCTCCGCGAAGAGCCCACAGAGGGCAAGAGCGGCGCCGAAGGCGAAGAAGACTGGAGCCCAGGAGGGGCGTGGCGTGTAGATCAGCTCGCCGGGCTCGGGGATCTCGCGGCGCTCGCTCACGATGCGATGTAAAGCGTTGCGGCGACGAAGCAGAGCGCGAAGACCGCCGCCGCGAAGCCGCCGGCCAGCAGGCCGGCTTTCATTTCGCGCCTCGAGGTCTCGCGGTCCACAGCCGGATTTCTACTAGACGACGCGGTCGAGCGGCATCGCGAGGAAGAGCAGCGCCAGGTAGGCCAGCGAGAAGAGATAGGTGCGCAACGCCCAGCGGCGGTCGGCGCTGCGCAGCAGCCGCACGGCGCAGTAGATGAAGGCGGCGCCGAGCGACATCGAGGCGACCAAGTACTCGATGCCGAAGGCACCGGCGCAGAAGGGGAGCTGGGTCACCGCGTAGAGCAGGATCGTGTAGAGGAGGATCTGGCGGCGGGTCTCCGCCTCGCCCCGCACGACCGGCAGCATCGGCACGCCGGCCCGCGCGTACTCGTCCTTCATCAGCAGCGAGAGCGCCCAGAAGTGGGGCGGCGTCCAGAAGAAGACGATCGCGAAGAGGTAGAAGGCGGTGCCGCTGAGCCCGCCTGTCACCGCCGCCCAGGCGACCAGCGGCGGCACCGCGCCGGCTGCCCCGCCGATCACGATGTTCTGCGGCGTCGTGCGCTTCAGCCAAAGCGTGTAGACGAAGACGTAGCCCAACAGGCCCGAGAGCGAGAGCGCTGCGGCGAGCGGGTTCACGGTGAGCGACAGCAGCAGGAAGGAGGAGAGGCCGAGCAGCGATCCGAAGGCGATCGCGGTGCGGGGGGAGACGCGCCCGCTCGCCACGGGACGGTCGGCGGTACGGGCCATCGTGCGGTCGATGTCGCGGTCGATCGCGTGGTTGATGGCCCCGGCCCCGCCCGCCGAGAGGGCGCCCCCCAGGCAGGTGAGGAGGACGAGGCCGATCGAGGGATCGCCCGCCACGTACATCGTCGTCACCGTGGTGAAGAGGAGCAGCGACTGCACCTTCGGCTTGGTCAGCGTGGCGAAGTCGCGCATGACCGCGAGCGTGGCGGGGCGCTGCGCGATGGCAACCGTCTGAGCGCCGCTCATGGCACACCTGCTCGCTTCGCGCTCACGAGCTCAGGCTACCGGCTGCGACTCGCGCGCCGGCGTCGTGGCCCGGCCGGTTCGGTGGCCGATCGCCACGCGGATGTCGCGCAGCGGTCTGGCGCTGCGGACGTCGGGCAGGACGTCGAAGTTGTGCCGGTTCGGCGGCGAGAGAGCGAACCACTCGAGCGAGTCGCCGCCCCACGGGTCATGGCCGGCTGGGACACCGCCCTCCCGGCTGAGGATCGCGTTGACGACGGTCAGGACAATCCCGGCAGCGAGGACGAAGGCGCCGATCGAGGCGGCCAGGTTGTAGGCGTCGACGCCGGTACTGCCGAAGAACTCGAAGGCGTCGACCGGCTGCCCCTCCAGTCCGCCGGCCAGGAGGAGCGGCACGAAGGCGAGCAGCGTGCCGAGCGCCATCGTCCAGAAGGAGATCCGCGCCAGGCTCTCGCCCATCGTGCGGCCGGTCATCTTCGGGAACCACCAGTGCAGGGCCGCGAAGCCGCCGAAGACGGCGCCCCCAACGAGCACGAAGTGGGTGGCTGCGGTGCTGTCGACGGTGTGCTGGAGCCGCCAGGCCACAGCCACCATCGAGTGCGAGATCTCGGCCGCGAGGCCGATCGAGATCATCGCGATCGCGCCCGCAGCGAACAGCAACGGTGCCCGCATCCGCAGCGTGCCGCCGACCAGCGTCGCAATCAGGTTGAAGAGGACGAGGCCGAAGGGGACGATCAAGGCCAGCGACATGACCATCGCGAAGTACATCCAGCCGATCCCGATCGGCGCGGTCAGCATGTTCTGCATCCAGGCCAGGGTGCCGATCACGGCGATCGCCACCAGGGAGCCGATCGTCGCGCCGCGGTTGAAGAGCGGCTTGCGCGACAGGGCAGCGACGATTTCGGCGATCGTCGCCAGGGCGAAGATCAGGACCAGCATGTAGGCGCCGGTGTGGAAGATCCAGCTCAGGTGCTGCCAGAGCAGCGGCGCACCGCCGGCGCCGCCGGCGAAGAAGATCCCTTCGAAGTTGCGATCGATCAGCAGCATCGCGATCGCGGCCAGCATCACCGGTCCAATCACGAGGAGGAGCCAGGACGAGATCGCCGCCGCCCAGGAGAACACCGGCATGCGCCGCCAGGCCATCCCGGGCGCCCGCCGCCTGCGCAACGTCGTCACCAGGTCGATCGCGAGGAGGACGAAGCCGAGCGTCGCCAATCCCGTCGCGGCAGCCCAAGCGTCGACGCCGTTGTCGGGCAGGAAGGCGAGGCCGGAGAGCGGCGCCAGCGGGTTGACGCCGGCCTCCGACGGAGTGAAGAGGAGGCCGGCGTAGAGCACCGTCGCGCCCGCCACGTAGAGCCAGAGGCCGATCTGGCCGAGGCGCGGCAGCGCCGTCCGGCGGGCACCGATCTGCAGTGGCGCCACGTAGTAGAAGAAACCGAGCGCCAGCGGGATCGCGAAGAGGAAGATCGCCGTCGCCCCATACAGGGAGAGCATCCGGTTGAAGGTGACCGGGTCAAGGAAGGTGTTCTCCGGGATCGCCAGCTGCAGCCTCATAAGCAGCAACTCGACCAGGGCGACGAAGAGGAAGCCGAGGGAGGCGATGATCAGGGCGCGACCGACGTCCTTGTGGTCGGCACTGGTCGCGGTCGCCGCCCAGCGGGGACGGCGCGGCGGGAAGCCGTCGACGACGAGCTCCGGGCGCTTGGTCGGTGCGCTCACGGCGTCTCCCCGCTTTCGATCAGTCCGACGACCCGGTCCTGGGCCGCCTCGATGTCGCTTTTGCGCTGCTCGACGAAGGTTTCGTACTCCTCGGGCGAGACGACTTCGACCTCGGTCCGCATCGCCGCGTAGGCCTGGCCCGACAGCGTTGCCGACTGGCCTGCATAGGTCCCTTCCCCGTCGGCGTTGAAGACGACGTGGTTGGTCTTGCCGGGGACGGCATCGCGCTTGCCGGCCAGTTCAGGCACGTCCCAGGTGTGGACGACGTCGGTCGAGACGAGGTCGAGTTCGACCGCGGTGTCGACCGGGACGACCAGCTTGTAGTACGAGAAAGCTTCGTTGGGGTAGTCGTAGCGCCAGATCCACTGCTGCCCGGTGGCGAGGATCTTCAGCGGTTCGGATCCGGCGGCCTGGAGCCCGGAGGGGCCGCTCGCGGGAGCCTCGCGCGCCTTCTCGGTGTAGACGAGGCTGAGGACGAGCACCGCGGCGGCGAAGACGCCCAGAGCGCCTCCCACCCGCAGCTGGATGCGCCGGCCACCCGTGACCTGACGCGGCTCGGCTCCCCGCTCGGCGCGGAAACGCCGCAGCGCATAGATCAGCCCGGCGTTGACCGCGACGATGACGATCGCCGCGACGACGAAGCCGATCCAAAGCAGGGTGTCGATCTGGTCGGTGCCAGAGGAGTGGGGGTCCAAAGCGCGGCCATTCTAATCACGCCGCTCGGCGCGCCGCCGCTCCCGTCCCCGGCCCTCGACCTATACTCGCCGCCCCTATGCGGAGGCGATCCCGGCCATCTCCGGCGCTGCGCATGGCGGTACGCACGGGAGCGGCGGGGGCGATCGTCGCGGCCATCGCGGTGCCGCTGCTGCGCCGCCGCTTGCGCGTCCGGGCTTCGGTCACGGTCGCCGTCTGCGCCGCGGGCCCGCTGGCGCTGGCCGTGCTCCGGCCTCGCTCGCACCGTCGCGACGTGGCGCTGTTCACGCTGCAGATGTGGGCGTTCACGATGGCCCACGAGCTTCCCTACGACGACCCCGCTGGTCTGCGGCGGCGGCTGAAGACGCGCTACCCGATTTCGATCGACCGCGTGATCGGCCTCGGCCGCCTGCCCAACGTGCGCCTCCAGCGTGCCCTCGCTCGCCTGCCGCGAATCGGGGTCGTCAACCGCTTCCTCACCTGGGTCCACTGGCTCTGGTTCCTCGAGCCCTACCTAGCGCTGCTGTTCATCCTGCTGCGCCACCCGGAGCGCTTCCCGCGCGCCGCCCGGCAGATGGCCGCGGTCTTCGACGTCGGCTGCGCCGTCTACTTCCTGGCGCCGACCGCCCCGCCCTGGTGGTCCTCGGAGCAGGGATTGACCGGCGAGGAGGTGCGGCGGATCATGGTCGAGGTCGGCGAAGAGACCTGGGGCTCAGCCTGGCCGGCGACGTACGGGGCGCTGGGCGGCAACCCATGGGCGGCGATGCCGTCGCTGCATCTCGCCACCTCGCTGATGGCGGCGATCTCGCTGAGCGAAGCGGGACGGGCACCCGGCGTCGCCGGCTGGAGCTACGCGCTGACGCTCGGCTTTGCGCTGGTCTATCTCGGCGAGCACTACGTCACCGATCTGGCCGCGGGCGCGGCGCTGGTGGCCGCGGTGCGGCGGGGCGAGCCGCTCGCTGAGCCGCTCGTCGAAGGCGTCAATGAAGGTCTGCGTCGTCTGGAGCGCCTCGCCAACGGGTAGCGTCTCTGGGGTGTCTCCGCAGGACTCGGCGAACGGCAACGGCGCCGCCGAGCTGCCGCTTTTCACGCGGCGTCGCATTGCGCAGACGTCGCTGCTGGTCCTGATCCTGCTGATCGGGATCTACTTCCTCTTCCCGAAGCTCGTCGGTCTCGGCGATGCGCTCAGCAAGCTCGGCGAAGCCGATCCGGTCTGGATCGCCGTCGCGATCGGCTTCAACGTGGCCGCGATCGCCACTTACGTCGCGCTCTTCAAGGCGGTCGTCGGCGGCGATGCGCTGCGGCTCACGTGGCCCGAGACCTACGAGATCAACATGGCCGGCGTCGCCGCCACGCGGCTCTTCTCGGCCGGGGGCGCCGGAGGCATTGCCCTCACCTACTGGGCCCTCCGTAAGGCCGGGATGGGGCGACACGACGTGGGGCGACGGATGGTCGCCTTCCTCTCCCTCCAGTATTTCTTCTACCCGGTTGCGCTGATCGTGTTCGGAATCCTGCTGCGCACGGGGGTGTTGCCCGGCAAGGACTCGATCGAGCTGACGATCATTCCGGCGGCCGTGGCGGGTCTGCTGCTGGCCGCCGGCGTCCTCGTCGCGTTGATCCCCCCCGACCTCGGGCAGAGGGTGGCTCGGCTCGTACGCGGAGAGCGGGGGAGGGCGATAGCGGCGACCGTGGGGAAGGTGCCGGCGACGGCGGGAGAGGGGATCAGGTTCGCGCTCGGTCTCTTCACGAGCCCGTCGCGAGGCGCGCTGGCGGTGGTCGGGGCCGCGGGGTACTGGGCGGCGAACATCGGCATCCTCTGGGCCTCGTTCAAAGCCTTCGGCGTGCACGTCCCGATCGCCGTCGTCATCCAGGGCTTCTTCCTTGGCATGGTCGGCAACCTCTTTCCCCTCGCGCCGGGTGGCGTCGGCGCGGTCGACGCGGGGATGATCGGCGCCTTCGTCCTCTTCGGCCTGCCCGAGGAGACGGTCTTCCCAGCGATCCTGGTCTACCGGGCGGTCGCCTTCTGGCTGCCGATTCCACCTGGCATCGTCGCCTTCTTTCAGCTCCGCTCGCGGGTCCAGGATTGGGAAGACGGGGGGCTGCCGGTCGATCGGCAGCCGCGGCCGGAGCAGCAGCTTGAGCCAGCCTCCGGCTGAGGAAAAGCGGTTGACCGGCCCGTTACTATACAAAGTAAAGTATTAGACTTCTGGCGGTAGAGATGGCGGATAAGAAGAAGATCGAGAACGTGATCGTCGTCGGCGGTGGGCCGGCTGGCTACACCGCTGCGCTGTACACGGCGCGGGCCAACCTCGAGCCCCTCGTCTTCGAGGGATTCCAGTGGGGCGGGCAGCTGCAGAACACGACCGACGTCGAGAACTATCCCGGCTACCCGGACGGGATCATGGGACCGGAGATGATGACCCAGTTCCGTGCCCAGGCCGAGCGCTTCGGGACGCGGTTCGTGAGCGACGACGTCGACCGGGTCGAGTTGAGCGACGGCGGCGTGCAGAGGGTCTTCCTCGGCGAGGAGGAGCACCTGGCCAAGACCGTGATCCTGGCGATGGGGGCGGAGCCGCGCCGGCTCGGCATCCCGGGCGAGCTCGAGCTGAGCGGCTGCGGCGTCTCCACCTGCGGTGTCTGCGACGGCGCCTTCTTCAAAGGCAGGCCCGTGATCGTGATCGGGGGCGGGGACTCGGCGATGGAGGACGCGATCTTCATCTCCAAGTTCGCCAGCGACCTGACGGTGGTCAACCGGCGCGACGAGTTCCGCGCTTCGAAGATCATGCAGGACCGCGCCGGAGAGCAGCCCAACATCGACTTCAAGACCCCCTTCGTCACCGAGGAGTTCGTCGGCGGCGAGAACGGCAAGCTCCACCGCGTGCGGCTGCGCAACGTCGAGACGGGGGAGACCGAGGAGATCGAGACCGAGGGCGCCTTCGTGGCGATCGGTCACCTCCCCAAATCGGAGATCGTCAGCGGCCAGGTCGACACCGACGAGGACGGCTACGTCGTCACCCAGCCGGGCTCGACCAGGACCAACCTGGGCGGCGTCTTCGCGGTTGGCGACGTCGTCGACCGCACCTACCGCCAGGCGGTCACCGCCGCCGGCACCGGCTGCATGGGCGCCCTCGACGCCGAGTGGTACCTGCGCGACACCCCTCCCTCGCCGGAGGCACACTGGATGCGCGGCGGCGAGCCCACCGAGATCGCCCCGACGCCGGGCTCCTAGACCCGGAACAGCCGTCGCATTCGACCCGCGGTAGACATGGCCGATCCACTCGGCTGATGCTCTAAGGTCAGCGGACGGCTTCCACCTGCACCCACCTCGACTCGATCCAGTATCTCGAGCCGCCGGACGAGGTTGCCGGCTGCGAGGAGTGCCTGAGGCTCGGGATGCGATGGGTGCACCTGCGGATGTGCCAGAGCTGCGGGCACATCGGTTGCTGCGACAACTCGCCGGGACAACACGCCACGGCCCATCACCAGGGGACCGGCCACCCGATCATCCGCTCGGCCGAGCCCGGCGAAGACTGGAGCTGGTGCTACGTGGACGAGATGATGTTCCGGCTCCGCCCCACGTGAGCCCGCCGCGGCTGGGCTAGACAAGCTTCTGAACGACGAAGGTCCGCTTGCCGCGTGGGGTTTCGACGTCGACTGGCTTGCCGATCGCGGCGTCTCTGAGCGCTCTGCCGATCGGGGACTCGGCGGAGAGGCGGCCGGCGGCGAGGTCGGCCTCGGTCGAGCCGACCAGGGTCCAGGCGTTGATCTTCCCGCTCTCCTCGTCTAGGACCTCGGCCGTTCGCCCGAAGGCGAAGCGGTCGGTGGCTCCGTCGGCCTCGACCACGACGGCGTTGCCGAGACGCTGGCGCAGTCGCTTGATCCGCGTCTCCAGGTGTGCCTGGTCCTCCTTGGCGATGTGATACTCGGCGTTCTCCTTGAGGTCGCCCAGCTCACGTGCGGCCTTGATCCGCGCCGCCATCTCGACTCGGCCGGGACCTTCCAGCTGCTCGATCTCCTCGCGGAGAGAGGCGATGCCCTCCTCGGTGATCGACTCCCTTTGATTCCCGGCGCCGCTCATCACGGGGCACCATTGCAGATGGCACTCCAGGGCACGGCGGGGAGGCCCGTCAGGCTTCTTCTCCCTCCGCCGCCGCGGCCACCAGCCGCGGGGCGGGCCGATAGGCGTCGCCGAGGCGCTCGCGCAGCTCCTCGAGCAACTGCACGGCGCGCTGCGGTCCGATCAGGCCGGTGAGCTCCAACGGGCCGAGCGGCCAGTTGAAGCCGAGCCTCATCGCGGTGTTCATGTCGGTCGGCGAACCGACCTGCTCCTCCAGTGCGAAGGCCGCCTCGTTGGCGATCTGGGCGACCAGGCGGGGCAGGATCCCCGGAGCCGCTGGATCGATGCGGCTCAGTTCGGTGGGATCGAGGGTCGGGGCTCGTATCCCCAGCTCCGGATCCTTCTCGCGATGCCGTTCCGCGCCATATTGGTAGAAGCCGGTCCCGCTCTTGCGTCCGAGCCTGCCCTCGGCGACCATCCGTTCCTGAATCGGGCTCGGCCGCCAACGCTCCGGCCGGCCGCCCTGCTCGAAGAAGGAACGGGCGATGCCGAGATTGACGTCGAGCCCGATCAGGTCGAGCAGCTCGAAGGGGCCCATGCGGAAGCCGCCACCGATGCGACAGACGCGGTCGATCGTCGCTGCGTCGGCGACATCGTCGGCGAGCATCCGCAGCGACTCCAGCGAGAAGGGGCGAGCCAAACGGTTGGCGAGGAAGCCTGGCGTGTCCCTGGCGCGGATCGGCGTGCGGTCCATTTCCTTGGCGACCTCCGTCACGGTTCTGAGCGCGCGGGCTGAGGAGGCCTCGGTTGCCACAACCTCGACCAGCTTCATCCTCACCGGCGGGTTGAAGAAGTGCATGCCGACGATCAACTCGGGACGAGGGGCGTCGGCGGCGATGTCGGCCACCCGCAGCGACGACGTGTTCGTGGCAAGGACCGTCTCGGGGCCACAGATGGTGGCCAGGTCGGCGAACAGCTTGCGCTTCAGCGCCAGGTCCTCGGGCACCGCCTCGACGATCAGGTCGCTGCCGGCGAGGTCGGCGAGCCTTTCCGCCGGCCGCAGGCGCCCGCTCGCTGCTTCCGCTTCGTCCGCGGTCCAGTACTTGTCCTCGCCCTCGGCGAGCGCGTCGCCGACCATCGTCTGCGCCGCCTCCAGGGCCATCTCGTCCGGGTCGTGGATGCGGGTGGCGTAGCGCCCGAGGCAGGAGAGCAGGGCTATCCCCGTGCCCATCGTGCCGGCGCCGACGATGCCGACTTGCTCGATCGTCAACGGCCCGTGAACCTCGGCTCGCGCTTCTCCAGAAAGGCCCGCATCCCCTCGACCCGGTCCTCGGTCGCCATCGAAAGCTCATACAGGCGCCGCTCGGCCTCGAGGCCGGCCGAGAGGCCGCCCTCGTCGGCGGTGAGCACTGCATGCTTGGCAAGCCGCACGGCGATCGGCGGCCGTTCGGCGACAGTACGAGCCAGCTCGAGCGCCTCCTGTAGCCAGCGACCTTTCTTCACGACCCTGTTGACGAGTCCCATCTCGAGCGCCATCTCGGCGTCGAAACGGCGGCCGGTGAGCACGTACTCCATCGCCCGCTGCTTGCCCAGCACCCGGGCAAGGCGCTGGCTGCCGCCGCCGCCAGGAACGATGCCGAGGGTGATCTCCGGCTGACCGAAGCGGGCGGTGTCGGAGGCGACGATCATGTCGCAGGCCAGCGCCAGCTCGCAGCCGCCGCCGAGCGCGAATCCGGACACTGCGGCGACCAGGGGCGTCTTCACCGCCGAGACGCGTCGCCAGAAGGCGGCGGCGGGATGGCGGAGCGCCTGCTCGAAGCTGCGCTCGCTCATCGCCTTGATGTCGGCGCCGGCGGCGAAGACCTCGTCGGAGCCGGCGATCACGATGCAGCGCACCTCGGGATTGGGGTCAAGCCGCTCCAGCTCTGAGGCGAGCCGCTCCATCAGCTCCGGCGAGAGGGCGTTGCGCGCCTCGGGTCGGTTCAATCGCAGCAGGGCGACGCCGTGCTCGTCGAGCGAGGTCTCGACCAGCTCGGCCACGGACTACTCGACCGCCATCGGCGTCATCGCGTTGATCCCGGTCGCCTCCCGGCCGATTATCAGCTTCTGGATCTGCGAAGTGCCCTCGTAGAGGGTGGTGACGCGGGCGTCGCGCAGGTAGCGCTCGACCGGGTAGTCGTCGACGTAGCCGGCGCCGCCGTGGACCTGGATCGCGAGGTTCGCGCACTCGACCGCCGACTCGGTCGCGTAGAGCTTCGCCACCGAGGTCTCCATCGTGTTCGGCTTGCCTTCGTCCTTGAGCGCGCCGGCCCGGTAGACCAGCATCCGCGAGGCGTCGCGCTTGAGGATCATGTCGGCGATCATCTCCTGCACGAGCTGGAAGCGGGCGAGCGGCACGCCGAACTGCTTGCGCTCCTTCGCGTAGGCGACCGAGGCGTCGACGCAGCCGTCGCAGATCCCGACGCAGCCGGCGGCGACGCTGTAGCGACCGTTGTCGAGGGCGCTCATCGCGACCTTGAAGCCGTCGCCCACCGCCCCCAACATGGCCTCGTCGGGCACCTCGACCTCGTCGAGCGAGAGCTCGGCGGTATCGGAGGAGCGCAGACCCAGCTTGCCGTGGATCTCCTGGGTGGTGAAGCCCTCGCTCGACGGCGGCACCAGGAAGCAGGCCAGGCCGCGGTGCTTCAGCGAGGGATCGGTCTGGGCGAAGATCAGCGCCACCTCGGAGACGTTGCCGAGCGAGATCCACATCTTCTGCCCGCTGATCGACCAGCCCGAGTCGGTCTTGGTCGCCCGCGTGCGGAGGTTCGCCGCGTCGGAGCCGGTGTCGGGCTCGGTCAGCCCGAAGCAGCCCAGCGCCTCGCCCGAGCAGAGCCGCGGCAGCCACTTCTGCTTCTGCTCCTCGGTCCCCCAGCGCTCGATCGAGCCGGCGACCAGCGAGGTCTGGACCGAGACGACGGTGCGGGCGGAGGAGTCGGCGCGGCCGACCTGCTCGACGATCAAGCCGTAGCCGAGGTAGTCGAGGCCGCGGCCGCCGTACTCCTCGGCAACCGGGGCGCCAAGGTAGCCCACCTCGCCGAGCTTGCTCGCCAGCTCGCGGTCGAAGCGGGCGGCGCGGTCGTTGTCGCGGACCCGCGGCACGATCTCGCGGTCGGCGAACTCGCGCGCCGTCTCGGAGATCAGTCGCTGCTCGTCGCTCAGCTGGAAGTCCATCTCATCTCTTTTTTCCGTCGGTGTTCCGAAGCTCGCGCCCCAGCGTCGTCGCGAACGCCTCCTGCGCCTCGCGCGTGCGCGCGCCGGGCGCCTCGGGCAGGTCGTTGCCGTCGATCGCGGCAACCGGCTGGATCTCGCGCGTGGTCGAGGCGAGGAAGGCCTCCCGTGCGGCGCGCAGGTCGGCGACCGGCCAGGCCCCCTCCTCGACGGCCAAGGCTTTGACCAGCCGGTCGCGGGTGATCGATTCGAGCACGCCGTTGTCGAGCGCCGGGGTACGCAGCGTGCCCTGCGGCGAGACCCAGAAGATCGCCGAGGTAGGCGGCTCCAGCACCGTGCCGTCGGGCTGCACCAGGACCGCCTCGTCGGCGCCCTGCGCTTCGGCCAGCCGCGTCGCCTGCATATTGGCCGCGTAGGAGAGCGACTTGACGCCGTTGAGGATGACGGTGGGGCTGTAGGTGACGGTGGCGAGGCGCAGCGACTCGCCGTGGGTCGGCAGCTGCTCGGTGGCGGCGATGCGGCGGCCGCCGCGGGTGACGATCAGGCGCAGCTGGCCCTCCGCCTCGCCGGCCTCGGCGAGCAGCACGTCGATCTCGCGCTCCAGCGCGGCGCGGTCGAACTCGAGCTGGATCGCGGCGGCGGAGCGCTCGAGCCGGTCGAGGTGGTCGGCCAGCGCGAAGGGTCGCCCCCCGTAGAGGCGAATCACCTCGAAGGCGCCGTCACCTCGGTAGAGGCCGTCGTCGCGGAGCGGGATCGTCGCCTCGGAGGTGGGGGAGATCCTCCCGTCGACGCTGGCGAGCTCTTCGATCTGCGCCGTCATCGAGGGGCGAGGCTACCTGAAGCCATCGCCTGGCTTCGTTGATCGATTCGCCCGGCTGTAGCCGGGCGAATCGATCAATGAGCGTCCCCGGGGGGCGCTTGAACAGCTTCGAAGACAGTCGCCAGGCCCTGGCCGACGCCGACGCAGAGGGTGGCGACGCCGTAGCGGCCGCCGCGGCGGCGCAGCTCGCGGACCAGCGTCGTCGTCAGGCGGGCCCCCGAGCAGCCGAGCGGGTGCCCGAGGGCGATCGCGCCGCCGTTGACGTTGAGGCGCTCCTCGTCGATTCCGAGCTCACCGACGCAGGCCAGGACCTGCGCTGCGAAGGCCTCGTTCAGCTCGATCAGGTCGATCTGGTCGAGGCTGAGATCTGCGGCGGCGAGGGCGCGCGAGATGGCCTCGACCGGGCCGATCCCCATGTATGCGGGGTCGACGCCGGCGACTCCGAAGGAGACGATCCTGGCCAGCGGCTCGGCGCCGAGCCCCTCGACCCCGGCTTCCGAAGCGATCAGCGTGCAGGCGGCGCCGTCGTTGAGGGTCGAGGCGTTGCCGGCGGTGACGGTGCCGCCCTCCCGAAAGACGGGCCTCAGGGCGGCCAGCTTCTCCGCCGAGGCGTCGGCTCGCGGACCCTCGTCGACCTCGACGGTGACGGTCTCGCGGCCCCGCGGCGCCTCGATCGGGACGATCTCCTCGGCGAAGAGGCGGGCCTCGGTGGCGGCGACGGCGCGCCGATGGCTGCGCAGCGCGAAGGCATCCTGCGCCTCGCGGCCGATTCCGTAGCGCTCGGCGACGTTCTCCGCCGTCTCGCCCATCGACTCGGTGGAGACGCCCAGCTCTTCCATCCGCGGAGTGATCAGGCGCCAGCCGAGCGTCGTGTCGTGCATCGTCTGCGGACCGCGTGGCAGACCGCGCTCCGGCTTCTCGACCACCCACGGCGCCCGGCTCATCGACTCTACGCCACCTGCCAGGTAGAGATCGCCCTCGCCTAGCTTCACCGCGCGGGCGGCGGCGTTCACCGCCTCCAGGCCCGAGGCGCAGAGCCGGTTGACGGTCGCCCCCGGCACGCTGGACGGCAGCCCGGCCAGCAGCGCCGCCATCCGCGCCACGTCGCGGTTGTCCTCGCCGGCCTGGTTCGCGGCGCCCAGGTAGACGTCGGCGATCCGCTCTGGATCGACACCGTTCCGCTCGACCACCGCGCGGATCGCGTGGGCGGCGAGGTCGTCGGGGCGGACGCCGGACAGCGCCCCGCGGTAGGCGCCCATCGGCGTGCGAACGGCGTCGACAAGGTAGGCCTCGGCCATCAGCCGGATTAAACGGGACCCGGGCTGCGGGCGTATTCTGATCTCGTGGGCCTTCTCCTCATCACGCTCGCGATGATCGGCGTGCTCGTCGGCGTCCTCCTGCTGGTCGGTCACTACTCGCAGACCCGCAGCACCGAGCTGGTTGACTGGAAGCCGACCCGCTCGCCCGAAGTGGAGGCGCAGAACGAGATCGACGACGTGCGGCAGATGCTGGAAGCGCAGAACGAGATGCGACGCCGGCGCGGCGCTCCGGAGATCGATGAGGGGGCGCTGCGGGCGGAGGTCGAAGCGGAGGAGCTGGAGCGGCTGCGCCGCAAGGACCCCTTCGAGGCCTGACTCGCCGGCGTGGCGCGGGCGCTGATCGTCGGTTGCGGCTGCCGCGGACGCCTGCTTGGGACACGGCTGCTGGAGCAGGGCTGGGCCGTACGCGGGACGAGCCGCGAGGAGCGTGGGCTGGAGCCGATCGGTGCGGCGGGAATCGAACCGGCGCTTGCCGACCCCGGCCGGCCGGCCACCGTGCTCGAGCTGGTCGGCGACGTCACCGTCGTGCACTGGCTGCTCGGCTCGGTCCAGGGCGAGCGTGAGGCGGTGCTGGCCCTCCACGGGTCGGCCTTGGAGTGCCTCCTGGAGCGGCTCGTCGAAACGCCAGTTCGCGGCTTCGTTTACGAGGCGGCCGGGTCGGTCGAGCCGGCCGACCTGCGCCGGGGCGAAGCATCCGTTCGCGCCGCAGCGGAGCGATGGCGCATCCCCGCGGCGGCGCCCGCGGCGGATCCCTCCGCTCACATCGCATGGGCGGGCGAAATGCTGAGAACGACCCTCGCCCTCACCGCCGACGGGCCTCGAAACGGAGATATGGGCCGCTTTTAGGCCCGTCGGCGGCGAGTGGCTAGACTCGGATAAAGAGTCGAGAAATGGCCGGTCGCTCGCGAAACGGAGGCTGCAGATGAGCTACGCGAAGGATGTCCTTGTCGAGACGGAGTGGGTGGCCGAACACCTCGACGACGACTCGATCCGGATCGTCGAGGTCGACGAGAACCCGGCGCTGTACGCGGAGGCCCACATCCCCGGCGCGATCGGCTTCGACTGGAAGGTCGATTTGCAGGACCAGGTGAAGCGGGACTTCCTCGGCCCGGAGGACTTCGGCGCGCTGATGGGCAGCCGCGGCATCTCCAACGACCACACCGTGGTCCTCTACGGCGACCGTAACAACTGGTTCGCTGCCTACACCTACTGGTACTTCCGCTACTACGGTCACGACAAGGTGAAGCTGGTCAACGGGCCGCGCGAGAAGTGGATCGCCGAGGATCGCGAGACTTCGACCGAGGTGCCCGACCACCCGGCGGCGACCTTCACCGCGCAGCCCGGCGACAAATCGATCCGCGCCTTCCGCGACGAGGTCAAAGGGGCGCTCGATTCTTCGACCAACCTCGTCGACGTGCGCAGCCCGCAGGAGTTCTCGGGCGAGCTGATCGCGATGCCAGGCTACGAGCAGGAGGGTGCGCAGCGTGGCGGCCACATCCCCGGCGCCGCCTCGGTTCCCTGGGCTCAGGCCGTCAACGAGGACGGAACCTTCAAATCGGCCGACGACCTGCGCGAGCTGTACACGTCGAAAGGCGTCATCGACGGCGACACGCCGGTGATCGCCTACTGCCGGATCGGCGAGCGCTCCGCCCACACCTGGTTCGTCCTGCACGAGCTGCTCGGCCAGGAGGACGTCAAGAACTACGACGGGTCGTGGACGGAGTGGGGGAACATGGTTGGGGTTCCGGTCGAGAAAGACGTTTAGACAGGGACCTGTCCCGATAGGGGTTCCACTTAATTTTCCGAACATCGGTTGCGCCCTGTCCGGGAGCCTCGTCGCGGAAAAAGTACAAGACGTTTCACCCTTATCGGGACAGGTCCCTAGTCGAGGCGCTCCAGAAAATCTCCAAGTATCCGGGCGGTCGCGCCCCAGATGAGGTGGCCTTCGACCTCGTAGGTGGGGGTGTGGATCGGGATGCCGCGGCGGATCAGGCGCCGCATCTCGTAGCCGTTGCGAAGGACATCGAGGGAGAAGGTGAGGACGGTCTCGACCTCGGCCGGGTTGGGCTGCAGGTCCAGTTCGCCAGGGTTGGGAATGCGGCCGACGAAGGGGTGGATGCGGTAGCCGGTGACGAAGGTGCCCGTGGTGGGGAGCTGCTGGCCGATCTCGACCACCGCCGGGTCGAGTCCGATCTCCTCCTGCGCCTCGCGCAGCGCCGTCGCCGCCAGGTCGGCGTCGCCTTCGTCGTGGCGGCCTCCGGGGAATGAGATCTCACCGGCGTGGCGGCGCAGGTCGGCGCGCCGCTCGGTGAAGACGAGGCCGGGCTCTTTGGGCCAGCCGTAGAGGGGCAGCAGCACGGCGGCGTCGACTGGCGCTTTTTGCGTCATATAGACGTAAAAAGCGCCAAGTCCCTCAGATGATCACCTGGACGGTGCCGCCGTCCACCGACCAGGCGGCGCCGCTGACGTAGGAGGCGCGCTCGGAACAGAGGAAGACGATTGCGGCGGCGATCTCGCCGACCTCGGCGAGCCGGCCGATCGGCCGCTTCGAGCCGGCGGTCGCCAGCGCCTCCTCGCGGCTCTCCGCGCCACCCATCTCCTTCGATTGGTCGAGCAGGCCGCCGGGCTCCATCCACAGCTCGCCTTCCACCGGCCCGGGGCAGATCGCGTTGACGAGGACGCCTTGCTTCGCGTAGCGGTCGGCGAAGAGACGGGAGAGCGACAGCTCGGCTGCCTTCGCCACCGAGTACTCGGGCATCGCCGCCGACGGGCGCTTGCCGGCGGTCGAGCAGACGTTGACGACGCGGCCCCAGCCGCGCTCGGCCATTGGCGGCGCGGCGACTCGCATCGCCCGCAGCGGCGCCATCACGTTCAGCTCGTATTGAGCTCGCCAATCCTCGTCGGGAACCTCGTCGAGGTCGCGCCACTGTGCGGCGCCGGCGTTGTTGACGAGCACGTCGAGGGAGCCGAAGCGCTCCTCGGCGACCTCCACCATTCGCTTCCCGGCGTCGTCGTCGGTGACGTCGAGGCGCAGCGCCTCGGCTTGGCCGCCACTCTCGGTACCTGCGGCGCGGGCCTCCTCCGTGGCGGCGGCGAGCCGCTCCTCGTTGCGCGCGACCAGCAGCACGTTCGCTCCCTCCGCGCAGAGAAGCCGTGCCGTCTCGCGCCCGATCCCGCGGCTGGCTCCGGTGACGACGCAGGCGCGGCCCTTCAGTCCGAGGTCCATCAGGTCTCGATCCGGTGGGTGAGGGCGACGGCCGTCGCCCCCGAGAGCACCTTCTGCACCGGGCACTTTTGGGCGACGGCGAGCAAGCGCTCCCGCTGCGCCTCGCCGATCCGGTCGGGGAGCCGGATCGTCGCGTCGAAAGAGGTCGGCACGAAGCCGTCGGACTCGCCCTCGACCTCCACCTCCACCGCGCCGACGTTCCAGCCCTGGCGGCCCGCGTACATCTCCAGGGTGATCGCGATGCAGCTCGCCAGCGCGGCGGCGAGCAGCCGGGTCGGCGAGGGGCCGGCGTCGGTGCCCCCGGCCGCGACCGGCTCGTCGACGACGAGGCTGTGGGCACCGCCCTCGATATCGACGTCGTGGGCGAACCCCTCGCGGCGACGAGCGACGACCTTCATCGTGCTCTAGCTCCGCCGTCTACCCTCGAACAGAACCGGGTCCTCGACGTCGGCGTAGCGGGCCATCGCATAGGCGAGGTCCGAGGCGCGGTTGACGAAGTGGATCACGGTCTCGTCGCGCAGCTGCCCGCTCTCGTTGAGGGCGACGATGTAGCGCTCGGCACGGCGGATGATCGTGCGGGCCACGTCGAGCTGCGCGGAGAGCCGGTTGCCGCCGGGGATGACGAACTGGGGAGGCAGCTCGACCTGCAACATGTAGTGGTCGATGCGCTCCTCGAGCGTCGCGACCATCTCGTCGGTCGTGCGGCTGACGCCGTCTTCCAGTCGCTCCGCGGCCTCCGGCGCGGTTGCCAGCTCGGCGCCGGCGATGAAGATGTCGTCCTGAAGGCGGAGGATGTCGACCGCCAGCTCGGCCTGCTCGCTGTCGCAGAGGGCTCGCGCCACGCCGAGGACCGAGCAGGCCTCGTCGAGCGTGCCGTAGGCCTCGGTGCGGCCGTGGTGCTTGGGGACGCGGCCTCCGTACCAGAGCGAGGTGGTGCCGTCGTCGCCCTTCTTCGTGTAGATCTTGACCATGCGCCCATCCTAGGGCGCGGGCCTGTCGGCGAGTGGACCGACGTCAGCCGACGGCAGGCGCCGTCAACCGACGGGATTGAAGACCAGCCCGGTCAACACCTTCGGGAAGAAGTAGGTCGACTTCGGCGGCATGTTCTCCTCGCTCTCGCAGATCGCGCGCACCTGGTCGACCGGGATCGGGCGCAGGATGAAGGCCACGTCGTAGGTGCCGTCCTCGAGCAGGGCGAGCGAGTCCTCGATGCTCTTCGAGTAGCCGATCCCACGCTTGGCGAGGATGTCGGCTTCACTCAGCCCGGCGATGCCCTTCAGCACCAGGGTCTCGAGGATCGCCGCGTCGAGGCGACGGTAGGCCTCGGGCTTGCCGGCCAGCTGCCTGTCCAGCTCGGCGATTGCGTCGTCCTTCAGTCGCAGGCGGAAGGCGCGCTCATGGTGGGAGTCGTAAAGGCCGAAGACCCCGACCCCCTCCTCGCCGCGCGGGTCGAGGTCGCCGGCCTCGACCTCGGTCGCGTCGAAGAGCTCGCGCAGACCCTCGCCGAGGCGGCGCTGGCGCTCGGGGTCACCGACGAAGCCGGAGAGCAGGCGGTGGGTGGGGAAGACGGTGAGGCCCGGGTCGTCGAGGCCGGTCAGCGCCATCAGGGTGTAGGCGTGGTCGCCCTCGCCGCCGACCTCGTCGCGGTAGGCGATCGCGGTCTCGTAGCGGTGGTGCCCGTCCGCGATCAGCAGCTTGGCTCCGCCCAGCAGCTCGGTGACTCTCTCGTGGACGGCCCGGTCGCCGACCCGCCAGACACGGGTGACCGTGCCGCCGCCGTCGATCGCCTCGCCCCAGGGCTCCTCCGACTCGACCGCGGGCGCGACCAGCGGCCAGGGATCCTGGGTGCTGAGCGAGAAGATCGGGGAGAGGTTGTGCCGGGTGGCGCGCGTCAGGTCGAACCGGTCCTTCTTCGGGCCCGGCAGCGTGCGCTCGTGCGGCAACACCTGCCCCGCCTCGAAGTCCTCGACCCGGACGCGAGCGAGGATGCCGTGGCGGGTGCGCGGCTCGCCGTCGGGGCCGGTGTAGTCCTGGGTCATCGCCCAGATCGTCGGCTTAACATCGCTGACCAGGGCGCCGACCTCGCGCCAGGCGTTCATCGTCTCGGCGGCGCGCTGGTAGGGGTCGCCCTCTGTCTCCTGCGGCCCGGTCTCGCCGTACGGTTTCGGCAGGTCGATCGCGACCGCGTTGTAGGGGGAGCGCTCCAGCAGCTCTGCCCGCTGCTTCGCGTCGATCACGTCATAGGGGGGCGCCGCCACGTCGCCGAGCGAGCCGACCACGTCGAGGTCATAGCGGGTCGCATGGATCGGGCGCACGTCGGCCATCGGGCGGGAACGCTAACGCCTGGGAGTCAGAGCCATCGCCCGCATCCCGAGCCGGCTCTAGACTGGGACCCAGCGGGGCGTGGCGCAGCCTGGTAGCGCGCGGCCTTTGGGTGGCCGAGGTCCCCGGTTCGAATCCGGGCGCCCCGATTGCGCCGACGACAGGAGACCAAAATGGCATTCATCAGCAAGGAACGGACGATCGACGCGAAGCCGGAGGAGGTCTGGGAGGCGCTGCGCGACTGGGGCGCACTTCATGAACGTCTCGTGCCGGGTTTCGTCGTCGACACCCAGCTGGACGGCATGGACCGGCTTGTCACCTTCTTCAACGGCGCGGTCGCCCGCGAGCGCCTCGTCGACCTGAGTGACGAATCCCGCAGGCTGGCCTGGTCGATTGTTGACGGTCCCTATTCGCACCACAATGGCGTCGCGCAGGTGCATGCAGACGGCGATGGTAAGACGCGATTCGTGTGGGTCGCGGATCTCCTGCCCGACGATCTCGCCCAGATCACCGGCGAGTTGATGGAGCGTGGCATCGAGACCGTGAAACAGACCCTGGAGGGCGACGCCGTCGCCCGATAGGCCCCCCGGGCGATGCGCAAAGCCGGTCTGCTGGCGGCCGAATCCGCAATGGACGGTTATCGGGCTCACGTTCCTCCTGCAAATGCCGATAGGCGCCGAGGCGATGGAGGCAATGGACAATCGGCGTAGGGAACGGGTGCTGTTCGAAACCGACCGGCACACGATCGTGGGCGACGTGACCCTGCCCGCGGAGGGGTACCAGGCTCGCCTCTCGGACACGATCAATCGCGAGGATGTCGGCTTTCTCCAGCTGATCGACGTCGAGATCTTGCCGCTGGAGGGCGGGACCGCCGAGAAGCACGACTTCATCGTGCTCGCCAAGGCCCACATCCGCCTTGCCTACCCCGTCGGCGAGCGCTCCGAGTAGCTGGCTACCGCGCCTGCCGTTGCCGCCGCCGGCCGCCGCCTGCGAAGGCGCCGACGTCGACCAGGAAGGCAAAGGCGACGATGAACCACTCGAAGCCGAGGACGCCGTCCGACGAGGCCCACAGCAGTGCGAAGGCGAGCGTCGTCCAGGGCAGCAGGAAGAAGCCCAGCAGGGGAAGGAGCCAGCCGTCGAACGAGCGGCTGAGCAGGTCGCTGAACAGCCACAGGGCGAACAGTGCCAGCCGTGGCGAGAACAGGGCAAAGAGCAGGATGAGGCAGCCGATTGCCGGACGCTACCTTGTACCCATGATGCGCCACGCCGTCCTCGACACGCCGCTGCAGCCGCCCTTCCCAGAGGGGACTGAGGTCGCCTACTTCGCGCTCGGCTGCTTCTGGGGAGCCGAGCAGCTGTACTGGACCCTTGACGGCGTCTACACGACCGCGGTCGGCTACATGAACGGCACCACGCCGAACCCGACCTACGAGGAGGTCTGTTCGGGCATGACCGGCCACGCCGAGGCGGTGTTCGTCGCCTTCGACCCGGAGCGGATCTCCTACGCCCGACTGCTCGAGGTCTTCTTCGAGGAGCACGACCCGACCCAGGGGATGCGCCAGGGCAACGACGTCGGCACCCAGTACCGGTCCGGCATCTACTTCGCGAACGACGCCCAGAAAGACACCGCCGAGATGGCGCGTGCCGCCTACGACGAGGCGCTGCGGGCCGCCGGCCACTCGCCGATCACCACCGAGATCGAGCCGGCTGGTCCCTTCTACTACGCCGAGGACTACCACCAGCAGTACCTGCACAAGGTCCCGAACGGCTACTGCGGCCTGGTCGGCACCGGCGTCTCCTGCCGCATCCCGTCCGCGGCTTCCTGAGCGGCCGTCCCGCCGCAGGAGCCCCGAGCCGCACGCCCGGCGCGGCGAATAGCATCTCGCGCCGGTGACCCCGTCCTTCGGCTCCTACATCGGCGGCTGCCTGGCGACGATCGGCATCGTCTCGGCACTCGGCCTCGGCGGCTACTGGCTGCGGCGCTGGATCGTGCCTGAGTTCTCCGGCGCCCTGGCCCGACTCGCCGACGCGACGATCGCGACCGCGCTGCTCGTCCTGGCGCTGCAGCTGTTGGGAACGCTCAGCATTCTCACCGTCGGCTGGACGATCGTCGTCTGCATCGCGGTCGGGCTTGGCGCGGCGCTGCTCGGCTGGTTGATGGCGCCCTCCGACGAGCGCGAAGTCACGGCGCCGCAGGTGCAGACCGCGGCGCTGCTGATTGCCCTCGGCGTCGCCTCTTGGGTGGTCGCGGAGTGGACCTTCCCGGCCCAGCTCGCTCTCGACCACGGCATGTTCGGCGGCGACACGACCTGGTACCACATGCCGTTCTCGGGGCGGATCGCGCAGGAGGGCACGACGATCCCGCTCCACTTCACCGATCCGCTGCGGCTGGCCGCCTGGTTCTACCCCGGCACCTCGGAGCTGATCCACGCCGCCGGCATCGTCCTCTTCGAGAGCGACTGGCTCTCGCCGCTGATCAACATGGCCTTGCTCTCGATCGGCCTGCTGGCCGCGTGGTGCGTGGGCCGCCCTTATCGGGTCGGCCCGGCGACGATGGTGGCGGCGGCGCTGGTCTTCTCAGCCGGGGTGATGATCGAGACCCAGCCGGGGGAGGGTCGCAACGACATCCTCGGCCTCGCCTTCCTGCTCGCCTTCGCAGCCTTCCTGATCAACGGCCACCAGCGGCGCGCGCCCAGCACCGGCGCGGTGCAGGACACGCCGGAGCGCGACGCCCCGCTGCTCGACAAGGGACCGCTGATCATGGCCGGAATCGCCGCCGGCCTGGCCGTCTCGGTGAAGCTGCCGCTGCTGGCGCCGGTCGGGGCGATCGCGGTCGGCATGGTGGTCGTCAGCGGCGCCGGGAGGCGCTTGATGACGGCGGCGGCGATCGGCATCCCAGCTTTCGTCGTCGGCGGTTACTGGTACGTGCGGGCGGCGATCCACACCGGCGGAAACCCGATCCCCCAGATCGGCTGGGGGCCGCTCAACCTGCCGCGGCCCGACCAGATGCCGCTCGACCCGCGACCCCGCTTCGCGGTGGCCGACTACCTGCTCGAGCCGACGATCTACCGCCGCTGGTTCTTCCCGGAGCTCGAGAACGCGCTGGGGCCGCTCTGGCCGCTGATCCTGATCGTCGCCGTGGCGGCGACCGTGTTCATCGTCGTCCGCTCGCGCAACCTCGTCCTGAGGGTGCTGGCCGGCGCCGCCCTGCTCACGGCCGCCGTCTACATCGTCACCCCGCTGACCGCCGCCGGCCAGGAAGGGTCGCCGACCGGCTTCTTCACCAACACCCGGTATCTGATGCCAGGCCTGGTCCTGGCGCTGACCCTGCTGCCGATCGCGCGGCCGCTGCGCGCGCCGGAGAAGCGCGCCTGGCAGACCCTGCTCTTCCTCGTCGTCGTCTACGTGCTCATGGTCCTGACCACGCCGCGCTGGTACCCGGACTACATCGTCGGCACCGTCTTCCTCACCCTGGCGCTGGTCTGGGTGCCGGCCGCCCTGGGGCTGCTGCGGGCGCGGCGCAGGGCGAGCAGAGGAGTCGTCGCAGGGGCCGCCGCGGTCGTGGTGCTGCTCGCCGTCGTGCTCGGCAGAGCTCAGGAGGTCCAGTACTACAAGCAGCACTACCAGCGCACCACGCCCTTCCTTCAGGATGGCGGGCCACAGGAAGCATATGCCTTCGCCCACAAGCAGCACGGCAAGCGGATCGGCATCGCCGGCTCGGGTGAGATCTTCTTCGGCCAGTACGGCTTCTACGGCGCCAACCTCGACAACTACGTCCAGTACATAGGCGTCGAGGGACCGCAGGGCCAGTACCGGCTGGCGACGACCTGCCGCGCCTTCCGCAACCTGGTCAACGAGGGCAACTACGACTACCTGATCGTCAGCAGGGCGACGCAGGACTTCCCCGAGTCGCCCTACTGGTATCCGGTCTACGCCTGGGTGAAAAGCGACCCAGCGCTCGAGGCGGTGGTCGAAGAGCCCGACATCACTCCGCAGCCCGACTACGTCTTCAGGGTTGACGGCAAGCTCGACCCCAACGGCTGCGCCGACCTCGGCGAGGGCTGACGGCGTTCAGCCCCGGATCGGCCGCGGGGGCGTTCCGGCCGGTCTGTTCAGAGGCGGTTCGCCATGACTCTGCAGTAGGACGGATGCCCCGCGTGTCCACGCCGATGCAACCGGCTTGCCAGGCCGTAATCTAGGTAGGCCCGCCCCCGTAGCTCAGTGGACAGAGCGACGGCCTTCTAAGCCGTGGGTCGCTGGTTCGAATCCAGCCGGGGGTGTCCGGTGAAACCGAGAAAGCCGCGTCGAGAGCGGGCCGATCTACGCCAGGCGCAGCTGTCGGCCTCGTCCACCGCCAGCACCACTCTCTTCTCTCCGCCGTCGAGCGCGATCGCGGGCCAAGCGGCCAGCCAAAGACCGAACGTCAAGATGCTCAAAACCAGGTGGAGGAGATGATTGGTATATGCGGGCTTTCCTCAACGAGTAGACGAGTGTTGAAAGGAACGTCCTCATCGCCGGTGCGACCGGTTTTGTCGGCGGCCGCGACGCGCGCTTGCCGAGAAAGCGAAACGATTGATGCACCCTCGGGGTTTCCTCGAAGTGGGCGCTGGGTAGGCAGGGGGCCATGTCACTAGCGATACTGCTCATCATCATCGGGATCGTGCTTGCGATCCTGGTCAACTACGTGCTCGGGATCATCGTGATCCTGATCGGCCTCGCGCTGCTGCTGTTGCCGCGCCTCGGGTCGGGCACGTCGCGCGTCTAGCCGCGTAGGCCAGGCTCCAGGGGCGATGGCCGCTTGGAAGCTGCCGCTGATCGTCGCCGCAATAGCGGTGCCGGTCGTGGCGGCTTTCCTTGTTGGCGGCCCGGCGGTCGGCTTCGCGGCGGGCGCGCTCGCGGCGGTGGCGATTCTCGTCGCGGCGGCGCGCCAGCGGCCTCGAGGGCCGATCGGCGCAGCGCCCCGAGCCGACGCGCGCCACCGCATCCTGATCGTCGCCGCCTGTCCGGTCGACGGACCTGGGGCGGTGGCCGCGATCGCCCGGGAGGTGCGGGGCGGCGCGGAGGAGGAGGCCGACGTCCTCGTCCTTGCCCCGGCGAGCATCGGCTTCTTCGACCGCTGGGCCTCCGATGTCGAGGGGGCGCGGAGGCGGGCCCAGGAGAAGCTGGTTGCGACCGTTGCGGCGCTCGCCACGGCCGGGATCGACGCGGAAGCGCGGGTGGGAGACGAGGACATCGTGCAGGCGGTCGAGGATCAGTTGGGGAGCTACCCCGCCGACGAGGTGATCCTGGTCACCACCGGAGACGGGGAGGATGCCGCCGAGGCGGCTGCTGCGGAGCTGGGGTCGCGCCTGCTGGCGAAGTTTCGCCACCTGACCCTCGGTAAGCACTGATAGGGAGGCGAGGGCCGGCGCTCAGCAGGTATGGACGGGCGCCGCACTCTTGACGACCTGGAAGGCGCTGCCCGGGATCCGCTTCAACTGGTTGAGGTTGTCGTCGTCCCAGCGCCGGTCGCTGGTTCCGCCGAAGAACCAGTTGGAGCCGTTGTCGGCGACGATTGTTCCGTAGCGCATCAGGGCTTCGGCGATCGCCCGGGCCGGGCCGCTGAAGCCGGCGAGGTCGTACGTTGCCCTCAGCCGCAGTCGCGTCCCCATCGAGGGCGCCTTGGGGTTGACGGTGTCGCCGGCGCAGTGCGAAGCGGGATGGACCCAGGCGTCGCGGGTGCTCTTGAACGTGATCCGGAGCGCGTGATCCACCCGTCCGGCCGCCGCCTCCTCGTAGCGGACCAGACCGGGAAAGATCGGCAGCCCGGCGGCGTCGGCCGAGGTCCATGAGTCCGGCCGGAGTGCGGTCGAGCGGAGGTCCCAGCGGGCGCCGGAGTCCGCGTTCCAATGGGCGCCACCGCCGCGCTCGAAGAAGGCCCGGTAGAGCTCGTAGAGGACGCAGCGCGAGCGGTCGACGACGAGGACGTGGCGATCGCCGTCGCTGCGCCGGCCGCCCTCGACCGGCGCGCCGGTGGGGACTGGGAAGGGGCCGGGGTCGCTCTCGCTGCCGTAGGCGGTGTAGTGGATCGGCAGCTTGCGCTGGCCGGCGCCGACCACCGCGTAGGGGAAGCCGTAGGGGCGAGGCGAACCGAAGTCGGGGTGGAGGAAGTCGCCGCCATGGGCATTGATGTAGGCGACGGTCGCGGCCGAGTTGCGGGCGACCGGCGCTTTCGAGATGTCCTGATTCCAGGCGGCCTGGTTGGGGAGGGAGGGTGCGCGGGGCGAGAGCGAGGCGGGCGGATCCGGGAAGACCGGGCAGGGGCCGAGGCTCGGATACGGGCCGATTGCGCCTGCGGTCGAAGGACCAAGCGCGACGAGAACGATCATCGCGAGAGTTACGACCGCGCCACGACCTGCCTTCACTTGACCGCACCTATGGTGGTTCAACTACTGGCACTCCCGCCCGCGCCCGAGGGCGGCCACCCATCGCGGACCCGCAGCCGCCCGACCTCCAGCTCCTCCACCTCGAGCCTGCCGATCTTGGCTCGGCCGATTGCGACCCGGCCGACCGCCAGCCGTCCGATCGCAAAGCCGCCAACCGCGGCAGCCCCGACCGCCAAGGCACCAATCGCAACTGCCCCCCGAGCCTGAGCACCGATTGCGCCACGCCTCCGCATCGCTCCAACGCTACCGCTACATTGCATCCACGCGGTGGACGTAGCTCAGCTGGTAGAGCTCCTGGTTGTGGTCCAGGCGGTCGCCGGTTCGAATCCGGTCGTCCACCTTGGCCAGAAGTTCCTGCAAAGCGGTGTCTTCGTTTTCGCCAGGCAGCTTTAAACCGGACCCGATTTCGCGCTCCCATTCTGGCACGAGTGCCAGAATTCCCGCCGATGCGCGGGGATTAGCGGCGATTTCGGGTTATTCCGGCTCGCTTTCCGGCGGCGACGGAGCTACGTTCGCCGGACCGACATAAGCAAAGTGCCCCGGCAGCGCTGACACGCCCCGGGGCCGGCACCGAAGCCTTGGACTTCGATGCAAGGAGAACGGTACTCCGCCGTTGCCCCTACGGGGGCCAGCATCTGGGTCCGGCTTCGGTGCCCCGACCGAAAAGGGGCATCATGCCGAGCAACACCTTGACCATCGACGCCGACCAGCGGGCGGCGCTCCATCGACAGGTCATCCAGCACTTGAGCGGCATTGGCGACGTCTACGTCGCCTACGCCCAGGGCGAGTTCGCCGACGCCGAGCGCCTTGGCGAGGGGTTCGCGGAAGACCTGCAGATGCTCGACGACCTTGGCTGGGCGCCGGTCGACCCGCGGGACTCCTTCGAGCTGAGGATGCCGGCCGAGGAGCTGACGCAGACGCTGGCGCGGCTCCGCAGCGAAGTCGAAGGGGGGCTCGATCAGCCCGAAGAGCGCCGCGCCAGGACGGAGGCCGAGGAGATCGCCGATCACTACCGGCGCACGAAGAGGGTCTGCACCGAGCTGCTCGCCGCCCTTGGCCAGGCCCCAGCCGCCTCCTGACCCGATCCTGGCCATGTACCGAAGCCCAATCACGATCACCGCAGCGCAGCGCCAGCCGATCTACGAGCTGATCGCGGATCGCCTCGCAAGCATCGGCGCCATCCATATCTGCCTCCAGAACCGCATGTACGTCGAGGCGGAGAACCGCGGCCGGGAGCTCGCCGAAGACATCCGCCTCCTTCAGGACATCGGCTGGGATTGAAATGACCCAAGGGAGTCATTCGAGCTGACTATGCCGCCCGAGGACCTGATGGAACTCTTGAGGCGGCTCGTTGCGGATGCGAACCGCTACGGCCGGGCAGGGGAGATCTGCGGCGAGCTGCTTCGACAGTTCGATCCACGAGGGGGCGAGGCGGCATGAAGGCCACCCTCACGATCACTGGCTACCAGCGGGACGTTCTGCACGACCTGATGCTCTACCGCTTCTTTCCGATCGGCGATCGCCGCCTGCGGCAAGCCCGGCTGAAGGGAGTCAGCCACGAGCGGATCGCCGAGGAGTTCGGCGAAGACCTGCGGTTGATGCAGGACCTCGATTGGGGTCCGAGCCAGCGCAAGAGGGTCGTTCTGACGATGAAGTCCACCTCGCTGGCGCGGACGCTCCGGCGCATGCGTGAGGACGCGATCGCCGGCCCCGCAGAAGGCATCCACAGCGAGCCAAATGAAACCGACGAGGAGCGCGAGGTGAGGTTCAAGCTCGCCGAGCAGACCTGTGACGAGCTTCTCGCCGCACTCACCAAATCAAGGAGGACTCGAAAATGAGCAGCAAAGCAGCGAGCGCCGGCAAGAAGAAAGCCGATCGCGCCAGGGTGGGAAGGCCGAAGGCTGCGAAAGCCACCGGCAGGCGCAACGGTCACAAGAAGCGGCTTCGGCCAGGCGAGCTGGATGCCCTCGTTCTCACCCACATGCGCGAGAACGAAAAAGACCTGCCGATGACGCCAACCGCGATCGCAAGGTCCATCGGGCGATCATCGGGCGCCGTCGGGAACTGCCTCGGAAGGCTGGCGAAAGCCAAGAAAGCCCGCTTGGCGAAACAGGCTCCCCGCGAATACGACCTCAAAGGGGTCAAGGCGCGGTGAGACGGGGGGCCAGTAGACGATGAGCGCGCGTAAACAGCGCTGCGGTTTTTCGAGGGCCGAGGCGCTCGCAGGGGAGGGTCGGAGTACCCCTGGACCTCCGGGAGTCTCCGGTTCCTGTCTCGGCCCTCGAAAAACCGCAGCGCCGATTCGACCGACCGTGCGGCTAGACCGTTGTGAGACGTGCGGTGGCGAGGTCGTCTTCGTCGCGGCCCGTTCGTTTCCGCCGCTGTGTGAGGACTGCCGGCCTGAAACCGGGCCTGGCAGTTGTGTCCTTGAGCAGTTCTCGGTGAATCTCCGGCGGCTTCGACTCAAGGCTGAGGTGAGACGGGACGAGCTGGCCCATCGGTCGGCAACGTCGCTTAGAGAGCTCGAAGCGTTCGAAGCCCGGCCCACGAGCGAACCAGGCACGATGCGGGCTTTGAAACTCGCCCACTCGCTTGGGGCGCCGCTCGAACAGCTCACCGAACGGGTGTATTGGAATCCCGGCGAGGTGGCCGCCCGTCCCGCTGAGCGCCGCACAGATTCAGAGAGGCTCGCCGGGTTCTTTCTCGTGCTGCCCGAGAACGTTGAGATCTTCGAATCGAAGCCTCGTGTCCCGGTCCCCCACGCCCTCGAGGCAGCCGGGATCTTCGGGTACAACCTCCGGGAAGCCCGCACGCGCCGGCACCTGACCCAGGAAGCGCTCGCCTCCATCACGGGGCTGAGCAAGTCCGGCCTGTCACTGATCGAACGAGGGATTCACGAGACGACAGTTGCGACGCTTCTTTCCTTGGCCTGGGCGCTCGAAGTCCCGCCAGCGCTCCTGCTCGAGGGCATCGCCTGGACGGCGACCGAAGGCGCCGTGCCTTTCGGGTCGGGAAGAGGCGACGGTGCCCGTCGCCGCTCGCCGCATGAATTCGACGACGCGGTGCGCGACCTTTGGGGGAAGAACCTGCCGGCAAGCGAGATCGCCAGAAAGCTCGGCACGACGCCGGGCGATGTCTCCGCGATCGTCTATCGCCTTCGCGAGCAGGGTGAGTAGCTTGCTTACCGCCAGCCAGCTACTACGGCCGCGCAGGCGAGCGCTCGGCATCGTCGCTGCGGTCAAAAAGTCCGCGTCGCGCGGTCGGAACTGATCCGGCCAGATACGGTCGGGCGACAGACCGAGACGGAATCGAGTGGGCGCGTTCGAGCTCGGATCGGCTTAAACGTCGCATTCCACCGCAGCAGGACGAGGCTCAATCGTCGCCACGTCGCCGAAGCCGCCGAGACCAGCGAAGGGCTGTTGAGGCAACTCGAAGATGGCAAGACCAACCCGAGCCTCTCTCTGCTTCTGAAGGTTGCGGGTGCGCTGAACGTACGCTGCGCGATGCTGACCGCCGGCATCGCATGGATACCGGCGGTCGCCGAATTCGAGGTGCGATGAAGGGACCGCGCACCATCGAAGCTGCGCGACGTACTGATTCCCAGATGCCGGTCGAAGCTCAGGCCCAGACGACGCGCAAGCGCCTCGGCCAGAATGCGCGAGAGCTTCGGCGGCGGCTGGGGCTATCCCAGCAGGCGGTGGCTCTGCGTACTGGGATGGACCGCGGCGTCGTGGGGGATTTTGAGCGCGGCCACCGCGATTTCTCGCTCTCGACCCTGCTTCGGGTCGCCGCCTCGCTGGAGGTCGACGTCAGCGAGCTCTTCTCCGGTGCGGCGGATTGGTACTTCCGGCCGCTGCCCGCCCCGATGTACGCGCCTGGCGATCCTCAGCCGTCGAAAGCCGAGCGTGACGAGGCATTGAAGCGTTTGTGGGCCGAAGAAAAGACCGAACGCGAGATCGCCGAGGCGCTGGATATGGCTCCCGGCGCCGTCGCATCGTCCGTGGCTGATCTCCGCGATGCAGGTGTGAGCCTCCAATATCGCCGCCCTCCGCTTGATGCTCGCCAGGCAGGGGTGCGTGATCGACGCCAGTCCCCTTTCGTGGAGAGTCAAAGCTTCTTTTTCGCGAGACAGCCCGATTCCGATAGAGGAAGTCGTCCTCAGCAACTGGATTGACTGGTCGAGCTTGAAGCGGCCGAAGTGGTCGATCGAATCGTGCTTGATTCAACTACCCAATTTCGACTATGGGAAATGCAGCAGTTCTTTTACTCCGTGTTATTAGATAGATAAATCGTCCATTTGCGGTTTGCCCGCATTGACAGGTCGCACTTCGGACCTGTAAGAAGGAGGGCAAGCTCATCCGGCATCCGCATGGGTGGCCCTTGGGCGTCAATTGGTTCGCGTCTGCCGGGGAGGCCGCCTTGCTCAAGTCGTCGTATGGCAGTTTCGATCTTTGCGGTGCCGTGCGATGGAGTGGCAGGGTCTCCCGTCGGAGGTCCCGCGTCAGGCACAGTCGCCAAGGGCTGTTGATAGCAATCATCACGCTGGTGGTCTGCGCGGTTGGGCCGAGTTCGGCGCTCTCGTCGCCTCCAAGCGATGCCTTCCGTTTCGTCTACGACGCCGATGGCCGACTGAAGGCGGCCATCGACCCTGAAGGCGATACCGCAACTTACAACTGGGACGCGGCAGGCAACCTCCTTTCGATCGGGCGCAGCGCTTCAAGCAAATTGACCGTCCTTCAACTAAGCCCGTCGCAGGGCGAAGTGAGCCAGGCCGGGTTTCACGGAGACTCCGAAACCAGGATCTTGTCCTGGGGAATGGAGATTCTCCGCAGCCATGGCACGAAAGAGGAAGTACCCCGAGGAGTTGCTTGACCGAGGCGCTCG